>Ga0153916_10000421_pt1 | contig 28305 bp, 33 predicted proteins | sample Opewatmetagenome_FD_109642 | JGI IMG/M metagenome (GOLD analysis project Ga0153916, IMG submission 109642) | Freshwater wetland microbial communities from Ohio, USA - Open water 3 Core 3 Depth 4 metaG | ecosystem: Environmental > Aquatic > Freshwater > Wetlands | place: USA: Ohio, Lake Erie...
GCCGTGCCTCGGTTGTCCCTCTGGTAGGATTCCGGACCGGCTCGTTGGCGAGTGGCCTAACGGTAAGGCACCTGACTCTGGATCAGGGGATTGAAGGTTCGAATCCTTCCTCGCCAGCCAACTCCGCCTCAAACCACAACATGTTGTGGTCGATGAGGAACCGGAGCACCAGATGTCGTGGTCGGAGCCCCGAACGGTGGTCCGTCGCAGGAGGCGACGGACATGGTTTGGGCACCTGACTCCCCTGATCTTTGGGCACCTGATTCGGGGACGCCGAATCGATGGGCATCTGATTCTGACGGGCACCTGACCCTCGGCCGAGGGGTCGGGTTGTTCCTCGCGGCGAAGGCCGCCGAGGGCGCCGCGGCGAAGACCCTCACCTGGTATCGGATGATCCTCCGCCGGGCGGTGACCGCGCTCGGCGAGGCACGGCCGGTCGACAGCCTCGACGGGCCCGAGCTGCGGGCCTGGCTGCTCGAGCTCCGCACGACGCTCGCGCCGATCAGCGTCGCCGGCTACGTCCGGACCCTCAAGGTCCTCGGCAACTGGCTGGCCGCCGAGGAGCTCGCCCGGGCGGTGGCGCTGCGGGCACTGCGCAAGCCGCGCATCCCCGACAAGCTCATCGAGCCGGTCGGCGACGATGCCATGCGTCGGCTGCTCGCGGTGGCATCGATCCGCGACCGGGCGATTCTGCTGCTCCTCCTCGACACGGGCCTGCGGGTGTCCGAGGCGGGTGGCCTGCGCCTCGGCGACCTGCGCGCCGACGGCACCCTCAAGGTCCGCGGCAAGGGATCGAAGGAGCGGATCGTGCCGGCGGGCGGGACCGCCCGGGCGGCGATCGTACGCTACCTCGGCCAGCGCGGCGCCGGGGCACCGGACGCTCCTCTCTTCCTCGGCCGCCGCGGGCCGCTCGACGGCCGCGGCATCCAGCAGGCGATCCGGCGGCTCAAGACGCGGATCGGGGTCAGCGGCCGACTGAGCCCGCACTCGCTCCGCCACACCTTCGCCCGGAGCTACCTCGTCAACGGCGGCGACGTGTTCAGCCTCCAGCGGATCCTCGGCCACACGACGCTCGACATGGTTAAGCGCTATGTCGCCCTGGCCGACGTCGACCTCGTCGAGCGCCACCGGGGGGCGTCACCGGCCGATCGGCTCATGGGTGCGCGCGGGCGGTAGCCGGACGGCTAGGGTCTTCCGAAGCCCGGCGCCAGGCTGCGGGAATCTCTGGCCCTTCCGGAGCCGGGCAGCCGCCCTCGTCGGACCCTCGTGTGCTCGGCCGGCTTACGACCTACCGGAGCTGCGGCGATCTGTCAACCGCCGGATCGCTGCGGCGACGCCTGTTAGCCACCGGAGTGCCCGGTGTCGCCACGGGCTCGGAGACGAGACCGGCACGCGCGACACGTGGACGCGCGAGGCGCTGGCCTCACGGGCGAGTTCGCGGCCACGAGCGATCCGGGCAGCCGACCAGTGAGGAGCCCAGTCGATCTGGTTCCGCCTGATCCAGTAGTGGGATTGGCAGTCGAAGCTCCAGTTGCCGATCGACGGGGACAGCGACACCGTCTCGCCGTCGAAGAGGATCTGCCAGTCCGTGGGCGTAAAGGGAGTCACGACGCGCCCACCGCACCCGCATGCGCAGGAATGGACCGCCGTGGCGTATTCCATAGTGATGTACAGGACACCGGGCTCGAGATCGGCTGGGATCAGGTCGACGAATCGGTGTTGCAACCGCTGGAGGCGGGTCACGCACTCCCCTCGTTGTCGATCGTGTTCCCGTCGATCGTGTAGAGCATTTGCTGCTCGCCTTCGAGGTCGCGATAGAACCCGAGCAACTTCTTCCAGCGGATGACGGCGAGCGCGGCAGCGAGGGCGTTCAGGTCGGCGACCTGGATGTTCGGCGCATACTCGTTCGCCTCGATTGCATCACCCAGTGAAATCCAGTGCTGGCCGCTGACCGGTCGCCCGGGGAGCCCGGTCGTCACCCGTACCATCCCGCCTAGCGTCTCGTTTGCGACGTTGACACCGACCCCCGTGTCCACGAACGGGATGCCACGGGTCTCAAGGTGCTCGATGATGGCGCGCTTCGCTGGCGTCGGATCCATCGCCAAAAAGACGAAGTGCATCCCGTCGAGCTCGGCGCAATTCGAGGCATCAACGGCGTACGGATGCGGAATGACGCCCTCACGCATCACGGAGTACACGCCCGCATAGTGCTCGGCCTTGTTGGGCCCGCCATCGAGAGACTCGATCGACGTCGCGCCAACGCCCCGGAAGGCGTTGTGGTCGAGCATGCGATCACCGTGGAAGAGGTGGATCTCGGCGACCGGAGCCTTGGCAGCGAGGTCCAGGACGTGCGAGCCAGTGCCGCCCAGGCCGACGATCGCGACCTTGCCGCCGGAGAGCTTGGCGGTGATCGCGGTGATCCCGGCGCGTGCGCTGGCGGTGTCCGGATATCGGAACGGGGAGCCTTCCTCGCGCTCCTCCTGAACGTGGAAGGTCCGGGCCGTGGCCTCGGGGTCGATTGCCGCAGCGTACCGGCCGAGGATCGCCACGTAGGTCGTGATCTTCGAGTGGTAGTCGGAGTAGCGACCGCTGCCGACCGGCTTATGGGAGAACGAGGCCTCGACAACAAGGCCGTCGCCGAGATCGGCACGGCTCGTGTCGTTGATGAGCCGGTCGAGGCGTCTCCCCTCGCCGTCACACGGCGTCGCGGTGAAGCGGATGGTGTGAGGATCCGGTGGTACGGTCACCCCGTTCGCGAGGTTGAGCTCGGACACGAGCGTTCCGTACGCCACCCCCTTGGAGCTGGTGACGTACGGAACGTGGTGGACCAAGAGGTAGCCGCCCCGGATCTCGACGTCGTACCCCTCATCGCGTAGCTGGCGGAGATCCGTGCTACGACTTATCAGTAGCCGTGACATTGAAGATCATGCCGTCCTTCACCTTGACCTCTCTGCCCGGCGCAAGCGTTCCCTCGGGCTTCTGACCGTGCCCGCGGCGATAGGTCACCGAGATCTCGATGTAGGGTCCGGTCGGGGGGTTCGGGAAGGCGAGGGCCACCACCTCGTCGTAGGTGATGTCCGCCTTTGGGAACTCGTGCTGCTGTCCGTTGACGATGATCGTCACCGTCTTCGGAGCTGCCGCGCCCCGGCGATCGTCCTGCACCGCCTGCGCGGCTTCCTCGTTCATCGTTCACTCCAATCTGATTTGAGCCGGTCGCCCGGCTTCCATTAGGGTCGCGGCAACCCGTGACAGGTTGAGCGCCACCGGCGTTCCTCAGCGTTGGACTGCGGGTCGAACGCGTGGACCGCCCGCGGCGTCGCGACCCGCAGCCCATGGGCTAGTCCGAGCTCGTCTCCTCTCGGCGTACGCCCTTGAACGGGTCGCCGTCGCTCTTCACGTCGAGGATCCGGCCGGTCTTGGCGTCCCGCTTTGCCCAGTCGCCCGACGGCGTCCGGAACTGGGACCTTTCGCGGACGGCGCCTTCGCGGTGGCCGTCATGGCGGTTCTTGTTCGTGGCCAACGTAGCCTCACTTGTGGTGTACCCGAGCGGCGTTCCTAGACGAATCCGTGCGCTACGCTGGCTCCCGGCGGCGAGGACTCTGAAGTGGGTGTCCGCTGCCACGGAGACGCGGCACCGATCGGCGCCGCGTCTCCAGTTCTTCCGGGCGGCTGTTGCCGACCACCTCCGTGTTGTCTCTTCGCGGACTGATGCCCGCGCCTGCATACTAGCCAACTTGACGACAATCGTCAAATCGACTAGTCTAACGGCGTATTCATCAGGGAGGCCGACTCATGGCTATATCGCCGACCGCGGACATCGGCGCCAACCTTCAACGGCTGCGAGGCCTGCGGGGACTGACCCAAGAGGCCGCGGCAGAGGCCGCGGGTCTGTCACGGGCCGCGTATCGAAACCTGGAGGCCGGGCTCAGCGAGCCAAGGGCCTCGACTCTTGTCGCCCTGGCCAAGGCACTCGGTGTGCCGCCTGGTGACCTCCTGCGCCCCGCACCGCCGCCGCCACGCGCCCGGTTTCGTTCGAAGCTGCGCCTCAAGGATCGACCACGGATCCTTCACGACGTCGGGCGCGAGCTCGACGATTACGTGTCACTTGAACGTCTTGTGGACGAGGCGCGGCCCTACCTCTTCGCGGACTTCCGCGCCCCAGAGGGTGATGATCGTGCCCGTAAGGCGGCCGAGCTCGTCCGGGACGCGCTGCGCCTCGGCGATGACCCGATCTTCGATATCAGCGGACTACTTGAAGACAAAGTGGGGATCAAGGTTCTGTGGCTTGAGATCGCCTCGGAGGGATTCTTTGGGCTGTCCGTAGCCGAGGATGGTTCAGGGCCGGCGGTCGTGGTGAACAGCTGGGATCGCATCAGTGTCGAGCGACAGATCTTTACCGCCGCCCATGAGCTCGGCCATCTGCTCCTTCATCGAGACGAGTTCAACCCAGACGTGATCGCCGAGGACGTCGACGCCGAACGCGAGGCGGACGTCTTCGCGGCCTACCTCCTAATGCCCGAGCCTCGGTTCACCAAGGAGTGGCGGGAGGTTCTTGGCCTTCCCCTGTTCGACGCCGTCATGAAGGTCAAGCGGATCTTCCGCGTGAGCTACAGGACTGTGCTGCACCGCCTCGACGAGATCGGAATCAAGGACGTCTGGCGACGCTTCATGGCACAGGCGAAGGTCCGGTTGGGTCGATCTTTGACTCGCACCGACGAACCTGATCCATTGACCCCGGCCGCGCGCGGAACCGCCGCTCCGGAGCCGCTCCGTGGTCGCGAGCCGTTCGAGCTGGCCCCGAGTGACTTCGATCCCGACCGCCGGATGCGCCTCATCCGGAGGGCGCTCGACGAACGGCGAATGTCGCTCAGTCGCGCGGCCGAGATCCTCGGTCTCGATCTTCGGAAGATGCGCGATCTTCACCAATCCTGGGCGTAGCCGGTGGAGGGGACGCCTCGGCTCGCGCTCGTCGGTGACGCCAGTGTGCTCATCGACATCGCGGATGCGAACGAGGCCGTCCTTGGGCTCATCGCTCAACACATGGCGCGGGTCATCATTCCCACGCCTGTTCTCGCCGAGGTCGACAGCCTTGACGAGCTGAAGTGCGCGGCACTCGGCCTAGAAGTCGTCGAGCCCACGCTGGACCAGCTCCGAGAGGCTGCCGCTCCGCACCCCGCGCTCTCGTTCGCAGACAAGGTCTCCCTGATCGTTGCGCGCGACATTGGAGCAACCTGCTGGACCAACGACGGACCACTCAGTGATGAGTGCCATGCCAACGGTGTGCTATGGATGCGTGGCCTGCGGCCGCTGATCGCGCTAGTAGAAGCTGGTGCTCTTGCTCTCGATGTCGCTGTTGGGACGGTCGATCTCATCAGTGCCAACAACCCGTACATCACGCCGCCGATCGTTGCCGATTTCCGCCGACTCGCAGGCGAGGCCGATCGGAGGCGCCTGGGCGAGCAATAGGGCGGTCCACCTTACCTCGAGGTCGATCAAGAGGCGGGCGTCCCGAACAATTCACGGCAGTCGATCGACTGGAGACGCCTGACGGTGGACGGCGCGCAGGTCCTCGTCGAGGAGCTCCACGTATCTACGTGTGACCTGGATTGATCGGGGGCTGTGTCCGAGGATGCGCTGGAGGCTGAAGACGTCGCCGCCGTTGGTCAGGAAGGCGCGGGCGAAGGTGTGGCGGAGGACGTGGGGCGAACAGCGGGTCTCGATGCCTGCGCGACGCGCCAGACGACGTACGAGCTGATGGATGCCGCGGGGGGACAGGCTCAAACCGAGGGGCCCGGTGAACATTGGCGAGCGGGCAGCCGGGGTGGGACGCCTGCCTGACGTCCACGCGCGCAGAGCCTTGCGGGTTCGCCGTCCGATCGGCACGGCTCGCTCACGGCTTCCCTTTCCCATCACGCGACAGCGCCCGTCGATGAGGTCCACGTCCGCGATCCTGAGCGCCGCGACCTCGCTCAAGCGGATCCCCGTATCGATCATCAGCAAGACGAGGGCGAGATCTCGTTGTGGATGACGCGACTCGGAGGCCGCCTGAATGAGACGGGCAATCTCGTGGTCGCGAAGGCTTGGGACGAGCTGATCCGGCACGCGAGGGATCGGAACGCCGCGAACCGGGTTCGCGGGCAGGTCGAGCTCGGCCGCGGTCCAGGTCCCAAACGCCTTGATCGTGCGAACGCGACCCGCCAGGCTGCTGGGAGCAAGCTGGCGATCGCGGGCATTGAGGGAGAGGAGCCAGCGGCGGACGGCGGCTGGCTGCAGGTCGGCGACGGTCGCAGCTCGTCCATCACGCTCGAGGAACCAACTGAACTCGGCCAAGTTCTCGCGGTACCACTCGATGGTGCGCGGGCTGCGGCCAGCGACCTGAAGCGCGGCGAGGTACTCCTCCACCACGTTCAGCAGCCGATACCCGTCGAGCGAGGGCGCGAACGCGGATGCCGCTGCCGGATTCACGCCTGGAGATCCAGGTACCGTCGGAAGAGGCGGTCGCGGACTTCGTAACGGCCGCGCTGTCCGTTCGCCAGCCGGTCGACGTGCCCGCGTGCGGCCAACCGATGGAGCGCCTGCCGGGTCGCGGCCGGCCTGATCCCGAGTCGCATTGCCTCCGCCTCGATCTCGCCGGACGAACGAGCAGCTGTCTCCGACGGCACCACCGACACGACCTGACGCTCGACCGGTGCCATTGCGGACCAACGCGCGGCGTAGATCTCCTGGCTCACCGACGCGAAGGCACGCTCGACGGCCACCGCGAACTCCGCCCTGCCGACCCATCCCGTCTCGGCGGCATCGAAGGCGAAGTAGGCCAGCTTCTGCAAGTAGTACGGCCGCCCGCCGGACAGCTCGACGATTTCCGCCACGACCTCGTTGTCGAACATGACTTCGGTCTCCGCGAGCGGCTTCGTGATCGCCTCCGCGGCCGCGGCCACGTCGAGCGGGCCGAGGGTGATCGGCTCGAAGAAGCGCACGAGCGGTTCGTGAGCACCGCGGATCGAGCCGAAGAGGCCCGGCGAGGCCGTTACCACGAAGGCGAGGGCCGCGTCGCTGGCGTACAACTCCAGAGCGACCGCGCGCAGTTGCAGGAGCGCGTCGCCGGGCGTCGCGACCAGATCGACGTCGTCGACCATGACGACCATCGTGTGGCGATTGTCCGCGCGCGTTCCTCGTCGAAGCGAGGCGCGTAGCCCCTTCTCGACCTCCCGGACCGGCTTGCGGAGACGCGCCTCCGCCCACGTCCAGGCCGAGCTCGAGGTCGACCCTCGCGGTCCAGCCGCCGTCCGTCTCGGCAGCGACCGCGCCCGTGAGCGCCGCGAGGAAGTCGTCCCTCGTCTGCGGGTACGCCATGGTCAGGACGACCCGGTCCCCGGCGGCCTCCAAACGTCGCCGCCAAAGCATGAGCAGGGTCGTCTTGCCGATCGCCCACTCCCCGAGCAGCGCGGTGTGCTGCGGATGACCCTCGCGGGTCCGCGCGACGCGCGCCTCAAGCATGGCGGTCTCTGGCTCGCGACCCGACAGCAGCGGCGGGAAGATGCCGCTGCCCGAGCGGAACGGGTTCGCCGATCGTGTTTGTGACAACTGTGACAACTCCTGTCACAAAGCTCCTGAGATGGTTCGGCCGAGGGACGCCGGTGGGCGCCGCCTCGGCCGGGTTGTGCACCTGAAGTCCACACTCCGCTGCTGCGCGCCGGCCGGGACGCGGAACCAGGAGCGGCTGCGGGCCGCGTTCTGGATCGCGTCGAGGTAGACCTCGCTGTAGGGGACGCTGCCGCGCTCGGTGATCTGCCAGAGGCAGCTGAGCATCGCGCTGGCGACCATCAGGTTCGTCACGAGGAGCTGCGGGCGCTCGGCGGCCAACACCTGGCAGCCGTCGCCCCTCGCGACCTCGGTCGCCGAGACCTCGCCGATCTCCGGGTGGATCTCGGTCAGATGGCCGTCCACGGATGTGCCATCGCGGCGGCGGACGAGCTGGACGTTGCCGTCCGTCTCGTCGTTGCCGCCGCTGATGAGCGTCGCGTCGTCGAGCGATCCGAGATGCCGATCGACGAGCGCCCGCGCCCGGTGGTTGTCGACCGCGAGGAGGACGATGTCTCCCTCGCGGAGGATCGACCGGACATTGGTCTCGTCGAGGAACTCGGGGATCGCCTGACAGGCGAGCCCATCGTCTCGGGCGACCCGGGCCAGGGCCTCGGCCTTGTTTGGCGCCCTGAGCCGTTCCACCCACGGGCTCGTCGAGCGCGATCTGCAGGGTGTCCGCCTCGTGATCAGCGGCTGCCACGCGCGGCTCGCAAGGGCTGTGCGGCCCCGGTGGCACCCCATGGTGGGTTCTGACCGTCGACGCTTTTGGAAGACTCGCCCGGCATCTGCGGCTTTGGGCACGGGTCAGGAGGGTGCTCCGTTCGCCTGCTCAGTCCAACAGGGCGGCGAGAGTCGCCCGCTGCACCTGGTCGCGCGTCACCCCGGGCGCAAGTTCCCGAACCCGCAGTCCCATGGGCTCAACGTCGAAGACCCCGAGGTCCGTGATGATGGTGTCCACGACCTCGCGTCCCGTCAGAGGGAGGCTGCACTCGCGGACCAGCCGGGCTTCGCCGTCGCGCGTGGTGTGCTCCAGTAGCGCGATGACCCTTCCCGCCCCGTGGACGAGATCCATGGCACCACCCATTCCCTTCACCATGCGCCCGGGCACTGTCCAATTGGCGAGGTCGCCGCGCTCCGATACCTGCAAGGCGCCGAGCACGGCCACGTCGAGGTGCCCGCCGCGGATCATGGCGAAGGAGGTCGCCGAATCGAAGAACGAGGCGCCTTTGACGACCGTAATCGTTTCCTTGCCCGCGTTTATGAGGTCCGGGTCGACCGCCGAGCTATCCGGGTACGGCCCCACCCCGAGCACCCCGTTCTCGCTGTGGAGCATCACCTGCGCCTCGGCGTCGAGCTCGGCAGCGACGAGGGTCGGCAGCCCGATGCCGAGGTTGACGGTTTGGCCGGGCCTCAGCTCCGCCGCGGCGCGGCGGGCCATGGCGCGGCGATCCCAGGGCACAGCTCAGGCGCCCGCCGGCGAGCTGACGACGCGCTCGATGCGCTTCTCCGCCAGCATCTCGGGCCGCACTGCCACGATCCGCTGGACCAAAACTCCCGGGGTGTGGACGTCGTCGGGCTCGATGCCGCCAAGATCCGAGACCGCTTCGCACTCAGCGATCGTGACCCGGCCGGCTGCTGCCACAAGCGGGTTGAAGTTGCGTGCCGCCTTGGCGAACCGCAGGTTGCCGGCTATGTCGCCCCGAGCGGCCCGGACGAGCGCGAAGTCCGCCCGCAGCCACCTTTCGAGCAGGTACTTGGTCCCGTCCCAGAAGCGGACCTCGCGCGGGGCAGAAACCTCGACAGGCACACCGTCGCCTCCGTAGCGCGTAGGGATCCCGCCGTCCTCCACAGCCGTGCCGACACCTGCCGGGGTATAGAAGGCGGGAATGCCCGCGCCGGCCGCCCGCAGTCTCTCCGCCAAGGTGCCCTGAGGGATGAGCTCGACGTTGAGACGGCCGTCGAGATACCGCCGCTCGAGCTCGCGGTTCTCACCAACGTAGGACGCGGTAAGGCGCTCGATCCGGTCGGCTTGGAGGAGCCTGCCGAGGCCCCACCCGTCGATCCCGCAGTTGTTGCTGATCACGTGCAGACTGCGGCTACCGCGGGCGAGCAGGGCTTCGATGAGCAATGAGGGGATACCGCAGACCCCGAAGCCGCCGATCGCGATAGTTGCGCCGTCCGCGATGTCGGCTACAGCCTCCTCTGCGGACGCCACGAGCTTGCTGGGCAAGGGCATCGGTCAGAACAGCGCGAGCGGGTTCACGGCCGCCCCGGTGGCGCCCGGAAAGGGCGGAGGAGCAACGGTGAACGCGAACTCGAATGCGCCGAAGCGCTCGCAAGCCTCGCGGAGAGCCTCCGTGTCGAGATTGTCGACGATGGCCAGGCCGATGGCCCCGAGCGCGATCATGTGGAACGGCAGCGGCACTTCGGGCACCGGGGACGGTAGCTGCTCGATGCAGTCGCCCCCGTACACGGCCACGTCCCGATCGCGAAACCAGCGAATGGCGTCGACGCCCAGACCGGCCCGCCGGCCTCCGTCGGCGGGCATCGGATTCGCGCGGACCAGCACGGCGTCGCCAGGCTCCACCATGAGCCCCCGGCGGGCCAGCGCACCGTCGAGGTGCTCCCGGCCGATTGCCACCTCGGGCCCTAGGCCGTCGACCCCGAGCAGGGCGGCAACGTCCAGGAGCAGGCCCCGCGTAAAGACGCCACCACTCGCGGCATCGATCCCGCTCGACACGAGGCCGTCGACCGACACCACATCCTCCGCCGTCCGGCCGTTGTAGGAGAGCCCGTGGTAGAAGACGTGACCGAGTGCATCAATATGGGTGATCTCGAAGCCATGAGGCGCAATGGCGACGACGTCCTGGCTGGAGACGCCGGGCCCGAGCCGGCCCGTTGTCATCATGTGGACGTAGGCTGCTCCTGCCGCTTCTCTCGAGAACCGGCGTGCGAGCGACACCTGCTCTCCCAGCAGGATCAGGCGCGCTGCGCGGTTCCGTTTGTGTGGCGTGATCAGGTTGAGGGTGCCCTGCTCGTCGTCACCGCCCCACCGGCCAGCATTGGAGCATTGCTCGTACAGCGCGTCGAGGTCGGCTCGAGCGAGGCCGCCGCTCATGCGGGCCGGCCCCGGCCGGCGGGCTGGATGACCTCAAGCCGAGGCCCACGGCCGGCGGCGGCGTCGAGGTAGAAGTATCGGCTGCCGGATGCGGCGGTTGCGAAGTCGCCCTCGAGCGGATCTCCGTTGAGCGACCGCGGCACGTCGCCCTGCCGCCGCGCCTCCCGGGCGGCATCTTCGATATCCGTGACGGCAACCGCGTACTCGTAAAGGGCGCCCTCCCCGCCGAGGGCCAGCTCCGCAGTCCCCGGGCCTTCTATCGGCTGGATCACCTGGATGAAGGTGCCGCCGTCGAGCTCGAGCATCGCGGTCCGGAGCCGCACGCCTGGCATCTCGACCTCGCGGACAAGTACTGCTCGAGTACCGTGCAGCCTGGACAGGCGCTGGACGGCGGCATCGGCGTCGAACGAGAGAACCGCCACATGGTGAAGGCGTCGCTCCGTCACGGCGCGGCGCCTTCGCGCGACCTCGTCGCCGCATCGGTGGCCGCGGCGCGCAGGAGGACGACGTCGGAGGCGATCGCGAGCACGACGAAGCCTTCGGAACGCCAGCGGCGAGCCATTGCAGGGTCGCCGCAGTAGATGCCGGCTGGCACGCCCCGTCGGCGAGCGGCGTCGCGGACCTGGAGGATGGCCTCCGTGTGCTCCGGCAGCCTCGGGGTCAGGGTCGGCGCAAGCCCATACGAGAGCGCGAGGTCGCTAGGGCCGACGAAGACCGCGTCCACGCCGTCGACGTCGAGGATGTCGTCTAGAGCATCCACGGCTTCCGCGGTCTCGATCTGCACGACCATGAGGCTGCGCTCGTTGCCGAGGGCTGGGGTGTAGCCCGACACGGACTGGGCCGGACGGGTCGGGCCCCAGCTCCGGTCGCCGGCCGGCGGGTAGCGGCCCGCCCGGACGGCGCGCTCCGCGTCTGCGCGGCTGTTCACGAGGGGCACGACCACGCCCGTGGCGCCGGCGTCGAACGCCCGCATAATCGCCGCCGGCTCGTTCCAGGGGACGCGGACGAGGCTGGGCACCCCGGCGAGCTCGATCGCCTGGAGCATCGAGGGGAGCCCGTCCGGGCCTACGAGCCCGTGCTGCTGGTCCACGCACACCCAGTCGAAGCCGGCCCTGGCCACCACTTCGGCGCTGAACGGGTTCGCAATGCCACACCAGCCGCCCACGGTCGCCTCGCCATCGCGCCACCGAGCACGGAGCAGGCGGCCGTCAGGCGACACGAGGCACTCCCAGCTCGTCCGCGAGCGCGCCGAGGCGTTTGGCCGTGTCGCTGTCGACGATCAGCCCCGGCCGGCCGAGCTGCTCATACTCCCGCTCTCCCGGGACCAAGACGCGGCTCACGCCCGGGGCCGGAGGCGAGGACTTGAGGTAGTCGCGGAGCCCGGACGCAAGCCGCCGGAACTCAAAGGCGTCCATGAATGCAGCGGGGTCTACTGCGTGCAGCCAGACGCCGTTGGATGGCCTTGACTCGTCGTCCGCGCGGTAGCCGCCGAGCGTTCCTGCGAGGAGCTCCGCGAGCACCGCGAGCGCGTACCCCTTGTGGCCGACGGGGCCGCCGAACGGGAGCAGACCGCCCCTAGGCTCGGTGTAGAGGGCCGCGGGGTCGTCAGTCGGCTGGCCGCGGGCATCGACGATGGCCCCGGGGACCAGCCGGTCCCCGCGGTCGCGGGCGAGGCGGACGACGCCCTCCGGGACGACGCTCGTCGCGAAGTCGGCGAGGATCGGGTCGCCGGTCGTCGGTACTGCGTAGGCAAGGGGGTTCGTGCCAAGTCGGCCTTCGCTGCCCCCCCATGGGACCATGAAGTGGCCGAGCGGCCGAACCGTGGCCATAGCGATGCCGACGAGGCCCTCGAGCGCGAGCCGCTCGACCAGCGCTCCGAGTCGCCCCACGTGGTGGCTCTCGCGGATGACTGCGGTGCTCGAACCCATGACCGAGGCCTGGCGCGCGACGGCGTCGGCCGCCCTGGCCCCGACAACCTGACCGAAGTTGCGCCCCCCATGCACCAGGAGGGTGGCCGGTCCCGTCTCCTCCACGCGGATCTCCGCGCCTGGAATGGCCGTGCCGGACTTCGCGGCGCGGACGTACTCGGTGAGCCGCATTAGGCCATGCGAGCGCAGGCCCATGCGCTCGGCCCGGACGAGCTCCGAGGCGATGAGTGCCGCCTCGCCGCGCGGGCTGCCGATCGCCGAGAAGACCGACGCCGCGAACGCCTCGGCCCGATCGGGGCGGACCTCGAGGACCGCCTCCTGAGTCATGCGACCGCCCTCAGCGGCTCTATGTCGAGCTCTTCCGCAAGCGCGTCGAGCGACCTCAGGACGTCCGCGGGGATCCTCAAGCCCGTGCTGATCGCATTCTCACGGTACCCGTGCTCCATCTCCCCCGGCACGAAGATCCGGTCGGTGCCCGCCGCCCGCCGCGACGACACGATCGCGTTGCGGTAGCGGTCAACCGCGGCCTTGAAGCTGTCTACGTCGCCGAAGGCGTCGATCGAGATCGCGATCGCGAGGTGGCCGATGCCCCACGAGTCCAGCGACTGAGCGCCCTCCGCGAGGAACCCCCGCGGCACGTCGAACCCCAGGCGAGCGCCGGGGAGTGCGGCGGCGAGGATCTCGTTGACAAGGGCGAGCCCGTACCCCTTGTGGCCCGCCATCGGCAGAACAGTTCCCGTCATCGCAGCGTGCGCATCCTCTGCGGGGTAGCCGTCGCGGTCGACCGCCCATCCACTCGGAATTCGTTCGTTCCGCTGCGCGGCGAGGCGGATGCGGCCCCTAGCCACCGCCGACGTCGCCATGTCGAGGACGATGGGCCAGGTCGATGTCGGGATGGCCCACGCCATCGGGCTGTTGCTCATCACCGATTCGCGGCCGCCGTGCGGGGCCATGAGCGCCGGCGTGTTGCTGAGAAACTGACCGATCATGTCCTGTCCGGCTGCCCGGAGCACATGCACAGCGAGCATGCCGCTGTGGTTGCTGTTCCGCACGCCGACTGCGCCGAGGCCGCTCGCGCGCGCAAGGCCGACCGCCAAGTCCATTGCGCGCTGCCCCACGACGACGCCGAGGCCATTGTCTGCGTCGACCAGCATGGTTGCCGCGCGTTCGCGCAGAACGGAGAGCGTCGGCCTCGGGTTGATCGCGCCCGTGCGGAAGCCTCGGGCGTAGACGGGGAGCCGGTAGATGCCGTGCGTCGAGATCCCTCGCAGGTCCGCCTCGACGATCCCGTCGACGAAGAGGAGCGCGTCCTCGGGGCCCATGCCGACGCCCGCGGCCACCCCTGCCACGAATACTCGGAGGGCGTCTGCGGAGAATTGGGTTGCGTCATCCCTCACCGCTGCCTGAGTCACGCAGGACACTCTACGCACCGAGACGTGGTGCGTCAATGATCAAATGACTCGATGACTAGCCATCCGGGTGGCTCGGCGTCGGCCATCGGGGCCGGCCGCCATTCGGCGCCGATCTGCGTGCCCGCGCTGAGGCCGCCGTCGACCATCAGGATCTGGCCCGTGATGAAGCTCGCCTCATCGGAGGCGAGGAACAAGACCGCATCGGCGATCTCGCCGGGGCGTGCAAACCGGCGCATTGGGACAAGCGCGTTGTTCATCTCGACCGTGAGGCCGCCAAAGCGCTTCACTCGCGGCTTGGACATCGGCGTCTCGACGTTGCCAGGCCCAACGGCGTTGACCCGCACGCCGGATTCGGCGAGGTCGAGGGCGAGGGCCTTCGTGAGCATGCCGACTCCGCCCTTACTCGCCATGTACGGCGCCCGCCAGTACGACGCGGACGTCGCTGCCACAGACGCGATGTTGACTATCGAGCTGCCGGGCCGCTTGACGAGGCGCGGTCCGGCCCACCGGCAGTAGTTCCAGACACCCGTAAGGTTGACGCTGATGATCCGGTTCCACTCGTCGTCGTCAAAGTCGAACGGGCGCTTGACGACGTTGACGCCCGCGTTGTTGATGAGGACGTCGAGCGCCCCGAGGGTGTCAACGGTCGCCTGGACCGCCGCGCGGACCGCGCTGCCGTCCGCGACATCCACGGAGAAGACCTCCGCCCGGCCGCCGGCGGCCCGGATGGCCGCGGCGGTACTCTCGCCGGCGGCCCCGTCGACGTCGTGGATGGCGACCGTTGCTCCCTCCGCAGCGAACGCGCGCGCGATCGCAGCTCCGATCCCAGAGCCAGCGCCCGTGACGAGCGCCGTCTTCCCTGCGAACCTCATGCATCACCTCCGGTGGAGATAGTATCATTGGACAACAGCCAGCGTAGAAGGAGCCGAACGTGCGGAACATCAGCCAGCTCGAGCGAGCCCTTGCCTGGGAGGCGCCCGAGCCGAACCGGCGGACGATGGGCGTGATGTTCGAGCGCGACATCACGCCGACGCGCAACATCGCGGCGGGATATGTCCGGATCCCGCCCGGCGGCAAGCAGGTGCGAATGAGCGTCCACGAGGGCGTCGAGGAGATCTACTTCGTCGTCACCGGGCGCGCGCGCTACTTCCTCGGCGACGAGACCTTCGAACTGGACACCTGGTCCGCCGTCTATGTCCCGCCCGGGACGCCGCATAAGGCGGAGAACTCAGGGGACACTGACCTGATCCTGTACTTCGTCAACACCCCCTCTGCGTTCGGCGAGCCCGGCGGCTACCGGAGATTCGTCACTGGCTGGACGCAGGTCGCGGAGGGATGACGATGCAGCAGTCGATCGCTGGCGGCGGCCTCACATCGCGCGTTGCCATCGTCACCGGTGGCGGCTCGGGGATCGGCGAGGAGGTCGTCCGCACCCTCGAGCGGGATGGGGCGCGGGCGTACGTGCTCGATCGGGTGCCGGCGCCGCACGACGCGCGGGCTGCGCGCTGGAAGCAAGCCGACGTGACCGACCCCGATGCGGTCAGCGAGGCCGTGGGGGAGGTGGAGGGGGCCGAGGGCGGCGTCGACATCCTGGTCAACTGCGCCGGATACAACTCCTTCTCCGCCCCCGAGGCGCTCGATGTGGAGGGATGGCGCAGGATCGTGGCCGTGAACCTCGACGGGACCTACCACGCGTGCCTCGCAGTCATCCCTGGGATGATGCGCCGGCGCTCCGGGCGGATAGTGAACATCGGCTCCTCCGCCTCACTGCTCGCCATCCCGCACGCCGTCGCGTACACGGCGGCCAAGCACGCCGTCGTCGGCCTCACGCGAGCCTTGGCCCTCGACCTCGGGCCCTACGGCATCACGGTCAACTGCGTCTGCCCGGGCAGCACCCTGACGCCGCTGCTCGCCCAGGCCGTGTCCGAGAATTTTCGGGCGATGATGACGGAGCGGACGCCGCTTCGCCGGCTCGGGCTCCCCTCGGACATCGCCTCGGCGATCGCGTTCCTCGCCTCGCCCCAAGCGGCGTGGATCTCGGGGGTGGCGCTGCCCGTGGATGGAGGCATGGTGGCGGGGAGCCGATCCGTCCACTGGGAATAGCCGCCTCGGGCCCTACCCGCGACGGCCGAAGTCCGGATAGGGCCGCTTGGGCCCGTAGCCGAGTTCCGCGCCGCCGCTCACGGGTAGGGTGACGCCGGTGAGGTAGGCCGCAAGGTCCGAAGCAAGGAAGACGCACAGCTCGCCGACCTCGTCCTCGGTCGCGCTCCGGCCGGCCCACTGGTGCGATTCGAGGAAGGCGTGCAGCTCCTCCGGCCGCCCGGACGCCGCCTCGAGCGCCTCGCGGGCGTCCGTATAGACGTTGCCGGGCAGCAGCGCATTGACCCGGACGCCGGCATCGGCCTCGTCGATGGCAAGGGCTTTGGTCAGGGCCGTCACGGCGCCCTTCGTCGCGACATAGACCGAGGCGTGCCAGTTGCCGATCTCGCCGGTCAGGCTGCCGATGTTGATGATCGAGCCGCGGCTCAGCCGCAGCGCGGGCAGAGCCGCCCGGCAGCCCGCGACGTAGCCGAGGACGTTGGTCTCGATTATCGCGCGGATCTCCTCGAGCGGCACCTGGTCGAGCGCGAGCCACGCCTGGAAGCGTGCCGCGTTGTTGACGAGGCAGTCGAGGCGACCGTACCGGTCGACCGCGGAGTGGACGGCTGCCTCGACCGCCACAGGGTCCCTGCTGTCGGCCTCGATATACCAGGTGGCGCCGGCGGATCCCTCGGAGGGCGGAGTCCGACCGGTGACGGCGACGTCGTAGCCGCCCCGCAGAAACGCCCGCGCGACACCAGCACCGATGCCCCGGGTCCCTCCTGTGACGAGCGCGACGGGCATGGCTGCGGCTACAGGGCGCGTCCAGCGCGCCGGACCCGGAAGGCGTCGATGAACACCGCCACGAGGATGACGGTCCCGGCAACGGTATTGACGAGGTTGGAATCAATGGCAGCGAGGTTGAGGGCGTTGGTGATCGCCCCCATCATGAGCAGGCCGCCGAGCATGCCTGAGGCGGTGCCCCTTCCCCCGAAAAGGCTGACGCCCCCCACGACGGCGGCCGCGATGGAAATGAACAGGCCCCCCGAGGAGATGCCGGCGGTCGCCGTCCCCAGCCGGCCGACGAGCAGGAATGCCGCGAAGCCCGCGAGGAGCCCGGAGAACACGTAGGACGTCAGCACGATCTTCTCGTCGTCGATCCCGGATGCCCGAGCGGCTCGCCGGTTGCTGCCGACGGTGTACAGCCTGCGCCCGAACACAGTCCTCGTGAGGATCACGTGCGTCAGGACGAAGAGCGCGAGGAGGACCACCACCGGGACGGGGATCGGGCCAACCTGGGCGCTTCCTAGGAAGCGGAACCCCTCCGGCAGGTTCTGGACACGCCGGCCCTGGCCGACCGAGATCGAGAAGCCCGCCAAGATCAGCGACATCGCCAGCGTGACCATGAACGGGTTCATCTTGAGCTTCGCGACGCAGAGCCCGTTCACCAGGCCGATCACGGTCGCCGCGCCGAGCATGGCCGCCAGCGCGATCGGCCAGGCGATCCCGAAGCCACCCATGGTCGCGGCCGTGCTCGGCGCGAGCATCATGACCCCGCCGAGCACTGCGGCGAAGACCATAGTCGCCTCAGTCGACAGGTCGATGAGGCCCAGCAGCAGGACGAGCGACTGTCCGATCACCAGGCAGCCGAGGGCAACATTCGCGATGAAGATGTTGCCGATGTTCGCGGGCGTCAGAAACACCGGGTTGATCGCCGTCGCCGCGATCACGACGAGGACCAGCAAGACCCAGATGAAGTTGCGGTCCACGAATGTCCGGACCCCCCGCCCCGTGAGACGGCCCCACACCGTGCCGGGCCGGACCGTCTCGCTCATGCCGCCACCTCCATACCCTCTAGGAGTGCCGCGAGGCCGTCGACGTCGACCTCGTCGCGGGCCAGCTCGCGCTCCAGCGCGCCGCCCTTGATGACGATGATGCGGTGGCTCATCTGGATCAGCTCGGCGAGGTCGCTCGTGGCGAGGAGGACTGAGGCTCCGCGGTCCACCACGTGGGCGACCAGCCCGTTGATCTCGGCCTTCGACTTGACGTCGACCCCGAACGTCGGATCGTCGAGCACGTAGAGGTCGAGGTCGGCGTTGAACAGCCGTGCCAACAGCATCTTCTGCTGGTTCCCGCCGCTAAGGGCTTCGATCGGGGCGTCGATCTCGGCGCCTCTCACCAGGAACCGCCGAGCCAGTTCGCTCGCGTCCTGGCGCTCGCGGCGGGTGTCAATCAGGCCCGCCCGGTTGGCGTACTTCTTCAGCGCGGCGATCGTGAGGTTCTCGAGGATCGGCTTCCCGGTCACCAGGCCCCACCGGGAGCGCTCCTCGCTCAGGTACCCCACACCGCTCCCGAAGGCGCGCGCGCTGCTCGCGGGCCTCCATTGCACACCCTTGAGCCTGACCTCGCCCTCGATTCGGCCGGCGATCCCGCACAGGGCGCGGAACAGGTCGGAGATGCCTTCGCCCTTGGGGGCGGCGATCCCAACGACTTCGCCACGCCGGACGCTGAACGAGATTCTGCGCACGGACCCGAACGACGCAGACGACAGCTCGAGCACGGGTTCGCCGGGGAGTGAACGCGGTCGCGGGTACAGGTCGGCGACGTCGCCGACCATGTGGCGGATGACCTCGTCGGTCGAGAGCGATCCCGCCTCGGCGCTCACGACCGCTCGGCCGTCGCGGATGATGGTGATCCGGTCCGCGATTCGGGCGATCTCCGAGAGGAAATGGGACACGTAGACGATCGCGACGCCCTTGCTTCGCAGGAGCGCGATCATCGAGAAGAGGACTGCGACCTCGCGCACACTCAGGGCGGCCGTCGGCTCGTCGAGGATCAGGATCCGCGGCGCGAAGAACTCAGACACGCGCGCGATCTCGACCATCTGCTTCTCGACGTACGTGAGGTCCGCCACCGCGGTCCTCGGGTCCAGCCCGATGCCCATACTCGCCAGGATCTGCCGAGCGCTCTCGAGCTCGCGCCTCCGGTCGACCAGACCGCGCCTGGTGGGCCACCGGTTCAGGAACAGGTTGTCGGCGATGTCCAGATCCTCGGCGAGCTGGACGTGCTGCGGGACGATGGCGATGCCCTGCTGGATCGCCATGGCGGGGGTAAGCGACGCGAAGTGCCGGTCACCCATCACGACCGCCCCACTCGTCGGGGCCTCGAGGCCGCTGATGACCTTGAGCAGGGTCGATTTGCCGGCTCCGTTCTCGCCAAGCAGGGCGTGGACTTCGCCGGGAAACAGGTCAAGGCTCACGCCGTCGAGCGCGCGGGTCTGCCCGTAGACCTTGGTGATGTTGCGCGCGGAGAGGACGGGTGCGCGATCGCCGCGTGCGGGCTCGGACGTCATCTGCATCTAGCTGGAATTGGGGCGGGCAGGTGGCGGAAGAGACTGTCACCTGCCCTCGATGGTACTGCAGCCGCTACCCTGTCAGGAGCACGCGGGACCGAGCCCATTGGGGCTCTGCATGAACTTGTTTCCGTTGAGCTCCGGGTCGGCCACGTTCGCCGCGGTCACGATCACCGGGTCTATCGAGAGCGTGGGCCCGCTGACCCCGTCGTCCTGTGCGACGGACGCCGTCTTGAAGGTCGGGTTGCCTGTCTGGATGGTGTCACCCGCCTTCGGCAGCTGCCCGGTCTTGAGGTAGTTCGCGACGGCGTTGCCGAGCGCCCTCGGCAGAGCGGCGTATCCGATGTCGGTGGTCTGCTCGTGGTAGCCGCACTTGATGTCCCAGAGCATCTGGTTGCAGCCGTCCATGCCGGTGAATGCGATCCACTTCGGGTCGCCGATCTTGACCCAGCGGTTCAGCGACTTGAGCACCTCGTCGGGCAGATAGGAGCAGTCGGTGCCGCTGTAGATGGCGTCGGTGTTGGGGTTGGCCGTAAGCCAGTCCTGGATAATCGTGGCCGCCTTGGAGGCGTCCCAAGAGGCGTCCTTGGTCGTGACCTTGACATCGGGGTACTGAGACATGACGTTCGCGAACCCGACATGGCGCATGATCCCGTCGAGCTGCGTCTGGGTCCCGCCGACCTCGAGCACCGTGCCCTTCGCTGTCCCGTACTTCTTCGTCAGCGCGTTGATGATGTATTCGCCTGCGTTCTTGCTCGCGGCGACGCCGGCCGACGCGACGGAGAGCATGACCTTCGCCCCGGAAGAGGCGTCGATCTTCCCGAAGAAGACGAAGACAGGAATGTTGGCAGCATTCGCCTTCTTGATCGAGTCCTGAATGGCCACCAAGTCCACGGGCCACACGATGATGGCGTCGGCGTTCTGGGTGATGAACGAATCGACACAGCCGGCCTGCTTGGTGGGGTCGTTGGCTGCCGAGCAGTAGAGGTACTTGGTCCCGAGGGCCTCGATCGGGGCCTTTATCTCGTTGTCGAAGGTGGTTCGGGTCGGGTCCACGGGGTCGCTGATGGGCGACCACCCGACGACATACTGCGACCCGTTCTTGGGGGCGATGGCTCCCGTCGCCTGGCTCGCGCCACCCTGCGACGACGCGGCAGTCGGCGCATTGGTCGGCGACGTTGTCGGTGCGTTGGTCGGCGATGTTCCGGCCTGGCATGCGACGACCAGAACGGCCGCCGCGGCCAGCGAGCCGACTCGTTTCACAATGTGCATCTCGCCGCACCCTCCTCCGTTCCCGTCTCACGGGCTCCCAACCGCAGTGGCTGGCTTGCTGACACTAACGCAATAAGATCTAATCAGTCAATGACTCAATCTCTGGCGCACTGGCATGGGATGGTCTAGTGTCGAGGCAGCAGCGATAGGAGGGTCCGCGCGGTGGTCAGCACCTACCCGCTCCAGCGTCGGTTGAACCGCCAGGTGCTGTCCATCTTGGTCCGCTCGATCGTCTCCGGGAAGTTCGAAGTGGACGAGCTCCTGCCGCGCGAGGCCGACCTAGCGGAGCAGCACCATGTGAGCCGAGGGGTCATCCGCGAGGCCCTCCGCGGCCTTGAGGAGCGCGGACTAGTGACCGTGCGCCATGGCCACGGAGCGATTGTGGAGTCGTCCGCGCGCTGGAACGTGCTCGACCCGGACGTCCTGGCGGCACTCATCGCCGGCCCGCGACGCATTGAGTCGCTCGGGCAGATGCTCGAGGTCCGGCGGATCGTCGAGATCGAGGCGGCCGCCCTGAGCGCCGAGCGCCGCGGGGAGCGCGACCTGCTGGACATCAAGACGGCCCTCGACGGGATGCAGGAGGCGTCGAAGCTCAGGCCGGACTCACTCGAGGAGGACGAGTTCCTCCTCGCCGACGTCGCCTTCCACCGGGCCGTCATCGACGCCTGCGGTAACCCGATGCTAATCAAGCTCGCGCAACCGCTCCACCAGTCGCTGTTGGAGGCGCGCCGCCCACTTGTCCGGCCGGAGGCGCGCGAGATCAGAGCCGTGCCGGAGCACCGCCATGTGTACGAGGCCATCGCGGCAGGCGACCCCGACGCCGCTCGGATCGCCATGCGCGCAGTTCTCGCGACCGTCCAAGACTATCTCGAACAACAGCGCAATCCGCCGGCGGTCTAGGGTATACAGCCGCTCTGTGGGTCTCGTCGGGTGCGGGCTCGCGATATTCGGAGTGGCGGTGCTGGCGGTCCGACTACTGGGACGTAACTGGCGTCTCGTTGCCTCTTTTCGGCGAGCCTCGCCTGACCTCGCGCCTCGCTTGGACAGCGACGTCGAACCGGGCACCACTGGCGTCGATGCGCCGCAGACGTGCTGATCCCTCGTAATATCGAACAACCTCCGCGAGAGCAGCATGCTGGAAACGGATGCGCTCCCGGATCTGCTGCATCTAGTGTCGCGCGCCGGAATCGGCTTGCGCCTTCCGCGACTATCAGGCCGCCCGTACGGCCCGGGCGGTGCCCGCGGCCCCAACGACGGCGTCTAGACCGGCGCCGTAGCGCGCTGAGCCGTCCAGTACCCCGAGGAGTTACGGCCTACCGAGCTTCACCATCGATTGCGTTGGGGGATCGGGACACTCCTGCCGACGCCCGTCACGCCCCGGAGGGCCGCGCTCAGCCAGGTACGTGCGGACGTCCTCGTCGGCGCCTACGCGGCCCACCCGGAGCGGTTCGTCAAGGGGCCGGCAGGCGCAGGGTGGGCATGGGCGATGAAGTGCGCCAACAGGCCGTCGCCGTTGAGACGGCGCTTGGCATCGATCGCGCCGGCGATGCCAGACCGGTCAGTGAGGTCATCTGCGTCCGCGGCCCACGGACGGCTGGCCTACGAACAGCGACGGGCGAGATCCGGATCGTGTCGGGCGACGGACTCGTCAGGAGCCTCCGAACCGAGCCGAACGTCCTTGGCGCCGACGCTGTCGATCGCACAGCGCGACAGCTCGCCACGACGTTCGGGCCATTCGTTCGCCGATAGAAAGCTCTCGGTGGATCGTTCCGAAGGCCCGACCTGGGTGCTGACGCCCTCACGGAGGCACTGAAACCCGATGGATGAGATCGACGCCCTGCGGACCCTCGGACGCGAGGTTCCAGCACCGGAGCCGGTGGCAAAGCGGGCCGCCCGTGCCGCGCTCCTCGCGCATGCTGAAGCCGCTGCCGTCCGCCCGCGGTGGTTGCCCGACGGCCGGCTGGGCCTCAAGGGTCGTCAGGTCGCCGGCGCTCTCGCCGCGCTGGGCCTCGTCGTGATCCTGGCGAGCGGCCTGCTCCCGCTTGGGCGCGGGCCCGATCCGGCCGCCGCAGCGGCCCTCAACCGCGCCGCCGACGTCGCCGCCACTCAGCCCGCTGGATCCGGCGTCGGCTATCGACACACGAAGTCCGAGGGCGCCTACCTGAGCGGTGTCGGTGGCTGGCCCGACCACCCGAACGGCATCTGGGCGCTCGTGCCGGTAACGCGCGAGATCTGGGTGAAGTCTGATGGTTCTGGACGGATCGGCGAGTCGCGCGGCGAACCGATCTGGTTCGGGCGGCGGACAAAGCCGCCTGGGTGGCGGCAGGCTCCGAGGATCTGCGAGGGGAGGCATTCTCGGACACGCAGTTCGGCCCGACGCCTCCTGGGGTCGAGCCAGGCACGCCCCAGGCATGGCCCGGCAGCCTCTCCTACGAGAACGTCGACGCCCTCCCCACCGATGCCGGAGCCCTTCGCCGCGTGATCGATGCCCGCGCGGCAGCCGGCGGCGGAGCCACGGACTATGAGCGCTTCACGATCGTCGGCGACCTGCTTCGAGGGACGGTCGGGACGCCGCGGCTGCGGGAGGCCCTCTATCGGGTGGCGGCAGGACTTGGGGGCGTGGAACTGGTCGGCTCAATGACCGACAGAGCGGGCAGAACCGGGACGGCGGTTGCCATGACGAATGACCAGTCCAGCCGTGACCTCGAGCGGCGCGTTCTGATCTTCGACCCGCAAACCTCCTCGCTGTTGGCTGAGGAGGACGTCCTGCTCCACAAGGTCGACTGGCTCGACGCCGAGCCTCCGCTGATCATCGGCTACAACACCTACCTCGTTTCGGACATCGTTCCGACCATCCCGTAGGGTTCGATCCGCCGGACGGGAGCCGCGCCAATCGGAGGGTCCATAGGCCCAGCGTCCCACCGGACGCTGTTCCCGAGCAACGTTGGTAGCACAAGGCCGACAGGTCAGACGCTCGACTCTTCCCCCGACGCCTCTTCGTCCGCCGGACCATCACCGCGCGGGCGCGCCGCGATCACGACGAGGATGCCTAGCCCGATCGCGACGACTGGGCCGACCCAGGCGAGCGAGACGCTGTCCCGAGCGAGGCTGCCGCCGAGCAGGACCAAGCCGACGCCGGAAAAGAGGAGCCCGAAGAAGAAGGACAGCAGGTCGAAGTCGTGGCGTCGCACGCTCAGGATCCCTCCGGTTGTGCTCGCTCTACCCGAACCGAACCGATCCCGGCCTCGAGCGTGAGGATGAGCGAGGGACCGCCGGCGATGCCCGGACGCTCGACGCGGTCGACGAGCGCTGTGCCCGTCTGGTCACCGTCGAACAGTAAGAGCTCCCCGCCGTCGACCCGCGCGTCGACCTCCACCCGGGCATTGTCGGGAATGACGACGACGAGGCTGCCAACGCCGACGCTCGCGGCGATGGCGATCGGCTGCGAACCCGCCTCGAGGTGACTCAGATCGAGCCAGATCCTCCCGCCGACCAGCCGGTATTCAGGTAGGAGCTCGCGGACGCCCTGGGGTCGGTACGCGTGGTCCCCGGTCCCTCCTTCGAGCGGCACGGTCACGAAGGCGGCCGTCAGGGCCAGGGGCAGGGCAGCCAGGCCGAGCAGGACGAGCAGCCGTGCCCGACCCCACCAGGCCCCGACGACGAGCCCGACGCCGAGCGCGACGAGACCGGCCCCGAAATACTGGCCGAACGTCACCTCGACGGCCGCAGTGTTATCTGCGACCGCGAGCGCGCCGATGACGAGCAGCACAGCCGCCACGACGTACCAGCCGAGTGGCGAGCGCTCGCGCGGTCGCGCGGTCGCAAGCCAGGTTGGCGTGGGCAAGCCGGTCGCGGGCCGCTCGGCGGCCGCCGCCACGTGTAGACCCTGGCTGACTCGACCATCACGACCGAGGAGGAGGACGACACCGACGAGGACGATTGCGAGGGCCCAGAACACCTCGGCCTGGATGTAGAACATGCCCCCATACCCGGTGATCCACGGGCTCACGACGACGATCGCGACGAGCACGAGCGCCGCCATGCCGAGCCGACCAGACCGTCGCGCAAGCCGACGGACGAGGGCCTCCAAGATCGAGTCGGCCTGCCCCTGGGCGGGGACGAGGAGCCAGCCGACGACATACAGGACGAGCCCGGCCCCGCCGAAGATCATCAACCCCGCGAACGCGGCTCGCAGCAGAACCGGATCCACGTTGAGGTAGTCGCCAAGCCCGCCCGCCACGCCACCGACGACCCGGTCCGACGTGCGACGTCGGAGCTGGCGGGCATGGACCGATCGATCGCTGCCAAGCTCCGCCGCGGGTGGCTCATCGGTCATGGCCCCATCGTCGGAGCAACCACCCACGTGCGCCATCGGGATCATCCCCGATGGCACCCTGACCCCGGTCTCGACACCATCAGGGTCATCACCGATCGTTGAGCGGCTCATGCGTGTGGGAAGATCGACCGCAATGACCGAGCTCGACATCCCAGCAGCAGCGCTCGATCCGCGCGCGTCTCGGGCGAGCCTCCGCCGCAGCCGCTCCGATCGCCTGGTTGCCGGCGTCGCCGCTGGGGTCGGCCAGCATCTGGGTATCGATCCCCTGGTCGTCCGCCTGGCGTTCGTCGTGCTTGGCCTGGCGGCTGGGTTCGGCGTCGTCGTCTATCTGCTGCTGTGGCTGCTGGCACCGGCCGAGTCCGGCGATGCCCTCGCGATATCGCCACCGCGTCGCCTGCCCAGACCCGAAGCACGAGCGCTCCTCGGGGCTGGCCTCCTCGTCGCGGGCGTTCTCATCCTCCTGTGGACCACTGGCTTCTGGTTCGGCGAAGGGCTCGCCTGGCCGGTCTCGCTGGCCGCCATCGGGTTCGCCATCCTTTGGGCGCGTGGCTCAACCGAGGACGGTCGAGGCCGGCTCGACCTCGCCGGCTTCGGTACCCCGCTCGAAGCCCTCCTGCGGGCACGGGTGTCGGGCAGGCGCCTCGTCGTCGGCGCCTCGCTGATCATCGCCGGCATGGCCGTCTTCCTCGCCGCGACCACCTCGCTTGCGGCAGCCGCCAACGTCGTCCTGGCGGTCATTGTCACGACCGGCGGGCTGGTCCTGCTCGCCGGTCCCTGGCTGTGGCGTCTGGCGAACGAGCTGATGGAAGAGCGGAGCAGCCGGATCCGTTCGCAGGCCAGGGCAGAAATGGCTGCACACCTGCACGACTCGGTGCTCCAGACGCTGGCCCTGATCCAGCGGGCGAAGGAGCCGCGCGAGATGGTGAGCCTGGCTCGAACCCAGGAGCGCGAGCTGCGGGCGTGGCTGTACGGCCGGGCGCCGAGTGTGCGCGGGGTGCGCCTGCGCGACGTGATCGATGCGATGGTCGGCCGGATCGAGCACCATCACCAACTGAACGTCGAGGCGGTCGTGGTCGGCGATGCGGATCTCGACGACGACCTCCGAGCCCTTGTCTCGGCCTGCAACGAGGCGACCCTCAATGCCGCCAAGCATTCGGGTGTCTCGGAGGTATCCGTCTTCGTCGAGATCGAAGACAGCCAAGTCACGGCGTTCATCCGCGATCAGGGCGCAGGCTTCGATCCCGACGCGGTGCCCGAGGACCGGCGCGGGATCGCCGAGTCGATCGTGACGCGCATGCAGCGCCACGGCGGGAGCGCCGAGATCGTGAGCCGCCAGGGTGCGGGCACCGAGGTCGTTCTCCGGCTGCCGAGGCATCAGTCATGACCGTCCGTGTGTTCATCGTCGACGACCACGAGCTCTTCCGATCGGGTGTCCGCTCCGAGCTCCGTGGCGGTCTAGAGATCGTCGGCGACGCCGGGAGCGTCGATGAGGCGATCGCGGCAATCCGCTCGACGCATCCCGATGTTGTGCTCCTCGACGTCCATATGCCCGGCGGTGGCGGCCGAGCCGTCATCGACGCCGTCCGCGCCGAACTCCCCGAGGTGAAGTTCCTTGCCCTGTCGGTCTCGGACGCTGCCGAGGATGTCATCGGGGTCATCCGTGCGGGCGCCCGGGGCTATGTCACCAAGTCGATCTCACCCGAAGAGCTGGACCTCGCCGTTCGCCGAGTGCATGACGGCGATGCGGTCTTCTCGCCGCGCCTGGCCGGCTTCGTCCTCGACGCCTTCGCCGCGGACGCTCCGCAGCCGGCCGATCCGGAGCTCGATCAGCTCTCGCCCAGGGAGCGCGAGGTGCTCCGCTACATCGCCCGGGGCTACGCCTACAAGGAGGTCGCGCACGAGCTGGGCATCTCGGTGAAGACCGTCGAGTCCCACGTATCGGCGGTCCTTCGGAAGCTCCAGCTGTCGAGTCGGTACGAGCTGTCGCGCTGGGCGGCGGACCGCAGCCTCGTCTGAGGATCGCCGATCTCTCACTGGCAGGCGTCCGTCTGGCTCCGGATCACGCTAACCACTATTCGCGCAAGCACGTCTGCGGCTGCTCATTGACGATCACCCTACGGCCGCGGGCATGAAGGCTCTGAAGGGTGCGCTCCGGGGTCGGAGCGATGTGCCGATGCGGTGCCGTCAAACGATGCTGCGGTCGCGTCGGTATACACGCGCCTCCCACTCGTGGAGTTCGAGCGCCGCGTATTCCGCGGGCGCGAGATCGCAGGTCGTCAATACCAGTTCTGCCCTCAGCCACGAAATGCCATTGGGGACGTTCGCCCCCACGACGTCCCCCGAGAAGTTGGCGAGTACGAGCAGCTCGACTCGCCGAGGCGACAGACGAACGAGTAGATACGCTCGTCCTCCGGTAGGAGCATCTCGAAGTCACGGTGAGCGACAGTCGGCTCCGACCTCCGAAGCAGCGCGAGAGCGCGGTAGTAGTGGTAGACGGACCTGGGATCGGCAACTGCCGCCGCGGCGTTGATCTGTCTGTAGTCCATGTTGACGCCGATCCAAAGCTCGCCGGCCGTGAAGCCGGAGTTCTCAGTCGCGTCCCACTGCATCGGCGTTCGTGCATTTGTCGCGACTCATGCGTCTGGCTCCTGCGCACGAGCCGTCTGGACCCCTTGACACCGGTCCGACCGGAGGGGTATGTTCCCGATATTGCACATATGAGAGCTCGGTTGCTCACATGTGCGATCGTTCGGTGGAGGATCGGTGCTCTCATCGCGGCGCCGGGGTACCAGCGACGTGCGCCTGATGGTGCGCGTCTCTCAGCTCTACTACCGGATGCACCTGAGTCAGGAGCAGATCGGTGAGCGGCTCGGTCTGAGCAGGTTCCAGGTTGGACGGCTGCTGGATCGGGCGCTCCGCGAGGAGATCGTGCGGATCGAGGTTGTCCATCCAGATGCTCGCCTGATCGACCTGGAGGACGCGCTCGTCGAGCGCTTCGGCCTCCGGGCGGCCGTGGTCGTCGACGTCCCGGCCGCCGCCTCTGATCAGGCCGCCCAGGAACTCGCCCGCGAGGCGGTGGCGGGCGCTGCCGCGCGCTACCTCGCCGAGCTCCGGCCGATCGGCTCGATCGGCGTCTCGTGGGGCCGGACGATGCTCGAGCTGTCCCGCTTCCTTGAGCCCGGTTGGACGGTCGCGACCGAGATCGTCCAGCTGAACGGCGCGAC
>Ga0153916_10000422_pt1 | contig 28285 bp, 25 predicted proteins | sample Opewatmetagenome_FD_109642 | JGI IMG/M metagenome (GOLD analysis project Ga0153916, IMG submission 109642) | Freshwater wetland microbial communities from Ohio, USA - Open water 3 Core 3 Depth 4 metaG | ecosystem: Environmental > Aquatic > Freshwater > Wetlands | place: USA: Ohio, Lake Erie...
CTCTTCGCGACGGTCGTCTTCGGCTGGCTCGACCGGAGCCAGAAGGCGAGCGAGGCGCGCGCCCGCGAGCTGCAGGCGCTCAACGACCTCGGCCGCCAGCTCACCGGCTCGCTCGAACGGGACGCCATCCTCACCGATGTCCTCGAAACCGCGAGCGAGATCATCGATGCGCGCGCCGTCGCCATCTCGCTGGAGCACGGCTCCGGCCCCGTCTGGCGGGCCATCGGCGAGGGCAAGGACGAACTGCAGCGCGTGGCGGGCTCGCTGTCCCCGGCGGAGTCCTGGCAGCGCGAGTCCACCAGCGTGGTCACCGACGACGGCCGCTCCGGCGTGCTGGTCAGCGCCCCCATGGGCGGGCCTGACAACCGCGGGGCGCTCTACGCCTTGCTGGACGGCGACGCCCACGACTCGCTGGTCGGCGTGAGCCGCCTCATGTACGGACTCGCCAACCACGCCTCCGCCGCGCTCGAACGCTGCCGCCTCTTTGAGGACATCCGGCGGCGCGAGCAACGGACTCGCGCGCTGTACGACGTCGGATTGGAGATCGTCTCGTCGCAGGATCTCCAGCGCGTGCTGCGCCAGGTGACGGCGCACGCCTGCGAACTCGTACACGGCAAGGCCGCCGCCCTCTGCCTGATCAACGAGTCAAACGGCCGCCTGAGTCTGGTGCAGACCGCGGGCGAGAGCGGGACCCTGATCATGCCGGAGGGTGACGGCCCCGGAGTTGCGCCGGTCGGCGTCCGCTTGCGCCTCGGCGAGCAGCTCGCTTCGACGTGCCCCGTGCTCGCCGAGCCGAACGGGAACCACACCATCCGCTCCCCGCTCATCGTCGGCAGCACCGTCGTCGGCGAGCTGTGCGTCGTCCACGAACAACAGCAGATCTTCACCGAGGACGAGCGGGCGCTCCTCGCCGGACTGGCCGACATGGCGGCGATCGCCATCCACAACTCGCGCCTCCTCGATCGCGCGCGTCAGGTGGCTGTGCTGGAGGAGCGCGACCACCTCGCGCATGAGATGCACGACACGCTCGCCCAGGTGCTGGGGTATCTCCACCTCAAGGCGGCCACCACCCGCCGGCGCCTTCAGTCCGGCGAGGTCGACCGGGCGTTGGAAGAGCTGCAAGAGATGCAGGACCTGGCGCACGAAGCGTACGTCGACGTGCGCGAGGCGATCCTCGGCCTCCGCGAGACGGTCGGGTCGGCCGGCGGCATCGTCGGCAGCCTGCGCCAGTACCTGCAAAAGTTCGGCCGCCAGTCCGGCATCGACGCGCGGCTGCTGGTGCCGGGCGGCGTCTCGACAGGTCTGGCGCCCGAGGGCGAGATCCAGCTGCTGCGCGTCGTGCAGGAAGCGCTTACCAACGTCCGCAAGCATGCCGAAGCGACCAGCGCCGTCGTCCACATTGACAACGAGGGCGACCGGCTGCGCATCGCGATCGAAGATGATGGGAAGGGCTTCGACTCCTCGCGGGTCGATCGTGAAGAGGGACGCAGCTTCGGGCTGCGGTCGATGAAGGAGCGCGTTGAGCGCGCAGGCGGGCGGTTCAGCGTTGAATCGTCGCCGGGCAACGGCACCCGCATCGTCGTGCTGTTGCCCCTGGAAGAAGGAGGAGGACGCCATGTCCCGTATGAAGGTTCTGCTGGTTGATGACCAACTTCTGTTCCGCAAGGGGCTGCGCGCCCTGCTCGAGTCGGAAGACGATATGGAGGTGGTGAGCGAGGCGTCGAACGGCCAGGAAGCTGTCGACAAGGTGAAGGCGTTCCGGCCCGACGTCGTGCTCATGGACATCCACATGCCGGTCTGCGACGGCATCCAGGCCACCCGCCTGCTCAAGGCCGAGCACCCGGACCTGAAGGTCGTGATCCTTACCGTGTCCGACGAGGACGATGACCTCTTCGAGGCGATCAAGGCGGGCGCCGAGGGCTATCTCCTGAAGAACCTGCGCCCCGAGGAGCTGACGCAGATGCTGCGCAGCGTCATGGCGAACGAGGCGCCCGTGTCGCCGGCGATCGCGTCGAAGCTGCTGGGCGAGTTCCGCAGGCAGCCGCGCCACGACGAGGCTCAAACCGAAGGGCCCGAGCTGACGAGCCGCGAGCGCGAGGTGCTCCAGCTCGTCGCCGAGGGCATGAGCAACGCCGAGATCGGGCTGAGGCTCTGCGTGGTGGAGGGCACGGTCAAGAACCACCTCCACAACATCCTGGAGAAGCTCCATCTTCAGAACCGCGTGCAGGCCGCCGCCTACGCGATGCGTGCCGGCCTCGTTTCGTTGCCGCCGCGCGAATAGACGGCGGCCTGCGCTTTTCCCGCCTGCCCGGGCCCGCTCCTGCGCCGACTGTTGGCGCATGTGTCCGCTGGTATACGTAGTTCTACCCCCAAGGGCACGGGCACACCGTCAGAATCTATCAGGGCGTCAATGTAATTCGGTCCATTGCTTCGGACAATGGACGTGGGCGCAAAGACGCTGCAGGACGGCGTCAGCGCGTGGGAGGAACTTCGATGCGAAGGCGTCACGTCGTCGTCCTCTATCAACACCGCCTGTTCGGTGAGGCGATTGCACGGGCTCTGGCCGACCACGACCAGATCAGCGTGACCACCTTACCCCTGGACGAGGCCTCGCCGCAGGCGCTGCGAGACCTCAGCCCCGATGCGATCGTGCTCGAAGAGCATCCGGCCACCGGCGACGTCAAGGCGTCGCTCCTGGACGCTGCCCCCGCGCTCACTGTCGTCGTCGGGCCGGAGGCGAACACCGCGGAGGTCTACCAGCGCCACGAGGTGATCCAGGCGACGGCGTCGGAGATCATCGCCCGCATCATGACCGCGTCGGCGTCGCCTTCGGGACGGCGCGCTGCGGCGGCGGTCAGCCGGCTGGCGGCGCCCGCAGACGATCTCGGAGGATAAGGTGTGAACCACCTCACGCGACTGGCTGTGCTCCTGGCGCTCGCCGTCGCGGGCCTCCTCTTCGTGCGCACCGCGACAAGCCAGGTGACGGTCCCGCTGATCGGGCTCGTGCGGGACAACAACGCCGTCCACTGGGCGACCCTCCAGCCGCGGCTCGGGAGTTCGAGTGATTGCGCGGGGTGCCACGCCGATGTCGACCTCAAGTGGTCGCGCTCCGCGCATGCCGGCCAGGCGTGTGAATCGTGCCATAGCGCCGGCGACCGCCACATGGCATACGGCGCCATCCTGCCGCCGATGTCCGAGCTGTGTACCACGTGCCACGAGAAGATCATCGGGCGTCCTTCATCGTTCCCCACGATCGTGCGTGCGGATCACTACCCGCTGCAGGACTGCCTGAGCTGCCACGACCCGCACGCGCCGGCCGCCGCGTTCCCGAAGATCCCGCACAACGTGAAAGGCAGGGAGGACTGCCTCGCGTGCCACGGCAACGGCGTCGCGCCGCTTCCGCCCAACCACGCCAACCGGCCGGTTGAACTCTGCCTCGGATGTCACAAGCCCGCGGAGGGGAGCCAGCAATGAGCGGGGCTATGCGGCGGCGCGCGTTCCTGAAGCTGGCCGGCCGGGTCGTCATCGGCTCCGTCGTCATCTACGGCGCCCCGTCGGCCGTGATGGCGCGGCTGAACCAGCCCGGCGAGGCGGACGCCGAAGCCCCGCCGGCGAACTACAACCCCAAGTCGCACGAGTGGGTGTTCATCGTCGATACGGCGAAATGCATCGGCTGCGGTCGCTGCGTGCGCGCGTGCAAGCAGGAAAACCACGTGCCGATGGATCCCCGCTTCAATCGCACGTGGATCGAACGCTACGTGCAGATCGCCGACAGCGATGACTTGGAGGTCGATTCGCCCGACGCGGGCATCTATGGCTTCACGTCGCCGGAAGTCAACCGCAAGTATGAGGGCAAGGAGATCACGAAGAGCTTCTTCGTGCCCAAGCTGTGCAACCAGTGCGAGAAGCCCCCCTGCGTCCAGGTCTGCCCCGTCGCCGCGACCTACAAGGCCGCTGACGGCGTCGTGCTCGTCAACCGCGACAAGTGCATCGGCTGCCGGTACTGCATCCAGGCGTGCCCCTACGGCGCGCGCTACCTGGACCCGGACGAGCACGTCGCCGACAAGTGCACCTGGTGCTACCACCGCATCTCGCGCGGGCTGCTGCCGGCGTGCGTCACCGTCTGCCCCGTCGGCGCCAGGAAATTCGGCGACCTGCGCGACCCGGAGAGCGAAGTGTCGAAGATCGTCGACAAGCTGCGGCTGTACGTGCTCAAGGAGGACCTGGGCACGAAACCGCGTGTCCGCTACACGCAGTTGGACGAAGGCGTCAGGTGATGCTCGGCTACATCTACCCCAACGAGGCGGAGTTCCAGTGGAGCATCCTGATCGTGATCTACCCGTTTATCACGGGGCTCGTGGCCGGCGCGTTCGTCGTGTCTTCGCTGTATCACGTGTTCGGCATGAAGGCGCTGCGGCCGGTGGCCCGCATGGCGCTGGTCACGGCTGTGGCCTTCCTGCTCATTGCGCCGCTTCCTCTGCAGGCGCACCTCGGGCATCCCGAACGCGCCTTCCTCATCTTCCTGATGCCGCACCTGACGTCCGCCATGGCGGGGTTCGGGTACATCTGGATGTTCTACCTCATCCTCTGCGTCGTTGAGACGTGGCTCGTCTTCCGGCCGGACATCGTGGCGCTCGCCCAGCGCAGCTCATGGCCGATGAAGCTCGTGTACCGGTCGATGGCGCTCGGCGTCGATGACGTCTCGGAAGAAGCGCTGGAGGTCGACCACAAGCTGATCAAGGTGCTGGCGGCGGTCGGTATTCCCGCGGCGGGCCTGCTCCACGGCTACGTGGGCTTCATCTTCGGCGGCATCAAGGCGAACCCCTGGTGGTCCACGCCCCTCATGCCCATCATCTTCCTGCTCTCCGCCATCGTCTCTGGTATCGCGCTCCTCATCGTGCTGTACGTCGTGTCCATGAAGCTGCTGGAGCGAGAGATCGATCACGACTGCGTCCGCACGATGGCGGGCCTGCTGGCCGGCTTCCTGTTCGTCGACCTGGCGCTGGAAGGGCTGGAGCTGCTGAGCATGGCCTACGAGCAGGAGGAGAGTTGGGAAGTCGTGAGCGGCCTTATCGGGCGCATGACGTTCAGCTTCCTGATCGTGCAGATCCTGCTCGGCGCGTTGGTGCCGCTCCTCGTCCTTGGCTGGGTTTCGCTCTCGCGCCTCGAGCGGCGCGCCTCCACCGCCATCACGACCGTCGTGAGCACGATGGTCGTCATCGGCGTCTTCGCGATGCGGTGGAACGTGGTGGTCGGCGGCCAGACGATCTCCAAGAGCCTGCGCGGCTACGTTCCGTACGAGTGGATCTTCGGTGGCCGCGAAGGCATCTTCATGGCAAGTCTCATCCTCTGCCTTCCGCTCGTCGTCTTCATCGTGCTCGCGAGGCTGTTGCCGCCGTGGCTCGAACCCGACGCGCTTTCCGCGGAGGCGGAGCCCGACGCACCGTCGCTGCGCCGCGCGCCGGCCCTCAACCTCATCCGCGCCGGCACGGCGCCGGGCGAGCGCGGCGGCTACTACATCGGCCTTGGCACCGAGTCGACGAAGAAGAGCTACACGGGGCTGAAGCTTGCCCTCGTCGGGCTCGCCACGTTGATGGCGGCGCTCATGTTCGGCGTGCTCGAGGCACCGGGCAAGCCGGGCCTGCTCCAGATTGGCGGCTCGCAGCCAGCCCCGGTGCTCGTGCCACAGGTCCGCACGATCTTCCCGGCTCAGCTCACGAAAACGATCACCGCGCCCGCCGGCGGCTCATGGGTCGAGCCTCTCGATGTCACCGTCATGGGTGACCGCGTCTTCGTGCTGGATCACAACGGGGCGCAAGTCGTGGAGATGGATCAGCAAGGTCAGTTCGTGCGGTCCTTCGATGCGAAGTCGGTGCCTGGCCTTGAGCTGCGCCACCCGCACACGATGGCGAACGACGGGACCAACATCTACATCGGCAACACCTTCCCGCCGCGCATCTACGTGCTCGACCCGCGGACGGGGCTGCTCGTACGGAGCATCGTGTTGCCCAGCACCCCCGTCGCCGACGTGCCCACCGTGCCCACCGGCATGGCCTTCACCCAGGAAGGCAACCTGGTCGTCTCGGACGGCCAGAACTATCGACTGCTGGTGATTACGCCGGATGGAGCGCTCGCCCAGGCGATCGATCGGCAGCCCGGATCGTGGAGCCTGATCACGCCCAACAGCCAGGGCCGGCCGCCGGACTCCCCGGCGCCCCTGGGCCCCGTTGCGACGACCGGGCGCCCCGGCAGCGTGGGCGTCGCTATCGATGACACGATCCTCGCCCTGGACATCCTCGGCCCCGGCGTGGTCCGCGTGCAGCGCGACGGGACGGTCGGGACCGGATTCGCCCGCCCGACCGACGAGAAGGCGGCCATCTACGACCCCACGGACATCGCTGTCGACCAGTACGGCCGGACCTTCGTCTCGGACGACCTGCTGGCCGGTGTGCAGGTCTACGACAAGGACGGCACCCCGCTCGGCATCATCGGCCGCAGCGACCCGAACTCGTTCCTCAAGCCCACCGAAATGAAACGCCCGTCGGCCCTGGCGATTCAGGGTGACAGGCTGTACGTCGTCGACCGCGGACACAGCTTGCTCGTGTACCAGATCCCCGCTCCGGGTGGCGGCGCCGTCCCATAACCCGGCGTAATCTCGGGCGAGCCGGCATCCGGCCCCGGCGATGTCGGGCGATGGTGGTTCGCGTTTCCGGGTCGGGGGTATCTGTTCGCTACGGGTCGAGGGCGAAGAGCTGCCGCACGGCGCGGTCAGTGCCGCGGCCGTTGCCGGCGGTGGCCTCGGCGCGGAGCCGTGCGATCGCCTCGTGGAGCAGCTTCTTTTCGAGGGCGAGGGTGAGCGCTTCGATGCGCTGGCGGTCCGCCTCGGGGAGACGGGCCAGCACGGAGGCCGTGCGCGCCAGCTCGGCCTGCCGGATCTCCTCGGCGCGCCGGTGCAGCGCCACGATCGTGGGCACCGCCCGCCGGCCCGCGAGCCAGCGCTGGAACGACGCCACCTCCTCGTCGACGATGGCGCTCGCGGCGCTGGCTTCTGCCCGCCGCTCGGCGACGTTCGCCGCCACGGTTGACTCCAGGTCGTCGACGTTGAACAGGTGTACGCCTTCGACGTCGCCGGCCGCCGGCTCGATGTCGCGCGGCACCGCGATGTCGATCAGGAAGAGCGGCCGCGCCGCACGCGCCCGCATCACCCGCTCGACCATCTCCCTGCTGATGACGTGGTGCGGCGCGTTCGTGCAACTGATGACGATGTCGCTCGCGGGCAGTGCCTCTTCCAGCTCCGCCATCGCGACCTGGCCGCCGCACTCCAGCGCGAGCTGCTGCGCCCGCTCCGGCGTGCGCCCCGCCACGGCCAGCCCGGCGACGCCCTTGCTGAGCAGGTTCCGCGCCGCCAGCTCGCCCATCTTGCCCGTGCCGACCAGCAGCACCCGGGACGACCGGAGGTCGCCGAAGATCTGGCGCGCCAGCTCCACCGCCGCGTAACTGATCGACGCGGCGTTGCGGCCGATGCCCGTCTCCGTGCGGACACGTTTCCCGGCCGTCACCGCCTGCCGGAACAGGCCCGTGATCACGCTCCCCGTCGCGCGGTGCTGGAGGCTGCTCTCGAGCGCCGCCCGCACCTGGCCGAGGATCTGCGGTTCGCCGATGATCGCCGAGTCCAGGCCGCCGGCCACCGAGAACAGGTGCCGCACGGCCTCCTCGCCTTCAAAATAGTACAGGTGTGCGTCGAGGCCCTTCAGCGGGACGCCCCGCTGCTTCGCCCAGAAGCGCTTCAGCGCCGTCTTCATCGGCCTGAGGCTGTCGGCTGCGGCGTAAAGCTCAACACGGTGGCAGGTGGAGACGATCGCGCCTTCCGGGACGTAGTCCCGCATCGCCTGGAGGGCGCCGCACAGCTCGTTGGGAGGGAAGGCCAGCCGCTCCCTGAGGTCCAGCGGCGACATCCGGTTGCTCGTCCCGAGCACCGCGATGCGCATCGGTCCGCTCGCTCCGTCCGCCGTCCGTCCGTTCCCCGCGCTCATACAACCACACTCCCACCCGCTTACCGAAATGGTACGGGTGCGCGCGACGGTCTCACATCAACTGGTCGGTAGATGCGGGGGATACGCGCAGGGCTCCGGGGCCATTCGATCGATGGAATGGCGGCATGCCCCCGCGTGTACCCCCATATACGTAAAGCTACGCATCTTTCGGTCGAAATGGCGAGGGCGCTGGGACGATTGGCACTGGTGGCCCCCGGAATCGAATGCGAACCTGAGATCAACGACGGAATGCCGCCCGGCCCGCCCCCGGGCGCCTCGTCAGGGTCATCGGCTGGAGGGGGTCCGTATGCTCAGTCTCTCACGCTTACTCTGCGGCACCGTCACGGAGGGCGACGCCCTCCGGTACGACCGCCGCTCGGCCAAACTGCCGTCTCACCTCCTCCATTTCTCCGAGGACAAGCGGCCCGTCGTCGTCTGGAACGTCACCCGCCGCTGCAACCTCCACTGCGTCCACTGCTACGCATCGGCGTCGGACCGCCCCTTCGAGGGTGAATTGACGACCGAAGAGGCCCTCGGCGTCATCGACGACCTGGCCGGGTTCGGCGTCCCGGTCGTGCTCTTCTCCGGCGGCGAGCCGCTGACCCGCCCCGACCTGTTCGTCCTGTCCCGCCACGCGCGCGACCGCGGCCTGCGCGCCGTGCTCTCCACCAACGGCACGTTGATCACGCCCGGGATCGCCCGCGAGGTGCAGGCGCAGGGCTTCTCCTACGCCGGCGTCAGCCTGGACGGCCTTCAGGACATCCACGACCGGTTCCGTGGCAAGAAAGGCGCCTTCGAAGAGTCGCTCGCCGGCATCCGCGCCTGCCGCGAGGCGGGCGTGCGCGTCGGCGTGCGCTTCACGATCACGCGCCGCAACCAGCACGACCTGCCGGCGATCCTCGACCTGCTCGAGGAGGAGGACGTCCCGCGCTTCTGCATGTACCATCTGGCGTACAGCGGCCGTGGCAAGAAGATCGCCGCCGACGCCCTGGCGGCCGAGGAGACGCGCGCCGCGCTCGACCTCCTCTGCGACCGCGTCCTCGACTGGCACCGTCGCGGCATCGAGAAAGAGGTGCTGACCGTCGACAACCACGCCGACGCGGCCTACCTCTACCTGCGCATCAAGCGCGAGCAGCCCGAGCGGGCGGAGGAAGTGCTCCGCCTCATGCGCTGGAACGGCGGCAACAGCTCCGGCACCGGCGTCGGCTGCATCGACTACCTGGGCGAGGTGCACCCGGACCAGTTCTCGTGGCACCTGTCGCTCGGCAACGTCCGCCAGCGCGCCTTCAGCGAAATCTGGCGCGACGTCTCGAACCCGCTGCTCGCGGGGCTCCGCGGCCGCCGCGACCTTATCCACGGCCGCTGCGCCGACTGTCGCTTCTTCGACATCTGCAACGGCAATCTTCGGGTGCGGGCCGAGGCTGCCACCGGCGACCTCTGGGCCTCAGACCCGGCGTGCTACCTGAACGACGGCGAGATCCGCGCCCCCGAGGCGGTGGAGGTCTGATGGAAGCCGAAGCCGCAGCCCGCCCCCAGGCACGCCCGCCGTTCCTCGATGTCGACTTCGACAAGACCCCGTTCACGCTCGCTTGGGAGATCACGCGGGCGTGCGCCCTCTCCTGCGTGCACTGCCGCGCCGAAGCCATCCCGCAGCGCGATCCGCGCGAGCTGACCACCGAGGAGGCCTTCGATGTGCTCGACCAGATCGTCGAACTGGGCAAGCCCATCCTCGTCGTGACCGGCGGCGACCCCATGATGCGGCGCGACGTGTTCGACATCATCGGCGGCGCCGTCGCGCGCGGCCTCAAGGTCGGCTTCTCGCCGAGCGCCACGAAGCTGGTCACGCGCGCCGCCATCGAGCGTGTGCGCGACGTCGGCGTTGACATGGTGCACGTCAGTCTCGATGGCTCTTGCCCGGACGTGCACGACGCCTTCCGGCGCGTGCCGGGCGCCTTCCAGCGCACGATGGAGATCGCGCACGACGTGCGCGACGTCGGCCTCCCGCTGCAGATCGGCACGACCGTCAGTCGACATAATCTCGATGATCTGCCCGCCATCGGCGACGTCGTCCAGCGCATCGGCGCCACGGTCTGGAACGTGTTCTTCCTCGTGCCGACGGGCCGCGCGGAGCAGCAGGCGATGCTCACGCCGCGCGAGCATGAGGCCGTCCTCCACTGGCTCGCCGAGCGCGCCGATCACGTGCCGTTCCGCGTGCGCACGACGGCGGCGCAGCACTACCGCCGCGTGCTGATCCAGCGGAGGCGCGCGCGGGCGGAGGCCGGCGAGCAACCGAGCGAGTTCGAGCTGACCGGGGCGGGCTATGCCTTCCGCGAGGGTCGCGCGCCCGCCGAGAAGGGCGTCAACGACGGCAAGGGCTTCTGCTTCATCTCCCACGTCGGCGACGTCTACCCCAGCGGCTTCCTGCAGGTGTGCGCGGGCAACGTCCGCACCACGCCCCTGACCGAGATCTACCGCGATTCGGCGCTGTTCCGGGCGCTCCGCGACCCGGGCCAGCTCCAGGGCAAGTGCGGGCGCTGCGAGTTCAAGGACGTCTGCGGCGGCTCTCGCGCTCGTGCCTGGGCCGTCACCGGCGACTACTTGGCCGAGGAACCTTGCTGCGTCTACCAGCCGGCCGCTTCCTGAGCGCCTCTTCCGCGCCGGCTCCTCCGGCCTGGTGCCGACTGCCTCGTCCCGCGGTGCTTCGCCGCTGACGCGCCCCCGCTCGCGGCCGCCCGGCCGCCGCCTCCCTCCGCCTTGCCTGCCGTTCGGCTCGCAGACGGCCCCCCGGGTTGCGGCATCCGGCAGGGTGCGTGTCCATCCTGGGGTATGCGCGAAATGTGCGCCCCGATGCATGCAAAACGTCGGTTTTGGCGCGACCATGAACCCGGAACACGAAGGGACCACACCATGGGCAGTCGTAGCCGGCGACATGGCAGGGGGACGTCCCAATCCGAGGCTCCGCGGGTGCGGGCTGCCTCGTTGCTGTGGAGCTGGTCCCCAATCATCGTCGGCATCGCCATCGTCCTCGCAGCGGGCCTCTGGTTCGGGGGCTTGCTGTCGTCCGGCGGCGCCGAGCACCACAACGCCGCGCCCTCCGCCGTTTCCGAGGCGGTGCCCTCTCAGCAACAGCAACAACTGCCGGCGTTCGTCGCCGGCGCATCCGATCGCGTGCAGGAAGCGTACGCCTACGCTGCCGCCCACGGCGACATGCTCGTCTATATCCCGTGCTACTGCGGCTGCGGCGACCACTCCGGCCACCGCTGGGTGCGCGACTGCTTCGTGAAGCAATGGGCGGCCAGCGGCATCACCTGGGACCAGCACGGCTCCCAGTGCGACGTCTGCGTCTCCATCGCCCTTGACGCCAAGAGCAAGCTGGGCGAAGGGCAGTCGCTCGCCACCGTCCGCAAGTACATCGACGCAAAGTATTCGAAGATTGGGCCCGGCACGAACACGCCGCTCCCGCCGGGGATGGAGGAGTGATGCTTGCGCAGCGACGGCCCGCGGGCGTGCCCGACGATCTGACCCCGGACGAGTTTGAGCGCTGGTCGAACGACCTCGTCGCCTTCCTCACGTCCGACAGCGTCCCCGCGAACTTCCGCGGCTGGGCGCAACAGCAGGTGGACCTGCTCGACGCCTACCTCGCCTCCGACGCCGATCTGGACGCCGACCCCGGCGACGAAGACGTCGCGCCGGCAGCGGTCGCGCCCGCGCCGAGCGCGAAGAAGAAGGCGCTCCGCACGAAGCAGCCCGCCGCTGCCGATCCGCGCGCCGAGGGCATGGTGGTCATCCAGGTGCCGGCGCAAGCGGGCAAGCTGTTCCTGGGCCTTGCTGTCGGAATCTTGCTGGTGCTCGGCGTGATCGCCGCCCGCCAGTTCTCGGACGACGGCGGTAGCTCGTTGCCCCCTTCCGCAAACGCGGCGGCGACGCCGGCCTTCGACCAGGCGCGCGCCGACCAGCTCAACCAGACGCTGCAGACGGACCCGTCGAACAAGGACGCGCTCTACGAGCTGGGTGAGCTGTACTTCGAGGGCGCGCGCTACGAGGACTCGATCACCGCCCTGACCAAGCTCGTCGCGCTCGATCCGACTAACAAGCAGGCGCTGAACGACATCGGCACCGCCAACTTCAACCTCGGTCGCACCGATGAGGCCCGGGTCTGGTGGCAGAAGACGCTGACAGTCGACGCGAACGACGTGCAGGCGCACTACAACTTGGGCTTCCTGTACGCGAGCGTGGACCCGCGCGACCTGGCCGCCGCCGTGAGCGAGTGGGAGACCGTCGTCCGGCTCGACCCGCAGTCGCAGCTCGGGCAGACCGCGGCCCAGCACGTCCAGGGGCTGAAGAACCAGTTGACGGCGACGCCGGGGACCGGCAGCGCCGCCGCATCGCCGACGGTCGCTGGCGCGACGCCGACGGTGGCGGCGCCGTAGAACGGAGCGGAGCGTGGACGGCGAGAACGTCACCATCCTGGTTGCCTTCGCGGCAGGGTTGCTGTCGTTCGCGTCTCCGTGCTGTCTGCCGCTCGTGCCCGTCTACCTGGCGCACATGGCGGAGGTGTCCGTCGAGACCCGTGCGACAGCGAACCGCCGCCTGCTGCCGGTGCTGCACGCGCTCGTCTTCGTCCTGGGATTCACGATCATCTTCGTCGCGTTCTGGGCGTCGATCGGACTCGTCGGCTACGCGCTGCGCGACAACGCGCGCTACCTGCGCCAGGCCGGCGGTGCCGTGCTCGTCTTCATGGGATTCCACCTCGCCGGCGTGATCAACCTGAACTTCCTGAACCAGGAGCGCGTCTTCAGCGGCCGGCTCAAGCAGCGGTCCGGCTTCGTCCGCTCGTTCCTGCTCGGCCTCTTCTTCGCCGCTGGCTGGACGCCGTGTATCGGCCCCGTGCTGGGCGCCGTCATCGGCCTCGCCTCCTTCGATGGCGAGCCGGCCCGCGGGACCATGCTCCTCGTCGCCTACTCGCTCGGGCTCGGCGTGCCGTTCGTCGCCGCCGCGCTGGCGGTGGACACGGTGACACGGCCGCTGAAGCGAGCGCGGATGTTGCGCGTCGGCGTGCCGATCGTCAGCGGCGTCCTGGTGGCGGTCATCGGTCTGCTGATGCTGACGAACACGCTGGTGCAGATGCCGCAGTACTTCGATTGGGGTGGTGGTGCGCGTGGCTAGGAGCCGGGAGATGAGGTCGATGCCAGCAGTCCAGCAACGCGGTCGGGTCGCTTCGACGTCGCCCTGGCTGACCAACCCCACCGGCCAGCTCTGGCACACGCTGACGTCGGTCCGGCTCGCGCTCATCCTGATCCTGCTCATCGCCGTGGCGACGCTCGCCGGCACGCTGCTGAACCAGGTGCCGGGATCGGTCGCCGCCGACCCCGCCGCATACAGCGAGTGGCTGCACAACGCGCGCGACCGCTACGGCGCCTTCACGCCGCTGATGGACCGGCTGCAGCTCTTCCACGTCTTCAGCTCCATCTGGTTCCGCGCCCTGATCGCGCTGCTCGTCGCCAACATCGTCGTCTGCACCGTCAACCGCTGGAACAGCATCCGCGCGGCCGTCTTCGTCCCGCGTGTGCGCATGAACCCCGCGTACTTCGAGCGCGCGCGCATCCGCTCCGCCTTCAGCGTCAACGTCGACGCCCCCGCGGCCGCCGCCGCCGTCCGCCAGGGACTGCGGAGCGCCGGCTACCGCTCCCTCGCCGACCAGGGCGAGTCCGTCGCGCTCTACGCGGATCGCTTCCGCTTCTCCCGCCTCGGCACCTTCCTCACGCACCTCAGCCTCGTGCTGCTGCTGATCGGCGCGATCATGGGGCGGATCTGGGGCTGGAAGGACGACCAGTTCATCGTCGCCCAGGGGGCGACGCAGCAGCTCCCGCTCGCGAAGGACATCTCCGTCAAGCTGGAGCAGTTCCAGGAGGAGTGGTACGTCGAGGGTCCGCCCAAGGACTTCGAGAGCGACCTGGTGATCTATGACAACGGGCAGGAAGTCGAGCGCGGCACGACGCGCGTGAACTCGCCGCTGTCCTACCACGGGATCACGTTCAACCAGGCGTTCTACGGCCAGGTCGCCGTGATCGAGGCGCGCGACGCGTCAGGCAACGTCGTCTTCAACGAGGGCGTCCCCCTCGCCTGGACGGCCAGCCAGGGCAACCGCCCGATGGGGATCCTCGACATCCCGGGCACGCAGGTGAAGGGCTACGTCGTCGGGCCGGAGCCCGGCACGTACGACACTGCCGTGCCGCTCGGCACCGTCCGCCTCGAGCTCTATGACAGATCGACCGGGCAGCTCGCGGCCATCGAGAGCCTGTCGCGCAACCAGGATGTCCAGGCGGAAGGGCTGACCTTCCGCTTCCTCCGCGAGAGCCAGTTCACCGGCCTCAAGGTGGTGAAGGACCCGGGCGTTAACGTCGTCTGGATCGCCAGTGGCCTGATGGTGCTGGGCCTGGTGATGGTGTTCTGGTTCCCGCACCGGCGCCTGTGGGCGCTGTGCACCCCGCGCGCGGACGGCGGCACCGACGTGAGCCTGGCCGCTGCCTCGCAGCGTGACCTCGGATTGGAACGAGACTTCGAGCAGGTGTCGGCGAAGGTGCGACGCGCCCTGACCCGCCGCCAGCGAGAAGAGAAGGGAGGCGTCGATCATGTATAGCCTGTCTCAATACTCCTACGTCGCGTCGTTCGTCGCGCTCGCGCTCGCCGCGCTGGCGTACGCCTCCTATGGCGTCACGCGCCGGCGTGCCATCCTCGCCGGGTTCGACGGCGACGCCACGGCGGACGTCGGCGAGCGCGCCGTCCCCGCCATGCCGGCGTCGCTCGGCCGCTGGGGCACGATTCTCACCATCAACGCCTTCGTCTTCCTGACCGGCGCGCTCGGCTTCCGCTGGATCGCCGCCGGGCACGGCCCGTTCTCCAACATGTACGAGTTCTCGCTCTCCTTCGTCTGGGGCACGCTGGCGGCGCACCTCTACTTCGAGTTCCGCTATGGGCTCCGCTCGCTGGCGATCCTCGTCCTGCCGGTCTGCCTGGCGATGCTGGGATATGCCGCCACCGTCTCGTCGAAGATCGACCCGCTGGTGCCGGCGTTGCAGAACAGCACGCTGCTGACGGTCCACGTCGCGGTCGCGATCGCCGCCTACGGCGCGTTCGCCCTGTCGTTCGCCGCCGCGGTGCTGTACCTGGTCAATCGCCAGGATCGATTCACCTGGCTGCCGCGCCGCGCCATGCTCGACGAAGTGGGCTACAAGGCGGTGATGTTCGCCTTCCCCATGATGGCGCTCGTCGTCATTCTAGGCGCCGTCTGGGCCAAGGTGGCCTGGGGCCAGTACTGGAGCTGGGACCCGAAGGAGACGGCGTCGCTCGTCACCTGGCTCATCTACGGCGGCTACCTCCATGCCCGCGTCATCCGCGGCTGGAAGGGCGACCGCAGCGCGTACCTGTTGATCATCGGCTTTGGGGCCGTGCTGTTCACCTACTTCGGCAACTACTTCTTCTCAGGACTCCACAGCTATGGCTAGCCACACTGGTCCGCTCGAGCCGACACCGGTTGACCTCCCGGACGAGGAGTTCGGGGACGTCCGCTGGCGGCCGTCGCCCGGCGCCCTGCGCAACATCGTCGCCACCGTCCTCGTCGGCGTGTTGATCGCGGGTGCCGTCTGGTTCTTCGACCGCCCCGGCGCCGCCAGCAGCCAGTCCGTCACCGTGACCGCGTCCGCCAACGGCGCGGAGCCGCGCGTCGGCAAGCCCGCGCCCGACTTCGAGCTGACCATGGTCGACGGGACGAAGGCCCGCCTTAGCGACTTCAAAGGCAAGCCCGTGTGGATCAACTTCTGGGCGTCCTGGTGCCCGCCGTGCCGCGCCGAGAACCCGGACATCCAGGACGTGTACAACGAGCATCACGACGCCGACGGGCTGGTCCTCCTGGCCGCGGCCATCGGCGAGGGTAAGGACGCCGTCACGTCATACATGCAGCGCGCCGACCTGCACTACCCCGTCGGCGCCGACACCGACACGCAGATCGCCGCGGACTACCGCGTGCTCGGCATCCCGACGCACGTGTTCGTCGACCGCGACGGCATCGTGCGCGAGATCCGCGTCGGCGCGATGAGCAAGAAGACGATGGAGAAGAAGGTAGCGGAGATCATCGGCACGGCCGCCCCGTAACCCGCCTCCTGTGCCGGCTCGATTGGCGCCCGCCGTGGCAACCTGCCGCGGACGGGCGTCAATTGTTACGGGTGGTCGCGGTGCGAGACGCCCTGCGGCCGCCATGTCCCCACGGCCCTCAACGCACTCCGGCCGGCGCGCCGCGCCCGATCCCGCCGGCTGCTAGCCGATGGGGTGCGCGTGGTCGTGGATATGCGCCTCCCTGCGGTGCTCGTGACCGAGATCCTCGTGAGGTATGTGCGCGTGTTCCACTGCCGAGTGGTTGTGCTCATGGGCATGCGTCGACGTGAGATGCTCGACGCCGCGCGCACCGGCGTGCGAGTAGTGCGTGACGTGGACGTGGTCGTGCCGGTGTACTACCGCCGAGTGGTCGTGTGATACGTAGCCCTTGCGTGCCATGATGTGTCTCCCTTCAATGCTTCTGGGCGTCCCGCCGGAACGGCTGCGGTGCCGCGTGCCCGGCTGCGTCCACCCCGACCGCCGCGGGCCCACACTAGCACCGATCGAGCCGCGGCTCAGCGCCGCTCTTCTTCTTCTTCGCCGGGCGGTGGCACGGTCTCCTCGGCGTGGACGTAGGCATCGTGGTCTGCCGCGCATTCAGGCGAGCAGAAGATCTCGTCGCAGAACTCGCAGGTCAGGATCTCGTCCAGCTCATTGAGATCTTCGGGAAGGTGCTGCTTGCAGGTGCCGCACGCTGCCATCCGTCCCCCTCCTTTGTCACCGGCCGGTGCTGCTCGTCTTCCGTGCACCGGCGGTCTGCCCGAGATGCCGCTCGAACCACAGACGGGCGGACCGCGCCACCTGCTCGAGCGTGCCCGGCTCTTCGAAGAGGTGCGTCGCGCCCGGCACGATCTGGAGCTCCTTCTCGGCGCGCAGCTCCGCCAAGGCCTCCTGGTTCATCGCGATCACCGGCCGGTCATCGCCGCCGACGATGAGGAGCGTCGGCGCGCGGACGGCCGGCAGGGCGGAGCTGGCCAGGTCCGGCCGGCCGCCCCGTGACACCACCGCGCCGACCGCGTCCGGCCTCTGGGCCGCGGCCACCAACGCCGCACCCGCCCCCGTGCTGGCGCCGAAATACCCCACCTTCAGGTCGCGCGTGTCCGCCTGCTGGCGAAGCCAGTCCGTCGCGACGACGAGGCGCCGCGCCAGGAGATCGATGTCGAAGCGCAGGTGGCGCGTACGCAGATCGATGGCCTCCTCCTCCGCCGTGAGCAGGTCCATCAGCAGCGTCGCCAGCCCGCCCTCCCGGAGCACGCTCGCGACGTAGCGGTTTCGCGGGCTGTGCCGGCTGCTCCCGCTGCCGTGCGCGAAGAGGACGATGCCGCGCGCGCCCGCCGGCACGTTGAGATTGCCGTGGAGCTTCGCTCCGTCGACCGGGATGGTCACCGGGAGGTCGTGCTCCTCGGCCGGAAACGTATCCGCCATGACCAGCCTCCTGTGGTTTCGATCAGGGCCACGGTGTCGCTGCGACCGCCGAGCGCCGTGCAGTGCGCGCGGCCCGCCCACGAAGGTCGAGAGGTTCGGGACGAGGCGACCTCGTGATCTGGCCGCAAGAGCTACGGTACTCCGGCGGCGTCCGCTCGTTGAGGGCCGGTCGACCGATCGTCGGGAGGCCGAGTGGCTCCCTGCCGCCGTGCCGCCGATCACGGGTGTCGCGATGCGCCGCTCCTGACGGCCAGGGCCTCGCGGCCCGGCTCGACGATCAGCTCCGTGCCCATCTCAGCACACAGGCTCGCCACGCGACGGACGAACCATTCCCGCTCGGCCCCGCGCGCCACGTTCACCTGCATGTTGTCGATATGCACCGGCAGCAGTTCGACGTCCTCGATGCCGCTCGCCCCGATCCGCACGAAGAACAGCGCCGACAGGTCGTTCCGCAGCCCGGCGTCGACAGCGTAATCATCGATGAAGTCGCCGGTGTCGTACAGGATCACGCCCCGATGCCACAGCTCGATGCCCTGCACGACGTGCGCGCTGTGCCCCCAGAACACGTCCGCGCCCGCGTCGATGACCTGCCGCGCGAAATCCTGGAACGTCCGCGGCGGGCGTGCGCGCATGTTCGGCCCCCAGTGAATCGAGAACACCACCACGTCGGCATCACGTCGCGCCTCGGCGATGGCGTTTCGCACGTCGGCAAACACTTCCGGCGCGGTGTCGACGCTCGTGTAGTTCATGCCCGGAGCCTCGTCCCGGGCCGCCCATTCCCGGGGATAGTCGGCGAAAGCCACGACGCCGACGCGCCATCCGTCGGCGGTCAGGTGCGCTGGCGCGCGGGCCGCGCGACGCGTGGCGCCGGCGCCCGCGTGCGCGATCCCCGCCTCATCGAGCACGCGCACCGTGTCGAGCAGCCCCTGGTGCCCGAAGTCGCCGGCGTGATTGTTTGCCAGCGACACGAAGTCCACGCGTCCGAGCTCGAGCGTCCGTACGACCGAGGGGTCCGCGCGGAAGTAGAACGTCTTCTCGCGGTCGTTGAACCAGCGGCCGGTGCTCGCGGTGAGCGTGCACTCCAGGTTGACCAGGAACAGGTCCACCCGGTCGCGGGCGGGCAGGACGTCGCCCCACGGGTACGCGAACCCCTTCTCGGCGATCGTCTCGTTCACGAGCCGGCCCAGCATGACGTCGCCCGCGATCGCGAGGGTGATCGGGCGTTCCATCTCACCGCTCGACGTACAGCACGCGGTCCAGCCCTGCCAGGTCCTGCCGCACCTCGATCCACGCCTCCGGGAACGCGCGCACGGCCTCGATGCGCAGCGCGTCCGCCTGCAGGTCGCCGCACTCGCAGAGGAGCAGCGAGCGCGACTTCAGCCGTGCCGGCGCCTCCGCCAGCAGCCGCGCGATCGTCTCCGTGCCGCCTCGCCCGCCCACGAGCGCCGCTCGCGGCTCGTGCGACTGGATCTCGGCCGGCAGGCCCTCCCAGTCGCCTTCGCTGACGTACGGAAGGTTCGCGACGATCAGATCGGCAGACGCCCCCAGCGGGCGCAGCAGGTCGCCGCGGACGAGGCCCACGCGCCCTCCGACCCCGTGCCGCTCGACGTTGTCGCGCGCGAGCCGCAGCGCCTCGGCCGACGTGTCGATCGCGACCACGCGCGCCTCTGGCCGGTTCAGCGCCAGCGCGATCGCCAGCGCGCCGTTCCCGGTCCCCACGTCGACGATCAGCGGCCGTGGCGCCGCCGGCTCCAGGCGCGCCAGCCAGTCCAGCGCGATCTCCACCAGCAGCTCCGTCTCCGGCCTCGGAATGAGCGCCGCGGGCGAGCACGCCAGCTCGATCCCGTAGAACTCGCGGAAGCCCACGATGTACGCCGTCGGCTCGTGCTCCAGGCGCCGCCGCAGCAGCTCCTCGAAGCGGGCGGTCGCCGTCGCATCGATGGGCTCGTGGAGCAGCGCCAGCATGTGCGCGCGCTCCTCGTCCATGCCAAGCGCATGCCGCAGCAGCACGTCCGCCTCGAGCTGCGCGTCCTCGATGCCCGCGCGCCGCAGTCTCTCCGCGGCGTCGTGCAGCACCGATCCCAGCGTCGTCGCGCCCGTCATGATCCCGGTCCTTGCGCACCGTCGGCCGTCAGCGCCTCCACCACCACCCCTGCTGGTCCGCGATAGCCGGCCCCTCTCACCGTGACGACACTGTCCTCGATGCTCACGCGTGCGTCGAGGAACTCCTGGGCCAGCCAGGCGCTCGCCAGCACGTGTTCGGTCACGACGGGGATGCGGAACCGGCTCTCTCCCTCGGCGAGCGCCGCGTACGGGATGAGCTGGTCGGCGGCGTGCCGGTCGACGACGGCGCCCGTGCGCAGGTCCTCCAGCAGGTGGTGCGCGACGTACCGCCCGATCGCCTCGGCGCTGCGGCGGAGCGCGCCCGCGCGGTCGGCGCCGATCCGCGTTCCGCCGCTCAGCTCGGCGAAGATCGCGAGCGCGGCCCCTCGCTGGAGCGCCGTATCCTCGTACTGTGTCTCAATCTCCGCGGACTCCCCTGCGGCGGCCAGCTCTGCCAGCGCTGCGTCGGCCATGCGCTGGCTCACGCGCCGCTCCTCCAGGTGCGATGACAGCGCGATGCCCCACAGCCGCGTGACGTGCGGCGGCTCGTCGAGAACCAGCGGCCGCAGCGCCCCGGCGGCGGGCTCCACGCTTAGCTGGAGGATGCCGCCGCCGGTGGGGACGTAGCCGGGCTGCCGCAGCTCCACGGTCGCCGCCACGCCCATGCGTTCGAGCAGCGGCAGCATGACGTGCCGGAGGTGAAAGAACGACGGCGCGAAGTCCTGGAAGACCCCTCCGCGCAGCTCCGCCTCGACGGGCACGTTCGCGAACGCGAGCACTGGCAGCACCGCCAGCGTGAGCATCGTCGTCGAGCCGGCCGAGCCGATGTCCCAGGTGTACCGGCGAGCGCCCGCCGGCGGCCCCGGGCAGAATACGACGTCGCGCGAGCCCTCGACGCATCCGGTCAGCGTGCCGCCGACGAGTTCGTTGATCGCCTCGATCGCCCGAATGTGCTGATGCCGCAGCCCCGGACGCCGCCGCCGCGTGCGTGCGTTGATGATGTGGATCTCGCGGCCGGTCAACGCAGCGAAGGCCACCGCCTGCCGCACGATCGTGCCGCTTCCCGAGAAGCGCGACCCGTCGATCTCCAGCACGCCCTGCACCGATCGTCGTTAACCGTGGCGGCTCTACCGATACCTGAGGATAGCGGCGGCGCCGTGCGGCCGCAGCGCCTCGGCCGCCTCGCCCCGCACGAACTCCACTCCGGCGCCCGTCCGGAGCGCACAGCGTGTGGCCCACGCGGCGAGATCGTTGATCGGCCAGATGGGCTCGTCGCAGAACGGACACTGCTCGATGCGCTCGATCACCGCGAAGTGGCCTTCCGCGCAAGCGTATCCCGCGGCGGTCGCGCCCTCGATCAGCACGAGCTGGTGTACGCGCCCCTCGCACAGGGCGGTGAGCGTCTCGTCCCAGCCTGTGACGGCGAGTCCGCCCTTGGGTGACCGCTCCAGGATCTCCCTCACCAGCGCGGCCTCGTTCGCGCGCTCCGCATGCTCCTCGATGCCGCGCACCCGGCTGACGATCGCCTCGTCCGACGCGAACATCTCGCCGGCAAACTCACCGGCCACCTTCGCCGCCAGCGAGCGCGGCAGCATCGGCCGCAGCGCCGCCATCGCCTCCGGCGGCCCGCCGATGATCAGCCGGTCGAACGCCCCGCGCCGGCTCAGCCGCCACATCTCGTCGATCACGCGCTGCATGTGCAGATGGATGTGCCACTCGACGTGGCGAGCCCACCCTCCCTGATCGCTGTGGACGCGGCCCGGACCCTGGGGTGCGACGTCACGGCGTGTGCGTTGGCCAGCGCCGGTGAGCCAGCGGCCGCCCGTGACGCGCCCGGGAAGCGGGTCCTCGAACTCACTCCGCTGCTCGATGCGCCCCATCCAGACCGTGAGGAAACGGGCGCGCTCCCTGTCCACCAGCGCTACGCAGTAACGTTCGTGCTCGTCCAGCGCGGCGATCAGCGGCAACAGGTACGGACGCGAGCCGAATCGCGCGCCGGCGAGCACCGGCACGTCCAGTGCGACGGGCACGAAGACGTCTCCAGGGGCCGAGCTGAACATCGCGACCGAGCGCCCCGGCGGCTCATCCCAGTCGCGGACGTACGTGTTCACGCGGTCGATCTCCTCTTCGAGGCGGTCGACGAGGTCCGTGTCCCTCAGTTCCGCGCGCAGCGGCTTCCAGAGATCGAGCAGCGCGGCTTCGAATCCCTCCCGCTGCATCTCCGAAGGATCGACGTCGAGGTACACGCTCAACACGCCGTCGCTCGGCGCCTCGAGGCGCGCGACGCGGTCGAGCGTGTCGGGCGTGAATGCGAGCGCGGGATAGGCCGCGAGCGACAGCGCGCCGTCGTTGTGTGGCATGGGCCTCTCCTTCTTGGAAGAGCGCGGGTGCGATCGCCATGCGTCCGCAAGAGCATGCTACGCCGCGCCGCGCCGCGCCGAACCTGCCGTCCGGCCCGACCCTCCGCGACGATCGTCGCACGACGGACGACCCGCCGGCAACTCGCCTCTCCGGGCCGCGACCGTGGAAGCGATGCTCGCGGCCGACGACGGGCTTTTCAGCCCCCTGATTCGTGCCCTCCTCCTCTTTCGACGCATTCCGGCGCTCCTGTAGCATGGCCGGGTAGACGAACCCGACTCGCACGGGTCCGACCGCCGAGGTTTCCTCCATGGATCCGTCATTTCACGAACTCGGCTTGAGCGCCGAAGTCTTGCAGGCGATCGATGCGCTCGGCTTCGAGGAGCCTACGCCGATTCAGCAACGGACGATCCCGTTGCTGATGCAGGGCGCCGACGTCGTTGCGCAGGCGCCGACCGGCACCGGCAAGACCGCCGCGTTCGCCATCCCCATCATGGAGCGCGTGGACCCCGCCCGGCGCGTCGTGCAGGCGCTCGTGCTCACTCCCACGCGGGAGCTGGCCGTGCAGGTCGCCGAAGCCTCGCACGCAATCGGCCGCCACCGTCGGGTGAACGTGCTGCCCATCTACGGCGGCCAGGCGTACGAACATCAACTGCGCGGGCTTCGCGCCGGCGCCCACGTCGTCGTCGGCACGCCCGGGCGTGTCATGGACCACATTCGCCGGGCCACGCTGCGTCTGGATGCCGTCCGCATCGTCGTGTTGGACGAGGCCGACGAGATGCTCGACATGGGGTTCATCGAGGACATCGAGTTCATCCTCGATCGGACGCCCCCGGAACGGCAGACGGCCCTCTTTTCGGCCACGATGCCGCCGAAAATCGCCGCCCTCGCGCGCCGCTACATGCGCGAGCCGCAGGTCACCGGCCTCCCGCACGAAGCCAGGACCGTGCCCCAGACCCATCAGGTCTATTACGAGGCGCCCGCGCGGGCCAAACAGGACGCCCTCAGCCGCATCCTCGATCTGCAGGCGCCTACCTCCGCCATCATCTTCTGCCGCACGCGGCGCGAGGCCGCCGATCTCGCCGTCACGCTCCAGGCGCGCGGCTACGGGGCTGACGCGATCCACGGCGACATGAGCCAGGCGCAGCGCGAGCGCGTCCTGCGTGCCTTCCGCCAGAACCGTGTCAGTCTGCTCGTCGCCACCGACGTCGCAGCCCGCGGCCTGGACATCCCTGACGTCACCCACGTCATCAACTTCGACATCCCCGACGACGCGGACGCCTATGTGCACCGCATCGGTCGCACGGGCCGTATGGGTCGCAAGGGCGAGGCGATCACGCTTGTGACGCCGCGCGAGATGCGGCTTCTTCACGTGATCGAGAAAGACATCCGGAAGAAGCTCGGCCCCCTGCGCCTGCCGACGTCCGAAGACGTCGCCGCGCGCCGTCGCGAAGCATTCGTGGAATCCCTCCGAAAGACGTTACGCGATGGCGCCGCCGAGCCATACGGCCTGGTCGCCGAGGAACTCGCGGACGAATTCAGCCCCATGGAGGTCGCCGCCGGCGCGATCCAGCTCGCCTTCGAGGCCGCGGCGGGCCCGGCACGGCCGGCCGTCGTCTCCGCCCATGGCGGTGCGACCGGGCCCGGCATGACGCGCCTGGTGCTCGACGCGGGCCGGCGCCGCGGCGTACGGCCCGGCGACATCGTCAAGAGCCTCACCAGTGACGCCGGCGTCCCTGCCTCGGCCATCGGCGACATCGACGTGCAGGACGACCGCGCCTTCATCGACGTCAGGGCCGCGGCGGCGACCAGGCTCCTCAAGTCCGCCCGGGTCCTCCGTCTCCGCCGCGTTCAGGCGAAGCTCAGCCTCGCTCCGCCAAGAGCTGAGCACAGCCGCACGAGAGACTGACTGCGGGCCGGACGGCCCGGCCTATGCCCCCTCGCCGCGCGGATGCACCACCAGCACCGGCGCCACGCCCGACCGTACCACTTCCTCTGTCGTCGATCCGAGGAAGACGCGCAGGATCCCCTCCCGGCTGTGGCTCGCCATCACGATGAACGTGGGTGCGATCTCTCGCGCCCGCTCGATGATCGTTTGGGCGGGATGGTCCGAGACGTCCGTCTCGACACGCACCTTCACGCCGGGTGGGAGCCTGCGGGCCAGCCCCGTCAGATAGTCCTCCAGCTCCGAGCACGATCGCTGGATCGCCTGGTCCTTCGTCTCCGGGTAGTGGGGCGTCGGTGTGACGAACCTGCCGCCGGCGATGCCGTATCTCGGTGCCCCCGTGTACGCCCGCGGTTCGCCGCGGAATTGCGCCTGCAAGCTGGGCTCGTGCGCCACGGCGAGCAGCGTCAACTCCACGTCGGGCAGAGTGGCCAGCTCCGCGAGGACCGGGAGCGTCTCCTCGCTGTACGGCGTGCCGTCGAACGTGGCGAGGACTTTCATGGCGACTGACCTCCGCATGACAGGACATTCGCTGCCCGGACACAAGTATCATAGGCCCGGCGCCGCATCGCAGGTGAAGTGTTGATCGGTGCCGGCTGCGCAGGCCGAATGGCAGATCGCTGAACACCCCTCACCTCGTGTCCAGGCGGCGACGGCGCTTTGCCGGCGTGGTCCAGCCATTCGGACGCGCTTTCGTGGTCGTTCAGCACTGCAAGGAGAGATCGAGCGGGCGGTAGTGTGAATCCGGCGGCGTCCCGTGGCCGCGGATCGCCCGCGGGGCCCCCGTCTTCGACGGCTGGCTCGCTCGCAGGCTGGCCGAAAGGACAACGGCGCCATGGACGACTACGTGCGCTGGTTCGCGGAGCTGGAGAAGGGCGACACGCCCGTCGCCGGCGGCAAGGGCGCGAATCTCGGCGAGATGACGCGCGCCGGGCTCCCTGTGCCGCCGGGTTTCGTCGTCACCGCTGCCGCCTACCGCGCGTTCATCGACCAGGGCGCCCTTCGCGACCAGATCGGCCGGCGCATCGCCGAGGTGGACATCGATGACCGCGCCGCGCTCGACGCCGCCGCGGAGTTCATCCAGTCGCGCATCCGCGATGCCGCGATGCCGGACGTCGTGCTGCGCGCCCTCGATGCGGCGTACGGCGAGCTCTCGCGGCGCGACGGCGTCGGCGAGATGCTCGTCGCGGTGCGCTCCTCGGCGACGATGGAGGACACCGAGCAGGCGTCCTTCGCCGGCATGAACCGCAGCTTCCTGAACGTGCGCGGCGGGCCCGCCCTCGCCCAGTCCGTGAAGGACGTCTGGGCGTCGCTCTACAGCCCGCGCGTGATCTACTACCGCAAGCGTCTCGACCTCGGCGGCGAGCCGGAGATCGCCGTCATCGTCCAGAAGATGGCGAACTCGGCCAAGTCCGGCGTCGGCTTCTCCGTCGATCCCGCGACCGGAGACGCGAACAGGATCGTGATCGAGGCGGCGTTCGGCCTCGGTGAGGTCGTCGTCGGCGGCCAGGTCGAGCCCGACCACTATGAGGTGTCGAAGCCCGATCTGGCCGTGACGGAGCTGCGCGTCGGACACAAGCCGTTCATGCTCACTTGCGACGAGGCCGGAAACAACATCCGCGTCGATCTGCCGCCGGAACGCGCGGACGGACGCGTCCTCGACGACGGCGAGCTGCACGCGGTCGCCGAGCTGGTGCGTCGCGACGAAGCCCACTACCACACGCCGCAAGACGTCGAGTGGGCGATCGAGGACGGCCGCACGTTCCTCGTGCAGTCGCGGCCGATCACCACGCGCCGCGTGCCCGCGGAGAAGGCCGCCGCCGCGCCGCGACGCGTCGAGCTCTTGCACGGCCTGAATGCCAGCCCCGGCGCTGCCGTTGGCCGCGTGCGCGTGATCCGCGAGATCGCGGATGCCGATGCGCTGCTGCCCGGGGAGATCCTCGTTGCGCCGATGACCTCTCCTGACTGGGTGCCGCTGATGCGCCGCGCCGCCGCGCTCGTCACCGACAGCGGCGGCATGACGTCACACGCCGCGATCGTCTCCCGAGAGATGGGGCTGCCGTGCATCGTCGGCACGCGCCAGGCCACCGCCGTCCTCAAGGACGGCATGCTCGTGACCGTCGATGCGACGGGCGGCACCGTCTTCGAGGGCGACTCGATGCCGAGCGCGCCGCCGGCGGCGCCTCCCCGCCCGGAGAGCGCGGCCGCCGGCGTTCCCCAGCGCCTGGTCACGGCGACGAAGCTGATGGTGAACCTCGGCGAGCCCGACAAGGCGCGCGAGGTGGCGGCGCGGCACGTCGACGGCGTCGGGCTCCTGCGCGCCGAGTTCATGTTGCTCAGCGCGCTCCAGGGCACGCACCCCCGGCGCCTGATCGCGGAGGGCCGCTCCGGCGAGTTCGTCGACCGCATGGCGGAGCAGTTGCGCATCTTCGCCCAGGCGTTCAACCCGCGTCCCGTCATCTATCGCTCGACGGACTTCCGCACGAACGAATTTCGCGGGCTCGCGGGCGGCGAGCAGTTCGAGCCGCACGAGGAGAACCCGATGATCGGCCTCCGCGGCGCCTACCGCTACGTCCACGACCCGGAGCCGTTCAAGTGTGAGCTGGAGGTGCTGAAACGCGTGCGGCAGGAGTACTCCAACCTGCACCTGATGCTCCCGTTCGTCCGCACCGGCAGCGAGCTCCACGCCTGCAAGCGCCTCATCGACGAGTCGGGGCTCACCGACCAGCGGGACTTCCAGCTCTGGGTGATGGCCGAGGTGCCCTCGATCGCGTACTGGCTCGATGAGTACGCCGCGCTGGGCGTCGCCGGCGTCTCGATCGGCTCGAACGACCTGACGCAGCTCGTCCTCGGCCTGGACCGCGACAACGAGACCCTTGCGCCCATCTTCGACGAGCGCGACCGGGCGGTTACCGGCACCATCCAGGCCATCATCACCGCCTGCCGGCGGCTCGGGCTGCGGTCGTCGATCTGCGGGCAGGCCCCGTCGGTCCACCCGGAGTACGCCGAGATGCTCGTCCGCTTCGGCATCGACTCGATCTCCGTGAACCCCGACGTTATCGAGCAGACGCGCTACAACGTCGCCGCGGCCGAACAACGGATCCTGCTCGACGCGCACCGGTCCGCCGCCGCGGACTGAGCCGGGCGGTCGCGAAGACCTCCCGGTCGCCCCGGCAAGCGGTTCCCTCTAGGCCTCTGCGGGCGTACACTCGATTCCGCGGTGGCACGGGTGACGTGCGTCCGCGGATTCGAGGTGCAGCATGGTCGCGGTCTACGGCGACGTCACGGCTCAGGACGACTACACCCACCCGCTCGGCCCGGAGCTGAACTTCAACGAGAGCATGTACTTCAACTTCTTCGACCGCGCCCAAAACGCCGGCGGCTTCGTACGCCTCGGCAACCGCGCGAACGAGGGCTACGCCGAGATGACCCTCGCGCTCTACATGCCCGATGGCAGCGTCCTCTTTCAGTACAAGCGCCCCGAGATCAAGGACAACGACGCGATGGACGCCGGCGGCATGAAGTTCGAGGTGATCAAGGGGCTGGAGAAGCTGCGCACGACCTACGACGGCTCGGCGGTCTACCTGACCGAGCCGGCGCAGATGGCCGACCCCGGCGCCGCCTTCAAGAACAACCCCTTCAAGAAGGTGAAGCTCGACCTGGTCCACGAGGCCGCCGGCCCCGCCTACGGCAGCACCGGCGCCGGCCACGAGGTCACCGATCCCGAGAAGGAATTCGCGAAGGCGCACTACGAGCAGCACATGAAGGTGCATGGCACCGTCGACGTCGACGGCCAGGCGCTGCGGATCGACGGCCTCGGCCTGCGCGACCACTCCTGGGGGCCCCGCTACTGGCAGGCGATCTGGTCCTACCGCTGGCTCACCATCAACTTCGCGCCTGACTTCGGGATGATGGTCTCGACGATCTGGCGCGACCGCGACGACCGCACGCAGGGCGGCGTCGTCTATCGCGGCGACAAAATGGACCGGATCGTCGGCGTCGACATCGACACCGAGTTCGAGGAGAACGGCCTGTTCCACAAGAGCCTGGTCGCGCACCTCACGCTCAACACCGGCGAGAAGCTGGACGTCAGCGGCAAGGTGATGGGCTTCATCCCCCTGCGCAACCGCCGCAACAACATGACCACCCACGTCGGCGAGGGCATGACCGAGTTCCGCTGCGGCGACGCCGTCGGCTACGGCCTCTCGGAGTACCTCGACCAGGTCGAGTAGTGGCCGACCAGCTTCTCCATTGTCATCCTGAGCGAAGC
>Ga0153916_10000423_pt1 | contig 28238 bp, 24 predicted proteins | sample Opewatmetagenome_FD_109642 | JGI IMG/M metagenome (GOLD analysis project Ga0153916, IMG submission 109642) | Freshwater wetland microbial communities from Ohio, USA - Open water 3 Core 3 Depth 4 metaG | ecosystem: Environmental > Aquatic > Freshwater > Wetlands | place: USA: Ohio, Lake Erie...
GCTCAAGCGATCCTCGAGGATTTCCTGATTGGGGCCGTTGAAGCGCGAATAGACGAGGCCTTCCGCGCCGCCCGGCCGCTTGCCGGTGATGCCTTCGAAGAAGCGCTTGCCGGCGGCGGCGTTTTCGAAAACGAAGGTCGAGGTGAGGAAGATCGGTGGCTTCAGCGCGCCTTCGCTGAGCGACGGGTCATAACCATGGCCCATCATCAGGGTTGCGGGTTTGAGCTTGCGCCCGCCAAGCTCGCGCACGTCGGCCTTCGGGCGGCGGCGGCGGGCATCGGGTGGCGGGGCGGCGGATTCGGAGTCGTTCTGGTTTGTCATGGACGGAGCATAGACGAGCCGCCGACCGGCTGAACAGCCGGGCGGCCGATGGCCCGCTTGGCTCAAGCGGGCCGTAGCGGAAAGATCCCGCTAGCCCCTGAGGCTGGCCCCGGCCTTGGCCGCCGCCGCGACGATTCGCTCCGAAATCGCCTTCAGATCATCGTCGGTGAAGCTCTTGTCGCCCGGCTGGAGCACCACCTCCACCGCCACCGACTTCATCCCCTCGGGCACGCCCTTGCCGGTGAAGATGTCGAACAGCGAGACCTCGGCGATCGTCGCCTTGTCGGCGCCCTTGACCGCGCGCAGCAGCGCGTCGGCAGACGCATCGGCATTCATCAGGAAGGCGAAGTCGCGCCGCACCGGCTGGAGGGCGGGCGGCGTGTAGGCCGGCCGCGCCGGGCTGCCGCCACGGCGCTGCGGCAGGAGGTCGAGATAGATCTCGGCCGCGGCGACCTGACCCTTGAGGTCGAGCGCCTTGATCGCCTGCGGGTGCAGCTCGCCGAACGCGGCGAGCGTCTGCGGCCCCAGCATCAGCCGCCCGGCGCGGCCGGGATGATAGACGCCCGAATCGGGCTCGCGCACCTGGAGGTTCGCGGTCGGCGCGCCGGCGGCGGCGAGCAGCGCCAGCGCCTCGGCCTTGGCGTCGAACACGTCGAAGCTCTTCGCCGGCCCGGCCCGCCAGTCGCGCGGGCTTTCGCCGGCGAGCAGCAGCCCCAGGGTCGGGCGCTCGGCCTCGGCGAGATAGCGCCGGCCGATCTCGAACAGCCGCACCGTCGGCTGGCCGCGATCGAGGTTGCGCCGGGCGGCGGCGGCCAGCCCCGGCAGCAGCGACGGGCGCATCACCTTCAGATCCTCGCTGATCGGATTGGCGAGCGTCCACGCGCCGCCGCCGAAGATCGCGGCCTCGGCCTCGGATATGAAGCTCCAGGTCACCGCCTCGTTGAAGCCGCGCGCCGCGGCGGCGCGGCGCACCCGGCGCTCGACCTTCTGCTCCGGCGTCGCGGTGGGCCTCGCGACCGCGAACGGGCGCGGCAGCGGCATCGACGGCACCACGTCCAGCCCCTCGATGCGGATGATTTCCTCGACGATGTCGGCGGCGCCGTCGATGTCGCGCCGCCAGCTCGGCGGGGTGACGGCCCACGGCGCGGTGCCCGCGACCGCGAAGCCCAGCCGGGCGAGAATGTCCTTCTGCCGCGCTTCGGCGACGGCCACCCCGGCCAGCCGTTCGGTCAGCATTGGATCGTAGCTGATCCTCCGCCCGCCGAGCGGCGCGGCACCCGCGCGGACGACCTCGCTCGGTTCGCCGCCGCACAGATCGGTCACCAGCTTCGTCGCGATCGCGAGGCCGTCGTCGAGGAACGCCGGATCGACGCCGCGCTCGAAGCGGCTGCGCGCGTCCGAGGCGAGGCCGAGCTTCTGGCCGGTCAGCGCAATATGCTCGGGATCGAAATAGGCGCATTCGATGACGACGTCGGTGGTCGCCTCGGTCACGCTCGAATGTTCGCCGCCCATGATGCCGCCGATGTCGTGCACCGCGCGGTCATCGGCGATCACGGTCATCGTGGGATCGAGCGTGTAGCTCTTGCCGTTCAGGGCCTCGACACTCTCGCCCGAACGCGCCTTGCGGGCGACCAATGCGCCCTCGAGCTTCGCCAGATCATAGACGTGCAGCGGCCGCCCATGATCGAGCATGATGTAGTTGGTGATGTCGACCAGCGCGGAGATCGGCCGCTGACCGACGACGCGCAGCCGCTTCTGCAGCCAGTCGGGCGACACGCCGTTGGCAACGCCCTTGACTGCCCGGCCGAAAAAGGCGGGGCAGCCTTCGGGATCGTCGGTGCGGATCGCGATCGGGCAGGGATAACCTCCTGAAATCGCGGGTATTTCCAGGGGCTTCAGGGTGCCGAGGCCGGCCGCGGCGAGGTCGCGGGCGATGCCGCGCACGCCCATGCAGTCCTGCCGGTTGGGCGTCACCGCGACGTCTATCACCGGATCGTCGAGCCCCGCCCAGGCGGCATAGCCCGCGCCCAGCGGCGCATCTCCGGGCAGTTCGATGATCCCGTCATGATCGTCCGAGATTTCGAGCTCGCGGCCCGAGCACATCATCCCCCGGCTCTCGACCCCGCGGATCGCCGCAACCTTCAGCGTGATGTCGCTGCCCGGCACATAGGTCCCGGGTGCGCCGAACACACCGACCAGGCCGGCGCGCGCGTTGGGCGCGCCGCACACCACCTGCACGGACTCGCCAGCCCCGGTGTCCACCGACAGCACCTGCAACTTGTCGGCCTGGGGGTGACGATCGGCGGTGAGGACCTTGGCGATGGTAAACGCCGCCAGCGCTTCCGCCGGATTGTCGACGCCTTCGACCTCCAGCCCGATGCGGGTCAGCCCGGCGACGATGTCATCGAGCGTCGCGGCGGTGTCGAGATGATCCTTCAGCCAGGAAAGCGTGAACTTCATGCCGAGATTCCTGCGGACAAGGTGGGCACGTCGAGCGCGGCGAAGCCATAATGCCTGAGCCAGCGCAGATCGCCGTCGAAGAAGGCGCGGAGGTCGTCCATGCCGTATTTGAGCATCGCCAGCCGGTCGATGCCGCAGCCGAAGGCGAAGCCCTGCCATTCGTCGGGATCGAGCCCGCAGGCGGCGATCACCTTCGGATGCACCATGCCGGAACCCAGGATTTCCATCCACCCATCGGAACCGCCGATCACCCGGCGGCCCTTTTCAAGGCTGTAGCCGACATCCACCTCAGCCGAAGGCTCGGTGAACGGGAAATAGGACGGCCGCATCCGCAGCACGACGTCGTCGCGCTCGAAGAACGCCTTCACGAAGGTTTCCAGCGTCCATTTGAGATGCCCCATATGGATGCCGCGATCGATCACCAGCCCCTCGACCTGATGGAACATCGGCGTGTGGGTGGCATCCGAATCCGAACGATAGGTGCGGCCCGGCGCGATGATCCGGATCGGCGGCGGTGTGTGCACCATCGTGCGGATCTGCACCGGCGAGGTGTGGGTGCGCAGCAGCATGCGCCGCCCGTCGCGGTCCATCTCGCGCGGAAAATAGAAGGTGTCGTGCATCGCCCGCGCCGGATGGCTTTCGGGAATGTTGAGCGCGCCGAAATTATGCCAGTCGTCCTCGATCTCCGGCCCGGTCGCGACCGAGAAGCCGAGATCGGCGAAGATTTCGGCCAGCTCGTCCATCACCTGGGAGACGGGATGAACGCTGCCCTGCGACCCGGCGCCCACCGGCAGCGTGACATCGACGCGCTCGGTGGCCAGCCGCGCGTCGAGCGCCGCCGCTTCGAGCGCCGCCTTGCGGGTGGCGATGGCTGAGGTCACCTCTTCACGAAGCGCGTGGATGCGCGGCCCTTCGGCCTGACGCTGTTCGGGGCTCATCGCCCCCAGCGTCTTGAGCAGCGCGGTCACGACGCCCTGCTTGCCCAGCGCGGTGACGCGGGCAGCCTCGATCGCATCAAGGCTGTCGGCCGCCGCGATCGCTGAAAGCATATTCGAGCGGGTCTGATTGAGATCCGTCACTCGCCCCTCCGTCATCCGCAAAGACAGGAAACACAAGACAAAGGGCGCGGAAAGCCAGTGCCGCCCGCGCCCTTCAGCAAATCAACGATGAACCGCTTAAGCCGCGGCCAGCGCCTTGTTCGCCTGGGCGATGATCGCCCGGAACGCCTCGGCCTCATGCACCGCGATGTCGGCCAGGACCTTGCGGTCGAGTTCGACGCCCGCGAGCTTCAGCCCGTGCATGAACGTGCCATAGGTCAGGCCTTCGGCGCGGACGGCGGCGTTGATGCGCTGAATCCACAGCGCACGGAAGTTCCGCTTTTTGACCTTGCGGTCGCGATAAGCGTACTGACCGGCCTTCTCCACCGCCTGACGGGCGATACGGATGGTGTTCTTGCGGCGGCCATAATAGCCCTTCGCCAGCTCCAGAACCCGCTTGTGGCGGGCGTGCGAAGTTACGCCACGTTTAACGCGTGCCATCTGTCAAATCCTCCTTACAGGCCGTAGGGCGCCCAGCGCTTGATCACGCGGGCGTCAGCATCCGAAATCACATCGGTGCCGCGGTTTTGACGGATATATTTGGCGTTGTGGCTCGACAGCCGGTGGCGCTTGCCAACGACGCCGTGCTTCACCTTGCCGGTGGCGGTGAGCTTGAAGCGTTTTTTAACGCCGCTCTTCGTCTTGAGTTTGGGCATTTTCGTCTCCTGAATGATCGCGACGATTTCAGACGGCCTCGGCAGCCCATACTGGCCGGGCAGTCTCGTTTGTCACGGAAGGCGCGGCCTATAGGCAATAGCGCGGCGAAAGGCAACCGGAGTCATGCACCGGCCGTTCAGCCGATCAGCGCGAGCGCCTGATCGATCAGCCGCGGATCGCCGGCAGCGATCACCCGGCCGTCGCTGGAGGAGCCGAGCGAACGCCCCTGCCAGTCGGTCATGCGGCCGCCGGCGCCTTCGATCACCGGCACGAGCGCCGCGAAATCATAGAGCTTGAGCCCGCTTTCGACGACCAGGTCGAGATGGCCGCTAGCCAGCGTCGCATAGGAATAGCAGTCGCCGCCGAACACCTGATTGCCGCTGCTTGCCGCCAGCCGCTCGAACGCCGGCCATTCCGATTCGGAGAAGAGATAGGGGCTGGTGGTGGCGAGCTGCGCGAGCTTCAGCTCGGGGCAGACGCGGGTGCGACAGGGCGCGGCGTTGAACGTCGTCGGCCGGCCAAGCGCGCCGACCCAGCGCTCGCCGATGATCGGCTGATCGATCAGCCCGAGCACGGGGACGCCATCCTCGACCAGCGCGATCAGCGTGCCGAAGATCGGACGCCCGGAGATGAAGCTGCGGGTGCCGTCGATCGGATCGAGCACCCATAGCCGGGACGCGCCCTCCCGCTCGGGGCCATATTCCTCACCGATGATGCCCTCAGCAGGCCGCTCGCGGGAGATCAGCGCGCGCATCGCCGCCTCGGCCTCCCGATCGGCCACCGTTACCGGCGTGGCGTCGCCCTTGGTCTCGATCTCGAAACGCGCCCTGAAATAGGGGCGGATCGCCGCGCCGGCGGTATCGGCAAGACGGTTGGCGAGCTGGATATCGGAATCGGAGATCACGCGCCCTGCGGAGCCGGGGTGCCGCCCAGAGAACCGCCGCGCCGGCCCGATTTCGGGATCGAGGTCGCGCCGCTGGTCACCGAGGCCGGCTTGAAGCCGCCATCATTCTGACGGTCGATCTGCTCGCCGGCGAGCAGCTTCTGGATCTCGTCGCCGGACAGCGTCTCATATTCGAGCAGCGCATTGGCCAGCGTGTGAAGCTGATCGATGTTGTCGGTGAGCAGCGTCTTCGCCTTGTCATAGCCGTTCTCGACGATGCTGCGGATTTCGGCATCGATCGCCTGCGCGGTCTCGTTCGACATCTGGCGCTGGCGATTCATCGAGTAGCCGAGGAAAACCTCCTCGTCCGCTTCGGCATATTGCAGCGGCCCCAGCTTGTCCGACATGCCCCAGCGGGTAACCATGTCGCGGGCAAGGCCGGTGGCATATTGAATGTCGCTCGATGCGCCGCTCGACACCTTGTCGTAGCCGAAGATCAGCTCCTCGGCGACGCGGCCGCCCATCGAGACCGACAGGTTCGCGTACATCTTGTCACGGTGATAGCTGTAACTGTCGCGTTCAGGCAGGCGCATCACCATGCCCAGCGCGCGGCCGCGCGGGATGATCGTCGCCTTGTGGATCGGATCGGACGCCGGCTCGTGCAGCGCGACGATGGCGTGCCCCGCCTCGTGATAGGCGGTCATCTTCTTCTCGTCGTCGGTCATCACCATCGACCGGCGCTCGGTGCCCATCATCACCTTGTCCTTGGCGGCTTCGAATTCCGCCATGGCGACCAGGCGCTTGCCGCGACGGGCGGCGAGCAGGGCCGCCTCGTTGACGAGATTGGCGAGATCGGCGCCCGAGAAACCGGGCGTGCCGCGCGCGATCGTGCGGGCGACCACATCGGGGGCCAGCGGAACCTTGCGCATATGAACTTCGAGAATCTTCTCGCGGCCATCGACGTCGGGACGCGGCACCACGATCTGGCGGTCGAAGCGGCCGGGACGCAGCACCGCGGGATCGAGCACGTCCGGACGGTTGGTCGCGGCGACGATGATGATGCCTTCATTGGCGTCGAAGCCATCCATCTCGACGAGGAGCTGGTTCAGCGTCTGCTCGCGCTCGTCATTGCCGTTGCCGAGGCCGGCGCCGCGGTGACGGCCGACCGCATCGATCTCGTCGATGAAGATGATGCACGGCGCGCTCTTCTTCGCCTGTTCGAACATGTCACGGACGCGGCTCGCACCGACGCCGACGAACATCTCGACGAAGTCGGAACCCGAAATCGTGAAGAACGGCACGTTCGCCTCGCCGGCGATCGCGCGGGCGAGCAGGGTCTTGCCGGTGCCCGGCGAACCGACGAGCAGCGCGCCCTTCGGAATCTTGCCGCCGAGGCGATGAAATTTCTGCGGGTCCTTGAGGAAATCGACGATCTCCTGCAGCTCCTCGCGCGCCTCGTCGATGCCGGCGACATCCTCGAACGTCACGCGGCCCTGCTTTTCGGTGAGCATCTTCGCGCGGCTCTTGCCAAAGCCCATCGCGCCCTTGGTGCTGCCGCCCTGCATCTGCCGCATCACGAAGATCCAGATGCCGAGGATCAGCAGGAAGGGCAGCGTGTTGTAGAGAATCGCGCCGAGCAGCGAGCCCTGCTCTTCGGGCTTGGCATCGAAGCGCACGCCCTTTTCGCGCAGCCGTTCGACGAGCTGCGGGTCTTCGGGCGCATAGGTCTGGAAGGTCTGATCGTTCGAAAGCTTGCCGACGATGTCCGGGCCGCGGATTTCGACCGACTGGACCGTGCCTTCATCGACTTTCGCGAGAAAATCGGAATAGGCGATCTGGTTGGAGGCGGCCGCCTTCTTGCCGCCGCCATCGAAAAACGACACGAACAGAACCACGGCGAGCAAGATGCCTGCCCACAGCGCCAGGCTGCGCAACCAGGGATTGGTGGGTTTATTCGGCTCGTTCATCGATCAAGAATCCTGAAAACAGCTACTGACGATAACATAAGATCAAAGCGTTTAGGAACAATGGCTGAATGTCCCCCTAATCCGGTTTGCGCGCAATGCCGCCGCAGAACCGCCTAACCGGTCTTGCCGCGCGGTGGGGCGAATTCGAATAGCCAGCTTTCTCCGCCGGTCGCCTTCAGGGTCCCAAGCGTTCCGATCCTGCCGGCCCTGAGTTCGGCGAGCAGGCGGTCGAGACCGGGGCCCTCGGGCGCGTCGGCGCCGAGAACCGCGAAAGCCTTCAGCACGAAGCGCCTTTGCAGCTCCGCAGGCAGCCCCTCGGCATCGACGCGCAGCGCCGCCCCCTCGCGGCGGGTCCGCCCCGCCCAGCCGGCATCGACCACCCAGTCCAGCGCGTCGTTCGCCTGCGCGAGATGGCCGGCCGACGCCGCCACCCGGCCGGCATCGAGCCAGGGCGTTTCGCCGAGCAGCCGGCGCGCGCGGGTGCGGTCGTAGCGCATGTCGGCGTTGGAGGGATCGACGATCGGCGCGATGCCCGCCGCCGCCACGATCGCGCCAAGCTCCGCCCGCCGCCAGCCGAGCACCGGACGCAGCAAGGTGACCGCCGGTCCGCCCTCGTCCGCGCTCAGCGCGCGCGCCGGGCGGGCGCCGGACAGCCCGGCGAGGCCCGAGCCGCGCGCCAGCCGCAGCAGCAGCGTTTCGGCCTGATCGTCGGCATGATGCGCCGTCGCCAGCCAGCCGATGCCGCGTTCGTTGCAGCTTCGCATCAGCGCGCGATAGCGCGCGCGCCGGGCCAGCGCCTGGATGTTGGCCGATGGGCGGTCAGCCCATGTCAGAGTGAGACTATCATGCGCGACCCCGAGCCGGGCGCAGACTTCCCCGACGAACCGCGCTTCGCCGGCGCTTTCCGGGCGCAGCCCGTGATCGACGGTGAACGCCGAGATCCGCCCGCCACAGGCCGCGTGGGCGAGCAGCAGCAGCGCCAGGCTGTCCGCGCCTCCCGATACCGCGATGGCAAGCCGCTCGTCGGCGCCGAGCGGCCGTCCGATCAGGCTTTCGAGATCGCCCCGAAACCGCTGGACGGCGGCATCAGGCGGCACATTTGGCGGCGACACGGGCCTTGGCCGTCTGATCCTTGAGCGTCGCCGACATCGACTTGCCGTAGACGTCCGTGAGCTCGTCATAGACGCGGCAGGCCTCGTCTGGCTTCTTCAATTGCACCAGCGCCTGACCGAGCCAATAGAGGCTGTCGGGCGCGCGTTCGCCGCGCGGATTGTCCTGATAATTGGCATAGAAGGTCTCGACCGCCAGCGCCGGCTTGCCGTCCGCCAGATAGGTGCGGCCCAGCCAGTGCCGCGCATAGCTGGCGCGCTTATGCTTGGGATATTTGGTGGCGAAGGCCTTGAGCGCGGTCGCGGCCTCGGCGTAGCGCTTCTGATCGACCAGCGCGTAGGCCGTGCGATATTCGGCATCGATCGGATCGGCCGGCGCGGCGCCGGGCGCCGCAGCCACCGCCGGCGGGGACGGGGCAACGCCGATCGCGACCGGAGGCGCAGCGGCGGGCTGAAGCTTGGCGACCGCTTCCTCAAGCTGACGGATGCGGTGGCTGTTCTGCTCGTTCTGGCCGGTGAGCAGCGTCAACTGCTGTTCGAGGGTATCGACGCGCGCGACGAGATCGGCCACCGGCGTCGATGCCGGCACGCCCGGCGCGGACGCGGCCGGGGCCGACGGCGCAATCTCTGGCTCGAAAAAGCGGGTGTCGCCACCGGGGAAGACCTTCCGCTGCACGGCCTTCATCTGCTTTTCGAGCGTGTCGACGCGCTTGACGAGCGGAGCCGCCTCCTGCGCGATCGCCGGAACGGCCACCGCACCGGCGATGAACAGAAGCAACAGGGTGCGTTTCACGGGCATTCCTCCGAAGACAATATGGATACGGCCGGAAACCCTAATGGACGAGCATGGCTGTCGCCAAGCTGAAGATACCGATCTTAAGCGCCGTTCCGTTGCGCGGCCGCGTCGGGCGCGGGCGCCGTGGGCTGCGGCTCAGCCAGCAGGCTGGCGGGCGATAAGCTGACATCGCGCACGGTTTCGATAGGCCCGCCCAACGGCGGAACCGCCTTGCCGCCGACCGTCAGCTGCAAGGCGCCGGCCTTGCCGGTCCAAAGCAGGAACTGGTTGGGATCGCCGGGCACCAGATAGCTCTCGCCGGGCTGGAGAATGCCCATCTTCACGGTCTGGCCCGAGCGGTCATAAACCTTCAGCCAGGCTTCCTCGGTGGCGCGGATCACCACCGGCGGCGGCGTGGCCGCAGGCGTCGCTGCGGGCTGTGTCGCGGCTTGATCGGCAACCGCGAGATCGCCGCCATCGGGTGAAGGATTGATCGCGCCGACCGTCGACGCAGCCTCGCCATTGCCGGCCGCGACCGGGATTTCTTCCGGTGCAGGACGACTTTCGAACAGGCCGGCGCCATAGGCGCCGAGCAGCACGACAATGAGCAAGGCGACCAGGGCGCCAATCCACGCCACCTGGCGGCTCGGCACGCGTGCCGGATCGATCGGCTCATAGCTTTCGAATGGCGAAACCGGGTCGGGAGCGGCCTCGCTGCGGAACGCCGCGCCGATCTCTGCCGGATCGAGATTGACCGCGCTGGCGAAAGACTTGGCGAAGCCGGTGCTGTAGGCAAGCGCGGGAAGACTGGCGTAACGCCCTTCCTCGATCGCCAGCAGGTGACGCGCAGGAATCCGGGTCCGTTCGGCGATGTCGCTGATTTCAAGCTTGGCCTTCAGCCGCGCCTCGCGCAATCGCTCGCCGACCGGCACCGACGAGAATTCCGATTCTTCAAAACTGTTTGCCGCTTCCATGCGACCCCCCCGGCTGGCCAGCTCCGTCATGAAGCCGTCAGGACCTCTCTTTTCGGACCACGATTGACCGCTGGGCGATGATCCTTGCGGCCGTCCCACCGATTGTCAACCAACGCATGATCCGTCGCAGGCAGAGGCGCCGGTGTCGACGGCATATTTCATGAGCAACTCCCGCGCCGAGCCCTTGGGCGCGGCCAGCCATCGGCCCAGATCCTCGCGCATCTCTGCGGCATTGAGGCCCCGGATCATCGCCTTGACCGGGCCGACCGCCGCCGGCGTGATCGACAGCCGCTCGACCCCCAGGCCGATCAGCGCCATCGCCTCGAGCGGGCGCCCGCCCATCTCGCCGCACACCGCGACCGGGATGTTCATCGTCCGGCAGCTATCCGTGACTCGCTTCAGGAACCGCAGGATCGAAGGGCTCAGCCAGTCATAGCGTTCGGCGAGCTTCGGATTGGCGCGATCCGCCGCGAACAGGAACTGGGTGAGGTCATTGGTGCCCACCGACAGGAAATCGAGATTCGGCGCCAGGAGATCGAGCTGCTCGGCGAGCGAAGGCACCTCCAGCATCACGCCGTAGCGGACCAGGGTGGGAAGCGCCCTGCCGTTGCGCTTCAGCAGCTCGCGCTGCGCGTCGAACAAGGTGCGCGCAGCCTCGAACTCCCAGGCTTCGCTGACCATCGGGAACATCACGTTGAGCACGCGTCCGGCGCTGGCGTCCAGCAATGCCCGCGCCTGCACCTTCAAAAGCCCTTCCCGCTCGAGCGCCAGGCGCAGCGCGCGCCAGCCCATGGCGGGGTTTTCCTCGAGAACCCCGTCATCGGCCTGCATATAGGGCACAGCCTTGTCGCCACCGATATCGACGGTGCGGAAGGTGACAGGCCGCTCGCCGGCAACCTCCAGCACATCGCGATAAAGCCGGGTCTGCCGCTCGCGGCGCGGCAGGGTCGCGCTGATCAGGAACTGGAATTCGGTGCGGAACAGGCCGATGCCCTCCGCCCCGGTGGTGTCCAGCGCGCTGACATCGTCGCGCAGGCCGGCATTGATCATCAGCGTGATCTTGACGCCATCGGCGGTCACCGCCGGCTGATCGCGCAGCGCCGCGAACGCCGCCCGCCGTTTCTGGCTGACGGTGAGCGTGGTCGAGAAGCTCTCTTCCATGTCCGCCGTCGGGCGGACGTAGACCATCCCCTGGCCGACATCGAGCAGCAGCGTGTCGCCCTCGCCGACAAGCCGGCGAAGATCGCGAACCCGCCCAAGCACCGGAACGCCCATCGCGCGGGCGACGATGGTGACGTGGGCGGTGAGCGAGCCTTCCTCCAGCACCACGCCCTTCAGGCGGCGGCGATCATATTCGAGCAGTTCGGCGGGACCGAGATTGCGGGCAAGCAGGATCGTGTCCTGGCGCAGACCAAACTGGGCGGCGGTGCCAAGCTGACCCGAAACGATCCGGAGCAGGCGATTGGAGAGATCCTCAAGATCGTGCATCCGCTCGCGCAGGAAGGGATCGTCGATCGACCGCATCCGCATCCGGGTGCGCTGCTGGACCCGCTCGATCGCCGCCTCTGCGGTGAGGCCGCTGTCGATCGCCTCGTTGATCCGGCGCGACCAGCCCTCGTCATAGGCGAACATCTTGTAGGTTTCGAGGATGTCGGCATGTTCGCCGGCGGCGCCGAATTCCGCCTGGCTCATCATCTTGTCGATCTGCTCGCGCATCTTCGCGAAAGCGGAATAGACGCGATGCCGTTCGGCCTCGGTGTCCTCGGCCACGGTGTGCTCGATCGTCACGCGCGGCTGGTGATAGACCGCGACGCCGCGCGCCATGCCCTCGACCAGCTTGAGGCCGGAGAGGCGCAGCGCCCCCGCTTCCCGCCCGCGCGCGCCGGCCTGCGACCGGTCATCGACCAGTCCCGCGCCGGCGATCAGTTCTGCCAGCACCATCGCCACCGTCTGCAGCGCCTCGATCTCGACCTCGTCGTATCGCCGCGGCTCGGCATGCTGGACGCAGAGCACGCCGACGGCGGCCTCGCGCCGGACGATGGGCACGCCCGCAAAACCGTGAAACAATTCTTCGCCGGTTTCGGGCCGATAGGCGAAATCCGGATGCGCCGTGGCTTCCGCCAGGTTCAGCACCTCGACGTCCTCGGCGATCGTGCCGACCAGGCCTTCACCCAGCGGCAGCCGGGTGACGTGGACCGCTTCCTGCTTCAGTCCCTTGGTGGCGAACAGCTCGAGCACGCCATCGCGCAGCAGGTAGATCGAACAGACTTCGGAATTGAGCGCCTGGGCGATGATGCCGACGACGCGGTTCAACTTTGTCTGCGCCGCCGATCGCGCCGCCATCACGTCATGAAGGCGAGTGAGGATCTCTCGTGCGGCCGAAGCTGCGCTGGCGGGTGGCGAAACCGATGGCATCACCACCCGGCTATCACGATTGGCAGCGCCCTGCCAACGCTTCCGCAGCCTCGGCGATCAAGGTGTCGATGATCGCCTGCGCGGATTCCTCCCTGGTGACCATGCCGACCGACTGGCCCGCCATCACCGAGCCCTGCTCGACATCGCCGTCGATGACCGCGCGGCGCAGCGCTCCGGCCCAGAAATGCTCGATCTCAAGCTGCGCCTCGCCCATTTCGATCTCGCCGGCGTCCAGCTTTCGCGCAACCTCGCGCTGCTTGGCGTTGAAGGCCTCGGTCCCGGCGTTCTTGAGCGCGCGCACCGGGATCACCGGCAGGCGCGGATCGACCTGGACGCTGGTCACCGCATCGCGCGCCGAGGCGCGGATGAACGCCTTCTTGAAATTGGCATGGGCGATCGATTCGGTCGCGCAGACGAAGCGGGTGCCAAGCTGCACGCCCGCCGCGCCCATTTCCAGATAGGCGGCGATCGCCTCGCCCCGGCCGATGCCGCCGGCCACGAACACCGGCACTTCGTCGCCGATCGCCGGCAGGATTTCCTGCGCCAGCACCGAGGTGGAGACTGGGCCGATATGGCCGCCCGCCTCCATGCCTTCGATGATGATCGCGTCGGCGCCCGAACGGACCAGCTTCTTGGCAAGGCTCAACGCCGGGGCGAAGCACATCAGCTTCGCGCCGCTGGCCTTGATCGCCTCGATCGCCTTGCCCGGCGGCAAGCCGCCGGCGAGCACGACATGGCCCACCCCGTGGCGGGCGCAGACCGCGATCAGATCGTCGAGCTGCGGATGCATGGTGATGAGATTGACGCCGAAAGGCTTGCCGGTCAGCGACTTCGTGCCCGCGATCTCCTTGTCGAGCAGTTCGGGGGTCATCGCCCCGCAGGCGATCACGCCGAACCCGCCGGCATTCGAGATCGCGGCGACGAGGTGGCGCTCCGACACCCAGCTCATCGCCCCGGCCATGATCGCGACCTCGGAGCCGAGGAAGGCCGCGCCGCGCGCCATCAGCTTGCGCAGGCGCTCCATGCCGGTCATCTCGGCGCTCAAGCTTCGGCCACCTGGTCTGAGTCGAGGCCATAAGCGGTGTGCAGCACGCGCACCGCGAGTTCGGTGTAATCCTCCTCGATCAGCACCGAGACCTTGATCTCCGAGGTGGTGATCGCCTGGATGTTGATGCCGCGCTCGGCGAGCGCGCTGAACATCCTGGCGGCGACGCCCGCATGGCTGCGCATGCCGACGCCGACCACCGAGACCTTGCAGACATTGGTGTCGTGGAGCAGCCGCTCATAGCCGATGCTGCCCTTCGCCTTTTCGAGCACGTCGAGCGAGCGGGCCAGCTCCGATCCCGGCACGGTGAAGGTCACGTCGGTCGAGCCGGTGTCGTGGGCCACGTTCTGCACGATCATGTCGACGTTGATGTTGGCGTCGGCGAGCGGCGTGAAGATCGTCGCCACCGCGCCGGGGCGGTCGGGAACCGCGACCAGGGTGATCTTCGCCTCGTTCTTGTCATAGGCGATGCCGGTGATGAGCTGACTTTCCATGTCGCTTCCTTCAAGTTCGTTTTCGCTGACGATCAGCGTTCCGGGCAGGGGATCGTCGGTCGGTTCGGTAAAGGACGAGAGCACCTGCACGCGCACCTTCTCCTTCATCGCAAGCCCCACCGACCGGGTCTGGAGCACCTTCGCGCCGACGCTCGCCAGCTCCAGCATCTCCTCATAGGTGATGCGCTTCAGCTTGCGCGCCCTGGGGACGATGCGCGGATCGGTGGTGTAGACGCCATCGACGTCGGTGTAGATGTCGCAGCGGTCGGCCTTCATCGCGGCGGCGACGGCGACCGCCGAGGTATCCGATCCGCCGCGGCCGAGCGTGGTCACCCGGCCATCGTCGGTGACGCCCTGGAAACCCGGGATGACCGCCACCTCGCCGCGCGCCAGGGCGGCGTCGAGACCCTCCGTCTCGATATCGTTGATGCGCGCCGAAGCGTGGGCGTCCGAGGTGTGAATCGGCAGTTGCCAGCCAAGCCAGCTGCGCGCCGGCACCCCCATCGCCTGGAGGGTGATCGCCAGGAGGCCCGAGGTCACCTGCTCGCCCGACGCCACAACCACGTCATATTCGCGCGGGTCGTAAAGCGAGGATGCCTCGCGGCAGAAATTGACCAGCCGGTCGGTCTCTCCGGCCATCGCCGAAACCACCACGGCGACCTGATTTCCGGCCTCGACCTCGCGCTTGACGCGGCTCGCGACATTGCGAATGCGCTCGATCCCGGCCATCGAGGTGCCACCGAACTTCATCACGATGCGAGCCAAAACGCGAACTTTCCTGTCTGTAAGAGATGAGCGCGCCCTGATAGGAAGGCTATGTCATGAACGCAAGCACCCGCAGCACAGCCACCATCGACCCCAGGGAAGCCGCGCATTTCGGCGCGCTCGCCGACGACTGGTGGAATCCCAAGGGCGCATCGGCGGTGCTGCACCGGCTGAATCCGCCCCGGCTCGCTTATGTACGCGAGGCCATCGACCGGCATTGGGGGCTCGACCGGACGGCGCTGAGGCCGCTTTCCGGCAAGCGCGCGCTCGACGTCGGCTGCGGCGCGGGGCTGCTCAGCGAGCCGCTGGCGCGGCTCGGCGCGGCGGTGACCGGCATCGATGCCGCCCCGGAGAACATCGCCGCGGCGAAGGACCATGCCGCCGCGATGGACCTTTCCATCGATTATCGCGCGGCCGATGTCGCAAGCCTCAAGGAGGCCCGCTTCGACCTCATCACCTCGATGGAAGTGATCGAGCATGTCAGCGATGTCGGCGCGTTCGTCCGCGCGCTGGCCGGCCTGCTGGCGCCCGGCGGCATCATGATCCTGTCGACCCCCAACCGCACCGAACGATCGCGGCTGGCGCTGATCACCCTCGGCGAAGGGCTCGGCCTGATCCCGCGCCACACCCATGACTGGTCCAAGTTCGTGACGCCCGACGAGCTGACCGCGATGCTGGAACAGACCGGCCTTGCCGTGATCGGCCGGCGCGGCCTCAGCTGCTCAATGTCGCGCGGCTTCGTCCTGTCGGACGATCTCTCGCTCGATTATCTGCTCGCCGCGGTGCCGAGCAAAGCCGGCACGGCGACCGGCTGAACCGAGCCGGAGAACCGTTCCGCGACGCTGTCCGCCACCATATCGGCGGTGAGCGCCGACAGCGTCCAGCCGAGATGCCCATGGCCGGTGTTGAGAAAGACGCGGTCGCGCCTGGTCGCGCCGACCCGGGGCATCATATCCGGCATCATCGGCCGCAGCCCGGCCCAGGGCACCAGATCCTGCACCGAGACGCCCGGAAAATGCCGGCGGCACCAGGTGACCAGCGGCTGGATGCGGTCATGCCGGATATCGCGATTCTCTCCGGCAAATTCAGCGGTGCCGGCGATGCGCAGGCGGGTTTCGCCGAGGCGCGAGGAGACGATCTTGGCGCTTTCGTCAAGCAGGCTGGTCCAGGGCGCGGCGGCGCGGCTTTCCTCGTCATTGAGGTTGACGGTGATCGAATAGCCTTTGACCGGATAGACGTTCACCCGCGCGCCAAGCATCGCCGCAAGCCGGCGGCTGCCCACCCCGGCCGCGATGACCACCGCGTCGAAGCGTTCCGGCTGGGAAGAGCCGTCCGCGCCGCGCCAGCGAACGGTGACCGCCTGCCGGTCCGCCGTCAGCCCCTCGACCTCGCAATCGAAGCACAGCCGCGCCCCCCGGCGGCGGCAGGCCGCGGCCAGCCCGACCGTGAACTTGTGGATATCGCCGGTGAAATCGCTCGGCGTATAGAGCCCGCCATAGCAATCGCAGCGCAGCGCCGGTTCGATCGTCCGGATCTCCTCCGGCGTCACCGCGCGCTGATCGAGCCCTGCAGCGCGCAGCAGCTCCGACAGGCGCTTTGCCGCCTCGAAGTCGTGTTCATTGGAATAGACGTGCAGGATGCCGCGATCGACACGATCGAAATCGATGCCGGCTTCCTCGGCCATCCGGGTGAGATGCTCGCGCGCCGCGATCGCCATCCGTACCGTTTCGATCGTGTTTTCGCGATACCGGGCGATGGCCATCAGGAATTCGGCGAACCAGCTGATCTTGTGCCAGCCGGGCCGTGGATTGACCAGCAGCGGCGCATCCTGTCGCAGCATCCATTTGAGACCGTTGAGCACGGTCGACCAGCTGTTCCACACCTGCGCGTTGGAGGCGGAAAGCTGCCCGCCATTGGCGAAGCTGGTATCCATCGCCGCCATCGGCTGGCGGTCGAACAGACAGACATCGAAGCCGCGGTCGAGCAGCTTGTAGGCCGTCGTGATGCCGGTCACGCCGGCGCCGATGACGGCAATTCTGGTGGTCGATTGTAAAGCGGTCATGCGATTCCCTGTGACCGGAGCTCTCCGGCTTTCACGCATGCCCCCCCGTCACGGGACCTGAGAGTTTCACGACCTGGCGGAACCTGTTCCCACCAGCGCTTGCTCCTTCGGCGGGCGGTCTGACGAAAAATGTCTGCCGCCTCTCTTCGGATTCTATGTTCCGCTCGCCACGGTCCTTTTGCCTGAGAGTTTCCGGGGCAATTGCTCCTTCGGCGCCAACCTCCAAGGGCTGGTCTCTCCCGTTTGCGAACAATGACTTCCTAGGCGAAAACGACCGGCGCGGCCAGTGCCATCGCACCCGCCGCGCAAGATTTATTTGCCCTGGTTGCGCCAGCGCTGGATGGTGCGGCTGAGAATCCCCTCCTCGTCGCCCTTCTCGCGCCAGAGGTCGCTGAACAGCGGATCGTCGGATGCCGGACGCTTTTCCGCCTCGAGGTCATCGAGGCGGACGCGAATCGGGATCGAAACGCCTTCGCCGCAGATGATGCATTCCCGGTTCCTGAGCGCCGGGATCGAATCGAGGAAGCCGCGCGCGCCCTCGGGCATCGCGTTGCGCACATAGGCCTGGTCGCGCTCGTTGTTGAGGCGCATGGCCATGATCGTGCCGCACTGCGACAGCACGCCTTCGGCGAGATCGGACGGCCGCTGGGTGATCAGGCCAAGCGACACGCCGTATTTACGGCCTTCCTTGGCGATGCGCTCGAGGATCTTGCGAACCGACGATCCACCCGTCTCCCGATCGGAGGGAACGTAACGGTGCGCTTCCTCGCACACCAGCAGGATCGGACGCTTGGACTCGTTGCGCGACCAGATCGCGTAATCGAACACCATTCGCGACAGGACCGAGACAACCACCGACACGATATCCGAAGGCACCCCCGACAGATCGATGATCGAGATCGGCTTGCCGTTGCCGGGCATACGGAAAATCTTGGCCATGAACGACGCCATGACGTCGGACACCAGCATGCCGTTGAACATGAAGCTGTAGCGCGGGTCGCTCTTCAGCTCATCGATCTTGGTCTTCAGCCGCATGTAGGGCGCGACATCGCCCGCCCGGTCGAGTTTGCCCATCTGGGTCTGGATGGCGTTGATCAGTTCGGAGAGAAGATAGGGAATGGGAGAATCGACGGTCAGCTTCGACAGTTCCTGGGCGACGCGGCTCTTCGAGCGGGCCTGCAGCAGGCATTTGGCGAGGATGTCGGCGTCCATCGTGCGCTCGGCGCCCTCTGACGTCAGCAGCACTTCGCAATGCTCTTCGAAGTTCATCAGCCAATAGGGCATGGCGAGGTTGCCAACATTGAAGATCTCGCCGCTGCTTGCGAACGCGGCGGCATATTCGCCATGCGGATCGAGCATGACGATGTGACCTTCGGGCGCGATATCGCAAATCCGGTGCAGGATCAGGGCTGTCGCGGTGGATTTGCCGGTGCCGGTCGATCCGAGCAGCGCGAAATGCTTGCCGAGCATGGCGTCGATGTAGAGCGCGCCGCGGACATTCTCGGTCGGATACACCGTTCCGACCTCGATGTGCGGACGGTCGGCGGCGGAGAAGATCTGCGTCAGATCCCGTTCGGTGACCGGGAAAATCCGGGCGCCGGGCACCGGGTAGCGGGTGACGCCGCGGCGGAAGGCCAGCAGATCACCGGTGACCGGGTCTTCCTCGCCCTCGCCGAGGAAGTCGATCGACGCGACGATCATGTCGCCGTCCGAATTCTCGAGCTTGAGATCGCGCACATTGGCCAGAAGCCACATGCCGCCGACGCGCAGCTTGACCTGGCTGCCGACCTGTCCGGCCATGGCGACATTGATGTCGCTGTGACCCTGAAGCTGCTTCAGCGCATGCCCGTCGAGACGAATCGACGAGCCGCCGCCGGAGACTTCCAGCACGCGGCCGATATCGTGGAAATCGGCGCGCCTGCCGGCGGAAACGCCGCCCGCGCCCTCGTTCGCATCATTCTGGAAAGCGCTGAAATCCAAGGTGTCGGTCATCTGGGGCCCTATCCGGTCTGGCTACATCGACCAGCCCTACAGCGGATAGGTTAAAAAAATCGTCCATCCGGCATGACGTCAGGTCCGCCGGAAGATGACGCCAGCAAGCCAGCCCAGCAGCACCGCGATGCTCACCGCGGCGATTCCGTACAATAGCGAATGGTCCTGGGCGGCGACGAACACCGAACGCTCGAAGCCGGATTTGTCGATGTCGATCTCGCGGGTGGCGCGCGCCAGCACCTTGCCGTTCTGAACGAGGAAGGTCTCGGCGACATAACGCCCGACCGGCACCCGCGCGGGCAAGGGCAGGCGCGCCCGGTACAGCACCCCGTCGCTGATCTCGACGCCATGGGGTTCTTCGACGAACAGGCCGGCGCGCGAGCGAAGATCGATGAGGCCGGTCTCGAAGTCACTGATCTCTTCGGGCAGGTTGCGGCTCGCCGGCGAAAGCTGAAGGTTGCGGATGCCGAGTTCGTAGATCGCCGCCGTCCGCTCGTCGACCAGCTCGTCGATCGGCGCCGAGCTCGCCACCGCATAATAGCTCGGCGCGGTCTCGAAGCGTGCCACGCGGCGGTTGACCCAGATGCCGGCCAGCCGCTCCTTCTTGCGCATCGTGATCGGCTCGGAAGGTCCGCGCAGCACCACCGCGATGTCGGCGCGGTCGCTTGGCAGCCGCCCGCCCGGATAGAGGATCGCGCCGAACAGCAGCAGCTCCGCGCCGGTGAAGCTGAACACGATGTCGATGCGCCGCTGGCTGACATCCGGCACCAGCCGCGGCGACGCGGCGGGCAGCAGGATGAGGATCAGGGCGAGCGCGATGAGCCGCCGCATCATTCGCCGGCGCCGTAGATGGTGTAGATTTCGTCCGGCCGCCAGCCGAGCCCCAGCGCCATCCGGAGCGCGACCAGCAGGACGACGATGGCGAGCGCGAGCCGGAGATATTCGGGCTTCAGCTTCCCCGCGAGCCGCGCGCCGACCTGCGCGCCGACCACGCCGCCGACCAGCAGCAGCACGACCAGCACAATATCGACGGTGCGCGATTGGGTGGCGTGGAGGAGGGTGGTCGCGGCGGTGACGAACAGGATCTGGAACAACGAGGTGCCGACGACGACGTTGGTCGCCATGCCGAGCACGTAGATCATCGCCGGCACGATCAGGAAGCCGCCGCCGACCCCCAGCAGCACCGTCAATATGCCCGTGGCGATGCCCAGCAGCAGCGGCGCTAGCGGCGAAATATAAAGCCCCGATTTGTAGAAGCGCCAGCGATAGGGCAGCGAGGCGACCAGCCGGTTGTGCCGTGGCCGCGCCTTCGGTTTCCTGCCCGCCCGCATCGCGTGCATCGCGACCAGCGCCTCGTGCAGCATCATGCCGCCGATCGAGCCAAGCAGCACGACATAGAGCGTCCCAATCACCAGATCGACCTGCCCCCATTTCTCCAGCAAATCGAACAAGACCGAACCCAGCAGGGCGCCGATCACGCCGCCGGCGACCATGACGAATCCCATGCGGGCATCCACGCCGCCGCGCCGCCAGTGCCCGATCGCGCCCGACACGCTGGCCCCCGTGATCTGGGTGGTCGCCGACGCCACCGCGACCGTCGGCGGAATGCCGTAGAAAATCAGCAGCGGCGTCGTCAGGAAGCCGCCGCCGACCCCGAACATGCCGGTCAACAGGCCCACGACCCCGCCAAGCCCGATGATCACGAGCGCGTTCACCGATATCCCGGCAATGGGCAAATAGAGGTCCATGAGCGAGGTCTAGGGCGTGGACTCGTTAATCGCAACGCGCTGCATCGGGCCCTGACATCAAAATCCGGCCTGCACGGTGACCGCCGGGCCGCTGCCCGGCCGGGCATCGCCCGCGACCCGCAGGCGATAGTCGATCGATCCACCGATGCGCGCCCGGCCGGCCATCGCCGAAGCGGTGAGCGACGGGCCGACATCCACCCGCGAGACGCCGGGCTGCCGCGCCGCCCAGACGCCGGCGCCAAGCCCCAGCCGGCCGGTCCGCCCGATCGCGAACGGGCGGACGACCACCGCCTGCCCCTCGGCGAAGACATCGCGCGACCGCGCGCCGATGATCCCGGCATCGCCATAGGCGCTGAGCCGGAAGCCGCCCGGTATCTTCCTGTCGTCCACGCCCGCGGAGACGCGCAGCGACCAGGCGTCGCGCCCCGCCGCACCCAGCGCGACATAGCGCTCGACCGCGAAGGTCATCGGCAAGGCCCGGCTCGGCTGGAACTCCACGCCCATCGCCGCCTGCGCATTGCGGCCGTCGATGATCCGCGATCCCTTGAGCGGCGCGAACACCCGCCCGGCGAGCGACAGCCGGGCATCGGCCAGTGGGTTCAGCGTGTAGCCCAATCGCGCCACCGCCTGCGATCCGCCGAGGCTGGGACTGAGGCCGGAGAGCGGCGCGCCGCCGTCGCCCCGGCGGGCGTGGACGGCGGCATAGCCCTGCCAGTGCGCGGTCAGGCTGCGGCGGTCGGCGATCCAGGCCGGGGCCCTCGGATCGTCCGGGGCGACCGTCGCGGCCTCCGCCAGCAACAGGGCGGCGGCGCGCCGGTCGCCCTCCCGCAGGCGCGCATAGCCGCGCGTCGCCAGCGCCTCGCCATCCTCGGTGGAGGGCGCCGCCGCAGCGGGAATCGCCATTTCGAGCAGACCGCCAGTCCCGCCATCCGCATGCCTTCCTGCATCGGCTGGGGTCTTGGATGCCGACAGCCAAGTCCCGGCCTTACGCAGACGCGGCAGAAGCACCGCGCCGCCCGCTTCGGCGATCCGTGTCGGAAGCGAAACGGAGAGCCTTGCGACCGGCGCCGGGACCAGCGCCGAGACCCCCGCCGCCGCGACCCGGTGGACCGGCTGACGCGCGGCACGCGCGGCGGCGATCTCGTCGAAAGCGATCGGCACCCGCCAGCCCAGCCAGCCGGCGATGGCGATTCCGAGAAACCGGAACGCGGCAGGCAGGCGCGCGCTCACTCGGCGGGCAACAGACCTGGGAAGCGGTGCTCGGTCTTGTCCCAGACCGGGCGCGCGCCGCCGGACGACCGGCTGAATCCGTGGAGTGCCCTGAAACAGGCGAGGATCGAAATCAGATTCGCGACCACCGCGCGCGGCGGGGCGCGCAGGCCTTCGCGCCAGCCATAGGCCCTGGCCGTGCAACCGAACCGCATCAGCAGCCGCCAGGCGAGCAGGCCGGCGTTGAACAGCAGCAGCTGCGATAGCCAGCCGTCCTCCACGACCAGCACGGGAAGCGCCGTCGCGCCGCCCGTCGTCCAGCCGAAAACGATCACCGCCCCGGTCAGCAGCGCCGCCGTATAAGCGAGCAGCGTGACCAGCGCGCCGATCACCGCCTTGCGGTCGCGCAGCCGCCAGTAATGCTCGACGATCCCGCCCTGCCAGCCGAGCCGGTCCCATCCGGCGAGCGCGATTCCGGTCAGCCAGCGCGCCTTCTGGCGGACCGCGGCGTCCAGCGTGACCGGAAAATGTTCGCGGGTGGCAACCGTGAGATGCCCCGCCGCACCGGGCATCCGCACGATGATGCCGCGTCCGCCGAGCATGCCGATCTTGAGGCCAAGCTCGTAATCCTCGGTGAGGCTCGCCTCGTCGAAGGGAACGCCGCGATTGCCTGCCGCGATGCGGTCGAGCGCGTGGCGGGCGATGGCGCAGCCGACGCCGGCCGAGGGCACCGCCGCGCCCATCGCCTCGCGCACCACCAGATCCTTGCCGTGGGCCTCGGCGAACTCGTCGAGATAATGGCCGCCGATCCAGCGCGAGCGCGGATCATGCAGCGGCAGAACCGGAAGCTGGACCAGATCGAAACGCTCGATCAGCCGGTCGAACAACCGGAGCTCGGCGGAATGGACGACATCCTCGGCGTCGTGGAGGACGACCGCCTTGAACCTTTTGCCGCTCCGCACCTCCTCGGCGCGCATCGCCCGCCACAGATGATTGAGGCAGTCGGCCTTGGTCGTCGGTCCCACGACCGGCGTCGAAACCTGAAGGATACGGCCGTCACCGATCGCGGCAACCGCCTCGGCGGTCGCCGGATCGTTCGGATAGACGCCGACGAAAATCCGGTAGTCCTCATGATCGAGCCGGGCCAGCGCGCCGCGCAGCATCTGCCCGATCACCGCCGCCTCGTCCCAGGCCGGGACCAGAATCGCCATCGCGCCCGGCCGCTCCGGCGGACCCAGCCGGTCGGCGGTCATCCGGTCGCGGCGGCGATAGACGGTCAGCGACCGCCAGAAACGGCGGAAAAAATAGGCGCCATCGACGAACAGATCGTCAATGCCGATCACCGCCACACCGACCGCGGCGGCGGCGATCAGTTCGCGCGCCACGATCGCCAACACGACAACCTCCACGCCGAACTGCGCCGAATCCATGCGCGCCCCCGAGTCGGATTTCGATGAACATCCGAAACGGATCAGATTCTGGCAAGCGATTCGCTCAGAGGAGTCCGTGCTCGTGGTAACTGAAGGTCAATTCGCCGGCGAAAACCAGATGATCGATGACGCGGATATCGAGCACCGCCGCGATATCGCACAGCCGCCGGGTCGTCATAATGTCTGCCATGCTGGGCCTTGGATCGCCGCTCGGATGATTGTGCGCAAGCAGCAGCCCGACCGCATTGAGGGCAAGCGCCCTGCCGATGATCGCCCGCAGCGGCAGGTCCGCGCGATCCGGGCCGCCTTCGAGGTAGTGACGGCCGACGATTCCGCAGGCTTCGTCAAGGAAGAGCAGGGCGGCGACTTCGCTCGAACGGCCGGTGAACCATGGCCACAGCGTGGCGCAAGCATCCACAGACGACAGGATTGGGGAGAAGTCCTCCGCGCAACCCCATCGGAACGCTCGGCCGCCCCGAGCCTGGGACAATACAGCATATTGTGCCACATAAGTAGCATGCGGCCATGTCGGTTAACGAGAGACTTTCATCGTGTCCGTTTCGGTGGCACCGGCGCGCGATGCCAGCGGTCCATTGCCCCCTTGCGTCCCCCGGCGCCCCCTCTCTAGGACGGGAGGATGACCGCCGAGCAGCAATATCTCGATCTGATGGCGCGGATCTGGCGCAGCGGCACCGAGCAGCGCGACCGCACCGGCGTCGGCACCAGGGCGGTGTTCGGGGCGATGCTGCGCGTCGACCTGTCCGATGGCACGGTGCCGGTGCTCACCACCAAGCGGGTCTACTGGAAAACCGCGCTGCGCGAGCTTTTGTGGTTCCTCTCCGGCGACACCTCGATCCGCCCGCTGGTCGCGCAAGGCGTCGGCATCTGGACCGATTGGCCGCTCGCCCGCTACGTCCGGGAGACCGGCGAGGCGATCGATCAGAAGGCATTTGAGGCGCGCATCCTGGAGGACGGCGCCTTCGCCCGGAAATGGGGCGATCTCGGCCCGGTCTATGGCAAGCAATGGCGGCGCTGGCTCGGTCCCGACGGGCGCGAGCACGATCAGATCGCCGCGCTCGTCCACGGCCTCAAGGCGAACCCCGCGTCGCGGCGGCACATCTTCACCGGATGGAACGTCGCCGAGCTGGACCAGATGGCGCTGCCGCCCTGCCACATGACCTATCAGTACCAAGTCGCCGACGGACGGCTGAACGGCATCCTCTATCAGCGGTCCTGCGATCTCGGCCTCGGCTTTCCGTTCAACATCTTCGAAGCATCGGTGCTGCTCCGCATGCTCGCCCAGCAATGCGATTTTGCGCCCGGCGAACTTGTCTGGATGGGGGCCGATGTCCATCTCTATCTCAATCATGGACATCTGGTGGAGGAACAATTGCGCCGCAGCCCGCGTCCCTTTCCGAAGCTCGACCTGCTTCGGCGGCCGGACAGTATTTTCGACTATCGCTTCGAGGATTTCGATGTGACCGGCTATGATCCGCATCCACCGATCGGCGCCCCGGTGGCAGTATGACGGGCAGACCCGAAATCATCCTCGGCCCGGTCGCGCGCGCGACGAACGGCGTCATCGGCCGCGACGGCACCCTGCCCTGGCACATCCCCGCCGACCTCAAGCGCTTCAAGGCGCTGACCATGGGCAAGCCGATGATCATGGGCCGCAAGACCTTCGAAAGCCTGCCCGGCCTGCTGCCCGGCCGCCGTCATATCGTCCTCACCCGGTCGAGCGGCTGGCAGGCCGAAGGCGCGGACGTTGCCGCATCGTTCGAGGAGGCGCTGGCCTTGGCCGGCGACGTGCCGAGCGTGGCGGTGATCGGCGGCGCGGAGATCTTCGCGATCGCCCTGCCCTTCGCCGACATTTTCGAGCTCACCGAGGTCCACACCCACGCAGAAGGCGACACGGTGATGCCGCTGCCCGATCTTGCCGACTGGACCGAAACCTACCGCGAGCATCTGCCGTCGGAGACGGACCGTCCCGCCTGCAGCTTCGTCACCCTGGCGCGGCGCCGGTAAAGATTGTCGTCTGACAAAGCCTTTCCTATACACCCCGCCCATGGAGCGGCTTGACGGCAGCTCGGCGGTCCCCGGTCGCTACCGCGGCGGCGTCGTCGCGCTCGGCAATTTCGACGGTTTTCATCAGGGGCACCAGGCGGTGGTCGGCCATGCCGTCGCACGCGCCCGCGCGACCGGCCGCCCGGCCATCGTCGCGACCTTTGATCCGCATCCCCAGCGCTTCTTCAATCCCGATGCGCCGCCGTTCCGGCTGACCTCGCTCGATCAGCGCCAGCGCCTGTTCGCGGCGGCGGGCGCCGATGCGATGCTGGTGTTTCCGTTCGATCATGAGCTCGCCAGCCTCACCGCCGAAGCATTCATCGCCGAGCGCCTCGCCGCGATGGTCGGCGCGTCGCTGGTCGTCACCGGCGAGGATTTCACCTTCGGCCAGAAGCGCGGCGGCAATGCCGGCGTGCTCGCCGACATCGGCCCGCGCTACGGCATCACCGCCGAAACCGTCGGCCCGGTCAGCGATGCCGGCGGCGTCATTTCCTCCACCCGCGTCCGCGAGGCGCTGAAGGCCGGCGACATGGCGGAGGCGACGCGCCTGCTGACCCGGCCGTTCGCGATCGAGGGCATGGTGAGGCATGGCGGCAAGCTGGGCCGCACCATCGGCTATCCGACCGCGAACCTCGACGTCGGCCCCTATCAGCGCCCGGCCTACGGCATCTATGCGGTGCGCGCGCGCCTGCCCGACGGGCGCATGCTCGACGGCGCGGCGAGCCTCGGCATCCGCCCCACCTTCGATCCGCCACGCGAATGGCTGGAACCCTTCTTTTTCGATTTCGACGGCGATCTTTACGGCCAGACGATCGAGGTCTCGCTGATCGACTATCTCCGCCCCGAGGTGAAATTCGACAATCTGGAAGATCTGATCGCGCAGATGGAGCAGGATTGCCTGCGGGCGCGCGCGATACTGGCGCCATGATCGGCATTCCCGAAATCGAAACGCCGCGGCTGCGCCTCCGCGCGATCCGGCCCGATGATGCCGAGCCGTTCATCGCCGCGATGGCCGATCCCGGATTCGCCCGCTACCTGTCATTGGACGGCAAGCCGCTCTCCCGCGCGGACGCGTGGCGACGGCTGATGATGATCGCCGGCTGCTGGGTGGTAAACGGCTTTTCCAACTGGGCGGTCGAGGAAAGGGCGAGCGGCCGCTTCATCGGCACGCTGGGCCCGTGGCAGCCGGAGGGCTGGCCGGGTTTCGAGATCGGCTGGGGCATCTTCCCGGCCTTTCAGGGCAAGGGCTATGCCAGCGAAGGCGCCGCCGCCGCGGTGCGTTTCGCGCATGACGTGCTGGGGCAGGACCGCATCCTTCACCTGATCGCGCCCGCCAACGCAGCCAGCCAGGGCGTCGCGCAAGCGCTGGGCGCGGTGAAGGGTGATCCCTGGCTGCCGCCCTGGCCCAATGCCGAGCCGGTGGAGCGGTGGGTGACGACCCGCGAGTCCTTCCGCGCCTCCAGGGCCGCCCGGCGCCTCGTCACCGCATAGCCCGCATGGACAGACAGGCCCTCGCGCGGCTAGAGGCCATGGCCGATGTCTGACCAAGCTCCCAAACGCGATTACCGCGACACCGTCTTCCTGCCGAAGACCGATTTCCCGATGAAGGCCGGGCTTGCCGCCAAGGAACCGGCGATTCTCGAACGCTGGGCGAAGATCGGCCTCTATGAGCGCCTCCGCAAGGAGCGCGCCGGGCGCGAGCGGTTCCTGCTCCACGACGGCCCGCCCTACGCCAATGGCGACATCCACATGGGCCACGCGATGAACAAGGTGTTGAAGGACATCATCGTCCGCTCACAATCCTTGATGGGCAAGGACGCGCCTTATGTGCCCGGCTGGGACTGCCACGGCCTGCCGATCGAATGGAAGGTCGAGGAGGCCTATCGCGCCAAGAAGCTGAACAAGGACGAGGTCGATCCCGTCCAGTTCCGCGCCGAATGCCGCGCCTATGCCGACAAATGGGTGGGCGTGCAGAAGGAACAGTTCAAGCGCCTCGGCGTGATGGGCGACTGGGACGATCCCTATCTCACCATGACCTATGATGCCGAAGCGGGCATCGTCGCCGAGCTTCTGAAGTTCGCGGAAAGCGGCCAGCTTTATCGCGGGTCAAAGCCGGTGATGTGGTCGCCGGTCGAGAAGACCGCGCTCGCCGAGGCCGAGATCGAATATGAGGACATCACCTCGACCCAGATCGACGTGGCGTTCGAGATCACCGACAGCCCCATCAAGGAACTGATCGGCGCCTATGCCGTCATCTGGACCACGACCCCCTGGACGATCCCGGTCAACCAGGCGATCGCCTATGGGGAGGACGTTGAATATGTGCTGGTCGATATCGGCTTCGACGACAACACCTCAATCCGGCTGCTTTTGAACCCGGGTCTTTGGCAACAGTTCATCAAACGATCCACGGAAGCTAGGTTCGGCAGAGCCTCAATCAACGACATCAAGATAAACAGATCCGACGAAGTGTGGAGGGGCAAAGGCTCCGACCTCGACGGCACTGTCGCCCGCCACCCGATGCACGAACGCGGCGGCTTCTTCGCCAAGCCGCGCCCGTTCCTTGCCGGCGATTTCGTCACCACCGATGCCGGCACCGGCCTTGTCCACATGGCGCCCGACCATGGCGAGGACGATTTCCTGCTGTGCAAGGCGCACGGCATCGATCCGGTGTTCGCGGTCGAGCCCGACGGCCGTTATCGCGAGGACTGGGCGTGGATGGGCGGCCAGGGATCGGTGATCGCGCCGAAGCTCAACGCCCCCGACGGGCC
>Ga0153916_10000424_pt1 | contig 28237 bp, 29 predicted proteins | sample Opewatmetagenome_FD_109642 | JGI IMG/M metagenome (GOLD analysis project Ga0153916, IMG submission 109642) | Freshwater wetland microbial communities from Ohio, USA - Open water 3 Core 3 Depth 4 metaG | ecosystem: Environmental > Aquatic > Freshwater > Wetlands | place: USA: Ohio, Lake Erie...
GTTTACCTTTCTGCCGCACCAGGAAGCGATGCTGACATCGGGCTTTGCCGCCGCGACGTCGCGCGCTTCCACGATGCGCCGCGCCGCGTCGTGCTCATAGCGCAGTTGCGGAAAGATGGTCTCGCCGCCGGCGATTTCGATCAGCTCTTCGACCCAGCGGATGCCACTGATGAGCGGCTCCATCCATTCTTCAAAGTAAACCCGCGGGCGGCATGGAAAACGGCGCGCCGACTGCGCCACCCGCTCCAGACCGCCGCGCAACTCCGCGACCAGCTTCAATCCGGCAGGTTCCGCGCCCACGATGCGGGCCAGAGTCAGGATCATTTCAAAAATTTCCACCACCGAACGCTGATTGAACACCAGCGTATTGACGCCGGCACGAATCAGATCGCGCGCGATCTCCGCTTGCAAGTTTGAAAAGCCGATGACGAGATCAGGGCGGAGTTCGAGGATTTTATCGATCTTCGCCGAAGTAAAAGCCGAAACCCGCGGCTTACGACGCACCTCCTTCGGCCTGCACGCGAAGCCCGAAACGCCCACCACCCGCTCCTCTTCACCCAGGAGATACAACACTTCCACGGTTTCCTCGGTCAGACAGACAATCCGCTTGGGCGGCGCGGCCAGTTCGGAAAACTGTGGAACGGTGTTGTCGATCATCGCTTCATCCTCGCGCTCACTTGTCCGGCGCCATCAACGGTCGCTCACGGCGCGGCAAAATACAACCACTTGATCCAATCGCTGTTTTTTACGAGATATCGTTCAGCCGGAATGTTGGAGCGATAGCCGTTGACATCGAAGTGCCAGCCACGGTCGCTGGCAAAATCATTTTTAATTCCGTCTATCTCCTCGACAAAATGGTCCATGCCGAACTTGCGCGAAGTGACCACTGGAACAGCGATGCTCAGGGCGTCGAACACAGTGCTCCGCTCGGGAAGGCTAACCGTCACTTCCATCGGCTGCCGGCCCGCCGGTCCGAAATCGATCGTGATGGTAACTTCGACCATGTTCTGAAACGCTGGGCGGCGGCGCGCCGTCGATTAGCCGCCCATGACTAAAACAATCAAGCGCGCGCCACCGCCCGTAGTTTATCTTGTCTACTGACCACCGAAAGTGGCGCGGATGCCCAGTAAAAAATTCAGCGGGCGGGCGCGAAAGCCATCCGCCTCCTCGTACTTTTTGTTGAACAGATTTTCGATCTTGCCGAACAGCGTCACGTGCTTTACTCCCGGCATCTGCCAGGGCAGGGAATAATAAGAGGCAAGATCAAATTTCACGAAGCCCGGTTTGGTCGTGTCGCCAAAAGGAGATGCAGTTCTGAAATCATCTCGCCTGCCGACGAAATTAGCGCTCAAGTTGAGATTCAAGTTGTCATAGAGATAGTTCAGGTTCACATTGCCTCGATGTCTTGGGCGGCGCCGGAGTTTGCCATCGGCGGTATCCCAGTCGAGGTAAGCGTACTGGGCATTCGCGGTTACTGACGACAGGAGCTTTATGCCTAAACTCCACTCCACGCCGTCGAAACGGGCGGTGCCGACGTTTTCGGCGCGAAAGCAACCGAAAGGGTCTCCGGGAATAGGCCGGCCCTCGATCAGATCTTTCACCTCCCGGTGAAAGTAGGTCAACCCCAGCTTTATACGATCGCTCAAAAGGTCTTGTTCAACTCCCGCATTCAATTCCCAACTTTTCTCCGGCTTGAGATTCGGATTGCCGAATGCCGGACAGCCGAAGCCGGGAGGGAAAAACAACTCATTCAATGTCGGCGCCTTGAAGCCCTTGGCGTAGCTTCCCTTCAGCTTCGTTCCGGTTTCGCGAAAAAGATACGCGGCGGAGAAAGAAGGCGTCCATGCAGTGCCGAAGCTCTGATTGTCGTCCAGACGAATGCCGGGAACCATAATCAGACGGCGGTCGAAAAACTGTAATTGTTCCTGCAAGTAGTAGCCCAGGTTTCGAATCGCTCTATCTAGTCCGCCGCTGGTGCTGGCTGACCTGCGCTTGTATTCGACACCGAATGTTGTCGTGCTCCAGTTGTCGAAGCGATAGTTGGTTTGAAATTCCCCTGTGCCGATTCGCGGACGAAAACGATCCCGAGTGCGCGAATCGCACGGGAAGCCGAAAAAGGTGCACCCATCGACGTCGTCGCTGTCTTTGATATGTTCCTTAAACATCGACCCGGAAATTCGGTAATCCCAGTTCTTAAGGATTTTCTGCTCCCATTCCAACTTGCCCAAGTATTGCGTACTGGCCTCGCGAGCATTGGGATCGGGCTGTGAAGCGAAGTTGTTGTTATTGAAAAGTCCGAGATCGGTTTTGACGAAGTGAAAAATACCCTTGAGACTCGCGTCTTCTGTCACTTGATAATCCAGACGCGCGGACGAGGCGATATTTCGGTAGTCGTCGTTGACGCTGTGAAAACCTTGGCTCTCCATGCGCGCCGCGCTGAATGAATAGCCGAGCTTCCCCAGCCCACCTCTCAGCGTGAGGAGTTGACGATGCGTCGAACCGTTACCGCTTTCAAGGGATAAGCCCGCTTCTAGCGGTCCTTGGCCTTTCTTCGTGATGATATTGATGACGCCGCCGATCGCTTGTGACCCATAAAGCGTTCCACCGGCGCCGCGCAGAACCTCGATCCTCTCGACATTGTCGGTCGTCAGGTGGGCAAAGTTGAAAGCGCCGAGGGTTGTGCTGTTAACTTCGACGCCGTCGATCAGAACCAAAACGTGATCCGACTCAGAACCCCGAATAAATACGGATGTACCGGTGCCGCGCGAACCCGACTGGACCACGTCCAATCCAGGCACATTGCGCAATACTTCCAGAACGGTCTCCGCCTGTTGGTTTTGAATATCCTTGGCGATGATTACCGATGCCGACGTTGTGACTTGTTCAAGGGGGGTTGCGGTGCGCGTAGACGTCACAAAAACCGGAGGGAGAGTAGGTTCTGGCGATTGTGCGCCAGCCGGTTCGGAGAAGCAAAACAGAAATAACCACAGAAGAAATAAACAAACTTTCATGAGATCCTCCTTTTCCCGCGAAGGGGGAACGTTGGGGCAGAACGGATAGGTCTCCTGGCTTGGGCTTTCTCGATCGTGTTCGTGCTCGTTTCTCGTGCTCGTCAATACGAACACGATCACGAGCCACGAACACGACCTAACCTACTCGCCGCGCCTTCCCATCCTATGCGAGCGGACAGTGGCGAACCTGCGGCTTTCGTGGCCCTTACAGTTGCGGGGCAGCAGGGGAATTCCCGGAAAGGTTGAAGGATGAGGGATGAAGGATGAAATTCATCCTTCCGCCTTCCGCCTTCATCCTTTTGCGAGTCACCCCTTTCCCTTTACATCCGACTGCGGACGATAATGATGCTCGCTAGTCCCTCCTGTAATGTTTTTTCAATCCAGCGCGTCCGAGAGCCGAAAATCGATGGGAATACGCACCCAGCTTTCCACGGGACTGTCGCCGTGGCGGGCCGGCAAAAAGCGCCAGCGCTTGATCGCTTCCACCGCGGCTTGATCCAGGGCTTCGACGCCGGAGCTGTGATTCACTTCGACGGCCGCGGAGCGTCCCGCCTCATTGACCAGGACGCGCAGCAGCACCCGTCCCTCCTTGCCGTCGCGGCGCGCCGTCTCCGGGTATGTTGGTTTCGGCGCGTCGCTGTAGCGCGCCCGCGTGTAGCGGCCGTTGTTTTTAACCGTCGTTTTGCCGCTGCCGCCGCCCGGGCCCATTTCCGATTGCCCCAATCCGGCGCTGCCGTTGCCGCTGCCGTCCATGCCGCCGGCGGCGCCGAAGGAAACGGTAGTCGACAGCGTGCCGCTCGCTTCTTCGCCTATGAAGGCAAAGTCGTTGGCCGGCGGTATCGCGCTGCCGGCGGGAACGCTCTTGGGGGGTAGGACGATTTTCTCGACAACATTTTCTGCAGCTTTGGCCCGCGGCGCCGGGGCGCGAAGGTTATCGCGAAATCCGCCGCGGCTCGCCGGCCCGCCGCTCGCCTCTTCAAGGCTGATGAGGGTCACCGGCACGCGCTGCTCGCCCGGCGAGCCCGGAAACGGCGTAGGGCAGACGGCAAACGCGCCATGCAATCCCGCGGATATGATGATGAATGAGGCCAGCCTCATGAATTCCAATCTCTGGCCTGAGCGGAAATAACAAGAAAGATAGGAACACCTTTCTCTCTCTTCCGGAGAGGCCGGTTGCTAAGCTCTAGACAGGTTTCCTGGCTTATGGGCCGGAGGCGCTGCTACTTCGCCTGCCGTCGGGCCGCAGCCTTCCCGTCAGCCTGGGGCTGACAGTGGCTTGGTTTGCGGCGGTTCACCCAATTACAGTGGCGGGACCGCGCCGGGTTTGCACCGGACTTCCCTAGTCACCTAGAGCTGTGAACTGATCGGGTCGAAAAGTATAACGTGAAATGAAATCTGTCAAGACTCTGCGATTTCCGAGTTTCTGCAATCCAGTAATTTTTTCTTCGCGGATGAACCCTAAGGCGACTGAACGTTGCCTTTGTGTCCGTCGGGCCCATCCAGCATCCTTTTCCCTTGACTGTTTTGGGAAGGTAGCCCGTGGTGCAGCGCTGAGAATGATTCAGCAGCCTTTTTTCGCTTCAGCTCGACCCGCCGTGCGATTTGAGCAAGGCGACGAATTGCTTGTGCAGCTTGTTCAGTTTCGGCGGGATCGTGATCTGGCAGTAGGGCTGGTAGGGGTTGTTGGCGTAGTATTTCTGGTGGTAATCCTCCGCCGGGTAGAACTCGGTCAGCGGCTCCAGAGTGGTGACGATGGGATTCCTGAACGTCTTGGCATCGTCCAATTCCTTGATGAAAAGCGCGGCTTCCTCCTTTTGCTTTTCGTCGGCATAGAAAATCGCCGAGCGGTATTGCGTGCCGGCGTCGTTCCCCTGGCGGTTGAGCGTGGTCGGGTCGTGGGTGGCGAAAAAAACCGTCAGCAGGTCGCGAAACGAAATCTCATCTGGGTCGAATTCGATTTTGATCACCTCCGCGTGGCCGGTTGTTCCCATGCAAATCTGTTCGTAGGTGGGATTTTTCGTCTTGCCGCCGGCATAGCCCGATACCACCGAACGCACACCGCGCAGCTCGTCGAACACCGCTTCGGTGCACCAAAAGCAACCGCCGCCGAATACCGCCGCTGGATTTTTTCCGCCGCTCATTTCGCCTGTAACTCCTGGTTGATCCCGCGCTGGAGCGACTGCCCGTATCCCGAAGACGGCAAGAACAACCCGGTTATGAGCAGCAAGTAGAGCAAGTATGTCATAGCGGCATTCTGCTTTTTGACGCCGGGAAGTTCAACCCGCGCCATTTTCGACATGGGAGATGGGGCCGGATGGCCCATGAACAGCGGGCCCTGGGCCGATTACGGCTGCCTCGCCCACTTGATGACGAGTTCCCGATCGGCGGCCGACAGTTTTGCCGCCTGATGCAAGGCGACGTAATACCATTGCGGCATTTTGTTTTTTTCCACCTGTTCGGCGATTTCCTTTAACTTGCGCCCCTTGCGCCGGGGTTCATAGTGATCCCAGAGGGAAAAATTAAGCTCCTTGCGCCCATCTTTGACATCATGTCCAATGAGAAAGGACGCCGGAGCGAGCCGCGCATACCAGGGCCATTGAGTCTCGTTGGAATGGCAATCGTAACAGGCGCGCCGCAAGATCACCTGCACCTCGGCCGGAGCCGCAGGTTGGTCTTTTTCCGGCGGATTGGTCCGCGCCACGGGAACGAATTGTAGCCCGAAAAAAATCACCAGCAAACCGACAGCCAACTTCTTCGTTTTCACCAAACACTCCTTTGGGTCGCTCTCAAAGAATTAAAGACAAATGGGCGTCTAGTCAATGCCGGCAGGGCTTTTATGGCTCCGCTCCAATTCTTGACAACCCCCTGTGAACATGATTGTTTTTGAGGCTCTGAAACCAAACGGAGGAATGTAATGGCCAGACTGTTTATCGCCAGTGAATACCTGGACTCGGAAAGCAGGGAAACCACGCCGGTCAAAAACCCGGCCACCGGAGAGATCGTCGACACCGTCCCCAAGGGCACCGTCAAGGATATCCGGCGCGCCATCGATGTCGCCAAAAACGCTTTGCCGAAGTGGTCCCAGATGGCGCCGTCCAAACGGGGCGCTATCTTGCTCCAAGCCGGGCACCTCATCCTGCAACAGGAAAAGGAGCTTGCCACCCTGCTCACGCGCGAACAGGGCAAACCGATGCGCGAGTCGATCTTGGAAATCCACCGCTTCGTTCACACCTTGGATCACTACGGGGGAATGGCGAAAAGCCTGCGCACGGCCGCCGTGGTCCTTGATAGCGGACGTCATGGTCTGGTGCTGCGCAAGCCGTTGGGTGTCTGCGGCGCGATCGTGCCGTGGAATTTTCCGGTTTCGCTGATGGGCAATAAGCTCGGTCCGGCTTTGCTGGCCGGCAATACCGTTGTCGTCAAACCGGCGGGCACTTCGCCGCTCACCGACCTGCGCTGCTGCGAGCTGATCGACAAAGCCATTGTCGATGCCGGCGGCCCCAAGGGCGTCCTCAATGTCGTCACCGGCGCCGGCAGCGTGGTCGGCGAAGAGCTGTTGGTCAATCCGACCGTGCGCAAGATCGGCTTCACCGGCGCCACCGACACCGGCCGGCGGGTGATGCAATCCGCCGCCAAGGATTTCAAGCATGTGACTTTGGAACTGGGCGGCAGCGATCCGATGATCGTCTGCGACGACGCCGACATCGACCGCGCCGTAAGCGCCGCCTCGGTGGGCCGTTTTTTCAATTGCGGCCAGGCCTGTCTGGCGGTCAAGCGGCTCTATCTCTTCGACAGCATCGCCGACGATTTCATGGCGAAGCTGGTCGAGAAGGCGAAAAGGATCACCGTCGGCAACGGTTTGAGCAAGGGCACGCTGATGGGGCCGCTCCATACCAAAGACCAGCGCCAAGAGGTCGAAGAGCAGGTGGAAGACGCGGTCAAGCGCGGCGCGAAAGTGCTTTGTGGCGGCCAGCGGCCCAAGGGCGACGAATACGATAAAGGATTCTATCTGCAGCCGACCCTAGTCGCCGACGTCGATCCGGCTTCCCGGCTGCTTCAGGAGGAGTGCTTTGGCCCGGCCTTGCCGATCGTGCGGGTGAAAAACCTCGACCATGCGATCGAGCAGGCGAACAACTCGATTTTCGGCTTGGGTTCCTCGATCTGGACCCGCGACATCAACCGCGCCATGGCCGGCGCCGAGCGCATCGAAGCCGGTTATACCTGGATCAACTCGGCGCAGATTATTTACGATGAGCTGCCCTTCGGCGGCGTCAAACAGAGCGGTCTCGGCAAAGAACATGGCGAAGAGGCGATCGAGCACTACACCGACTCGAAATCGGTGGTCATCGCCACCGAGAGCCAATCCGAGATCATCGGCGGCGAATAAGCCGCTTCGCGGATCTCAAATGACAAATCTCACATTTTAAATATGAGATCTGAAATTTGAGATTCCTCGCGCAGCGAGGACCCATGAACGTCGATCTTCCCGACATCTACAACGCCGCCACGACCTTCGTCGATGAAAACATCAAGCAAGGCCGTGGCGGCAAAGTCGCCATTTACTACCAAGACCGGCGGATCACCTACCAGGAAGTTTTCGAGAAGGTTAACCGCACCGGCAACGCCTTAAAAGAACTCGGCATCGAAATCGAAAACCGTGTCCTGGTCATCCTTCCGGATTCGCCCGAATTCGCCTACAGTTTTTTCGGCGCCATCAAGATCGGCGCCGTCGCGGTGCCGACCAACCCCTGGATGTTCGCCAAGGACTACGAGTACCTCATCAACGACAGCCGGGCACGGGCGATCATCGTCCATGAATCCACTCTGCCCGAGATCGAAAAAATCTGGGATCAGACCCCATTTCTCAGGCATATTCTCGTCGTCGGCGCGCCCAGGGGCAAGGCGCTCTCGTACGAAAACCTGATCGCCCGGGTCTCCGACAAACTGGCGGCCGAGAAAACAACCAAAGACGATGTCTGTTTTTGGTGTTACACCTCGGGCAGCACCGGCAACCCGAAAGGCGCGGTGCATCTCCAGCACGACATGATCACGATCACCGATCTGTTCACCAAACCGGTCCTGCGGATGAGCGAAAACGATCTCTGCTTTTCGGCCTCGAAGATGTTTTTCTCCTACGGTTTGGGCAACTCGCTCTATTTTCCCTTCCGTTTCGGCGCCGCGACCGTGCTCTGGCCGGAAAAACCGGACCCGGAAAAAGTTCTCCAGGTTATTGACAGGTACCGGCCGACGTTTTTTTATTCCGTGCCGACGCTTTTTGCCCGCTACCTGCGGGTTGAGAAGCCATACGACTTGAGCTCGCTGCGCATCTGCCTTTCTTCCGGCGAGCCCTTGCCGCCGGCGCTTTTCCACCAATGGAAAGAGAGGACGGGGGTGGAATTGCTCGATGTCGTCGGTTCGACGGAGGCGACGCATGACTTCTTAGCGAATCGCCCCGGTAGAGCGAAAGCAGGAAGCAGCGGCGAAGTAACTCCCGCTTTCGAAGCGAAGATCGTCGACGACAACGGGCGCGAAGTCCCCGTCGGCGAAGCCGGCAATTTGATGGTCCGAGGCGACGCCACGGCGCCTTACTATTGGAACAAGCACGAGCAGACCAAGCGCATGATGCAGGGCGAGTGGCTAAAAACCGGCGACACTTACTATCGTGATGCCGAAGAGTATTATTGGTATTGTGGCCGCTCCGATGACATGATGAAGGTCGGCGGCCTATGGGTCTCCCCCATCGAAATAGAGAATGCGCTGATGGAGCACCCGGCAGTGCTCGAGTCGGGAGTGATTGGCGATACCGACGCCGACGGGCTCCTCAAGCCCAAGGCTTTTGTCCTGCTCAAGAGCGAGTTCAAGCCCAGCGAGGAGCTACGCGCCGAACTGCAAAACCATGTGAAGAGCAAATTGGCGCCTTATAAGTATCCGCGCTGGGTGGAATTCGTCGACGAATTGCCCAAAACCGTGACGGGAAAAATCCAGCGCTTTCGCTTGCGCGCAAAAAATAGTGCTGAGTAATGAGAAGCCTGGTTCCCGTGCTCAGCACTCGTCCTAACAAGGAGAATTTATGGCCGTAAACATCAAAGAGATGAAAGAGAAGTTAGCGTACTCGTGCAACATCCTCGCCCACGAGGGTCACTGGGACAACATCCTGGGCCATGTTTCCGTGCGCATCCCCGGACAGAACAAGATTTTGATGAAGCCGCATAGCTTCGGCTTCGAAGAAATCCGCCCGCAGCATATCATCGTCGTCGACATCGACAGCGGCAAGAAGGTCCAGGGCAAGTACGAGCGCCACTCCGAGGTTTTCATCCACACCGAGATCATGAAAGCGCGCCCGGACGTCAATTGCGTCGTCCACTCTCATCCGCCTTATGCAACCGCGTTCGGCGCACTCGGCCAGCGGCTGCGCCCCATCAGTCACGAAGGCAATATTTTCTATGAAGGCCTGCCGACCTTCGACTATACGACGGCGCTGATCCGGACACCGGAGTTAGGCGTGGAAGTCGCCAAGAGCCTCGGCAAGTGCCGCGGCGTGCTGATGAAAAACCACGGTTCGACCGTGGTCGGCGAGAGTATCGAAGTTGCGACCCTCTATGCAGTCTTCCTGGAGAAAGCGGCACGGATCCAGCTTATGGCCACCGCCTCCGGCGAGCCGTCATGGACCAGCGATGAGGAGTCCGTCGTCAAGTACGAGCAGATTTATACGCCGCACCGCTTGGGCTCGATGTGGGACTATTATGTGCGGCGGGCGAAGAAATTCCGCAAGTCGAGCTGACGGCGCCGATCGCCGCGCCGGCAAGCTACTTGACGATAAATTTCTTAAAGAATCCCTCTTTTTCCAGCTCGGCGACAAAGCGCATATCCGTGAAATCCTCGGGCTTAGCCGCCTTGGCCGCGGGGTCCTTTTCGCCGAGTTCCGCCAAGATCGTTTCCATTCCCTTGCGGCTGACGTAGGGCGGGTACTCGAGATATTCACGGAATTGATTGTAGGTGTCTTCCTGAATTTCCGCCTCTTTCACTTTGAGATGACTCTGGATCATCCTTAGAGCGGCGGCCTTATTCGTCTTAAAGATATAAACGCCCTCGGCATAGGAACGAACGACCCGCCGGACGATGTCCTCGTTGGCTTTGATATAAGCCCGGCTTGATCCGACGGCCACCGAAACATATTCCGGCCCTTCCTTGGCCAGGTTCATCAATTCTACGAAGCCGGCCTTTTTGGCTCGGGCGTTGGTCGGCGGCGACATGACGCCGGCATCGATCTGACCAGCGGCCAGCGCCGTATAGATATTGGGAACCTCGACCAACGGCAGAATCTGATAATCCGACGGCTTCAACCCCGCCGAGCCCAAGGCGTAGAGCGCGGAGGTATGCGTCGACGAGCCGATGCGGGTGATGCCGATCTTTTTCCCTTTCAGGTCGGTTATCCTTTTGAATTCCGGCTTCGCTAACAGTGAGAAGACCTGGCGGTTGGTGGCGCCGGCAACCAGAGCTATGTTTGCGCCCTTGAGAGTCGCTTGCGCCGCGTTGGAACCGTCCATGAAGGAGAAGCCGATTTCACCGGCGAGGATCGCTTGGATTCCCCTTGAACTAGAAGCGATGTGGAGCAGCTCCACGTCGAGGCCGTTTTTCTTAAAAAGCCCTTCCTGTTTTGCCACCATCATGCCACCCTGGGCGCCGGTGACGGCGGTCCAATTGATGCGCACGTTCGTTTGGCCCCAGGCCCGGCCCGCCAACAACATCGCCAGTATGTAGATGCCGAAGGGCAAAGTTTTGTGTTTCATCGTACCTCCTCGAACAAGTTTCACGGACCAAGCTTCTTCGCTGGCTGGTAGACTATCAATTCACTTCGCTAAATCAAGCGTTTGGCATGTCCAAGCAAGCGTGTTAAATAGGCCGCATGAGCAAGCGAATACATCTGACTTTAGCCGCTGGTGATTACGAAAGTATCCGCGCCCTGAAAGAAGGCGTGGTGAAACCGGATGGAATCGAATTAACCGTGTTGACGGATATGACTTCGGACATTCGTCACTGGCGCATGCTGCGCAATCGCGAGTTCGACGTGGCCGAGCTTTCTATGTCGAATTACTTGATGGCCAAGTACGCCGGGTTGCCGTTCACGGCGATTCCGGTTTTTCTCCATCGCCGCTTTCGTCATGGTTTTATTTTTCTCAATGCCGGCAAGGGAATCACCAAACCACCGGATCTGATCGGCAAAAAAGTCGGTCTGCGCAATTTTCAGGCGACCGCCAATCTTTGGATCCGCGGCATCTTGGAGCATGAGCATGGCTTGCCGCACCGGAGCATCGAGTGGTTTAAGCAAGACGAAGAAGAGGTCGATTGGACGCCGCCCGCCGATTTAAAGATTCAGCGTATCGCCAAAGGGAAAAGCGTCGAGAGTATGCTGGTCGAAGGCGAGCTCGACGCGCTTATCCATCCTGAACTGATCCAGCCGATTCTCGACAAAGATAAGAGGGTGACGCGGCTTTTTCCGAATTACCGCGACCTGGAAATGGATTATTTCAGGCGCACCGGCATTTTTCCGATCATGCACACGACCGCCATCAGGCAGGAGATTGTCGATAAACATCCCTGGGTGCCTATTAACCTCTTGCAGGCTTTCGAGGAATCGAAGCGGGTCGCCTACAAACGGATGGAGAATCCGCGCATTGTTCCTTTGGCGTGGTTCCGCCACTTTCTCGAAGAGCAAGACGAAATTCTCGGTCCCGATCCATGGGAGTATGGCCTCGGTGAGAAGAACCAGAAGACGCTCGAAACTTTGATGCGCTATTCGCGGGAGCAGGGGCTGCTCGGCAGAACCATGTCCCTCGAAGAGCTTTTCATAACTACGGGAGCCCATTCATAGCGATGGAAGCGGCGGTCGTGGCCGGCGTTAAAACTTCCGATCGCCAGCCAAGTAGATTGATCTTGCTATAGTATTGGCGTAAATTTTTTAGGGTCCGTTGTTTGCTGGCGAGTTCCTCTTACCATCATTATTGGGAAGGAGATGTTATGTTCGGAAAAGGAGTTCATCAAGAAGAAGAGGCATTGTTACGGGACATTGTTCGCAGCATCAATAAGAAAATTGACTACAGCGCGAGAGAGGGAGAAGGGTCGCGCTTTAGTCTTCATGTCAGTTTGCGCGGGCATGAAGTTGACGTCGCCCTTGATTTGCAAGACCTGAAAGCCGCGATAACGGATATGGTTAAACGCCATCAGATCCGCCAAAAGATCAAGGCCCGCTATGATCATCTCGACCAGTCGCGCTATGGCGACGACATTCTGGGCTTAAAGCCGGCCAAGCTTTTGCGGGCATCGCCGAAACCGGAGCCCAGCTTCCAGAAGCGTGGGTTTGGTCGCTCACCGAGGAGATAACCTGCGGTTTCCTTAACGGCATGAAGCGAGGGCGCTGAATTCCGTGTGCGCCGGTGTGGGTAGTTATGGTTGTTGGTGGTCTCGAAGAAATGGGTCCTGCTGCCCGTCGGGCCGGAGGGATGCTATGGCAAAGGCCGATCTGATTCACCGTCTTCTCAAAGACAAAGGTCAGCTCATTATGCCCGGCGTTTATGACGCACTGAGCGCTAAAATTGCCGCCCGAACTGGCTTCGAGGTTATCTTCATTACCGGTTACAGTCTATCGGCGACCTTGCTGGGCGAACCCGACTTTGGTCTTTTGACCCAGACCGAGGTGGTAGCGGCGTCTCAGCGGATTTGCTCCGTCGTCGATACACCGGTTATCGTCGACGCGGACACCGGTTACGGCAACGCCATCAATGTCATTCGCACCGTTCATGATCTGCGCCGCGCCGGCGCGGCGGGTATGTTTCTCGAGGATCAGGTATGGCCCAAGCGCTGCGGCCACATGAAGGGAAAACAAGTCATCCCGCTTGACGAGCAATTAAAGAAGCTTAGGGCCGCAATCGCAGCGCGGGAAGGCGAGTCTTTCTTTATCGTTGCGCGTACCGATGCCCGCCAAGCATTGGGCTTGAACGAAGCGATTACCCGCGGCCTTGCTTTTAAAGAGGCTGGTGCCGACGCGGTGTTTATCGAAGCGCCGCAAAGCAAAGAGGAAATGAAGGAAATCTCGCGTCAGGTACCTGGGCCTTTAGTCGCTAATATGTTAGAGCGCGGCGCAACACCATTGATGGGGCCGCAGGAGTTAAAGGATCTTGGTTTCGATATGATCGTTTGGCCGCTGGCGCCACTTTATAGTGTGGCGCAGTCATTGACCAACGTTTACACTACTCTTCGACGCGATGGCTCGACCCTCGCGATTCTCGACCGCTTAATGCCGTTCGATGAATTTAATGGGATCGTCGGGTTAGAGGAAAAATATCAGCTTGACGCGAAGTATAAGGCGTGATGATTCGAGGTTGGTTTATCTTCGTCGATTGTTACAGACGCATAGGCATAAGGACGTAGAGATAGCTATCGTTGCCGGTTTTGCGAATGATGCTTGGGCTAAGTTCGTCTTTTAATTCGACCGTTATATCGCCATCCCCAGTAAGGACTGCCAGTACATCTATCAGGTAGCGGGCGTTAAATCCGATAGAGATGGGTTTGCCGTCATAATCCGCTTCAACTTCCTCAATTGCTTCACCGAGATCGGGGTTGTTAGCCGAGATTGTCACTGCGTCCTTCGAAAAATCTATTTTTACGCCTCTGTATCTTTCATTCGATAAAATTGCTACGCGCCGCAATGCCTGTAATAACTCATCATGACCAATCTTGGCTATATTCGGATTTCCTACTGGGATAACCTTGGTATAATCGGGAAAATCGCCCTCAATGAGTCGCATGAAGAGCTCGATTTTTCCCTTACTAACCAGTCCCATATTTTCCCTAAAACCGATGGCGACTACCTCTTCATCGCCGCTCTCCAATAATTTCTTAAGTTCCGCCAACCCCTTGCGTGGAAGAACAACCCCCTTGGTAAGCCCAACCGATCTCAGCGTCCTCTCTTCAAACGCGAGCCGATGACCGTCGGTGGCCACCATTCTTATCTTTCCTCCGCTGCTTTCCTCAATAAACACGCCGTTCAAGCTATAGCGCGTTTCATCCGTGGAAACAGCAAAAAGCGTCCGCTCAATCATTTCCCGGATTGTTGCGACCGGTAGTTCCGATTGTTCCTTGCTGGAAAACTTCGGAAATTGTGGAAACTCGCGCGCTTCCATGCCGACGATTTTGAAGACCGATTTACCGCTACGGATTTCAACCCAGTCGTTATCGAGGCGTTTTAATTGAACTTCTTCCGTCGGTACTTCCCTGATTATCTCATAGAGTTTTTTAGCGCTGACGGTTACTGTTCCCTCTTTTACTATCTGGCCGTCAACTTCTCCCCTTACCCCAACTTCCAGATCGGTCGCCGTAATATAAATTTTACCTTTTTGGCTTTCGATTAGTACATTGGCCAAAATCGGCATGGTATTTCTTCGCTCGACAATACTTTGAGTCCAATAAAGCGTTGCGAGAAGATCTCCCCGCTTAGCTTTAATTTCCATAGTTCCTCCGAAACACTACATCCTCTTTATAATTTAAAATATTTCAATAGTAGTAATAAGTCTTGTGGATAAGAGTAAAAAATATAAAAAATGATGAAATCCAATAGCTTGGTCTGTGGTCTATCGGGGTGCCTTTTCTTTACTATTCACGTAATCCAATGACCAGGGCATATTTCTCCACTGTTATCTACAGTTGTTGAGTATTCTACTCACAGGTTTTGCACAGCTATTTTTTGACATTGAGGTTGCGTTCCAGCTTTTCGATGGTTGTAAGCATGTAAGGGTCTTCTTTGATTCTTCTTTCAATGGCTTTGGAAGCATGGATGACGGTGGAGTGATCACGCCCGCCGAACTTATCGCCGATGGCGGGAAAGGAAGTCTCGGTATGTTTACGGCATAGGTACATTGCGACTTGCCTTGGAATGGCGATATTCTTCGTGCGGCGCTTGGCTTTCAGGTCCCCTATTTTAAGATTGTAGTAATCGCAGATGGTTTTTTGAATGCCTTCAACGGTTATTTCTCGTTGCGCTCCCCTAAGGGTGTTTCGCAATACCTCCTTGGCTAAATCGACCGTGATATTTGCTTGCGTTAACGAAGCAAACGCTCCCAGGCGCGTCAGCGACCCCTCTAATTCTCGCACGTTGGAGTCAATGTTGGTTGCGAGAAAAATCGCCACTTCGTGAGGCAGTAGTACTTTCTCAGCTTCGGCCTTTTTCTGCAGGATGGCAACCCGGGTTTCCATGTCTGGGGGTTGAATATCGGCAATCAAGCCCCACTCAAAACGATTGCGCAGGCGGTCTTCCAAGCCGGGGATTTCCTTTGGAAACTTGTCCGATGTGATAACGATTTGCTTGCGCGACTCGTAAAGCGAGTTAAAGGTATGAAAGAACTCTTCTTGAGTACGTTCTTTGCCGGCGAGGAATTGAACATCATCAAGAATCAAAACATCGATATTCCTAAATTTCACTTTGAACTCATCCATCTTGTCTCGCCGGAGCGAGCTGATGAGTTCGTTCATGAACGACTCGGAACTCAAGTATAAAACCTTTAACCCTGAAACTTTACTCGCGGCCTTGTGGCCAATTGCATTGATCAGATGGGTCTTTCCCAGTCCAACCCCACCATAAATGAATAATGGATTGTAATGATCCCCCGGCTGGTTGGCCACCGCTATGGAAGCGGCGTGGGCGAATTGGTTACTCGCGCCGATAACGAAATTTTCAAAAGTGTATCTGGGGATCAGATTGTTATGGCGCTGTGGACGTTCCCGGTCCCGTTCTTCATGATTCTTGGCGCTTTTGCCAGCAACAACTTTTTCTCGTGATTCCTGCTTAACGTCGAAAGCCACCGTGATTTTTTGTTGCGCGATAGTACTCAGCGCCTCCTCGATCTGAACAAGAAAGTGCTCCGTTAGCCAATCCCGAAAAAATTTATTCGGTACATTGAGGAATACTTGATGGTTATCGTGAGTGGCAAAGCTTATCGGTTGAATCCAGGTTTCATAACTTTGCTTCCCCACGCTATCCTTAAGGTGCATCAACGCTTTTTGCCACAAATCGGACATGTAGTCACCATTTAAATGGTTGAAATTAAATGAAAAAATCTAATATAAGTTGCAAACAAAGTTATCCACAACTGTGGATAACTCGCTAACGCCCGACCGATTTCGACAAAGCTTCAAATAGAAAGGAGGTCGAGGGTTTGATAAAGAAAGCACAATCGTGAATGTTGCTAGTTGTTTAATGTCGCGCAAAAAAATAGCCGACTTCATGTATTCATGACGTCGACGCAAACCGAAAAAAAATTTCGCGGTTCAAAAAAAAGTCATAATCAATTTCGAATTTCTTTGCAAGAAAAAAGTAAAGAAAAAAATTTCTTTCTTCCTTCGTTCACCTTGACAGTTTCGCTCACCAGTGTTACGTGAACGCCACGCATGCCAAACAATACATCCAAGAAGCTATTTCAACGAGCGCGAACGAAAATTCCCGGCGGAGTCAATAGCCCGGTGCGGGCGTGGAAAGCGGTCGGAGGCAGTCCGCTATTCATCGCGCGCGGTCAAGGGGCCTATGTTTTCGACGCAGACGGCAAGCGATATGTCGACTTCGTGGGATCGTGGGGACCACTGATCTCCGGGCACGCTCATCCCCGAATCTTGCGCGCACTGAACCATGCGGCGCGCATGGGAACCACCTTCGGCGCCTCGACGGAATATGAGGTAAAAATCGCCGAGCTGGTCGTCCGTCTCGTCCCATCGCTGCAAAAGGTACGGTTGGTCAGCTCCGGAACCGAAGCGGCGATGAGCACTATCCGCCTTGCGCGTGCTTATACGGGACGCAGTAAGATCGTGAAATTCGACGGTTGTTATCATGGCCACAGCGATGGACTTTTAGTCAAAGCCGGATCGGGGATTGCAACCCTTGGCCTTCCCGATAGTCCGGGCGTCCCGCGAAGTTTTGCCAAGGAAACCTTGGTGGCTCAATATAATGACCCATTATCCGTGCGTGAGTTGTTTAAGCGGCATGGCAGGGAGATTGCGGCGCTTATCGTCGAGCCCGTGTGCGGCAACATGGGAGTCATCCCGCCGGAGAAGAGTTTTCTTGGATTTTTGCGAAAACTGACGCGGCGCTATGGCGCTTTATTGATTTTCGACGAGGTTATTACCGGTTTTCGCCTTTCCCTCGGCGGTGCGCAGTCTTTTTATGGAGTAACCCCAGATCTTACTTGTCTGGGGAAAATATTGGGCGGCGGTTTACCCCTGGCTGCTTTCGGCGGCCGCGGCAAGATCATGGATCTGCTTGCGCCCGAAGGACCCGTCTACCAAGCCGGGACGCTCTCCGGCAATCCGCTGGCCGTCGCCGCCGGGTTGGCGACCTTAAATCTGCTCGCTCGTCGCGGCAGCTATGCAGCGCTGGAGGCAAAGGGAAAAAAACTGGAAGAGGGATATAAAAAGGTTCTCGCAAAATACGCTATCAAGGGCGCCATCAACCGGGTGGGCTCGATGATGACCCTATTTTTCGGCGTTGACCGAGTCCGAAACGCTGACGACGCCCGAAAATGCGACCGGGAACAATTTGCCAGGTACTTTCACGGCATGCTGCGCCGAGGCATCTATCTACCGCCGGCCCCATTCGAAGCCTTGTTTGTGTCGCTGGCGCACCGCCATGCCGACCTGAAGGCGACCATCGCCGCCTTTGACGATTGGGCTGAAGAAGAAAGCGCAGGTTGAACCCCTAGAACCTTCATGTTAGAAAGCACCCCAGTGGGGAACGCTGAGGATCGCCCCAGTAATCGGCAAAACGGTCAGTCTCCAATCCTACGAAGAGCCGGGCTATATCTAGGAATCGCTTTCGAGCTGCCGGGAACCATCCTCGGGGGGCTTTTGGCAGGCTACTTCTTAGATCAATATCTAGGCACTTCACCATGGCTACTTATCGTGTTGACGGCCATCGCCTTTGCCGGGGCCTTTGTGAGGTTAGTGCAGTGGGCCAGGTTTTTTGCTCGTGAGCGCAATGGAAGCGACGGCAAAAAAAACGATATTGCGCATTGAGCTTTGGCATGGCGCGCTACTGCTTGTGCTTTTAGCTGCTCTCGGACCGCAGCGGTTCGTCGACCCGGTAGCGCTGCTTGCCGGTGGTCTGTTTATGGGAGTGAATTTTATTCTGTTGAGCCTGGGCATCGCATGGGTACTCATGCCCTTCGCTGGAAAAGGGAGAGTCAAAGCGGGCGTTGGGTTGTTGGCCGTGAAAATCCTCATCTTTTTGGCTTTGTTGTCCGCACTCTTTTTTAAATTTAACCTTGACGCCTTGTCCTTTTCGCTCGGATTCTCAACCTTGATTTTGGCCATCGTGATTGAAGCCGTGAGAGCTAAACTGAAGGCGGAGGAAACATAGACCGATGGAACATCCCTTCACCTGGTACAACTTGCTTCCGGAAAGCTGGCAACACTTCCTGCCCCAGCACACATTTTTTGCCTTGGTGGCCGGACTTATACTCATACTGTTCGCATGGCGTGCGCGCGGCACGCTGGCGCGGTCCGCCAATCCCGAGATTCCTGCCGAAGAGCTGGGGGCGCGCAACATCGCCGAACTGTTAGTTCAACTGGTGGTCAGCCAAAGCGATGCGATCATCGGCCATGCGGGGCGTAAGTATGTCCCGTTTTTCGGCTCCTTTTTCTTTTTTATTCTCATTAGCAATTTGTCGGGGCTCGTGCCCGGTTTTGCTCCGCCCACGGGTAATTTGAACACGACCCTGGGCTTGGCCCTCTGCTCGTTCATCGGTTACAACGTGATCGGCGTGCGCGAGCAGGGTATGAGTTACTTCAAACATTTTGTCGGACCGATGACGAATTTGCCAGGCAAGGGCTGGCTGGCGAAGCTTGCCTTTGTGCCGGTGCTGCTCATATCGGTGATGTTCTTTTTTATTTTAGAAGCTTTTTCCCATGGGTTCAGGCCAGTTTCGCTCTCTCTTCGTCTGTTCGGCAACATGATGGGCGATCACCAAGTGATCGAAGCTTTTACCGACCTCACGAAGCTGGTGGTACCCGTGGCTTTTTACGCCATGGGAACCCTAGTGAGTGTAATTCAAGCGTTTGTCTTTACTTTATTGAGCATGATCTACGTCGCCCTGGCCATCAGCCATGGTCACGACGAAGAGCATGGGCATGAGTCGCAGCAAGCACATCATTAAGAAGTAAGTAAGCGATGGGCCGACGTGGCGAGGATGAGGATAAGAGGAGTGGTAGGCCGGATTCGCTGGAAAGGAGGAGGCAATGAAAACTCTGTTTGCTCTCTTAGGCGGGCTCTTCGTGAGCTTGATCAGCTCAGGCGTCGCGCTGGCTGCCGCTGAGGGCGCCGCCGCGGGCGGCGATTCTCAGGTTAAAGTCGCCGTGGCCATCGCCGCCGGTGTCGCGGTCGCCATCGCCGCCTTTGGCGCCGCCTTGGGCCAGGGCCGCGTCGGCGCATCGGCGATGGAAAGCATCGGGCGCAATCCCAATGCCGCCGACAAGCTGTTCCTGCCGTTGGTCCTGACCCTCGCGCTGCTCGAAGCGTTGGCTCTTTACGGCTTCGTCATCGCGATCATCTTGACCGGTAAGATCTAACCACGGCTTCGGCCGTACCGTAGGAAAGAAAGGGCGGGAAGAAATCTTCCCGCCCTTTTTATTTTCCCGGCAGGTCGACTTTATATAGGTGGACCTGGGTATAGCGCAGCAATTCGTCCAGCGTATGCAGTTTGTAGGGCTTTTCGTAATAGATGTCTTTGATCCCCGTGTTGACCAGCACCTTGAGGCAATGAATGCAGGGCGTGTGCGTGATGTAGATCGCCGCCTCCTTGATGCTCGCCCCGTTTTTGGCCGCCTGAGCGATGGCGTTCATCTCGGCGTGGATGGTGCGAAAGCAGTTTTGCTCGATGTCGCCGTCGGGCGTCTTCGATTCGTAGATCAAGCAGCCGGCATCCGTACAATGGGGCATGCCGGCCGGCGCGCCGTTGTATCCGGTGGCGAGAATGTTTTTATCGCGGACGATCACCGCGCCGACCTTCGCCCGCGTGCAGGTGGAGCGCTCCGCCACCTGCCGGGTGATGGTCATAAAGTATTGATCCCAACTCAACCGCTCGCTCATGACTGACCTCTCTTTCCTTGCTCGTCCCAAATCAATTCGACCTTATCGCCGATCTTCGCCGCGGCGCGCCGCTCGGCGCTGTCTTTATAGGCGGCGATTTCCAGCAGCCCCCAGCTATTGATGAGCGCGACGAACTCGCCCTCGATCACGGCAGCGTAATTCGATGCCAAACCGCGGATCGCGACGTCGCCCATCGAGACGACCGGTTGATCGCCTGATCGCCCCGTTAAATCATGCTCGCAGATATTGGTAAAGAGATTGCCGAAGTGATCAATATAAAGAATCTCGCCGCTTAGCCCGCGGGCGGTACGGCCGACCTTGGGAATATGCAGTCGCGCGAAGTCCGCTACACCCTCACCGAAGGCGGGCGCGGCGACGCCCAACGCAAGGTAGGCCGCCACCGGGGCAAAAATATCCCGGCCATGAAAGGTCGCGCTCACAGGTCGTAGATGATAGCTCGGATTGGACAAATGAACGATGCGGGTAGGCTGTTTGTCCGCCAAAGCGAGGCTCAAAACGCCGTTGTCGGGGCCGACAAAATAGCTGCCGTCGGACTCGATCAGCAAAGGGCGGCGCGCGCCGCCGACGCCCGGGTCGACGACCGCAACATGAATCGTGCCCCGAGGGAAGTAGGAAACCGAATGGCGCAAGAGCAGCGCGCCGATCATGACATTCTGCAGCGGCACCCCGTGGCTCAGATCGATCACCCGCGCCTCGGGGGCGATACCGGCGATGATCCCCTTCATGATCCCGACGAAAGGATCGCTGGAGCCGAAGTCCGTGGTGAGCGTGATCAGCATTTTGAAATTCGCAACGCGCCGGTCATCTAACCAGAAATGGCCGGCAGCGTAAAGACTGCGCTATACAGGCCGGAACGGACAAGCTATAAAAGAAAGGAACAAAAATTCCAGTTTTCCCGGGAGCTTTCGATTCGCGTCTTTCGACCCCTGCGCCACAAAAACTACGCGCTGTTCGGTAGCAGCGACTTTATCGCGTCGGTCGGCCAGTTCGTCCGGGAGGTCGCGCTCTATTGGCTGGCCTACGAGATTACCGGTTCGGCCATCGCGCTGGGAATTTTAGGATTCGCCGAAGCGGCGCCGCGTCTCTTGCTCGGCGCCTTGGGTGGCGTGTTCGTCGACCGCTACGATCGCCTGCGTCTGCTCACCGGGATTCAGTTTCTTTGCTGCCTGCCGGTTTTTGCTCTGGTCTATCTTTATTTTGCCGGGATATTGCAGTTCTGGCATATCGCCGTGCTGGAAACGGCGCTGTCGATCATCCGCAGCATGAATCCGACCGCCGGGCAATCGCTGCTCCGCGAGCTGGTGCCGGCAGACGAATTGATGAGCGCGGTGTCGCTCTATTCCATCGGCTTTAATTTCGCGCGCATCGTCGGTCCGTCCATCGGCGGCGTGCTGATTCTCTGGATCGGCGTCGGTGGCTGCCTGGTTTTCTACGGCGTCTGTTTATTGATTTCGGCCGTCGAGCTGCTGGGAATCCGCCTGCCCTCGAACGCGCCGGCCGGTGTGGAAGGACATTTTTTGCGAGAGTTCACCGAGGGCCTGCGTTACATCCGCGCCACGCCGATGATTTGCGCCAGTATCATCGGGGCCTACGTCATCAGCATTTTTGTTGGAACCTACACGCGTTTTCTCGCGGTGTTCGCTAAAGATGTTCTCCACGTCGGGCCCGAAGGAATGGGGTTGCTCATGGCGGCGCCGGGCGTCGGCGCTGTTTTGTCGCTAATTGTTCTCGGCGCTCTGGAGGAAAAGTGGAGCCGCAAGGCATTGCTCTGGTTTTCCGCCAAGGCGACGCCGCTGCTGCTCATGTTATTTTGTTTGTCACGGAGGCTCTGGCTCTCCGTCTTATTGCTCGGACTGTTTGGCGGTATGCAGATCATTTTCCGCACGGTGAGCCGCTTGATCATTCAAGTCGAAGCGCCGCGCGAGCTTCTGGGACGCGTCATGAGCGTGTTTTTGATGGATCAGGGCATGCGCTCGCTCGGTTCCATGGTGATGGGAGCCTTCGTCGCGGTCTGCGGCGCCTCGCTCGGGCTGATCGCGACCTCGCTGGTTTCGATGGCGCTGACGGCAATTACCTTCTGGCACTTGCTCGGAGTATCTCGGAGAGATTGAAAATCGCTTTTTGGTTTTGGCTCGACCCCGACCCGATTCGGCACTGTTTACAAATCTTCCAGCACGGCCGCGAACAGCAGCGGCACCATGATCTCCATATGGCCGGTGAGCTGGTAGCCCTTGCCGCTTTGCAGGGTTGGGCGGGAAACCACGTTAGTGAGCGGGCGATAATGTTGGAGAAAATCTAAATTAACCGTCGTCAAGTTCTGCACCGGATGGCCGAGATTGCGCGCCAGGCTCAGGCACTTGAGAAAAACTTCGGGCAGCACGACCGCGGAGCCGAAGTTCAAGTAAGCCCCGCCGCCGAGCGTGGCGACCACAGAGGTGAGCGTGCGGAAGTCCCTGAGGCTACAATCGCCGAGCGCTTTGCCGTCGGCTTTAGGGTGCATGTGAATGATGTCCGTGCCGATGGCGACATGCGATGTCACCGGGATTCCCAAACGGGCCGCGGCGGCAAGGATGCTGAGCTTGCGGTGCGGTAGCCGCGCTTTAAGGATCGCCTGGCCGACAGCGTCGCCGATGCCGAGGTTTTTTTTCGATCCTTCGCTGATCGCTTGATTAACGAACGCGCCGGTCTCTTCCCCCATGCCGAAACTGCCGTCTTGCAAGCCGGCGGCGACGTCTTCGGAGGTCTCGCCCATATAGGCCAGCTCGAAATCGTGAATCACGCCGGCGCCGTTGAGCGCCACGGCATCGATGATGCCGCGCTCCAGGAAGTCGATGATCAACGGGCTTAGACCGACTTTGATCGGGTGGGCACCCATGCCGAGCAGGACGGTTTTGTTCTTGCGGTGACAGTCGGCGATCTTCCGCGCGATGGTTTTTAGATTTTGCGCCGCCAGGATGTCAGGCAGGCCCTGGAGAAAGGAACGCAGCCGCGCGCCCTTCTGTATTTTTCTGCCGAGAAGCGCGGTCTGGATTTTGCTGAACCGTTTGGTGACTGGGTAGGTTCGGACCTTGCTGAAATCAAGGGCTTTAAATCGCTTGCGGGCCATGACGTTATTTAGCGGGAAAAAGTTGTTGGTCGACGATGTCGCAGATCACATGGCCGACAAGAATATGGGTTTCTTGAATGCGCGGGCTGTTCTTGCCCTCACCGGCCCGCAGCAGGTAATCGACTTTACCGACCATCTTGCCGCCGCTACCACCTGTGAGACCGATGGTTGAGATCTTCAGCTGCTTACATGTTGCAATCGCCTCTAGCACGTTCGCAGAATTGCCGCTAGTTGAAATCGCCAGCGCGATGTCCCCAGCCTTTCCCAAAGCTTGCAGTTGTTTCACGAAAATCTGGGAGTAATCGTAATCGTTGCTGATCGCAGTGAGCGCCGAGCTGTCGGTGGTCAGGGCGATGGCCGGCAGCGGCGGCCGTTCGATCAGAAAACGGTTGGTAAACTCTGCGGCAATATGCTGCGCATCGGCGGCGCTGCCGCCGTTGCCGAAGAGCAGCAGTTTGTTGCCGCCGCGAAAGGCGGCCACGATGGCTTCGACGGCCTTGATTAAAACTTCGAGATTGTCGCGCAGAAAAGCTTGCTTGACACGAATACTCTCGGCGAACGATTGCTCGATGGTTTCTTTCATGGTTCAGGCAAAGAAGGGTCAGGTGATTTTTCTACCACAGCCGCCGGCAAGCGTAAAGTTACCCGCGATAAAAGTCCGCAATCGCTCCGACGACGGTTTGTTGCTGCGCCGCCGTCAACTCGGGATAGAGCGGCAGCGCCAGGACCTGCGCCGCGGCGATTTCCGCTTGAGGGAAATCGCCTTTTTTATAACCGAGCCCGGAGAAGCAGGCCTGCAAGTGGAGCGGCACGGGATAATACACTTCGCTTTGAATTCCCCGTTCGGCGAGAAACTGTTTGAGCTCGTCGCGGCGCCGGACGCTGACGACGTAGTTGTTGAAGACATGCGAGCGATCGGTGGTCGCCGGCGGGATGCGCAGAACTTGATCACCGATCAAGCCGCTCTCGCCGAACAGCCGGTGATAGCTCTGCGCCCGTTCGATGCGCTGCTGGCACCATGGCTCCAGATAACGCTGCTTGACCGAAAGCGCGGCGGCTTGTAAGGAATCGAGGCGCGAGTTGATGCCGGTGACCTGGTGGTGGTACTTGGCGCTTTCGCCGTGCATACGCAGCATTCTGACTTTGGCCGCCAGCTCCCGATCGCCGGTCGTCACCAGTCCGCCGTCGCCCAAGCCGCCGAGATTTTTGCTAGGAAAGAAGGAAAAACAGCCGAGCGCGCCGATGGCGCCCGCGAATTTCAGCTGCCCGCCGCCGGCGGTTCGGGCGCCGCAGGCCTGGGCGACATCTTCGACGATATGGCAATGGTATAGCCGCGCCAGGGAAGTCAACTTTTCCATCGCGCAACTCTGGCCGAACAGATGCACCGGCAAGAGCGCTTTAATTCGCAATCCCGTCCGGACGTCCGCGGTAGCGCCGCCGGGGCCGCTTTGTCCCCGTTCCGCGAGGAAACTTTCTAAGGCTTTCGGGGAGATGAGATAGCTATCGGGATCGATATCGACAAACAACGGCGTCGCGCCGAGACGGGTGATGGCTGAGACGGTGGAAAAAAAAGTAAACGGCGTCACCAGCACGGCGTCACCGGGCCCGGTTTCTAGGGCCATGAGGGCGAGCAGCAGCGCATCGCTGCCCGAGGCGACACCGATCGCATGAGCGCAGCCGAGGTAGCCCGCCATCTGCTCTTCGAAGCGACCGACCGCCGGGCCGAGAATAAACTGCTGCGATTCAAGCACCTCGTCCACGGCTTGGCGGATTTCCGACCGCAGCCCGGCGTACTGGGCGCGCAGGTCGACAATGGGAATCTTATAGGGCGATGGGCTAGACACTGGTTTTAACCGCGGGGGATTGTCCCTTGAGCGCGTTTTCGGCGACCTCGGCGAGCAGTTGGTCGTGGTCGTGATCGAGGGCGAAAACGCGGAACTGCACGACTTTCGAAGGGATGAATTCGAACAGTTCGGCGAGCGATTCCTTGGCGATCTCGCCGGTGGACGGCTCGAAGATATGAATTTGCTTTTTGCCCATGGCGAAGGGGTTCTCGGGCCGGGGATCTTGCGTCGCCATGTCGACGCGAAAGACCAAATCGCGCGCCGGCGCCGGCAGCGCGGCGCGGATTCTTTTTTCCCAATCGGTGTCTTGAATCAGGGCCACGCCGTAGCGCAGTTCGTTGAGCGACAGTGTCCGGTCGTAGGCCATCTTCCATTTCACTTCGCGGCGCAGCACAGTTTCCCATTCCCGGCCCAGCGCTTCAAAATCCCCTTTTTTGCGCCGCCAGCGCGAAACCTCTTCGAGCAGCGACCAATCGGTGAGGTAGAGATATTCATCCATATGCTCCAGCGGATTGCCGGGAAACAAGAGCTTCATGGTCTCGGGGAAGATGTCGCGCAGATGCAAGTCGATGGCGCGGGTGGTGCGGTGATAATAAACGTTGGTGTAGAGATAGAGACGGGCGTTGAGAAAGGTGGTGAGCGCGCTGTTGCCCGCTTTGTGAACGGTCAGGCCCTTGGGCGTAAAAAAGGTATAGTGGATCAGCCGTTCGCGGTCGATGGGACCGGGATGAACGCCGCACATATAGGAGTCCCGTGAGACGTAATCGAGATTGTCGAAGGTAAAAATGCCGCCGGTAAGCGGCTGAAGGAACCGCACCCATTTGGGCTTGCGATGATCTTCCTTGCCGTCTTTCTTGATCGGAAAGGCGATCTCTTCGGGCCGCAGCTCTTCGCCGGCGGCGAAGGGCCCGCTCGGGCTGCGGCGCAGCTGGCGGATGATGTCGCCGAGATGTTTCTGAATGATCGTCTGGCCGAGATCCTCGTGGGTCAGGTCGTAATGGTGTAAAAAGTTGTCGTCGAAGAAATGGCCGAAGGGGCCGTGGCCGATGTCGTGGAGCAACCCGGTGACGCGCATGTATTCCTCGATGAACGGCGCCGACGGGCACTCGTCGCCGAGAACCTTGTGCAGCGAAGGATAAAGATGCTTGGCGAACTCCCCGGCCAAGTGCATGGCGCCCAGGGAGTGCTGAAAACGGCTGTGCTCCGCCGAGGGATAGACCCAGCGCGCGCTCTGGAGTTGGTAGATGTAGCGGAGCCGCTGCATCCAGGGGGAGTCGATCAACGCTTTTTCCGTCGCCTCCCCCTTTTTTTCGGGGACGGTGAACTGGATGTAGCGGTGGATCGGATCGGCGATCAACGCCGTCCCGCCGTATTCGTTGTCGGTTAAGCGCGCCATGTCGTCGCTTCGCTCAGAATCTCATAGCACCCGGCATTCTGCCGCCGCCGGGCTAAGGTCCTCCGGTTGCGGCCGCTTTTCGACCGCTTGCATCGGCAGACGCGTCAAACTTCGAAGATCAGCTGGGCGGTCCATAGATTGCCGGTTTTGGTTATGCGGCTTTGGTTAATGGCGACCGCCGAAATCTCTTGTTTGATCTCGTGGCGGTCCGGATCGATCTTTTCACCGCACACTTCCGCTTTGACCAGATTGTCTTTAACTTCGCGGATCATGAATTCCTTAAGCAAGTAACCGCTGCCCTGGTATAAATACAACAGCTCGCGCATCCAGTTGACCATCAGATCGTCGCGGTCCGCGCCTTCGACCTCGAGCGGCAACCGCTCCTTGATCTCGATTTTATCGGGATCGAGCATGACGTCGAACAGGGCGAAGGCCGCGTTGGCGAATAGATCGGCCTGCGAGTCGCCCGTGACCTTTACCGCCAATTCAGATTGCCGGGTGGTTAATCGGTACTTTTTGGAGTTCTCCATGGTTTTCAGCCCTTGGGGTCGAAGCCTGTTTGGGGGCCGCCGCTTGCGTCAAACAGCGGGCGGCGGCCGGTAAAATCATCGTCCAATCGTTGCCGAATTTCAGGGCGGGCATAGCATGCGATGCAAGTAAAAATATCGACGGGCTGGGTTAATTTTAGATATCGGAGTGGCGCTGCATCCTGTTTAGGGTTCAAGAAAAAATCCCATTCCGTTTTGCCGGTGTGGAGTCGGTAGTAGTCAACCTGATAACTTTTTTGCCGGTGCAGCGTTTCCCGGACCTCTCTGCCACAGTGATAACACTGCATGGGCTCCCTATTTATACCCGGTTTATGAGGCTGGCCGCAAATCCCGCCCCGAAGCCGTTATCGATATTGACCACGGTCACGCCGGCGGCGCAGGAATTAAGCATGCCCAACAGCGCCGCGAGCCCGTGGAAACTCGCCCCGTAGCCGATGCTCGTCGGCACAGCGATGACCGGCTTGTCGATCAATCCGGCGACGACGCTGGGGAGCGCTCCTTCCATGCCGGCGACGACGATCAGCACCGACGCCGCGTCCAAGCGCGCGCGGTTTTCGAGCAGGCGATGAATACCCGCGACGCCGACGTCGAAAAGTTTTTCCACCCGGTTGCCCATCATGGTCGCGGTGATGACCGCCTCTTCGGCGACCGGAATATCCGAGGTGCCGGCGCATACGACCAGCACCGTGCCCTTGCCGGTAATCTTGATCGGTTTGCCGATCCACGTTACCGCCCGGGCCGCGGCGTGATAGACGAGCCCTGGCATGAGTTTTTTGAGCCGCGCCATTTTTTCGGCCTCGACGCGAGTGGCTAAAATGTTGGCGCCGCGCCGGCGCAGGGCGCGGAAGATGGCAACGATCTCCCTGGGTTCTTTTCCCTGGCCCATGATGACTTCGGGAAAGCCTTGGCGCAGCGCCCGGTGATGATCGACCTTGGCGAAGCCCAGGTCCTCGAACGGGAGGTGGCGCAGGCGCGCCACCGCCTGGGGAACACCGAGCTTGCCGCGGCGCACCTGTTCGAGCAATTTAACGAGCCGTTCCGAATCCATGGATACCTTACCGATGATCAATAGCTGCATAACCCAGGACGGTACAAGTCCCGGCAACTGTGCGTCCGGATGCCTTCTCCCTCCAGGTTTCACCCTTTGCTCTACAGAGTGTTGGCGCTTTGGCTGGGTCCATGAACA
>Ga0153916_10000425_pt1 | contig 28230 bp, 24 predicted proteins | sample Opewatmetagenome_FD_109642 | JGI IMG/M metagenome (GOLD analysis project Ga0153916, IMG submission 109642) | Freshwater wetland microbial communities from Ohio, USA - Open water 3 Core 3 Depth 4 metaG | ecosystem: Environmental > Aquatic > Freshwater > Wetlands | place: USA: Ohio, Lake Erie...
CAATGGGGATGGGGATTTGCTCCCAGGCCGAGTAGGTCTGGCTCCAGTAAGCCGTGGACCAGCGCTGGTTGAGCGTATCCAGGCTGGCGTAGCGCCCTTTCAGGAATTCGTGGAAGCGCCTCTGGCACACCTCGCAGTAGCACACCCGGCTGTATTCGTTATCCAGCTGCCAGCCGATGATGTTGGGGTTCGGCCCAAAGCGCTCAGCCATTTTGGTAACCATTTGCGTTGCCAGGCGGTGGAAGGTGGGCGAGTTGACGCAGTAATGGCAGCGGTTGCCGAACTGCACCTTGCGCCCGCTGTCTTCCGTGGTCAGCGTTTCAGGGTAAGCCTGCACCAGCCAGGCTGGCGGCGCGGCGGTGGGCGTGCCCATCACCGTCTGGATGCCCGCCTGCGCCAGCAAGCTTACAGCGCGCTCCATCCAGTCGAAATGGAATTCGCCTTCCGCCGGCTCAAAACTGGACCAGGCGAACTCGCCTAGGCGCGCCACCGTAAAGTTGGCCTCCTGCATCAGGCGGATGTCCTCGGGCCAGCGTTCTTCCGGCCATTGCTCCGGGTAATACGCCGCCCCCAGGTAGATCTTGCCGCCCGCTGAGGGCTTTGGGGTAGGGTCTTCCGCAGGCTTATCCGACATGGTAGTACACGTCCCAGCCCAGGTACTTGCCCAGCGCCTCAGCCATGGCATCGGCTGTGGAAGACAGGTTGATCGCCACGTGGTGCTCAAAGCCGTTCTCGCAGATGTAGGCCAGCAGTTTCTGCAGGTTGGGGATGCGCACCACACCAAACCCGCCGAAGGTCTTGAGGGCGTCGTTGGTCAGCTCGCCCTGGCCCACATAGGTGGTGATCTTGCCCGCCAGGTCATCTGTGGAGACGCGGCAGTAGGTGAAGGGCGCAGCTTTCACCCGCCCAACCACCGTGCCAAAGGTGTTCTCTTTGCCCACCGTCCCGGCGATGATCTCCTGGTAATCCATAACCGGCACATCTTCTTTGGAAATTTTCTTATCCACGAAGATATCCTTGGGCAGGTTGGAGCAGTGGAAGATGACGCCTTTATCTGGATCAGTGCCGTAATTATTGTTCCAATCTACAATGGCGCTGGCTTTGCCTGAAGCCAATGCCAGGGCGTGCATGCCCACCACCCCGGCGATATCCGTTTCGCAGGCCGAGGACATCAGGCTGTTGCTCATCATGCTCATCAGCGTGCAGGGCACCACGCCGTAGAACTCCTCCAGCGCCGTCCAGCACTGCACCGCGCTGGCGGACAGCTCTTTGGCCTGCATCCAGTCATCCACAATCACGCCGAACTTCGCCATCTTCAGCGTGGAGGCGGTGGGTACACCTTTGGTGGGCACATAGCCGGTGATGGCTTCCAGCTTGGTTTTCACTGTGGGGTGCTTATCCGGCAGGCGCTCGATGTGCCCCAGGATTTCGGAGAGGTCAATCGTCTCCACGCTGATGCCAGCGCGCTCGAACAATTTTTCGCTGAAGCGCACCGTGTTGAAGTTAGCCGGCCGCGCCCCAATCACACCCACCCGGGCGTGCTTGAGGCCGCGCGCCACCCGGCAGATGGCGGCAAACTTTTGCAGGTCCTGCTTGAAGCTCTCGGTGTTGGGGTCTACGGTGTGCAGGCTGGTGAGGCTGTATTTGATGCCGTACTGGCGCAGGTTATTGCAGGCGCTCATCTTGCCGCAGAACGAATCACGCCGGTCCAGGATGGTCATCTTATCCGCTTCGTCCGGGTAAGCGTGGACCAGCACCGGCACGTTCAGCTCCGCCCAGCGAATGGTGTTGGCAATCGCCCGCTCGTCGCCGAAGTTGGGCAGGGTGACAATAATGCCGTCGATATCCGCACGGCGCTGCTTGAACAGGTCGGCGTATTTGTGGGCGTCTTCCAGGCTTTCCACGCTGCCGTAAGCGGTTTCCTCCGCCCCCACGATGACCACCTGGTAACCCTCCTGCTCCAGCAGCTTGAGCATGGTCTCGCGCCCGCTGACGCACAGGTGTTTGGGGAAGAAGTTCCGGTTGCCAACGATCACGCCAAACGTGACAGGTTTTTGTTCCATGGTTGCTCTCCTTTTAAATTCTATGGATTGGCTTAATTAAGGCTGCTTTGCCGCACTGTGAGCTGCGGCGGCTATAGGGTTAAAATCCTGGAGGAAAATGAGTGGCTCAATAGGTAATTGTAAACCAAAAAGTTGTAGGGTAAACTGTCAGTTTGCCCTAAGAACTTTGGAACACGAAATCCGCGAAATGACGCGAAAAGCGCGAAGCCCTTTCTTGTCTTTTGCGCCCATGCGTGTACTTCATAGTCCAAAGTTTCTGGTAGTGCAACGTATTATTTTCCTTCACCCTGCCGGGGCGAATGAACGAACCGGCGGATCTTCAACGGTTTCACGCCGAAATTCACCAACAAGCACAATTTGTAGTTGCCCTGGTGCAGGTAGAGCAGGCATTGCTCCACATCTTCTGGTTTGATCATGCTGGCGGCTTTCGTCTCCAAAAGAAGCTCATCGTCTCCGGTGCCAATCACAAAATCAACGCGCCGTTTGGTGACCACAATGCCATCATAGGCAATTGGAATTTCCACCTCTCGCTGCCACTCCAGCCCTAGTTTAGTCAGAGCGATCTCAAGGGCGCGTTGATAATCCACCTCCATGCAGTGGACTCCTAATTGGCGCTGCACATCCTGGCAGGCGCCAATCACCGCGTAGGATAAGGAGCTAAAATCGTACCCCTGATGGGAGGAGGGTGGGGAGGTCATGGGTCAACTCCGGGTGAAAATCTGGAACACGAAAGACGCGAAAGGGCACGAAAAGCGCGAAACCCTTTCGCTTCTTTCGCGGTTTTTCGCGGATTTCGTGGTCCAGCATCTCACCGCCGTAAGACCGTGCCATTATCATCATTTTAGCATGCAACCCAATTTCCTTTGATGACCTTCCCTGCAGCAGGTTCTTAGCCCCACGAAGGTGGGGCTTTGTGCTCTCGTTGGTGCAGGTTCAACTGCCAGGTTGGTATGCATCTGCAAAATCCGCGGATTCCTCCTACCTGCCATTTTTGTTAAAAAATCAGCGTCCATCTGCGGTTAATTCCCCCAAAAATCACGCCTAAATCTCCCCCATTATGCTTCGCTTAGGTTATGATTACAGGTGCGCATACGCGTATTTGCTTTCCACCACTCATAACCCTTTATTCTGGAGGAGGAACCAATGGATTATCGTTCACTTGGCCGTACCGGTGTCATGGTCACCCCGCTGTGCCTGGGCGCAATGAACTTTCCCAGCCCCACACCCGAGGAAGAATCATTGGCGATCATCAACCGCGCCCTGGACGCCGGGATAAATTTTATTGACACCGCCAACGTATACAATCGCGGCGAGAGCGAGCGCGTGGTGGGCAAAGCGCTAAAAGAGAACGGCAAGCGCCAGCAGGTGTTCCTGGCGACTAAAGTGCATGGGCGCACCGGCGACCTGCCCAACGATGGCGGCAATTCCCGCTACCACATCATCCAGGCCTGTGAAGACTCGCTGCGCCGCCTGCAAACCGACCACATCGACCTGTACCAGCTCCACCGCCCGTCGCAGTCCATCCCCCAGGACGAAACCCTGCGCGCCTTTGATGACCTGGTGCGCTCCGGCAAAGTGCGCTATATCGGCAGCTCCACCCATCCTGCCTGGATGGTGATGGAAGCCCTCTCCATCAGTGAGCGCTTTGGCCTGGCGCGCTATATCAGCGAGCAGCCCCCCTATAACCTGCTCGACCGGCGCATCGAGAACGAGCTGGTCCCGCTGTGCCAGAAATTTGGCCTGGCGCTGCTGCCCTGGTCGCCGCTGGCGGGCGGCATCCTCGCCGGGCGCTACCTGGACCAGACCGGTTATCCAGATAGCTCGCGCGCGGCGCGCGCCGGCGCCATGTTCACCGACCGCATCACGTCAAAAGGCAACATGGTTGCGGCGCAGATGAAGAGCATGGCTCAGGAGCGCGGCCTGACCTCCTCCCAGCTGGCGCTGCTGTGGGTCAAGGACCAGCCGGGTATCACCGCGCCCATCATCGGGCCGCGCACCCTGGCGCAGTTAGAAGACGCGCTAGGCATCCTGGATAAATCCCTGCCAGAATCCGACCGGCCCTTGTTTGACGCCCTGGTGCATCCTGGCAACGTCGTAGCCGACTTCCACAACAGCAACGATTGGATGAAAGCCCGGATTACAGACTGACCCTCTCCCCTCACCCCTCCCCCATTGGGGGAGGGGAAATGCTCCCCTTTCCCTGGGGGAGAGCGGTGAGGGCTGGGTGAAGGCGCGTACCCTTTTGCTGTCTTTCAACGTTAATACTTTTGCACGAGGTTCATGCATTTATAAGATATAATTCATCCGAATTCAACGTTCCGTCAAACGCGCGGCTGCTAATGTTGCTATTGCTCTGGTCCCAGCCATAAAATGGAGGGTAAAGCGTATGCTACAACTCAAGCTGTTTGGCTCCGGTCAAGCGACCTACTTTGAACGTCCCCTGGTGAATTTTCCCTCGCAGCAGCCGCATCACCTCCTGTGTTATATCCTGCTTCATTCCCGCTATCCCGTCCTGCGCGACCAGCTCGCCTCAACCTTTTGGGCTGACAATCCCACCTCGGTTTCGCGCAAATATCTGCGCAACGCGCTGTGGAAACTGCGCCAGATTTTTGAATGCGTCGGCGCGGACCTCGACGCCTATATGCTGGTCAGCGATGACAGCGTTGCCATCCGCCGCGCCAGCCCATACTGGCTGGACGTGGAAGTATTCGAGACCGCCGTGGAATCCTGCCAGGGCCTGCCGGGGGCAAGCCTCAATCCCTCCCAGGCCGCGCTGCTGGCTGACGCGGTGGAATTATATACTGGCGATCTGCTGGAAGGTGTGTACTGTGATTGGTGCCTGTATGAGCGCGAAAGGCTCAGCATGCTGTACCTGGCTGCGCTGGGCAAGCTGATGGCCTTCCACGGGGCCTCAGCCAGCTGGGAGCGCGGCCTGGCATACGGGGCGCGCATCCTGGCGCGTGATAACACCCGCGAAGCCATCCATTTGCAGATGATGCGCCTGTACTGGCTGGCTGGCGACCGCGACGCCGCCCTGGCGCAGTATAAACGCTGCATCCAGGTGCTGGGAGATGAGCTGGGTGTGGCGCCCATGCGCGAGACCACCCAGGTCTTCCAGCAAATGGCCCATAACCAATACGATCCCCTGCCAGCCCTGGCTGCCAGCCGGCCTTTCAGCCTGCCTGCTGCTGCCCCCAGGCGCACTCAGGAACAAAGCGAGAGCCTGCTGGCTTTAGCCGAAAAAACGCTGCAGCGCGTGCAGGTCTTGCAGACCATGCTGGAAGAAACCCGCGCTGAACTGGGGCATATCGAAGCGCTGATCCATCGCGAGCTGCTGAACAAAGGTCCTGCTGTATAAAAATACTGTCGGTCAATCCCATTTTCTTCGTCACAGAGACGCCGCAAAGACTCTCAAGAGACGCTGAATGGGTATGATGGTCTTGCTGCCTATAGCTGAAGGGCAGGTCATGTGAGCGAGAACGAACAAGACAATTTCGACCCAATTGCACAGGAATTGGCCGTGGATCAAGATACCCATTCTTTCATTGTGCGCATCTGGGACGAGCCGCACCAGGTGGGCAACCCACCACAAAACTTCTGGCGCGGCTCTATCATTTACGTTGGCAGCGATAAACGCTTATATTTCGATGACCTCAACAGCATTGCTAATTTCATCCGCGAGCAGGTGCGCGCCGATGGTCCCCAGGCTGTGGCGCGTTGGGAAACCCTGGTCAACCGTTCCAAGGTAGGCCGCCGCATGCGGGCTGCCTGGTTGTTATTCATACAGCGTGTGCAGAATTTTCTGCATCGTTTACGCCGCCCGGATTGACTTATGCCCAATGACCCTCCAGACCCCTTAGAAGAGCTCAGCTTCCTGCATTTGCAGGCCGAGCTGGCGCGCATGGATGTGCTCCTGCAGCGCCTGGTAGCTCGCTGGCAGCTGGCTGGTCAGGACCCGGGCGACGCTTTTCGCGGCCTGTATGTGTCTGACGGCGAGGCCAGCGCCCTGCTCAATCGTTCCTTCGCCGGCAATTGGGGCGCGGCCGCAGCCGCAGACAGCGAGGCAAGCTTTGCCCGGCAGGAAGCGCATTTTGAAACTGGGCTGGAAGAGGCCCGCCAGCGCTGTCGCCGCATCGAGCAGCAAGCCGCCGACCAGGGTACAGAGCTGCGCCTGCACGCGCTGGCCCGGGCGTTTGATCTGGATGAATTTGACCGGGATGTCTTCCTGGTGTGCCTGGCGCCCTCACTTGACCTGCGCTACGAGCGCCTGTATGGTTACCTGCAGGATGATGTCACCCGCAAGCGGCCCACGGTGAACCTGGTATTAGATTTGCTGTGTAATCCCGGGCCAGGCCGCTTGCTGCGCCTGACCCGTTTTGGCCCGCAGTCACCCCTGTTCCATTACCGCCTGCTGGAAAAATCCGCTGGCCCCGCTGCCGGGAATCCACCCCTGCTGGCGCAGGCGTTGAGCGTGGATGAGAGTGTGCTCTCCTGGCTGCTGGGGCGCTTCCAGCCGCATGAAGAACTGCTGCCCATGCTGCGCTTGCTGCAGCCCCACCCGGAAGCCCTGGTGGAAGGCGGGCAGCAGCCTGTTCTTGCCGCCCTGCAAACGCCAGACATGGCTGAACAGCCCGCTAAAATGCCTGAGACTCCCGTCCTGGCTTTTTATGGACCAGACCTGGCCGGGCAGGAGGCCGCCGCCCACTTCCTGGCAGCGCGCCTGGAGCTGTCCCTGATCCACATTGACCTGAGCCTGTCAGACCAGGCTGTCGCTGAAACGCCTGACCGCGCGCCGCAGCTGCGTTTGGCCCTGCGCGACGCCCGCCTGGCGGCTGCGCTGCCGTTCATCTCCGGCTGGGATGCCGTGCTGGTGGATGGGCAGCCATCTCCGCGCCTGCTGGCTGAGGCTTTCGCATTCCCCGGGCCGCTGGTATTGGCCGGGCGCAGTTTTTGGCGCCCGGGGGGTTTCGACAGTCGCCGGTCCATCTCCTGGCTGGAGTTCGATATCCCCGCCTATCCCCAGCGCCGCCTGCTGTGGGAGCATTTCCTGGGCGGGGCAGAGCTGGCGCAGCCGGTCGATCTGACCGCCCTGGCAGGACAGTTCCAGCTCACCACCGGGCAGATCCGTGACGCGGTCGCCTCCGCCCGCGATTGGGCGCGCCAGTCTGGCGAAGCGCTTTCCAATGCCGCCCTGTTTGCCGCCGCCCGGCTGTACTCTAACCCGCGCCTGTCCAGCCTGGCGCGCAAGCTTCAGCCCCGCTTTGGCTGGGATGACATCGTCCTGCCCTCCGACCAGCGCAGCCTGCTGCACGAGCTGATCAACACCGTCCGCCAGCGCCCGCGCGTGCTGGATGAATGGGGCGTTGGGCGCAAGCTGGCTTCCAGCCGCGGCGTCACCGTGTTGTTTGCCGGACCGCCCGGCACCGGCAAGACCATGGCTGCCGAAGTCATCTCCGGCGAGCTGGGCCTGGACCTGTATAAGATCGACCTCTCTACCGTGGTCAGCAAGTACATCGGCGAGACCGAGAAGAACCTGGAGCGCATCTTCAACGAAGCCGAAACCAGCAACGCCATTCTCTTCTTTGACGAAGCCGACTCTTTATTTGGCAAGCGCTCCGAGGTGCGCGATTCGCACGACCGCTACGCCAACATCGAGATCAGCTACCTGCTGCAGCGCATGGAAGCTTACGACGGCGTGACCATCCTGGCGACCAACCTGCGCTCTAACCTGGACGAGGCATTCACCCGCCGCCTGCAGTTTGCGGTGGATTTCCCCTTCCCCGAAGAGGCCGACCGGCTGCGCATCTGGAACACCCTTTTCCCGGCGGACGTGCCACGCGCCAGCGACGTGGACCTGGCCCTGCTCGCCCGGCGCTTCAAGCTGGCGGGGGGCAACATCCGCAACATTATTGTCAGCGCAGCTTACCTGGCCGCCGCGGACGGCGGCGCGGTGGGCATGAGCCATCTGCTGCACGGCACCCGCCGCGAGCTGCAAAAAATGGGCCGCCTGGTTTCTGAAGGCGATATGCTCCTGGAGTAGCCCCATGCCCAGACGAAGAAGACATCACGACGAACCCACCCATGCACCTCAACAGCCCAGCCAGGCGGTGCGCGCCCGCAAGCCAGCCGGCAGCCAGGGCGCCTCCATGCAGTTGTTGGCTGAGGAGACCTTTGCAGATGGCAGCCTGGGCGGGCAGGCGGAGCTGCTCTCGAACCCCCAGCTCCTGGCCGCGCAGCGCTCGTCTTTGGCCGGGCAGATTGGCGTGCTGCAGGGCAACCGCCATTTACAGCAGGTGGTGGACGCGGCTCGCTTTACCGTCCAGCGCCAGGACACCCCTCCTGCCCACCGCACGGTGCGCTTTGGCTCGCGCGGGCCGGATGTATCTGAAGCCCAAGAAAAATTGAACACCGCCGGCGCCACTCCGCCGCTGGCAGTAGATTCCATTTTTGGACCGCTCACCCGCGCCGCTACCATCAGCTTCCAGAACAGCCATGAACTGGTGGGCGACGGCGTGATTGGCCCGCTCACCTGGGGCAAGCTGGACCAGGTCGGTCCTGGCCCGGGACCCGAACCCGAGCCTGAGCCGCCTCCGCGCTGGACGGAGCTGGACCGCTTCCGCCTGTACACCCAGGCTTCTGCCAGCGGGCCGCTCAACGCTTACCAGGCAGGCCGGGCGGAAACGCGCATCGCCGCTCTTTCGGATGTGGAGTGGGATTATTTTCACACGCTGCTCACCAGCGCCGCCTCTGACCTGGAATTTGCCTTCCTGTGCAAAGCCCTGGCAGCCCAGCGCTCGCTGGATGACATAGGCCTGTTCGCCGACCGCATCCGCGGCATGAGCGCGCGCTGGTTGATGCGCAACCTGACCGTGGTCAATCTGGGCACGCGCATGGAGCCGGATACCTCAGACCCGGAAGAACGCGGCATCATGCAGCAGTACGGCAACTCCTGCGGGCCTACTTCCGTCCAGCTGATCCACGCTCAGGCTGACCAAATTTACGCCCTGGAGCTGCGCTCTGCCGGGCCGATTGACCAGGCCCCCGATACGGCGGTGACCAACCCGGAGACGGTGATGAACCCCACTCTCGCCAATGAACAGGCAGGTATCCTCAACGCTCACAACAAGGCTGGCACCGGCAATGCGCCCACCAACCGCACCAATCCCACCGGCGGCGCCTGGGTAGAGGCGGATATGAACGCCCTGGCAAACGCTACCGGCGTCACTTACACCACCCAGATCATCGGCGCCGGCATCACCATGGATAACGCCATTACAGCCCTGTACAGCGGCCTTTCCAGCGGCGTGCATGTGCCCATTGTGGTGGGCGGCGGCACGGGGGCTTCCAATACCAGCCATTATGTAGTGGTGCTGCTGGTGCAGGGCAGCAAATTCCTGGTGCACGATGTCGCCACCGGCGAATCCGTCTGGCGCACCGAAGCCCAGTTCCGCGGCAACACGCTCGCATTGCCCAGCGGGTGGAATTTCTTCGTGGCTATTGACGTGCCCACCCTGGTGCCGCCGCCGTTGCCGCAGCCGCCCTCGCCGGCAGGCGGAGGATAAGGAAACCGGATATGCCCATTGATCTGAACCGGGATTACACCTACGAAGAGCAGCGCACGCTCGATTTGAGCGACCTGTTCGCCAGCGGCCTGCGTGATGAGCAGGGCAATATGCGCCCTGAGCTGCAGGGCATTGGCGCTGTGGCTGCCGCCATCCAGGCGCAGGATGAAGGCGCGCCGCTGCCCATGGTGGGCCTGATGCTGACCAATGCTGATGAGAAGACTCTGCTCGGCGCCCGCCGCCACCCTGAAGATTTGCTGGAAGAGCTGCAAAAACGCGGCTATACCCGTTTTGCCGCTCTCATCCAGCGCGGCATAGACGCCTGCCAGGATGACGCCGATTACCGCACCCTGGTGCGCTGGCTGGGCATGGTGAGAAATCTAATCATCATCCGCTCAACGCTTTCCGGGAAGGAGTCCAGCTAAGCCGGCCCTTTTTGGAGCACAGTTTGGCATGACGGCATGAAGAAACAAACCCTCAAACCCGATTCGCCCACCCCGGCCAAAAAAGCCCTCACCCCGCAGCCGGATGCGCAGCTTGCTCCCAGCGAAGCGCAGGTTTACCTGCGCAACGCGGCGCGTGCGGCTGGATCGGCGGCGGGCGACCCGCTGGATACCCAGGCTGGACTGCTGCAAAAAACCAGCCTGCAGCGCGTGCAAAAACAGGCGCTGGCGGTGCAGCTTGGTTCAGCTTATGGCAATGCGCGTTTGCAGCGCCTGGTGGCTTCAGGCCAAACGCCTGAAGGCCAAACGCCGGAAGGCGTCGTACAGCGGGAAGACGGTGAGACAGACCACATTGCTCAATTGGACGAGATGCTGGACGCCTTTAATACGCCGGAAGAGGATGTCATCACCATCATGGGCGAGCTCACCCCGGCAGAAAAGACCACAGTCCTGGAGCCCCGCCAGGGCTACAAGCAAAAAACCGCCGATGCCCTGAACGTGGAAGAGATGACCCGCGCCGTGCGCAACCTCAACCCGCCCCTGGTGACCAAGCTGGAATGGATCTGGGCTGCCACCATCGTCACTTCAGCCACCGACTATTCCGAAATTCAGAGCCTCATCACCAGCGCGCCGTCCTCGGAATATGCCGACGTCGCCCGCCTGAAAGGGTTCTTCCTGGATGTGTGCGACAACGATACTATCGTGCAGGCGGTCACCGATCTGCAGTTCGACCTGCTGACCCAGCTGGATTGGATCCGCTCCGAAATGACTTCCGTGCGCATGGAGCTGGATTATGCCACCATTAAGAACCTGATCGTCATGGCGGACCAGCCCTCGCGCGACCGCCTGAAGACCGACGACTGGCGCGACTTCTTTGTGTCTGTGTGCACCAACGAGACCATGGTGGAAGCCCTGGGCGACCTGCAGTTCGATCTGCCCACCAAGCTGGATTGGCTGCGCGAAGAAATGATCTCCGTGCGGGCAGAGCTGGATTACACCACCATCCAGCCGATGATCACCACCGCCTCCACGCCGGAAAAAGACGCCCTGAAAACCGATGAATGGCGTGAATTTTTTACCCAGGTGTGCGACAACGAGACCATCCTGACCGCGGTGACCGACCTGGAATGGGATTTTGCCACCCGTCTGGACTGGTTTGTGGCGGAAGGGCGCGATTTTGGGGTAGAGATCATCCCCCAGCTGCCCGAACAGGAAGAAGCTGTCCGCCAGGCGATGTGGGACAATGCGACGGTGATGGGCTATATGAGAGGGGCGTTTCCCGCCCTGGATTTCTGGCGCACCCAGCTCATCTTGAAATACGGCGCTGAGGATGGCGGCCCCGATGCCACCAACCAGCTTTTAGGCCTGCTGCAGACTTCCTCCCCTGCCAGCCAGGTGCGCCGCATGTTCACCCAGATGAGCGAAGCTGACTTCGCTATCCTGTCTGTGGAGGACGGCGTGCGCGAAGTGCTGCAAGGTGTGTACGGCGATACCGAGGCCGACCCGCTGGTGCGCATGCTCAACGGCGAGCCGATTGCCGAGGAGACCGGCGTCACGCGCGACCTGTCTGAGACATTGCTGGTGGGCGAAACCACAGGCACTTTCTCCGAGCGCGAATTTGGCGGCACCGCCGGCTTTGATGTCGCTTACCTGCGCGACCGCCTGCAGGTCACTGTGCGCGTTTCCCTGGTGCCCATTGACCCTGTCGCCGCCGCCCAGCTCCCCGCCGCCCAGCCGGTCTGGGAGACCAACATCGAATCGGCCTGGAACCGTTTCAACGTTGCCAACGGCGAGGTGACCATCCCGCTGAACTTTGACATCGTCTTCACCAGCAGCAACCCGCACCATGTGGTCAATGTGCACCCCAACGCGCCGGTAGGCTGGCCCAGCGTGGATATGAACAACTGGTGGACGCAGAGTCTCATTTCTCCCAACCATGAATTTGGCCACATGCTGGGCAACCCGGATGAATATTTCATCTCCGCTGAGCACTTCCGTGAAATTCTCGGCTACCTGCCCTCCGAAGCGCCTGCGGGCGAGGTCACCACCGACACGGATGTAGCAGGCACCTCCCGCTATGCCACCACCAACAGCATCATGGGCTCCAACTCAGGCGCGGCGGTCCAGCCGCGCCATCTGGATTATTTTGTGGACTGGGTCAACGAACACCGCATTCGCAACGCCGAAGGCGAATTCGCTGAGCCGGAATTCAGCCTGGAATGACAGGCATGCTTTTTGCACAGGTGCTTAAGCCATGACCGCGTTCGATCTCCACTTCTCTTACTCCGGCGGTTACCCGCCCTCAGAAGCCAGCCTGGCGCTGGCCTCGGCGGGCACAGCCGAGATGTTCCTGGGCAGCTCCGCCTTCCTGCCCGGCGAGGAGCTGGAATGCGCCGGTTGGTTCGCTGGCGCCGTGCCCGCCGAGATCACTGCCGCCCTCAGCCGGCTGCTGGCTGACCCCAGCGTGGCTGATCAGCTTTTTCGCCTGCAAGCCGCCCCGGCTGGCAAGCTGCCCATGGATGCGCCGGTGCGCATACTGCGCCTGCATCTGGCAGATCAGGAAATCAAGATAGATTTGCCTGTTTCCGGCGGCGACTCCTGGATGGCGGCGTTGGACGATTTGCTGATCCGGGCCATGACCGCCCTGCGCCGCCAGCCGCGCCAGGCGCTCAGCCTGCAGGCCAGCCTCAGGCGTGAGGACGCCGCCCTTCTGCCGGCCTTCCAGCTGACCGGCCTGGGTGCGCAAGCGCCCTCCATCCTGTTATACGACCCTTCCCCCCCGGCCCAGGTGTGCGTTGCCTCGTTTGCCCTGGAGTCCAGGATCGAATTCCCCGGCGGCGGCGTTGCCTGGAACCCCCAAACCATGCTCCAGGTGCCGCCCGGGCACTGGCTTGGCCTGATTGAGCAGGGCAGCCTGCCAGTTCAAACGCGGCTGGCGGCGCAGCACAGCCTGCAGCTGCCTCTGCCCTCCCTGCCCCAACCTGCCAACCCGTCCGGGCTGTATTTTAGCGGCACTCTCAGCCTGTGGCTGGTGGATGCGCAGAACAGGCGGTGCAGAGTCTCACTGCAGACTCCGCGCCAGCCCCTTGAAATGATTGTGTAAACCGCCTTGTTAGTGGTTCAAAAGGAGCGTTTTGTATGTCCGCAGAACATGTAAACGATGAAAAAAAGGCCAGGATCAAACGGCAGCTCCCGGCTAAAGAAAAACCGCAGGCCAAAGAGAAAAGCCAGCCCAACCATGCCGCCGGGCAGGCCGTTTCGGCCTTGCAGAACCTGGTGGGCAACCGCGCTGTACAGCGCCTGCTGGCTCAGCGCAGCGGCGAGGCTCCCTTTGAGCTGGATGATGAAACCGCCAACCGCATCGGCCAGCAGCGCGGCGGCGGGCAGGACCTTGACAGCGCCGCTGGCGAGAAGATCGGCGGCGCCATGGGCGCCGATTTCAGCGGAGTGCGCGTGCATACCTCGCCGGAATCGGACCAGCTCAACCAGCAGCTGGGCGCGCGGGCCTTCACCACCGGCTCAGATATCTTTTTCAAAGAAGGCGAATACCAGCCCCAATCCTCGGATGGTCAAAAGCTCCTGGCGCATGAGCTGACCCACGTGGTTCAGCAGGGCAGCGGTGCAGTGGGCGGCGCCAGCCGCATGACCGTCAATGCCCCTGGCGATGCCTTTGAGCAGCAGGCCGATGCGGTGGCCGGCTCTGTGATGAGCGCCTCCCCGCAGGCCTCCGTGCAGCGCGACCCAATTGAAGAGGAAGAAGTGCAGATGCAGGAGGAGGAAGAGGAAGAAGTGCAAATGCAGGAGGAGGAAGAAGAGGAAGTACAAATGCAGGAGGAGGAAGAGGAAGAGCTGCAAATGCAGGAAGAAGAGGAAGAAGAGGTCCAGATGCAGGCTGCTCCTGAAGAAGAAGAGGAGGTGCAGGCCAAGCGCTCTGATTAAACCGCCAGGCCTGCCAGAACAGGGATAACCCATGATTGCAGATTTAGACGAAACCATCCGGCAGTTGCTGATGGCCGAGATGCCCATAAAAAATGGCGAGGTTGAGGTCAGCTTTGACCAGCCCAAGCGCGAATGGAGCGCCCGCCTGTCCAGGCCCACCATCAACCTCTTCTTGTACGACGTGCGCGAAAACGCCACCCTGCGCCAGCACCAGTGGGAGCGCATGCCCTCCGTGAACGGCGATAACCTGGCGCGCCTCAAGCGCACGCCGTTCCGCGTGGATTGCTTTTACATGCTTACCACCTGGGCTGCCGAGCCGGATGACGAGCACCGCCTGCTCACGCGCAGCCTGATGGCATTATTTCGTTTTCCTATCCTCGCCGATGACCGCCTGGTGGGCAGCCTGAAGAACCCTCCCTTCGAAATCCAGGCCCGGCTTGCCAGCCACGATAAGCTCACCAACCCCGCCGAAGTGTGGAGCTCCCTGGATAATGAGCTGCGTCCCAGCATCTCTTACATCGTCACCCTGGCGTTGGATCCGTGGAAAGAGGTCACCGGGCCCATCGTGCGCATCCTTACCCTGCGCACCGGGCAGGCGGTTTTACTGCCGCGCAAGCAGGTATCCACTGAGGAAACCCTGCGAGAACAGGTGCTATACATCGGCGGCACCGTGCGTTCTAAATCCAAGGACCCGGCTGCCGGGCTCAAGGTGGCCATCAAAGGCACCGGTCTGGTCAGCACCACAGATAAGGAAGGTAAATTTACCCTGGGCGTTTTGCAGCCCGGTGAATACAACCTGGTGGCCTGGCCTGAAGATGGCAAGCCCAAAGAAAAGCAGATTACAGTCCCACCCCAAAAAGATGGCAATTACGATCTTGAGGTTGGCTAGGGGGTGAGTATGATCCAGACTCTACAGGAATATCCATGGTGTCAATTCCACGGGAAGCTCCAAAGAGCGAGGGTGCGCAATCCAACCCGCAAGAGTCGATCCCCGCCAGAGGAGGTTTGCTACGCATGAGCGAATGAAGTCCAGGTTTTTATCCCCAATGGAAGCCGGTGATTTGGGCGGCAAGGCAGCCCGGAAAGCTGGCAGACAGGCAAAAATGAAAATTATTCAGCATCAACCTAGGAGGTAACAAATGGCACTTTCTTATGCGTCTCCCGGTGTATATGTGGAAGAAGTAGACCGTGGGACAAAACCAATTGAAGCGGTGGGCACCTCGATTGCCGCGTTTGTAGGCATCACCGCCGAAGCCAGCCTGAAGGCGATCAACGCCGCCACAGGCGAGCGCGTGGTGGTCGAGTCCCGGCTGAACAAGCCCACCCTGGTCACCAGCTGGACGCAGTACACCGATGTCTTCGGTGAGTTCGTCTCCGGGGCTTTCCTGCCCGACGCCTTATACGGTTACTTCGCCAATGGCGGTGGCCCCTGCTACGTCACCAGCCTACGCGCCATCACCGAAAGCGCCGGCGATGTCCAGGCGGCTTCGGTCAGCATCCCGGTAAAAGGCAAGGGCGGCTCCAGCTTTAAAGTCGTCTCCAAGTTCCCTGGCCCGGGCGCCAATGGTTTGACGGTCACCATCAAATCCGGCGAAGCTGACGCCTTTACCGTCACGGTGGGCAGCGAATCGAAAAGCGTCGTGATGAAGAAAGGTGAAGGCTTTGTAGGCGATGCCACCTTTGAGCAGGTGACCATCTCCGACGTCTCCGGACCGGCCAATATGCCCGAAGACGGCACTTACACGCTGGCCGGCGGGGGCATCAAGCCGCTCACCGCTGCCGATTTTATCGGCGATGCTGCCGCCCGCACCGGCCTGGGTGGGCTGGAAGCCATCGATGACGTCCGCCTGGTGCTCTGCCCGGATGCCGTCGCCGGCTATGACGGCACGGATGCGGCCAAAGAGCGCATCAAGATGGTCCAGACTGCCATGATCACGCACTGCGAGCGTATGCGTTACCGCTTTGCCGTGCTGGATACTCCCCCCGGGCTGAACGCCCAGCAGGCCAAGGAATGGCGCAACTACGTCAATTTCGACTCGTCCTATGCCGCCATGTACTATCCCTGGATCAAAATCGCTGATCTGAGCGGCAGTGGCAGCACCACCAAGCTCGTCCCGCCCAGCGGGCATGTGGTAGGCATCTACAACCGTGAAGACGGCGAGCGCGGCGTGCACAAAGCCCCGGCGAATTCCATTGTACAGGGCGCCATTGACGTTGAAATCCTGATCAGCAAGGGCGAGCAGGATGTGTTGAACCCCATCGGGGTCAACTGCATCCGCTCCTTCCCCGGGCGCGGCATCCGCGTGTGGGGCGCCCGCACGCTCAGCAGCAACGGCGCCTGGCGCTACATAAACGTCCGCCGCCTGTTCATCATGGTGGAAGCTTCCATGGAGATCGGCCTGGCGTGGGTAGTGTTTGAGCCCAACGATTCCACCCTGTGGGCCAAGGTGGTGCGCGATGTCACCTCCTTCCTCAAGGTGGTCTGGCGCAGCGGCGCTTTGTTTGGCGCCACCCCAGAGCAGGCCTTCTACGTGAAATGCGATGAAGAGCTTAACCCGCATGAGATCCGTGACCTGGGCCAGCTGATCATCGAAGTGGGCATGTCACCGGTCAAGCCGGCAGAGTTCGTCATCTTCCGCATCAGCCAGTGGGCTGGTCCAAATGCGGCTTAATGTTGGCACCCTTGTGAGCATACGAAAGGAGAACACAAATGGCTGGTCGTGAAGATCCCCTTGTTGGATTTCATTTTGCAGTGGATATCCAGGGTAAAGTAGCCGGCTTTTTTACCGAATGTTCTGGATTGGGTTCAGAGCATGAGGTTATCGAGCACAAAGTGGTCACCGAAAAAGGCCAGGAAGTGATCATGAAGATCCCCGGGCGCTTGAAGTGGGAGAATATCACCCTCAAGCGCGGCATCACCAGCGTGATGGACATCTGGGACTGGCGTAAAGAGGTGGAAGACGGCAATGTAGATAAAGCCCGTCGCGATGGCTCGGTGATCATGTTCGACCAGACTTTGAAAGAGATCGCCCGCTGGAATTTTGAGCGCGGCTGGCCTCTCAAGGTCACTGGTCCGCAGCCCAAGTCTGACAGCAATGAGATCGGGGTAGAAGAGCTGACCATCGCACACGAATATATCCGCCGTGTGAAGTAGTTTTTTGTACGTAGCGGTATGGGCGGCCCTTGAGCTGATCCCAGGGGCCGCCCACCCCGCCATAGCAGGTCAAGCTGTCAGCTTGACCGCCTGCATTGAGCAAGTTGTTAGTCAAGCTGCAGGGCAAACCGCAAGTTTGCTGCAAGGCAAACTATAAGATTGCCCCCTTGTCCCCAGTTTCACAGGAGTTCTATGTTGCCTGGTGTACAGACCGTTGTGCAAACCGAATATGATTTTCTACTGCCGCGTGGTTTCGTGGATGCGCAGGGACGTGTGCACCGCAGCGGCAGGATGCGCCTGGCTACGGCGATGGACGAAATTGAAGCGGTGCAGGACCCCCGCGTGCAGGCCAATGAAGCCTATCTGCCCATTGTCCTGCTCAGCCGGGTAGTGCTGCGCCTGGGGGAGCTCCCCCTGGTAAACCCCCAGGTGCTTGAAGGCCTCTTCGCTTCCGATATGGCTTACCTGGAAGACGTTTACCTGCGCCTGAACAGCCAGGAGAGCGTGGTCTTAGGGGTAGCCTGCCCGCACTGCGGAGGCCGTTTTGACCTGCAGGTAGCGCCGCTTTCAGGTGAGGGAGAATCCCGCGCATGACCACTGCCCCTGCCACATCCCCCGGGCCTGCTGCGGCGCAGCCCGGTTCAGGCCAGGGCGCCTCGCCCGGCGGCATTGATGATGCCCTGGTTAAGCTCATCGCTGAGCGCGTCTACCAGCGTTTGCTGCAAGACATGCAGCATGAGCACGAGCGCCTGCGCCTGGTGTCCAAACGGGCTTTAGCCAGCCGCTTCCGTAAAGGAGGGCGTTGATGACTGACGACGCCAAAATCCGCAACCAGACTTTTGCTGCCTTCCGTTTCATCGTCGACGTGGATGGCAAGACCCAGGCGGCGTTTACCGAGTGCACTCTGCCTGTGGTAGATTGGGAAATTGAGGAGGTTAAAGAAGGCGGGCTGAACACCTTTACCCACCAGCTGCCGGGCCGGCGCAAAGCCGGTAAGATCACGTTGAAGAACGGCGTGGGTAAAAGCGAGCTGGTCGATTGGTTCGTCAAGACCATGAGTGAGACCTATGTGCGCAAGCCGGTCACAGTGACCTTATTAGACCTGGCCAGCAAGCCGGTGATCACCTGGGACCTGGCAGACGCCTACCCGGTCAAGTGGACTGGTCCGGCGTTAAAATCCGACTCTTCCACCGTGGCTATCCAGACCCTGGACCTGGCCTGCGGTGAAATTTCCGTTAAGATGGCGTGAGTCAGCCAGCAGGGAATGAGGCTATGGCTTTCTCAATGCGTTCTCGGCGCAGCCTGGGCAACCCGCTGATCCGGCGGGTGCAGCGCCACGCCGCGCTGTCCACCTTGTTTCGCAGCCCGGCGGCGCAGGCGGCTGGAAACCAGCCGGCGGCTGGAACCCAGCCGCTGGCTGAACCCGCGGCTGAAGCAGCCTCAGCCGCCTCCCAGCCTGGCAGCGCGCCCCTGGTGAGCGCTTCGCTGGTGCCGGTGCTGGCGGAAGCCCAACCCCTGCCTGGGGCGCTTGCCCCCGGCGAGCAAGCTGGTTTACCTGCCGCTGCGCAGCCCGTCCAGGCTTCCCGCCCACCCACCACTGCCGCGGCAGGCCAGGCGGCTGTAACCCAGCCGGCGGCTCAACCCCAACCGGCGGCTGTAACCCAGCCGGCGGCTGCAACGCCGCCGACCGTGCGACCTGCCGGTCTTCCCGCCCAGCCGCCCGTGCGGCGCGGCGCAGCCACGCCTGCGCCTGTTCAGCGCCTCCCTGCCGCTCCAGTAGCTGCGCCGCCTTCCGCCAGCCAGGCGGAAACCCCCGCCAGGAAGCCTTCGCCGGAAGAAGAGGCTTCCATCTGGAACCGGCTGCAAAACATCTTCCGCAAGCACGAAGAAAAACGCCTGGCCGAGGAAGCCAACCCGCCTGCGGAAGCCCCCGCCGCGGCTCAATCCCAGCCCGCCGCTCCCGTCCAGCGTCAGGCTGAACCCGCCCGGCCTTCCGCACCGCTGCCGCGCCCGATTATCGAAGAACAGCCGCTTCCCGGGCAGCCCTTGCCAGGGCGGAGCGTGCCGGGGGAGACTCTGCCCAGGCAGGACTTGCCCAGGCCAAACCTGGCCATGCCAAACCTGGCCCAACCCCCGGCGGCCTCTGTACCATCCATTGAGGAAGTCGAGGCCAGCGCGATGCCTGCCCCGGTTGATAAACCATTGGGCGCAGAGCCGCGCCTCCCCGCGGCCGCGCCTGAAGAAGCACCCCAGCCTGCCGGGCAAAGCGTGGCTCCATCTGCCCCGCTTCAGGCTGCCGCGCCGCCGCCCCAGGCTGAAATGCCGCCCGCCGCCCCGGCCATCCAGCGCAGCACCCTGCCTCCTGCGGCGGGGACGCCAGCGCAGCCCGTTTCAGGCCCGGCGCAGGCTGCCGCGCAGCCAGCCGCAGAAGAAATCCAGCCCTTGCCGCTGGAAGCTGCCTGGCCCGTGCAGCGCCTGGCAGATGAAGCGCCCGCCTCGCCAGAACGCCTCCAAACCGGAGGCCCGCAGTCTGCTGATAGTGCACTATCTGCTGATAACGCACTGCCACCGCCCAGCTCCGAGATGGCTGTCACCACTGAAGCTCATCAGGTGAACAGCCTGCTGAAAGAAGTCCAGCCGGGCCAGCCTACCGGCTCATCGGTGGAGACGATCACCCCGCGCCGCCCGCGCCCGGCTGCCCCAGCGACCCCATCCATCCCGGCTGAGGCGGCTGCCCCGCTGCAGGCCAAGCCCGATCAGCCGCCTGCCGCCCAACCCTCCCTGGTGCCCACCGAAATTGGACGCCTCCCCGCTGACCTGTGGCAGCTCCTGGGGCAGGAGCCGCCCGCCGCTGAGCCAGCCCCAGCCCCGGCAGTGCCGTCGAAGCCATCAGGAGTATCATTGGCGCGGTCCGCTGAAGCGCCATTGGCGCCGCCAACACAGTCACCATCAGCGCCGCCAGTGGATTTACCGTTGGGGCCGCAAACTGAATTGCCATTGGCGCCGCAATCTGATCTATCGATGGCGCCCGGCCCTGCCGTGCAGCGCGCCCTGGAACAGCCCGCGCCTCTCAGCCGGCCGGCTTCCCGGCCAGAGTTGACGCCTGCCAGCGCGGCCGTGCGCCCGGATGAGGCCATTCGTGCGCCTGAACCCGTCGCGCAGGCAGCCCCAACAACAGTCCAGGCATCGCTGGAGCCCGCGCCGCCTCCTGCCCGGGCTGCACCCCAACCCGCGCTGACTCCCACCCCGCCTCCCGCGCAGCCTGCGGCTGCGGAAAGCTTTACTGCTGCACAACCTGGTGAAACTCCGGCCCGGCCCGCCCCGGCGGCTTATCTGACTATGGACAGCATGCTGCAGCTTGCCGAGGACGAAACCGCGGCTGGCCCGTCAGCCCCGCAAGCGGAACCTTCCGAGCCGGCTGCTCAACCTGCCCCCGCGCCAGAGATCGACGTGGATGATCTGACCCGTCGCGTTTACCAGGAGATCAAGCGCCGCCTGTCTACAGAATGGGAGCGCATGCGCCGTAAGCTGTAGCGTGTGCTTTAACCTTTAGTGAGGGAAATGATATGCCCACAACCCGAGGAAATTTGGTCACTGCCCGTATTTATGAAGTGGATGATTCCGGCAACGAAAAAGGCGGGGGTATCTCCGTCAACTGCATGTTCAATCCCTTCGAATATACGGTTTCCAAGTCTAACCAGTATGAAGAGAAATCGCAGAACAATTCGGATGTGCCCCAGGTGGAGTTCAAGAAGAGCGGCCCCCAGGTGCTGCGCCTCAGCTTGATCTTCGATACCTACGAGAAAGGCGAGGATGTCAGCCGCCAGACCAACAAGTTATGGAAGCTGATGGAGGCCAAGACCCGCCAGGACAGCGGTCAATCCAAGGTGCCGCCGCCAGAAGTGGCGTTTCATTGGGGTGTATTCCGCTTTGTGGCCGTCATCACCGAAATGACCCAGAAGTTCACCCTGTTCAAGATGGATGGCACCCCGGTGCGCGCCAAGGTGGACGTCACCTTTACCCAGCACAAAGACCTGAATGATTACCCCGGGCAAAATCCCACCTCGGGCGGCGGGCCGATTAACCGGGTTTACCAGGTGATCGCCGGCGACCGCCTGGACACGATTGCGTTTACTTTATACGGCAATGCCGCCAAATGGCGCCTGATTGCCGAGCATAATGATGTGGATAATCCCCTGGCGGTGCGGCCCGGGCAACTGCTGACCATCCCCATGGATTGAAGAGGAGCTTTGCATGCCAGGCATCAACGAACTCGCCAGCCAGATCAGCATCAAGATTGATGGCACGCCCATCCAGCAGGATGTGATGGATAAACTGGCCCACCTTTCGGTGGAGCAGCACGTACATTTACCCAGCATGTTCATCCTGCGCTTTAATGACGACCAGGATTTCAGCCTGCTGGATGGCGCTTTGCTTGGACTGACCAAAGAGATCGAGATCATTGCCGAAATGGAAGACCACACCAAGATCACGCTCTTTAAAGGCGAGATCACCGCTCTGGAGCCGGAATATAAAGAAGGCATGATCCTTGAAGTGGTGGTGCGCGGTTTCGATAAATCTCACCGCCTCTTCCGCCAGACCCAGAGCAAGGCTTACCTGAACATCAAGGACAGCGACCTGGCCAGCAAGCTGGCTGGCGATGCCGGTCTCACTGCCCAGGTGGACGCCACCAGCGCAGTCTACGACCATCTCTTCCAGCACAACCAGACCAACCTGGAGCTGCTGTTCCAGCGCGCCTGGCGCATTGGTTATGAGTGCTTCTTCTCGGATGGCAAGCTTTATTTCCGCAAGCCCCCGGCCATCAGCTCAGCGGATTTCCAGCTCACCTGGGGCCTGGACCTGGCCGAATTTTACCCGCGCCTCAGCCTGGCGGAGCAGGTGGACCAGGTGGTGGTGAAGGGTTGGGATCCGGAAACCATGAAGGGCATTGTGGGGCAGGCCTCCAGCGGAAAGCTGTATCCTGCCATCGGGGAGAGACGCAACGGCGCCCAATGGGCCAGCGGTTTTGGCGCTGGCAAAAAGATCATCGTCGACCAGCCGGTGATCAACCAGTCCGAGGCCAATACCCTGGCGCAGGCGCGCCTGGATGAGGCCAGCGGCGCGTTCATCCAGGCAGACGGCCAGGCCTTGCGACGCCCCGACCTGAAAGCGGGAAAAGTGGTTGAGCTCAAGCAGCTTGGCACCCGCTTCAGCGGCAAATACCTGCTCACCAGCGTCACGCATACCTTCAGCTCCAGCGGCTTTGAGACGCACTTCTCAGTGCGCGGCCTGCGCACCGGTTTGCTGGGCGATGAATTCACCCAGATGGAGCCGCTGGACCGCTGGCCTGGTCTGGTGATTGCCGTGGTCACCAACACCGATGACCCCAAAGACCAGGGGCGGGTGAAGGTGAAATTCCCCTGGCTGGATGACGCCGTCGAAAGCGACTGGGCGCGCTTGATGGGCATTGGGGCCGGTCCGGAGGCGGGTTTCTTCACCGTCCCGCAGGTCAACGATGAGGTGCTGGTGGCTTTTTTGCACGGCGATTTTAATGAGCCGGTGGTGATTGGCTCGCTTTGGAACGGCAAGACCAAGATCCCGCCCCAGGGCAAAAACGCTCCCAAGGGCAAAAAACCCCTGGTGCGCACCTGGCATTCTCCCCAGGGACTGCGCATCGTTTTGAACGATGTAGACAAGAAGATTGAGATTTTCACCAAAGATGGACGCAGCATTACGCTGACCGACCAGGATAAAAAGATCATCTTCAAGACCACCAATTCGACCGTGACCATGGAAGATCAAAAGATTAACATAGAAGCCGCCACCGAGGTGAACATCAAAGCCGGTTCAAACCTGAAGATCGAAGCCTCAGGCAACATGGATCTCAAGGCCAACGGGCAGATGACCATCAAAGGCGCTATGGTGAATATTAACTAGCGTGAGTACGGGATAAGAAGATTTTTGTTGTGGGTGTGTGCGGCGAAGCCGCACACACCCACAACAAAAAAATCTTTTTCGCTTATCCCGAACTGACGATAACTAAGGAGTTTAGCATGGGTCAACCCGCCGCCAAACAAGGCGACACTGTAACAGCCACAGATACGCACATCGTCATGGTGCCCGCGCCGCCCGGACCGCCGGTGCCTACCCCCCTGCCGCACCCCTTTGTGGGCATGCTCAATGGCAACCTGAGCACGAATGTAAAAATTGGCGGCATGCCAGCCGCCACGCTGGGCAGCACGGCTCAAAACCAGCCGCCGCATATCCCCACCCCGCCGGGCACCATGTTCCAGATCCCGCCCACCAACATGGGCACGGTGATGATGGGCAGCGGCACCGTGATGATCAACAATAAACCCGCCGCCCGCAACGGCGACACCGTGCAGACCTGCAACGATCCCGCCCCGATGCCCGTGGGCCAGATCATTGCGGTGGGCACAGTGATGATTGGAGGCTGACCCATTATGAGCAAAGAAATCGTCGGCAGCGGCTGGTCTTTCCCGCCGCGCATTGACCCCCAGGGCGGCCTGGCGCTCACCAATGACCGCAGCGAGCTGGTGCAGGCTATTTATATTATCCTCTCCACCTCTCCCGGCCAGCGCGTGATGCGCCCCACCTTTGGCTGCCGCCTGCACGAGCTGGTTTTTGCCCCCAATAACAGCCATACGGCTGCCCAGGCGCGCCGTTTTGTAGAGGAGGCTCTTGGCATGTGGGAGCCGCGCGTCAACGTGATGCAGGTGGATGTCAACCCTGACCCTAAAGAGAACAACCGCCTGCTCATCGAGATCCTTTATGAAGTTAAAGCCAACCACGACCGGCGCAGCCTGGTCTATCCGTTTTACCTGATCCCCATGGAATCGGAAGGTTAACTGCCCCAACCGGGGTTCGAACAAGAATGCAAGTTAACGCTCTTTTTCCCCCTTTTCCCTCATCCCCAACCCTTCCCCCGCCGGGGGAAGGGAGCCGCGATGCGCAGCTGGGGCGGGGTGAGGGTTACACAATGTTCTTGTGCAAGCCCGGCCTGGCTCATTTGCTCGTGAATCTTAATTCCGGAGGTTTGTATGGCCCTGCTCCCACCCAAGTTGGATGACCGTCATTTTCAGGATATCGTCGACGAAGCCAAAAAGCGCATTCCCCAGTACTGCAAGGAATGGACCGATCACAACGTCAGCGACCCTGGGGTGACGCTCATCGAACTGTTTGCCTGGATGACGGATATCATCCTCTACCGCATGAACCGCGTGCCAGACCTGCACTACATCAAGTTCATGCAAATGCTCGGTATCACCCTCAAAGGGCCGGTCCCGGCGCAGGTTCCGGTGACCTTCTGGCTTTCCGAGCCGCAGGCTAACGCCGTTATCATCCCCGCCGGAACCGAAGTCGCCAGCACGCAAACCGAGACCGAGCGTTCGATCATCTTTACCACCGACGCCGATTTTTACGTCCACCCGCCGGCGCTCACCGCCGTCAATACCCGGGTGGTGAGCGAGGCGCAGCGTGTCTTCCACGAACAAAGCCTGCGCCAGTTGGAAGCCGGTTTTGACGGTTTGGAAGTCTTTTCTGCGCTGCCCAACGTGGATGACGCCATCTACTTCGGCTTTGAGAATGACCTCAGCCACCACATCCTGGGTTTTGAGTTGGATTTTGACGCTGCCGGCGGCGCCGGGATTGACCCCACCATGCCGCCGTACGTGTGGGAGGCCTCAGCCCCAGCCGAAAACCGCGAGGGCGCTGCTCACTGGTCGCGCTGCGATGTGGATGTTGACACCACCCGCGGCATGAACGTCCCCGGGCAGATCCGCATTCACCTGCCCGCCATGGGTAAATACAATACCGCCGGAAAAGAGATCTATTGGGTGCGCGCCCGCGTGCGTGAAATTTCGCAGGCCGAGCATAACCAGGGCATGCGCCCGTACCGCATTACACCCCGACTGCGCCGCCTGCAGGTAGCCTCGTGGGGGGGCACCGTCCCATCCACACATGCCCAAAAGATCACCCGCGAATTCCTGGCCCAGAGCGACGGCACCCCCGGGCAGCGTTTCTTCTTGCAGAGCACGCCCATTCTGGAGCGCCAGTCCGGCGAGACGCTCATCGTCCAGACAGAGGGCAAGCCCCCTCAATCCTGGGCTGAAGTGCCGGATTTCGCCAGCAGCCGCTCGGACGACCTGCACTTCACCCTGGACTCCGTCACCGGAGAGCTGCGCTTTGGTCCGGCTGTACGACAGCAGGATGGCACGGTCAAGCTGTATGGGGCGGTGCCGGCGCGCAGCTCGCTGCTGATCTTCGAGCGCTACCGCTCGGGCGGCGGGCAGGAGGGCAATGTGCAGCCGGGCATCTTGAATACCCTCAAGACCTCCATCCCCTATATTGCCTCCGTATCCAACCGCAAGCCCGCCTGGGGCGGCCTGGACGCCGAGACGGTGGAGGCCGCCATGATGCGCGCCCCGGCTGTGCTGCGCTCGCGCGACCGGGCGGTCACCGAGGCTGACTTCGAATTCCTGGCCCGCCAGGCTTTGCCAGCTCTGATTGGCCGGGTCAAGTGCCTGCAGCCGCGCCCCTCCGAAGCCGGGCGCGTCATCCCGGGGCAGATCTATGTGCTGGTCATCCCGCGCGTGGCTAACCCGGAAGGCTACCTGGCTGCGGATAAGCTCACCCTGCGCGATGAAGATGTGGCCCGGCTGACCACCTACCTGGATGAGCGCCGCCTGCTCACTACCCGCCTGGATATCCGCCCGCCCGCTTACCAGTGGGTGACCATCAAGGTGAAGCTGCGCGTGGCCCCCGGTGTGGAGCGCAAGACCGTGGAAGCCGAAGTGCTGGCGCGCCTGAACCACTTCCTCAATCCGCTCACCGGCGGGGCGGACGGCGATGGCTGGCCGTTTGGCCGCAGCCTGTTCATATCGGATGTGTACCAGTGCCTGCAGGGCATCCCCAACGTCCAGTTTGTACGCAGCGTGGAGATGTTCGCCGCCCGCCAGGATGGCGAAGCCCAGGGTGAGCCGGTTGAATCGCTGGAAGTGGTGGCCCACGGTGTGATCGCTTCCGGCAAACACTCGCTGGAGTTCATCTAAAATGCCCCCGCAAATTGAGTTCCACCTGCATATTTCCGGCCCTGAGCTGGAGCGCGATTTCATCGTCCCTGTGGGTGAGACGCTGATCGGGCGCGAGCCCAGCGTGGCCCTGCCGTTGGTATATCCCCTGGTATCCCGCCGCCACGCCCGCCTGGACTGCAGCGAGACGGCCTGCACCATCACCGACCTGGAAAGCGCCAACGGCACCATCATCAATGGTGTGCGGCTCAACCCCAATGAGCCTATGCCACTGGCAGATGGCATGCACATCACCATTGGCCCCTTCGAGATCGTGGCCGCGCTGCACGAAGCGGGTGCGGAAGTTCAGGCCTCACCGCCAGAAGAACAACCTCCCGCCGAAAAGCCTGCAGTGGAAGAGCCTGCTTCCGCAGCGCCAGTACAAGCATCGCCGCAGCCGGTCGCTGAAGCAGCGCCAGCCGAAGAACCCCAGCCTGCCAAGAAAGCCCCACGCCCGGCCAAACCCCGTCCCGCTGCCGAAAAACCCGCCGCCGAACCTCCAGTGGTCCCCCCGGCTGAGCCGCCGGCGCCTCCAGAAGAGCTGCCCACGGATGGCGCAAAGCCTCAACCCATTCCGGGGCTTTCCCTGAACAGCCAGCACCTGATCAATTACCTGCCGGGCATCTATAACACCGACTTCATGAGCCGTTTCCTGGGCCTGTTCGAATCGATCCTCACGCCCATCGAGTGGAATGTGGACAATTTTGACATGTTCCTGGACCCCGGCACCTCCCCGTTGGATTTTCTGCCCTGGCTGGCGGCCTGGTATGAGATCGTCTTCGACGTCACCTGGAGCGAATCGCAGCGCCGCACCTTATTGGGCGAGGCTGCCCACATCTATGCCCGCCGCGGCACGCGCTGGGCTTTGTGCCGCCTGGTGGAAATTTACACCGGTTCTCTCCCGGAGATTGTTGAGTTTTCTGACCCCAAGGACCCCTTCACCTTTACGATCAAGCTGCCCCTGCGCGAGCGCGATGTCAACCGCCAGCTTTTGGAAAATTTAATCGACCATAATAAGCCGGCGCATTCTTCCTATGTACTGGAGTTTCGCAGCTAAGCCAGCCCCGCCCATCCGCTATGTCCGCTAACCCGCCTCCTCAAGACCAGTTCACCCGCGTCTCGCCGAACTCCGCCGGCACGCTGCACCTGCAGATGCCGGAAGGCGAGACGCGCCAGTTCCCCTTGCTGGTGTCCAGCCTGTCCATCGGCCGCGCCCCAGAAAATGACCTGGTGCTTGAGCACGTCACTGTCTCGCGCCAGCATGCCCGCCTCAGCATAGAGCAGGGCCGTCTGTATGTGGAAGACCTGGGCTCCTCCAATGGCACATTTGTTGCTGACCAGCGCCTGACTCCGGGACAGGTGGTTGAAATCCTGCCTGACCAGGTGTTCGAACTGGGCCAGGTTAAAGCGGTCTTTCACCGTTTTGGCGGTCCCGCACCAGAGTCGAAGCCTGTCAGCCGTCCCCTTGCCGGGCTCAACGCCGCCGGGGCTGCTTTTTATAACCGTCTTGGCCCCATAGCCCGGATTATGCTCCTGGCGGGAATTTTTACGGTGATATTAAGCTTTGTCGCCCTGTGCATGTTTGTGACGGTCAGCGCCATTGTATCCCGCAACCAGGCGGCGCGCCTCTCCCCGGCCTGCAACCAGGTGGCGATGGTGCCTATCTTCCAGGGGGGCAATATCTTTACGACTACCGGCGTGGCTACCGCCTTCCCGGATAACCCCCAGCTCGCTCAGGCCACTCCCGCCCCCACACAGGCCTCTGGCGCGGCGCAGCCCATCCTCACCACCGCTTTCCTGGAGCTGCCCTTCCCTTATGACGGCGGTAACGAAAACTTTGGCGGCACGCTGGAGCAGTTCCGCCTGGCCCTGCAGCGCAACGTGGGCACAGGCGGGCGGGTGAACAGCTTTTTTGACCATTATCTGCCGCTTTACCCTGCCCCCAAAGACCCCGGCTCCTCCGGCGGTAAGGAACCCGCC
>Ga0153916_10000426_pt1 | contig 28210 bp, 22 predicted proteins | sample Opewatmetagenome_FD_109642 | JGI IMG/M metagenome (GOLD analysis project Ga0153916, IMG submission 109642) | Freshwater wetland microbial communities from Ohio, USA - Open water 3 Core 3 Depth 4 metaG | ecosystem: Environmental > Aquatic > Freshwater > Wetlands | place: USA: Ohio, Lake Erie...
AGTCCTCCCCGAACGCTACGAGCAGCGACTCCGACCCGGCGATCGAGCCGAACAACGGCAGCACGAGGTCGGAGAGGATGTCGCCGTCGCGGTTCAGCGCCGGGATCACCATCGGCGAGCCGCTCGACGAGATGAGCAGCGCGAACGTGGCGTCGATCAGCTGCGGCTCGTACGGCACCTCCGGGTGGCGCTCCGCGGCGGCGTCCATCTCCTCCTTCAGCATTCCCTCGTAGACTGGGCTGACGGTGTACTTGGGGCCGCCGAACACCTTCGCACCCATGCGCTCGGCCTGGCGGAAGGCGAACTCCGAGACGGCGCGACAGATGCGCCGCTCGATCCTCTCGGTGCGGAACGCGACCTCGTCCTCGCCGGCGCCTTCACGCCATTCCTCCGCGCCGTAGGCGTCGCCGACCGCCATGCGGACGACGGAGATGGGGGAGTGCACGCCGCCGAGCGGCACGACGCCGGGAATGCGCCTGCCCGTGCGGACGATCACCTTGCCGCCGATCTCCTCGCGCAGGATCCGGTTCGGCGATCCCACGTCGCCCGTCGCCTCCGGGGTGATCGTCGCGGCCTTGAGGCCGAGCCCGTGGTCGCGGATGGCGCGCGCCGCCTCGTGGACGACCTCGTTGGCCGTCGCGCGACGGTGCTCGAGCGACAGGTCGTACCGCGGCAGGGCCAGCTCGAACCCGATCACGTCCGCCTGCAGCACGCGCAGCGAGGCCTCGAGCAGCTCCTGCCCGGTCTGGTCACCCTCCAGGACGACGATCGTGCGCGAATCCATCGTGGAGGATTGTAGTGACGACCAAGCAGCAGGTCTGCGCTGCTCTTCCGCCGAGTTGTGCCCGGTAATACAAGCCTCAATTATAATTGCCGATTACCAAGCGTTCGTCTATCGTGTGGTCGGAATATCCAAACACACACCAGGAGGAATCCGTGGCTCGAAAGACCGTGCTCGTGTGTGACAAGTGCGGCACCGAAGTCGAAGAGGGCAAGGGCGCGATCATGCGCATCACGTTCAACGACGCGCGGCGCGGCGCGAAGGCCGCGGATCTCTGTGACGCCTGCGCAGGATCGATGCCGGGCAACGCGGTCGCGAGGCGCGGCCGCAAGCCCAAGGCGATCGGCTGAGCGCACTGCCGGCGGGCGCGCTGCGAGCGCGCCCGCCGGCACTCCTCGAGACTCGTTTCCCGCTCTTTCCGGGATCGCTGCCCGCGGCGTCAGGGGAGGCCGGCGGGCTCCGGACTACGATGGGCGAATGGGCCTCTCGCTCGTTGTCGGGCCGGCACATGCCGGCAAGGTTGCGCTGCTGCTGGAGCGGTTCCTCGACGCCCTGCCTCGCGATCCATGGCTGATCGTGCCCACCCGTGCGGACGTCGACCGGGTCGAGCGTGAGCTCGTGGCGCGCAGAGGCGCCCTGCTCGCCGGCACCGTGGCGACGTTCGACACGCTCTTCGAGACGCTTGCGCGCGGCGGCGCCGACGGTGGCCGCCGCCTCATCGGGGAGGCCGAGCGGGCACTTCTCATACGCCGTGTCGTCGCGGCAGCAGAGCTCGACGGGACCGGCCGCTCTGCCCGGTTCAGGGGGTTCGCAGAGGCGCTCGCCGGTACGCTGGCCGAGCTCGAGTCGAGCCTCGTCGAGGCGCAGAGGCTCGATGCCGATCTCGCGGCTCTGACACGCGCCTACCGGGCAGAGCTCGACCGGCTGGACGCGTGGGATCGCGGCATGCTGCGCAGTGCTGCGGTCGAGCGCCTCACCGGCGACCTCGGCGCCTGGAGCGGTGCACCGGTCCTCGCGTACGGCTTCGAGGACCTGACCGGTGCGGAATGGCGGCTCCTCGAGGCGCTCGCAGCACGCGGCGACGTGCACGTCTCGTTGCCGTACGAGCCGGGACGTGCCGTCTTCGCGTCGCTCGCCCGCACGTCCGAAGACCTCGCCGCGCTCGCCGGAGACCGCCTCGTCGAGTTGCCGCCTCGATCGGACGCATTCCTCCCTGCCGGGGTCGCCCACCTCGAGAGGCACCTGTTCGCGGACGACGCACCGACCGCACCCCTCGACGGCTCGATCCGGTTCCTCGAAGGTGCGGGCCGGCGCGCGACGCTCGAGCTCGTCGCCGAGGAGATCGTCGCTCTCGTGGCTCACGGCACGCCGCCCGAGGCGATCGGGGTCGTTTGCCCCTCGCTCGAGCGCGCCCGTGCCACAGTCGAGACGGCGTTCGGCTCGCTCGGCATCCCGTTCGCGCTGGAAGGTCGTGCTCGGCTCGGGGGGACGGCGTTCGGCCAGGCGCTGTCGTCGCTCCTGCGCTTCGCCTGGGTCGGCGGCGGCAGGCGCGAGCTCTACGCCTACCTCCGCTCGCCGTACTCCGGCCTCCAGCGCGCAGACGTCGATTGGCTCGAAGGGCGAGTGCGCGGACGGGCGGTGACGAGCGCCGAGCGCACGATCGAGGAGACCGTGAAGCTGCGCAACGGGCGGCCGTTGCCGGTCATCGACCTGCTCGGACGGGAAGACCCGCCGATCGCAGCGGTGCGCTCGCTCGCGCGGTCGATGCTGTCCGGCGCGCACGGGCTCGGTGCGCCGCCCGTGACCGACGCCTCGCGGCGCGATCTCCGCGCCGCCGACGCGGTCGAGCGGGTGCTTGGAGAGCTCGAGCAGCTCCAGGGAGACGGGCAGCGCATCGAGCGCGAGGACGTCCTCGCGGCGCTCGAGCACGCGACCGTCCAAGGCGACGGCTCGGCGCAGCCCGGCCGAGTCGCGGTGCTCGACCTCGGACGGGCACGCACGCGACGGTTCGAGGCCGTCTTCGTGATCGGCCTCGAGCAGGGCACGCTGCCTCGCCGGCCGCCGACCTCGCCGTTCCTCGACGACGAGGCCCGGCGAGCGCTCGATGCCGACGGGGCCCGGCTCACGCGGCCCGACCAGGCCAGCCGCGATCGCTATCTCTTCTACACCGCCTGCACGCGCGCCACGGGCAGGCTCACGCTCGTCCGCGAAGCGGCGACCGACGAAGGCTCGCCCCGGGAGCCGAGCCCGTTCTGGGAGGCCGTCCGTGCGCTGTTCGACGGGGACGACGTGCGCAGGCACACGATCCGCCGTCCGCTCTCGCGACTCACGTGGCCGCTGGAGGACGCGCCCACCGAGCGCGAGCGGCTGCGCTCGCTCGCCGGCCTCGCGGCCGTCGACGTGCGCGGCGCCGAGGCGCTCGCGCTCGCGAACGGCTGGGGGCGCAAGCTCGCACGAGCGGTTCGTGCGTTCTCGCGCCCGACACAGATCCACCATCCCCGGGCGCTCGCGCTGCTCGGCGCCCGCGAGACGTTCCGCGTCACGGACCTGGAGCGCATGGCGGGCTGCTCGTCCGCCTGGTTCGTCGAGCGCTACCTGCGACCCGGCGAGATCGACCAGTCGGTCGACGCACGCATGCGCGGCTCGATCGCGCACGTCGCCCTACAGCGGTTCTACTCGCAGCTGCCAAGCGCGATCCCGGGCGCGGAGCGTGTCACGCCCGACAACGTCGAGGACGCGGTCGACCTGATGCACCGCTGTGTCGAGAGCGCCATCGACTCCGGGCTGCGCATCGACGTCGACGACCTGCAGCGCCGTGAGCTCGCCCAGGGCATGCAGCGAGATCTCGAGCAGCTCGTTCGTGACGAGGCGACGGCGAAGTCGTCGTTCGTGCCGCGTCGCCTCGAGGTGCTGTTCCAGGCGTACGAGCTGGCTCCGGGCGTCGCCGTGAGCGGAAAGATCGACCGCGTCGACGCGGACCCGCTCAGCGCACGGGGGATCGTGGTCGACTACAAGTCCGGGGCTGCCCCGACGGCCACCCAGATCCGCGACGAGGCACGGCTCCAGATCCCGCTCTACATGCTGGTGCTGCGCGACCAGCTCGGCCTGGAGCCGATGGGTGGCGTCTACATGCCGCTCGGCGGCGGCAGGCGTCCGCGCGGGATGCTCCGCGCGGCAGGAGACCAGGTGCCCGGCTTCGTCGCGAGCGACTATCTGGAGCCGGAGGTGTTCGATGCGGAGGTCGAGCACGCACGCGCCACCGCCGTCGGGCTGGCCGAGCGGATCCGCGCCGGCGACATCAGGCACGACCCTCACGGAGGCGAGTGTCCGGCGTGGTGCGACCTGTGGCGGATGTGCCGCAAGGAGCGGCCGTGAGCCGCGTCCCGAACCCGCAGCAGCGAGCGGCGATCGCGGCCCGCGGCAGCGTGTTCGTCGCCGCAGGAGCGGGCACCGGGAAGACGACCGTGTTGGTCGAGCGCTTCGCGCGCTCGGTCGTCGAGGACGGGCTCGACGTCGACTCGCTGCTCGTGATCACGTACACGGATCGAGCTGCGGGCGAGCTGCGCGCGCGTGTTCGCGGACGCCTGCTCGAGCTCGGGCGCCCGCAGCTCGCGCGCGAGCTGGACGGCGCCTGGATCTCGACGATCCACGGCTTCTGCCGGCGGCTGCTCACCGCCTACCCGCTCGCCGCGGGCATCGACCCGCGCTTCCGCGTGCTCGACGAGCCCCAGTCCCGGGTACTGCAGGGCGAGGCGTTCGCCGTGGCACTCGACGCGTTCTGCGCTGCCGACGAGCCCGAACGCTGGCAGCTCCTTGCGACCTACCGTGCGCACGGGCTTCGCTCGATGCTCGTGAGCGTCTACGACACGCTGCGCTCAGCGGGGCGCGAGCTCGTGCTCGAGCCCGGGGCCCGCGAGAGCCTTCCCGAGCTCATCGCGGAGCTCGAGGAAGCCGCACGCTGCCTGGCGGAAGACGAGAACGCGACCGGCCCGCAACGGACGGCGGCCCGTGGGACGCTCGACCTACTCGCGACGACGAAGCGGCCCGAGCGGCTGCTCGAGCTCGACGAGTTCGGTGCCCGCGGCGCGCGCGCGGCGAGCTACGGCGATGCCCGTGCAGCCGTGCGTGCAGCCGCGCTCGAGGAGCTGGCGGCGCGTGACCGGGAGCTCCTGCAGGAGCTGCTCGTCGGATTCGCCGGCGCCTACGCAGCCGCAAAGGACCGCGAGTCCGCGCTCGACTTCGAGGACCTGCAGCTTCGCGCCCGCGACCTTCTGCGCGAGCGCCCGACCGTCCGCGAGACGGAGCAGCTGCGGTTTCGCTCGATCATGGTGGACGAGTTCCAGGACACGAACCGCCTGCAGACCGACATCGTGGATCTTCTCTCGGCCGGCCCGGAGAAGGAGCTCTTCTTCGTCGGCGACGAGTTCCAGTCGATCTACGGGTTCCGGCACGCTGACGTGGCGGTCTTCCGCGAGCGTCGGGACGCGGCGCCGCAGGTGCTGCCGCTGACCCTGAACTACCGCTCGCGGCCCGAGGTGCTGGCCGTCGTGAACGAGCTCTTCGCGACCGAGTTCGGCGGCGACTTCCAGCCGCTCGACCCCGCCGACGGCTACGGCGATCCGATGTTCGGGACGCCCGTGGAGCTGCTCGTCACCGACAAGCGCTCGTTCGCCGACACCGGCATGCACTGGCGGCGGGCGGAGGCACGTCAGGTCGCGCGGCGCGTCCGCGAGCTTGTCGACACAGGTGCTGCGACACCGGGAGAGATCGTGCTGCTGTTCGCCGCCGGCACCGACGCCGAGTGGTTCGAGGAGGAGCTCCGCGCGCACGACCTCCCCACCTACCGCATGACCGGCCGCCGGTACTTCGGCCAGCAGCAGGTGGTCGACCTGCTCTCGTACCTGCGGCTCCTGCACAACCGCTACGACGACGAGGCGCTGCTGACAGTGCTCGCTTCGCCGTTTGTCGGCGTCTCGAACGACGCTCTCGTGCTGATCCGTGCGGGCGCCGAGCGACGGCCGATATTCAGGGGCCTCGAGCGGACGCTGCCGCCGGATCTCGCCGACGACGATCGCAGGCTCGTGCGGGCCTTCCTGCAACGGTACGACCGGCTGGTGGAGGCGTCGTCGCAGCTGTCGCTCGAGCTGCTCTGCGAGCGTATCCTCGTGGAGCACGACTACGACCTCGCCGTGCTGACACGCCGCGACGGGCGCCGCCGCTACGCGAACCTCCGCAAGCTCGCCCGGCTCGCGCGCTCCTACGAGGAGCTGCGGGGCCCGGACATCGAGGGCTTCGTGCGCTTCGTGGCCGAGCAGGAGGCGGCAGGCGCGCGCGAGCTCGACGCGGTGTCGGAGGAAGAGGGGGCGGACGCCGTGCGGCTGCTCACGATCCATACGGCGAAGGGGCTCGAGTTCAAGGTCGTGGTGGTGGCGGACGCAGGCCGCGACCGTGCGCGCGTCGACGAGATCCTGTGCCTTTCCGACGGCCGCTTCGGGTTCAAGGTTGCCCATCCGGCCACCGGCTCGCGCGTGGTCACGACCTCCTACCAGGAGGTGAAGGACGTCCGCGAGCGTGAGGAAGAGGCCGAACGGCTGCGCCTGTACTACGTCGCCATGACCCGCGCCATGGAACGGCTGATCGTGTCCGGCTCGGTCGATCTCGAGAGCGAGCGCCCGGAGCGCACGCCCATCGCGTGGGTGCTGGAGCGGCTCGCGCTCGAGGAGGAGTTGAGGGCCGAGGGCGAGGGGCCGGTCGAGGTGGAGCGGGGTGCCGCCGGCGTCGTCCTGCGTATGAACCGGTACGCGCCCGAGCCGGTCGTGCCGGCAGCGGAGGCGGCGCTTCTCGAGCTTGAGCCCGGACAGCTCGTGCTGTTCGAGGGAGTGGGGGAGGAGCTGCCGGAGCCGGCGCCGCGGCTGCACGACCTCGTCGAGATTCCGGTGCCGCCTCCGCAACCCGTGACGCGGCTGTCGTACAGCGCCATCTCGCTGTTCGACCGTTGCTCGTACCGCTTCTACGCGGAGCGCGTGGCGGGGATGCGGCCGGCGCCGTGGGAGCGTGAGGGCCTGGGGGCCGGCGGTCTTCATGCGACCGAGCTCGGCGACGCGGTCCACCGGCTGCTCGAGCGTGTCGATCTCGCCTCGCCCGCGGCCCCGCCGCAGGACGAGCTGGCACAGGCCGTGCGCGCCTGGTACCCCGTGGTGAGCGACGACGAGATCGCGCGGATCGCCTCCTTCGTCGACGCCTACTGCGGGTCCGGGCTGGCGGGGCGCGTCGCGCGTCTCCCCGGCGTGCGGCCCGAGCGGCCGTTCGCGTTCGACGTCGACGGCGTGCTCGTGAACGGCCGTCTCGACGTGCTCTGGCACGACGGCACGCGGGCGCTGGTGCTCGACTACAAGACGAACGCGCTGCTCGGGCGCGAGCCGGCCGACGTCGTCGACGAGGAGTACGGCACGCAGAGGACGGTGTACGCGCTCGCCTGCCTGCGCGCCGGCGCCACCGAGGCGGAGATCGTCTACCAGTTCCTCGAGGCGCCGGAGGCCGTCGTCACGACGACCTTCACCACAGCCGACGTGCCGCGGCTCGAGGCGGCGCTGTCCGCGTCGATCGCGCGCATCCGTGCGGGCGAGTACCGGCCGACACCGAGCCCGTTCGCGTGCTCCGGCTGCCCGGCGCTCGACGTCGTCTGCGCGGGCCCGCGGCTCGGCGGCGGCCCGGCGCAGCCGGCGCCCGCCCTCACGGCAGCCGAGTGATGCGCGTCGCGGCGCTCTACGACGTGCATGGGAACCTGTCCGCTCTCGAGGCGGTGCTTGCCGACTCGCGCTGCGCCGAGACGGACGCGATCGTCTGTGGCGGCGATCTCGTCGCCGGACCGATGCCTGCCGCATGCCTCGACCTGCTTCTCTCCCTCGGCGATCGAGTGCGCTTCCTGCGGGGCAACGGCGACCGAGAGGTGGTGGCAGGCGACGGCCCCGCAGGCGCCTGGTGCGCCGCGCGGCTCGGAGAGAAGCGGCTCGATGCGGTACGCGCCTGGCCGTCGCTGCAGGAGCTCCACGTGACAGGTCTCGGGGCCGTGCAGTTCTGCCACGCGACGCCACGGAGCGACGAGGAGATCGTGACGCAGCTCACTCCGGCGGCGGAGCTCGAAGAGCCCTTCGAACGATCGCCTGGGATCGTGGTCGTCGGCCACACGCACGTTCAGTTCGACCGCAGGGTGGGCGACCGTCGTATCGTCAATGCGGGGAGCGTCGGGGCTCCGTACGAAGAGCGAGCCGGCGCCTACTGGCTGCTGCTCGGCCCGCGGGTCGAGCTCGTGCACTCCGAGTACGACACCGAGGCTGCTCTGGCCGACCTCGTGGCAACGGGATACCCGGCCGCCGCAGAATGGCTCGGTCCGGCGCTTCGCTGCGAGATTGCGCCCGGTGAGGCGGCGCGACTCTTCGAGGAGCGCCGTGGCGCGTAGCTACGTCCACGAGGCGCGCCGTCGTGGCCTCGGCACGCGACGGGAGCGGATCGGGCCTATCGTCGCGCGCCTGGCGGAGGAGCACCCTGACGCCGAGATCGCGCTTCGCTTCTCGAGCGACGTGGAGCTGCTCATCTCGGTGATGCTGTCGGCACAGACGACCGACACGAACGTGAACCGGGTCACCGAGCGGCTGTTCGTCAAGTACCGCCGGCCCGAGGACTATCTCGCGGTGCCTCAGGAGGAGCTCGAGCAGGACATCTTCCAGACCGGCTTCTACCGCCAGAAGGCGAGGTCGATACGCGGCGCCATGCGCGTGCTGCTGGAGGAGTTCGACGGGGAGGTGCCACGCACCATCCCCCGGCTCTTGCGCCTGCCCGGCGTCGCCCGCAAGACGGCGAACGTGGTGGCGTCAGAGCTCGGGCACGCGCAGGGGATCGTCGTCGACACCCACGTGAGAAGGATCGCCCAGCGGCTCGGGCTGACGCGGAACGACGATCCCGTCAAGATCGAGCGCGATCTCGTCAAGCTCGTCCCCCGCGCCGACTGGGCGCGCTTCTCGCACCTTGTGATCTGGCACGGCCGACGGGTGTGCGACGCGCGGAAGCCGCGCTGCGGGGGGTGCGTGCTCGCGGATCTCTGCCCGTCGAGCCGCGTCTAGCGTCCACGCCAGGGGCCTCGACCACCTCGATCCAGGCGTGGCCGGGATGGACAAGCCGCAGCGCTGCCGCGAGCCAGGCCGGGTCGGGCACGAAGCCCGTGTCCGTCACGGTCGCACCCAGTGCTGCAGCCGCAGGCCGTCGCCGTAGCGGAACTGCCGCAGTAGCGCGTACCTCGGTGTGCGCACGGCGCGACGCGCGACGGCGATCGCCGACGCGGGATCGTCGGCTGCCACGGCGACCCAGGCGCCGTCACCGCGCGCGTAGAGGCTCGTGCGCGTGTACGGCGCGTAGTACGCGAAGGCCGCGCGCGAGCGGTCGGGTAGGACGACGACGCTCTCTCTGGGGCCGCGCACGCGATGCACCGCTGCGGCGACGGCTCGCCAGTCCTCGTCCGGCTTCGCGGCGATCACGATGCCGACGGCGACAGCCGACACGGCGAGGAGGGCAGCGACGGCTGCCCAGCGCGCTCTCGGAGCGGGGAGAAGCCGAAAGGCGGCACCCGCGGCCAGCGCGAGCCCGGGGGCGCAGGCGACGAGGGCGGGGTCGGGAAACACGGGCAGCGCTGCGGCAGCCAGGACGGCGACGACGAACGGCGCTGCCACGAGCCCTGCGACGAGGGCCGTCCTCCACACGGGCATCACCATCGGCTTCCCTGCGACCAGCGCGTAGAGGCCGGCGAGCGCCGCGGCCACGAGCACGGGGCTCCAGCCGGCCGCGCCGAGCAGACCGTGCCCGATGTCCGCGAGATCGAAGCCACCCGTGCCGTCGGGCGCGTCGAGCCGGTCGGCGGCGGCCCAGGCGACGAGCAGGGCGGCGAGCGCCATGCCGGCTGCGGCGATTCCGATGCCAACACGCGAGCTTCGCCACTCGCGATGCGTGGCGAGCGCCGCAGCGTGTGCGATCAGCACGCTGGCCGCCAGAGGGTGGGTGAGCGGCAGCGCGATGCATGCTACGCCGTAGAGCGCCCACCGCCAGGCGCGGTGGCGCTCGAGCGCGAGGACGAGCAGGAGCGTGGCGACGACGACGCCGAGCAGGCCGAGCGCATAGGGCGCCGTCTCGCGGGCCACAGCGACGGCGCCGGCGTTCGCACCGAGTGCGATGCCGGCCACGACCCCTTCGACGTGGCCGAGCAACGATGCGCCGAGCACGACCGTGAGCGCGGCGGCGAGCGCGAACGCGATCACGGACGCCGCGCGCATCGTCCGCTCGTCCGTCCCGACGAGAGCCGCTCCCTTGAGGATCAGCAGGAAGCCGGCCTGGGCCGGCTCGTGACGCACGATCGTGTGGAGAAGGTCGCCGAGCGGCTGCCGGGCCCGGGTGACGGCGACGGCCTCGTCCGTCGAGAGCGACCTGAAGGGCCAGAGCGCGACGGCGCCTACACCGAGCGTTCCGAGGCCGACAGCGAGTGGAGCCAGCAGCCAGGCGACGCGCGCATGCCTCGACGACGTGCCGACCTGAGGGGTGACGATGCCCTCGGAGACCACCGTCCGAGGGTACAGCGGGGCTCGGCTGAGACTGGTCTCTAGCTCGCGTCTGCTGCGGACAGCGCGGCGTGGCGCTGCTCGCTCAGGTACCGCTCGGTGTCGAGCGCGGCCGCGCAGCCGGAGCCGGCCGCCGTGACGGCCTGCCGGTAGACGTGATCCTGGACGTCGCCGGCGGCGAAGACGCCGGGGATGTTCGTCTCGGTCGTCTTGCCCTTCGTCACGAGGTAGCCGCTGTCGGGCTCGTGGTCGAGCTGGTCGAGGAACAGCGACGTGTTGGGATCGTGGCCGATGGCGACGAAGAATCCGTCCGTCTCAAGCTCCGACGTCTCGCCCGTGACGGTGTCGCGTAGACGCACGCCGGTGACCTTCGTGTCGCCGAGCACCTCGTCGACGACCTTGTTGAGCACGAGTTCGATCTTGTCGTTCGCCTTCGCCCGGTCGACCATGATCGGGGAGCCCCGGAACTCTTCGCGGCGGTGCACGAGGTAGACCTTGCTCGCGAAGCGGGAGATGAACAGCGCCTCCTCGAGCGCGGAGTCGCCGCCGCCGACCACGGTGACGACCCTGTCGCGGAAGAACGACGCGTCGCACGTGGCGCAGTAGGAGACGCCGCGGCCCTGTAGCCGCAGCTCCGACTCGAGCCCGAGCTGCCGCGCGGACGCGCCGGTCGCGACGATGACTGCGTCGGCCACGTACTCGTCGTTGCCGACGAAGACGCGGAACGGCCGCTGCGAGAAGTCGGCCTTCGTCACGTCGTCCGTGAGGAACTGGGCGCCGAACCGCTCCGCCTGCCGGCGGAAGTCCTGCATCATCGTAGGCCCCATCACCCCGTCGGGGTAGCCCGGGTAGTTCTCCACGTCCGAGGTGATCATCAGCTGGCCGCCCCAGTTGAACCCCTCGATCACGAGCGGCTCCAGGTTCGCGCGCGCCGCATACAGCGCTGCCGTGTACCCAGCCGGCCCTCCACCGATGACGATCACGTTCCGTACGTCGCTCACTCTGTCCTCAGCTCCTCAGTCCTTGCGTGTCCCGCTGCGGTACACGGCTCTAACGGTAGACAACGCTCCCCGACTCGTGCCTGTTCCGGCCGGCCGCGCGCCTGGAGCTCAGGCGGCGTCGGCACCGGCAGCCGGCAGCACCTCGAGCGGCGGCACGTCCGTCGTCAGCTCGGGCGACGAGAGCGAGCGCGTCTGACGCTCGATGGGAACGAGCTCCGGCGGCTCGACGCCGGTGATCCCGTGCTGCTCGAAGCGGCGTGCCTGCGGCAGCACCTGCCGCTCGAGCGAGCCGACCGTCTCGTTGTAGGACTTGACGGCGCCGTCCAGGGAGCGGCCGAGCTTGGACACGTGCGCGCCCATCGTCGACAGCCGCTTGTACAGCTCGCGGCCGAGGTCGCTGATCTGGCGCGCGCCTTCCGCGATCGTCTCCTGTTGCCAGCCGTAGTGGATCGCACGGAGCAGCCCGATCAGGCTCGTCGGCGAGGCGGGGATGACGTTGTTCGAGAAGGCGAGCTCGTCGAGGCCGGGCTCGACCTGCAACGCCGCCCGCCACGACGTTTCGTCGTGCAGGAACATGACGACGAACTCGGGCGTCGCCGGCAGCTGCCGCCAGTACGCCTTCTGGCCAAGCCGCTGGATGTGCTCGCGCACGTGGCGTGCGTGATCCGCGAGGCCGGCCTGACGCGACTCGTCGCTCGCGCCCTCCTCGACGGCCCGAAGGTAGCCGACCAGTGAGACCTTGGAGTCGATCACGATCGACTTCCCACCAGGGAGGCGCACGATCACGTCCGGCCGCAGGCGACCACCCTCGTCGTCGGTCAGCGTCTGCTGCTCGTCGAAGTCGCAGTACGACAGCATCCCCGCCATCTCGATCACGCGCCTGAGCTGGATCTCGCCCCAGCGACCGCGGGTGTGAGACTCGCCGCGCAGGGCGTTGACGAGGCTGCCGGTCTGCGCGCGCAAGCCCTCGTGCGCCTGCCGCACGATCTCGAGCTCCTTGTGGATCTCGCCGTACGCCCGCTGTCGCTGCTGCTCCAGCAGGTTGACGTTCGTCTCGACCTTCTCGAGCGACTTCTGCAACGGCTCCACGTAGGCGCCGAGGCGTCCGATCGCCTGCTCCGTGAAGACGTTCGCGTTCTCGCGCAAGGCCTCCGCCGACAGGGCCTTGATTGCGTTGGCGACGCGCTCGTCGAAGGCCCCTCGCTCGGCTGCGAGCGCACCCTCGACCTCGGCGAGCTGCCGCTGCGCCAGCCTGGCATCGGCCGCCGCCGCGCTGCGCTCGGCGAGCGCCCGTCGCACCGCCACGAGGTAGACCCCGACGGCGCCGAGCACGAGCCCGATCACGAGAGCGACGATGATCATGAGGGCATAGAACTCTAGTGGGCGGCCCGGACGGCACGGTGGCGCCCCTCGGGGTTGTCTACGATTCCGCGAACATGCCTCCCAAGCCCCGTACGAGCACGTCCAAGAAGCCCGATGCCGGCCGGTCCCGGCCGCTGCTGCCGCTCGTCCTCGGCGCCTCCGGCCTCGTCATGCTCGCGGTCGTCCTCGGCTGGATGCTGCTCGGCGGCGGAGGGGGCGTCGACGCCAAGGAGTCGGCGGGCGCGAAGGCCGCGCTCGAGCAGGCGGGATGCACTCTCACGGTCGTCAAGGCGTTGAAGAACGCCTCCGACCATTCCGACGTGCCCACGCCGGACACGAAGCCGACGTGGAACACGTTCCCGCCGACGAACGGCCCGCACTACGGGGAGACAGCGCTCTTCGGCGCCTACGACGAGTCGCTCCAGCAGGCCCGCGTCGTCCACAACCTCGAGCACGGCGGCGTCTATGTCCAGTACGGGAAGGACGTGCCCGAGGCGACCGTCGCACAGCTCAAGGGCTTCTACGACGACCACCAGAACGGGACGCTCCTCGCGCCCCTTCCCGGGCTCGGCAGGACGATCGCGCTCGGCGCGTGGGTCGCGCCCGACAACTCCGTCGCCGGCCGCACCGATCGCGGCAACGGTTATCTCGCCAAGTGCACCACCTACGACGAGGCGGCTTTCGCCGCGTTCTTCGACGCCTACCAGTTCAAGGGCCCCGAGCGCTTCCCCGCGGGCGCGATGGCGCCCGGCTCGTAGAGCCGAGCCCAGCGCCTAGACTCGGCCTGTAGCTGCCGGGGTGGCGAAACTGGTCATACGCGCCCGACTTAAAATCGGGTGTCCCTCGGGACGTCTGGGTTCGACTCCCAGCCCCGGCATCGCTTGTCTGTGCGGTGCGTGGCTCCTCGTCGTGGCACGGGGACACTCCGGTGGGGCTGAGGGCAAGGTGGAGGGCAACGTGACCGGAGTCGCGGCGTCGCGCAACCCTGAGCTGAGCAGGCGGGCGGGGTCGTGCCGGACATGCTCGCGGCTGTCGGCGTCGCAGGTGACCGCCGACGAGACTCCTACACTCTCCGATCCGTGGCCGGTAAGACGCAAGAGGCGCTGTACTCCGACATCGATCTGGAGCTGTCGTGGTCTGAGCAACAGCTTCCGCAGATCGAGCGGACGAAGCACGTGCACGCTCTCCACCCGTATCTCGGCAAGTACGTCCCTCAGCTCGTGGAGACCTTCCTCCGTCGCTACTTCAAGCCCGGGGACATCATCTACGACCCGTTTGTCGGCTCCGGCACAACACTCGTTGAGGCCAACGTCTTTGGGGCCAGCTCCGTCGGTTGCGACATCTCGGCCTTCAACTGCCTTCTCTCCCGCGTCAAGACCACGACCTACTCGCTCGCATCTCTGGAGCTGGCCCTCAAGGTGGCCCTTGAGGAGGCCCGGCAGGAGGGGCAGGCCGTCATTGCCGCATGCAGTGCGTGGCTGAACGAGTGGTATTCGCCGCGAGCACTTGGGGAGCTACTCGCGTACCGCGATGCCATCGAGACTCTCGCTGATCCTGCCTGGGACGTGGCGCGCGTCGTCCTCTCGCGTTCGGCTCGTTCGGCCCGGCTGACCACCCACTTCGATCTCGACTTTCCCCGGCGACCTGCCACCGAGGCCTACCACTGTCACAAGCACAAGCGGACGTGCCGCCCAGTGGACGAGGCAGCAAAGTTCCTCCGGCGATACACGCTGGACACGATCAAGAGACTGCGAGCCTTCGCGACGGTGCAGACGAATGCGGCGGTCGACGTCTTCCACGCCGACTCGCGGTTCATCGACCTGCCATCGAAGGTGACGGGGGTGATCACCTCACCTCCGTACCCCGGCCTGATCGACTACCACGAGCAGCACCGCTACGCCTATGAGCTACTGGGTCTGACCGACCGGCGAGTTGAGGAGTTGGGTGCAGCCAAGAAGGGCAAAGCACGCGGCGCGATCCAGGAGTATGTCGATGGCATGGTGGCCGTTCTAGCGAATGCTCGCGAGCAGTTGCACGGCAACGGCCCTGTTGTCATCGTCGTGAACGACTCGAAGAACCTCTATCCAGAGATCCTGTGTCGCGCTGGTCTTCGCCTGGAGGAGCGGCTGACGAGGCATGTGAACCGGCGCACAGGTCGCCGTGCCGGGGAGTTCTACGAGGATGTCCTGATCTGTGCCGCTGACGGGTGAGCAGCGGGAACGCGCTCGCGCGCAGTTCGAGCGGTTTCTCCTGCGTCGGGTACAGAACCTGGAGCGGCTCACGCTGAGCCACCTGAAGTTCAACGTCCTCTTGACCCGCGTGACAGCGACGATGCTCGAGCTGGAGACGCCCGAAGCTCTCCTTCGATCTCGGCTCGCTCAACACCTCGAACGAGGCTCGGTGACAGCCTTCGGAACGACGCTCCAGTCCATTGCGAAGGACCTCGCAGGAGAGGCGACGGGAGTCGCGGGGGCAGACATCATGCTGACGCGCAACGGGCGTCGCCACTACATCCAGGTGAAGAGTGGCCCCGACACGGCGAACCAAGACATCGCGCAGAACATCTCCACCCTTCTCAACTCGGCACGGGCACGCGACCCTGAGTCGATCTGCCTCTTCGGCGTCTGTTACGCCAGGCCAGATCAAATCAGCCCGATCGTCCAGAACCAACTCGACCAACGCGGGGTCGGCCTTAAGGTAGGCCGTGCTTTCTGGGAGTTCATAAGCGAAGACCCCGGTTGTCTTGACGAGCTTCTTGCGTTGGCGGCCACCGTGGCAGACCAGGCCGCTCCTGGCGAGGTGAGCTTCGCGGGGCGAGTTGAGACAAAGCTGGAGCAGCTCACGAACGAGTTCCGGGCACGGTACGGGGAGGCTCTCACCGACGAGACCTGGGGCCGCTTCCTAGCCGACAACTCGTGACGCCGCTGGGGTGCGCTCGGCGTCATGGGAGCGCCTCAGTCGCGTCGAGAGGTTCCGAGAACGTGCGTGACGACACCTCTTCCGGATGAAGCTCTCGGAGCCGGAACCCGCTCTGCTCACGACCCGTGAGGCCGAGACCTGCTCGGCCTGCATCCGGGCACGGTCAAGGCGATGTGCAGAAAGGGCAGCCTGCCCGCCATCAAGATCGGCCCGAAGGGCCGCCGGCGCGTCATCCGGGCCGGGCGGACGCTTCACGGCGCTCCGGCCGGAGCCGTCGGCTCGGTCCGCTCCGTGCCACGGCCGGCGGCGAGGACGGCGAGCACGACCAGGCGAGCACGACCAAGGGAACGGCGGCAGCCCGCCAACGAGGTTCCACTGATCCGGTAGAACCGGAGAGACACCTTCGCCGGGTGGCCCGGACCACCTGCGGTGGGCGTCTCGGGGCTGCGAGTCTCGAGGCCCGAGTCGTGCCGCCGTGGGCGCGGGTACACTGCGCGCGCCATGGCCAGCACCCACGAGTTCGTGCTGTACGGCCCGCTCGAATGGGACACGCCGCTCTCCCGGACGGCGATCGCGCAATACGACCAGGCCGTCCCTTACGCCGACGTGCACGAGGACATCGCGGAGCGGCTCCGCTACCCGGAGCGTGCCACCATCGTCAGCTGCCCCGTGCGGCTCTGGGAGATCTCGCACGACCGCGACATCTCGTTGCGCACGGCCGCCCTCGAAGCCCGGGGGCTGTACCCGTGATCGACCGCGTTCGCGACGCGATGATCACCGAGCCGCGCTCGCTGCCCGCGACGGCGTCGGCACAGGAGGCGGGGGAGGTGCTGACCCCGCGGGAGGTGCGCGCCGTCTACGTCGTCGATGCAGGCGGCGGCCTCACGGGTGTCGTCACGAGGAAGACGCTCGTCGCCCGCGTCGTGGCCCCCGGTCTCGATCCGCGGACCACCGAGGTCGGCTCGATCGCCGAGGCGCCGCACTACACGATCGACGCAGACGTGCCGCTGGACGAGGCCTTCCGCTTCCTCGAGGAGCAGGACGCCGAGCGCGTGCCGGTCGTCGAGCACGGCAGGCTCGTCGGTGTGCTGTCGCGCAGTGTGCTGCAGCGCAGGCTCGCCGAGGACGAGGCCCCCGAGCCGGACTTGCCGCCGGCGGCGTAGGGGCGAGGGCGTGCCTCGCCCGACCGGCGACGAACCCCGCGGTTAGTGCGTTTGTCGGCGCCGCCTGCGCCCGCCGGGCAGGAGCGGGGTCACCGGCTCGCTCCCCGCCGCGCACTCGAGGTTGTCTGCCTCCACCGAGAGCCGGCGCGCGCGTGGGCCGAGCGGCTCCGGGTTGATGCCGCGGCGCTGGAGCTCCGCCTCGACCCCGTCCGCGCCGAGCCGGCCGAGCGCCTTGTGGAAGCCGTCCGGGGCCCGGCGCTCGAGCGCCCTGAAGAAGGCCGGTAGCCAGCGGCCGGCGTGATCGCGGAGGAACGCCTCCTCGATCTCCAGGCACAGATCCGCTTCGGCGTCGTGGCCGGCCTCCGCCGCCGCGAGCCGGCGGGCGCCGAGGAAGGCGAGGAACTCGAGCTCGCAGCCCGCGTGGTCGGGCCGCTCGTGCGCCGGGCCGCGCGCCTCGGCGCCGAACGCCCGGTAGAAGCCGGCGACGTCGGACATCTGACGTGCCTGCCGGAAGGGATCGTCCTCGTAGCTGCCCTCGTAGGGCGCCACCGCGACCTTGCCGCCGAACAGGCGCTGCTGTGCCGCGCCGACCGCAGCCGGAGACGAGCCGGCGATCGCGGCGCGCAGCGACCCGAGGGCGGCAGGCGCCCCCGGGCGCTCCGCGAGAGCCGCGGCGAGCGCGTCGACCTCCTCGAGCGACTCGCGGGTCGGCGTCGACACCGACAGCGACAGCAGCTGCCACAGCACGACGACGGCGACGTCCGCATCCGGCGCGGCGGCGACCTGCGCGGTCATGCGCGCGCCGCCAGGCGGAAGGGAACCCAGTTCGCGTAGTGCTTGCGCCCGCCGCGGTTGGCCTGCTCGCCGATCCACACGGCGAAGGCCACGCTCCAGGTCAACCCGGGGTCGAGCGGCGCGCCGATCCCCTCCCGTCGCGACGGAAAGCCCAGGGCGACCGTCCACGACGACCCGTCGTGGACACCGTGGCCGCGGGCGTCGTCGCGCGGAAGGTGCGTCGTCGTCCCGAAGCCCTCCGCGACGATCTGCTCGATCGGCGTCGTCCTCTCCTTCTGCGAGAGCGGGTTGCCGGCAGCGCGCCCGACCCAGTACAGGCGAGCGGTCGCGGGCGGGAGGACGTCGTCGGGCATGACGTCGTGCACGACGCGTGGGTAGAGCTGGTCGACGCCCGTCTTGCCGGCGAGATCTCGCTCCCACGTGGCGCGCCACTGCAGGATGTGCGTGGGCGAACCCGCCGCACCCATCGTGATCGCGGGCGGGGTGCCGGCGCGGGTCGGCAGCATCACGGCCACCGCGTCGTGGAAGCGGTGTACGCCGTCGAGGTCCGACACCTCGGCGTCCTCCCACTGCAGCCGGAAGGCGACGGTCTCGCCGTCGTGCAGCGCGCGGACCCGCAGATCCGCCACTCCCGCGTACGGCAGCCGCGGCGGCGCCACCTGTTGAGCGGCGAGCGGTACCGTGGCCTCGGGCGCGTCGTCCCAGGCGGCGGCGGCCGGATCCTCGACGGGGATGCCGCCGGAGCGGAACGCCGCCACCACGACGGGCTCGCCCGCCGGCTCCTCGCTGCCGACGAGGCCGATCACGCCGGCGCCCGCGAGCGCGCCCGCGCCGACGGCGCCGATCGCGCCCGCTCCGAGCAGCGCGTCCCTGCGGGTGATCGTCTTCTCGCTCATCGTCACCTCACGTGTTGTGGCGGAAGCCGGTGGCCGGCTCGCCGGCGAGCTCGGTCGCGAACTCGAGCGGCCGGACGAAGGTCGGCTCGCGCAGCGGCACGGCGACGATCTCCTTGCCCTCCTCGTCGTAACCGCGTGCGACGCCGTCCTTCACGTCGAACGTGTCGATGATCCGCTCGGTCGAGCCGAACAGCATCAGCAGCCCGAGCAGCTCGGGGTCGTCCTTCGCGTTCCTGTACGTCGCGATCGCCTGCTCGACACCGGGGCCGAACATCTGGGTCAGGTAGTCGACCGGGACGTGCACCGGCGGGACGTAGTAGACGTTCGGCTCGAGCCCGAGCTGCGGGTAGAGCGGCAGCGCGATCCTCTTCACGTGCACGAGGTAGTCGGCCGGCTTGCGCGGGTCGATCTCGTCCGGGCGCGACAGGTAGTTCGTGAGACGCAGCCGCCCGATGCACGCGGTCGTGCACTGGGTCTGCAGGCCCTGCTCGAGCTTCGGGTAGCAGCCGATGCACTTCTCCGAGACGCGTGTCTCGAGGTTGAACATCGTCTTCTTGTAGGGGCACGCCGTGAGGCACTCCTGGTAGCCGCGGCAGCGCTCCTGGTCGACGAGCACGACGCCGTCCTCCGGCCGCTTGTAGATCGCCTCGCGCGGGCAGGCGGCCACGCACGCCGGGTACGTGCAGTGGTTGCAGATGCGCTGCAGGTAGTACATCCACATCATCGAGTGCGGCGCGTCCTCGAGGTAGGGGACCGTGTCCGCGTCGCCCGTCGGCTCGTCCTCGCCGATGTTCGGGTAGTTCCAGTCCTCCTCGTCCGGCGTCCAGCCCAGGACGCGCTCGCCGTCGGGCGCCGCCTCGAAGAGGGTCTTCCCCGCGTAGGTGTCGCCGTCCCAGGACTGCTCGGAGAGGCGGTCGAGCACGTTGACGTCCCAGCCCGTCGGGTAGAAGCCGAACGGCTTCGTCTCGATGTTGTTCCAGAGCATGTACTCCTGGCCTTTGCCCCAGGTCCACGTGCTCTTGCAGGCGATCGTGCAGCTCTGGCAGGCGATGCACTTGTTCGTGTCCATGATCATGCAGAACTGCCGCTTCGGCCTCGAGCCCTCGTACGGGTACTCCATGTCACGGCCGAGCTGCCAGTTGCTCACCCTGGGCACGGTCAGCTCCCCTTCTTCTGGGTGACGTAGGCGCCGGCGAGGTAGGCGAGGAGCGGATCGCCCGCCGCCTCGGGGCGGAGGCCGAGCGTGACCGGGCGCCAGAGCTTCTCCGCCCCGGTGCCGCCGTCCTCGGCGCGCTCGATCTTGATGAACGCCTCCTTGGGCGCGCCCGAGACCGAGTGGACGTCGGCTTCGAAGCCCTCGCCGATCACCTGGCCGAAGTAGTTCTTGCGCGTCAGGCTCTCGGTCATCTGCGTCGGGCGCAGCCAGGCGCGCGTGCCCGACTGGTGGCTGCCGTGCCGGAAGAGCGCGACGTAGCGGGTCACCTCGTTCTGGGCGGGGTTGCCCTCCGCCACCTTCTGCGCCTGCACGGTGCCCGGCGTGGCGGCGTACATGTTGAACCAGGTGCGGATGAGGCCGCGCGTCATGCCCGAGTAGACGCGGGCGCGCATCATCGCCCGGGCGACGTCGTAGTACGGCTCGTCCTCCTTCCAGTCCCGGTACGGCCGGTCGGCGGGGTCGGCGTCGATCCACGCGTAGTCGCCGTCCTGGAGGCCGAGCTCCTCCGCGTCGCGCGGGTGGATCTCGAAGTACGCCTCGCCCGTCCACGGGGAGCGCGGGTCGCGACGGTACGGGTCGCCGAACGGGCCGAACAGCATCGCGATCCAGTCGGCGTCGACGGCGGTGGAGTGGGCGCCCCAGCGGTACTTGGGCGTCTGGAAGATGAACCGGTAGGCGGGATCGAGCTCGAACAGTGGATGGTGCGTCTGGCGCAGCGCCTCCCAGGTGTGCACGACGTTCCTGTACTGGCGCGTCTCGCTGTCCCGCTGCGAGACGGGGACGCCGTAGCTCTCGGGCCCGCGCGGCTTGATCGACGGGTGCTCCTTGTTCGAGAGGATCGAGTTCGGGTCGTAGAAGGTCGCGTCGACCGGCTCGCGCCACACCGGCAGTGCCTCACCGGCCTCCTGGAACTCGCGCTCGGGCCGGTAGAACTCGAGCCGACCGGTCGGCGTGTACCACGGCTTGTCCTCGTACCGCTGCTCCCAGCCGGCTGCGCGTGGGTAGGTGCGCGGGTTCATCAGGAGCGGCGTGCCCTCCCTGGACGAGGCGTGCAGGTCGTCGAAGATGACGCCGCGCGTCGCGTTCGAGCCGCCGAGCACGCGCTGCAGGTACGGGGACGGGTCGCCGTCGAGCACGCCCTTCCAGTACTGGGCCATGCGCGGCTCCTGCACGAGCTTGCCGAGCTCGGCCGCCGTCAGCGCGAGGATCTCGTAGTCGGAGCGCGAGTCGTGGATCCGCGCGAGCGGCGTCGCCGGGAAGGCGAGCAGGAACGGGTTCGTGCAGCTCGCCGTCATGTCCGGGAGCTTGAACTCGGCCCAGGAGTCGGCCGGGAAGACCATGTCCGCGTACTCGCAGGAGCTCGTCCAGTGCCACTCGTTGCAGAAGATCGCGTCCTGCCTGGGCAGCGTGTTCTTGACGACGTCGAACGACCACTTGGCGTTGCCGAGCAGGGAGTTCGAGTTGCCGAACCAGATCACCTTGGTCGGCGTTGGCATGTGGCTCTTGCCGGTGATCGCCTCGCCCTTGTGCGGGTCGTCCCCGGACTTGAACGCGCGGAGCGGCCGCTCACCGTAGTTCCAGTAGTGGGCGGACTCGGCCTTGTAGTACTTCTTCACGCGGGCCGTCTTCGTCAGGTCGAGCTCGATGTCGAACGGGTTCTCGAGGATCCACTGGGGCATCGCCTGGAAGAGGGAGCCGCGGTAGTTGCCGGCGAAGCTGCCGACGTTGCCGCCGATGTGCCCGATGTTGTCGGTGAGCGCGGCGACGAGGAAGTGCACCCGCCCGAAGAGGTCGTTGTTGAAGTAGTGGTTCGGGCCCATGCCGGCGGCGAGCAGCGCCTTGCCCTTGTTCTCCGCGAGCTGCCGGGCGAGGCTCTGGATCGCACGGGCGGGGACGCGGCAGACCTCGGCGGTCGTCTGCAGGTCGAAGCTCTCGTCGAGGTACTGCTTGAGCAGGTCGAAGGCCGGACGGACGGTCACGGTGGAGCCGTTCGCGAGCGTTACCTCGAACTCGCCGAGCAGTGCCGGATCGCCGGGGAACTTGCCGCCCACTTCGTCCCGGGAGACCGCCTTGGGCCCGTCCGTCTCGCGATCCCAGTAGACGAAGTCGCCCCACTTGTCCCGCAGCTCGGTGGGCACGATCTGCTTGCCGACGGTGAACGGGGGCGGGGGCGGGGATGTGTTGATCTCGTCGGCCGGTTTCAGCACGACGTAGTTCTCGAGCGGCTTCAACGTGTAGTCGGGGAAGACGTCACGGGCGTTCAGCCGCTCGCCCGTGTCGAGCCTGACGAGGAGCGGCAGGTCGGTGCGCTCGACGACCGCCTTCCTGTCGTAGAGGTTCTTCGCGATCAGCTCGCGGGCCACGCCGAGCAGCAGCGCGGTGTCGGTGCCGGCGCGGAGGATGATCACCTCGTCGGCCTTGTTCGCCGTCGGCATGTAGTCGGCGCTGATCACGACGACACGGGTGCCTTTCAGGCGCGCGTCGCCGATCCAGTGCCCGTCGGGCATCTTCGTGCAGATCCAGTTCATGCCGATGATCACGAGCAGGTCGGTGTGCTCGGCCGCGAACAGGTCGAAGTCGACCGTCTGGCTGCCGGTCACCATCGGGTGGCCGGGCGGCAGGTCGGTGTGCCAGGCGTAGTTGTCGAACGCGCGGCTGCCGACGATCTCCTCGGGGGCTGCGTCCGGCCGTACCTTCGCGTCGAGCAGGGCCAGCATGTTGGCGAAGCGGTAGAAGCCGAAGATGCGGCCGATGCCGAGCAGCGGCATGCCGCCGCGCATCTTGATCGTCTGCACGCCGGCGCCGTGCATCGCCTCGACCATGCCCGGGTCGTAGTCCTGCTCGAGCAGCTTCTGCGCGCCTTGCTCGCCGTTGTAGGTGCGGGCGACGTTCTCGAGCGTCTTCGCGGCGATCGCGGTGGCGTCGTCCCACGAGAGCTTGATCCAGTCGTCCGTGCCGCGGAGGCTCAAGTCCGACTTCGGCGAGCCGTCGTCGTTGCGCGGGAACCCTGCCTCGACCCACTCCTTGAAGCCCTTCCGGATCATCGGAGCCTTCACCCGCCGGTCGCCGTAGAAGCGGCGGCTGAGGATCAGCCCCTTCTGGCAGATGCGCGGATCCCAGCGATGGGAGGCCTGGTTGCCGTACAGGTCGGTCGCCTTGCCGTAGCCGTAGGTCGGGCTGATGCGGACGACGACACCGTTCTTCACGTGCGCGCGCAGCAGGCAGTTGTGCGTGTCGTTCGGGGCGCACGTGAACACGAACGTCGAGTCGTCCGAGAACTGGTCGCGGTAGATCTGCTCCCAGCCGCGATCCGGCATCACTCGGAGCGGGTTGCCGGGGGCGAACGCGCTCGGCGTCTCGACGCTCGCAGCGCCGGCGGCGGAGAGGAAGCGCGCCGGGCCGAGCAGCTCCGCGAGTGTGGCGCCCGAGCCGGCGGCGACCGCACGGGCGAGGAGCTGCCTGCGGGAGAGACCTGCCATCACCCGGGACGGTCGCGGACGGGTGGGGTGGTCGCATCGGAGAGCGGCCGCAGGCGGCTCCGTACTTTCTACGGGTTCCCTGGGAGGGACCGGAAAAACACCCGGGTTTCTCCGGTCCGCAGCCCTCTGCGGCCGCCCGTCGTCAGGGCTCGAGGGCGACGAGCGCCGCGGTGACGATCGCGGCGGTGTCGATGCCGTACTCGGCGTACACCTCGGGCTGGCTGCCTGTCTGGCCGAACCGGTCGACGCCGAGGGGGACGCAGCGGGTCGCGAGTGCGGAGCCGAGGAACGAGAGCGCGTGGCTGGCGCCGTCGATCACGGTGACGACGGGGAGACCTTGCTCGCCGGGCAGCAGGAGCTGCTCGAGGTGGCTGCGGACGCGCGCGCCGCCTCCTCGCACGGGCGCGGTCGTCGCCGCCTGCCAGCCGCGGTAGAGCCGGTCGGGGGAGGAGAGGCAGAGCACGGTCGCCTCGACGCCTTCCTCGTCGGCGAGCAGCTCGGCGGCAGCGAGCGCCTCCGGCACGATCGCGCCGCAGGCGGCGAGGATGACGCGGTCGTCGCTCGCGGTGCCGGGCTCGCGCAGGCGAAAGCCTCCCGCGACGACGTCTGCGCGGAGGGCCTCGTCGCCGCGGCGGGCGGCAGCTTCTGCGAACGGCCCCTGGTCGACCGGTGTCGTCGAGAGGCGCAGGTAGAGCGCCTCGCCGCCCTCCTCCTGCATGCGGGCGAGGGCGTCGAGCAGCAGCCATTCGAGCTCGCGCGCGTAGCAGGGCTCCGTGTAGGTGAGGCCGGGCGTCTCGATGCCGATGCCGGGTGTGTTGAGCGACTGGTGGGCGCCGCCCTCGCGGGAGAGTGAGATCCCCGACGGGGTGCCGGCGAGGACGAAGCGGGAGCCCGAGTAGGTGGAGTAGACGATGCCCTCGAGGGCGCGCATGACGAAGGGGTCGTAGAGGGTGCCGATGGGGAAGAGGCGCTCCCGCTGGAAGTCCCAGGTGAGGCCGAGCTGGCCGAGCAGGAGCACGAGGTTCATCTCGGCGATGCCCATCTCCAGGTGCTGCCCCCTGGGGCTGACGCGCCATTTCATGGGCGAGTCGGCCATCTCGTCGTAGACGGGCTCCTCGTCGGGGCCCCAGACTCCGGTCTTGTTGATGAAGCCGCCCAGGTTGGTGGACGAGGAGACGTCGGGGGCGACCGTGACGAGCCGCTCGGCGAGGCCGGGCACGCGGGAGAGCTCGAGCAGCGTGCGTCCGAAGGCGGCCTGGGTGGAGGTGCGGCCGGGATCCCGCTCGGAGAGGACGGCGGGCACGGCGACCGTCGCGGCGGCGGCGCGGTCGCCGCGGTCGAGGCGTGCCCGCGCGTCGGCGAGCACACGGCCCTCCGGCGTGTCGGGCGAGAATGCGTCCCACTCGTCGGCCGGGGTGAGGCCGACCGACGCCCGGAAGCGGTCGATCTGCTCGCCGCTCAGCAGGACGGAGTGGTTCTGCGGTCGGCCCGCGATCTCGAGGCCGTAGCCCTTGATCGTGTAGGCGAAGATCACCGTCGGGCGGTCGGGCGTCTCGCGGGCACGGCGCAGCGCGTCGAGCACGTCCGCGAGGTCGTGGCCGCCGAGGTCGCGCACGAGCGGCGCCACCCGGCCGGGATAGAGGTCGAGCAGGCGTGCGAGCCGCGAGCGGTCGCCGCCGTCGAGGCCCTCGAGCACCGTCTGCCGCACCACGTCCTCGCTCGCGCCGAAGAGCGACTGGTACTGCTCGTTGGGCATCTCGTCGATGCGCCGCCGCAGCAGCTCACCGTGCTCGCGGCCGAACGCCTCGCGCAGCCGCCGCCCGTACTTCAGCTCGATCACCTCCCAGCCGCTCGTCGTGAACTGCGCCTCGAGCTCGGCCGCGCGGATGCCGGGAATGACCCGGTCGAGCGACTGCCGGTTCAGGTCGACGATCCAGAGCACGTTCCCGAGCCGCCGCGCGAGCGGCTCGGCCAGCGCCTCCCAGATGTTGCCCTCGTCGAGCTCGGCGTCGCCGAGCAGCGAGATGAAGCGGCCGCCGGTGGAGGCGCCGAGCCGGGACTCGGTGAAGCGGTCGGCGAGCGCGGCGAAGAGCGGCGCGGCGGAGCCGAGCCCCACCGAGCCGGTGGAGAAGTCGACCGGATAGGGGTCCTTGGTGCGCGACGGGTAGCTCTGCAGCCCGCCGAAGTCGCGCAGCCGCGTCAGGTAGGAGCGGTCGAGCCGGCCGAGCAGGTACTCGATCGCCTGTAGCACGGGCGAGGCGTGCGGCTTCACCGACACCCGGTCCTCGGCCCGCAGGTCGGCCAGATAGAGCGCGGTCATCAGCGTCACCATCGAGGCGGACGAGGCCTGGTGGCCACCGACCTTCAGCTCGTCGCCCTTCTCCCGCTCGCGGTTCGCGTAGTCGACGATCCGCACCGCGAGCCACAGCACGCGGCGCTCGATCGCCGCGAGGGCGTCGAGGTCGAGGTCGGGAGGGGCCGTCGCGGTCGCGGTCATGGTGGTCGATGCTACGGGAACCGGGAGCCGGTCGGAAGGCTCGAACGGCGGTGACGCTCTCCTGCCGAAGGTCGTTCGGAATCCGCACGTGATTCCGGACTATCGAGACCGTTCGTGCGGTCGGCGACGGGGGAGAGCTACGAGAAGGTGCCCGCGACCGGTGCGAGCGGGCGAGGCATGGCCTCGCCCCTACGGCAACCCGGCGGCGGCGAGCGCGGCGCCGTGGAGGATGTCGCGCTCGCTCGCCTCGATCTCGGGGAGGCCGTACCGGTCCATCACCTCGCGCAGCACGACGAGGCCGCCGACGATCACCGGCGCGCGGGCCGGCTCGAGCCCGGCGACGCGCTCCCGGGCGGCGAGCGGGAGCGCGGCCAGCTCGTCCGTGACCCCCTCCACGGCCGCACGGGAGATCCGGTGGCCGTGGATCCGCTCGGCGTCGTGCTCGGCGAGGCCGAGGTCGATCGCCGCGACGGTCGTGACGGTGCCCGCGACGCCGATCGCTGCGCTCACGTCGAGCGCGGGGAGGAGGGAGCGAACATCGGCGCCGGCCGCCGCGCGCTCGCCGGGGAGGGGAGGGTCGTGGTGCAGGAAGCGCTCGGTGATGCGGACGCAGCCGGCCTGCAGGCTCGTCGCGAACGTGACGCCGGCGGGCCCGCCGACGAGCAGCTCGGTGGAGCCGCCGCCGATGTCGACGACGAGCGTCTCCCGGTCGAGCGACCGGTCGGAGGTGACGCCGCGGAAGGTCGTCTCCGCCTCCTCCCGACCGTCGAGCAGCCGCGTCGCGAAGCCGTAGCGGCGCTCGAGCTCCGCCAGGAACTCCGCCCCGTTGGCTGCGTCGCGCACCGCGCTCGTCGCGACCGCGAGCACCCGTTCGGCGCCGAGCACGTCGGCCTCGGCCCGGTAGCCGTCGAGCACCCGGTGCACGCGGGCAACCGGCCCGGGCTGGAGCAGCCGCCGTTCGTCGACCCCCTCGCCGAGCCGCGTGATCGCGAGCAGGCGCACCACCTCGTCGACGCGGCCGTCCTCGACGTCGGCGACGAGCAGGCGCGTCGAGTTGGTGCCCAGGTCGATCGCAGCGACGCGCACGGGCGCCACCGTAGCAATGTGCTACCTCGATGCATCTGCACTGGTGAGGCTTGTCGTCGAGGAGAGGGAGTCGGCCGCGCCGAAGGCATGGCTGGGCGTCGACCGCGGCGCCGTCTCGTGTGCTCTCGCTCGTGTCGAGGTCGGCCGTGCCGTTGCCCGCGAGGGGTCGTGCGGCCACGACTCGGGCGAAGAGGGTCCTCGACCGGGTCGACCTGATCGCACTCGACGACGAGCTGCTCGATCTTGCCGCGGAGATCGAGGGGCCGCTCCGAAGCCTCGACGCGATTCACGTCGCAGCCGCGCTCGAGCTCGGCGACACGCTCGGGGCGCTCGTCACCTACGACGATCGGATGGCACGTGCTGCCACGGCAGTCGGCCTGCCGGTCGCCGCGCCTGCCTGAACCCTACGCCGGCCGGCCGGCGCGGCAGTCGTCGCAGAGCCCGTCGAGCCCTGCGGCGCCCCGCTCGCAGCCGGAGCAGACGATGCCGGCGCGGACGCCCAGCGCCCCCGGCACGGCGCCCGGCGCGTCGGACAGCTCGCGGTACTCGCGCCGCAGGTCGGCCTCGGTCTTGCCGAGCGCATAGCTCGGCGAGACGAGCTCGCGGGCGTCCTCGACGCGGACGAGCACGGCCTGCTCGAACGGGTAGGGCTCGCCCGGGTACTCGTCGCGGAGCGCCTGCAGCACGGCAGGGTCGTCGGTGACGCGGGCGCGGCCGGTGAAGCGCCAGCCGCGGCGCGCGAAGTGGTCGACGACGTTGACGTGCACGCGGTCATCACGTCCGACGTTCGCGACCGTCTGCGGGGAGGCGACGTCGGCGAAGACGAGGTGGTCGGCGTCCCACACGCGCACTGTCCCCTTCGGCGACAGGTTGGGCGACCCGTCCTCGTTCAGCGAGGCGACGAAGCAGAGCGGGTAGCGGGCGACGCACTCGCGCGCGGCAGCCGGGATCGAGCCTTCGGCCATCCTCAGACTCCGGGCACGAACCAGAAGACCCGGCGCACCTGCGCACGCGCCTCGCGCACGGCCGCGAGCTGCACGTCGAGCCGTGCCCGCGACAGCTGCAGCCTCCCGTTCGCCTCGGCGAGCCTCTGCACGCTTGCCTCGGCCGCCGCGAGCTGCTGCTCGATCGAGGCAACGGTGCCGGAGATCTTCTCGAGTCGCGACGAGAACGTCCCCCCGGTGCGCTTCATGGCGCGGTAGAACTGCAGCCCGCGCACGACCGCGAATGCAAGCCCTGCCGCGACGGCGACGAGCAGGAGCGCGAGCGACAGCCACAAGCCGACCATGCGCCGATGCTAACAGCGGCCCTCCCCGGTGCTACCATTGATGCACGCGACGCGGGGTGGAACAGTCAGGTAGCTCGCCGGGCTCATAACCCGGAGGTCGCAGGTTCAAATCCTGCCCCCGCTAC
>Ga0153916_10000427_pt1 | contig 28191 bp, 28 predicted proteins | sample Opewatmetagenome_FD_109642 | JGI IMG/M metagenome (GOLD analysis project Ga0153916, IMG submission 109642) | Freshwater wetland microbial communities from Ohio, USA - Open water 3 Core 3 Depth 4 metaG | ecosystem: Environmental > Aquatic > Freshwater > Wetlands | place: USA: Ohio, Lake Erie...
CGGAGAGAACTGGGCAACGATCCAGCAAACGCTGCGAGGCTCGATGGCCCGCCGCACGCGATTCAACATTCAGATGGGCTTGGGTCGAGCCGACCCGAACCACCCGGAGTTTCCGGGAATCACGAACGACGTCTATTCCGAAGAAGCCGCTCGCGGGTTCTATGGCGAGTGGCTGCGGATGATGATGACCGCATGAGTGTGAGTACGGTGGGCACTTCAACTCCGGTCACCGCGCAACTGCAGTGGGAGATCGAACAGTTCCTGTATGCAGAGGCGGCTCTTCTCGATGAACGCAGGCACGAGGAGTGGTTCGCGCTGACCGCGGAAGACCTGCACTACTGCATGCCCGTGAAAGCCAACACACAGCCCGGCAGCAGCGGACTTCCGGGCCACGAATGCTTTGGGCACTTCGAGGAAACCCGGAGCACGCTGTGGCTCCGTCTCAAGCGCCTCGGTACGGGATTGGTGCTATCGGAAGAACCGTCGCCGCGCGTGCGTCGATTTGTGAGCAACGTGCGCATCACGAACATCTCGCCTGCAGGCGAGTACGAGGTGCAGTGCCTCTTCATCCTGCATCGTACGCGGCTCGACTGGCAGAAGGATGTGTTCCACGGTGCGCGTACGGACACTCTGCGGCGCGCCGATACGACGCTCGGATGGGAGATCGCGCGCCGAATCATCCACCTCGATATCGGTCTGGTGCCGAGCTACAACCTGAATACGCTGTTCTGACGCTCGCGCCCGCACCATGGCATTTCAAAAAGTGATGACGATGGCGGAGCTTGGAGACAGGGATTGCGCGAGTGTGTCGCTCGCCGGAGAACTGGTGGCGCTGTTTCGCGTGGGTGAGGAGCTCTTCGCAGTACAGGACCGCTGTTCGCACGCGCGCTGGCCTTTGACCAAGGGTGTCTACCGCGACGGCGTGGTCGAGTGCGCTCTTCATAAAGCGCAGTTTTGTGTGCGTACGGGCGCGGCGCTCCGGTTGCCGGCGACCCGTCCGGTGCGCACCTATCCGCTCAAGGTCGAGAACGGCGATATCTATGTCGATATCGAAACGGCAGACGAGGGGACACAGCATGGGATGGCTCGAGGGTAAGGTTGCATTGGTTACGGGCGGGGCTTCGGGTCTCGGACTGGGAATCGTGCAGCGTTTTCTGGCGGAAGGCGCAGAGGTTGGCGTGCTCGATGCCTCCGCGACAAAGCTCGGCGAGCTGAGCGAACTCGTTGGCGACCGTGTCACCTGCGTGCGAGGCGATGTCCGCAGTCTCGAGGACAATCGCCGCGCCGTCGAAACGCTGGTCGGCCGGCGCGGGCGCCTCGACATCTTCATCGGCAACGCGGGCATTTGGGATGGCTCCACGAGTCTCGTCGATTTGCCTGAGGACAGCCTTGACGCGGCATTCGATGAGGTCATGGGCGTCAACGTAAAGGGATATCTGCTCGGCGCGCGCGCCGCGACACCTCATCTGGTCCGCAGCCGCGGGACCATGATTTTCACCGTGTCCAATGCCGGGTTTTACGTCGGCGGGGGCGGGCCGCTTTACACGCTTTCCAAGCACGCGGTCGTTGGGCTTGTGCGCCAGCTTGCCCATGAGCTTGCGCCGGTAGTGCGCGTGAACGGTGTTGCTCCGGGCGCGGTGCCCTCGGACCTGCGCGGGCCGAAGTCGCTGGGACTGGCCGACAAATCCATCCGCGAGTTCGACATGAAGAGCGTCGCGGAACAGATCATGCCTCTGCCGATGGTTCCAACGCCCGCGGACCAGGCAGGGAGCTACGTGTATCTGGCTTCCGCGGCGAATTCCCCTGCGGCGACGGGCATCGTCATCAACAGTGATTGCGGCATCGGCGTGCGCGGCCTGTGGGCTGTTCGCGGCGGCGCCGATCTGGTGGAGCGCTTCGGCTCTCTGCCGGGTGCATGAGCGCGGGGCCATTACCATGCAACTGGGCTATTTCGGTGTAGGCACACGCGATGTCGCCGCGTGGGAAGAGTTCGGCACCCAGGTGTTGGGATTCGAGACTGGGGGAGGCGATGCCACGGGCGCGCTCGTGTTCCGGCTGGACTCGCATCGGCGGCGTATCGTCGTGCATCCGGACGCTGACGAGGATTTGCTCTATGCCGGCTGGGAAGTCCGCAACAGAGAAGAGCTGGCAGCAGTAGCAGCGCGCCTCGAAGCCGCAGGCGTCCCGTTGCAGCGATCCGATCCTGGCCTCGCGGCCGGGCGCGGCGTGAAAGAGCTGATCTGTTTTTCGGATCCGGACGGCCTGCGCTCGGAGATCTACTACGGCCCGGAGATGTCCTGCGAGCGGCCGCCGTGCTCGCCTCGAGCCGTTTCGGGCTTCGTCACGGGGACACTGGGCCTGGGCCATTTCGTGGTTCGCGCGGCGGATGTGGCGGCCACTCAGCGGTTCTACTGCGAGGTGTTGGGCTTCCGCCTGACGGACCTCATCCGGATGCAGGTGACACCGGAGCTTACGGTCGAAGTGCCGTTTCTTCACTGCAATCCTCGCCATCACTCGCTTGCACTGCTGGGCCTGCCGCTGCCGAAGCGAATGCAACACTTCATGGTCGAGGTGCGCTCGCTGGATGATGTGGGCTTCGCCTGGGATCTCGCTCGACGGCGCAACATCGAGATCACGCTCGATCTCGGCCGGCATAGCAACGACCACATGGTCTCGTTCTACATGCGCACGCCGTCCGGGTTCGAAGTGGAATACGGCTTCGGTGCGAGAACTGTGGATTCGGATTGGACTGTCGAGCAGCACACGGTGATCAGCACGTGGGGCCATCGCGGTCCTGCAACGGTTTGAGAGGCGCGCAAAGAGATGACATCCCGCGAAGAAAGCACCAGTAAGCGCATCAAGGCCGGCGCCATTGATCTGCACTACCACGAATCGGGCAGCGGTTTCCCGGTTGTGCTTCTGCACGGCGGTGGGCCCGGCGCCAGCGGGTGGAGTAATTTCAGCCGCAACTTTGCGCCGCTCGCCGCACACTGGCGAGTGCTGGTGCCCGATTTGCCTGGGTTCGGCAAGTCGGAGCGAGTCACGCTCGAGGATCGGGCATTTGGTTTCTACGCAGGCGTCATACGTGACTTTCTGCGGGCGCTCGGCATCTCGCAGGCGCATTTCGTCGGCAATTCGCTCGGCGGTGGCACCGCTCTCAAGCTTGCACTTGATCATCCCGGACACGTCGGCCGGCTGGTTTTGATGGGCACCGGTGGCAGTTTGCCGGTGTTCTCCGCTACGCCAACTGAGGGCGTGTGCCGTCTGTTCGACTTCTACGCGGGCGCTGGGCCCTCCATGCAGAAGCTGCGCTCATTCATCGACCTTCTGGTCTATGACACCTCGGCCATCACGGACGAGCTGCTCGCCGCGCGTTACGCCGCGGCCACGCTCCCCGAGGTGGTCTCGAACCCGCCGCTGAAGTTCAAGGGTCGCCCGCCCCTGGAAGAGCTATGGCGCGAGGCCCTGGGCGAGCTCACGCACGATGTGCTGCTGGTCAATGGTCGGGAGGATCGGGTCGTGCCTCTGGATACCGCCTTCCTGCTGCTGAAGCTCATCCCGAACGCGCGCCTGCATGTGCTGCCGAAATGCGGCCACTGGGCACAGTGGGAGCACGCGGATGAGTTCAACGCGCTGGTGCACGATTTTCTGGGTCGCGCGTCGGGAAGTGCTGCGCGCTGACGGGCACGCCGCATCCGCGGCGTTCGGCTGCCAGTAACTCAACGATCGCGAAACCGCGGCGGTCGCTTCTCGAGAAATGCCGCCACCCCTTCCTGTCCGTCCTCGGTACGCATCGACAAGGTCGAAAGGTCCGCTTCGATCCGCAGTCCGTCGCGAAGCGATCCCTGCATGCCACGCTGCACGGACTGGCGCGCGAGATTCAGCGCCACCAGGCCATGCTTCGTGAACTGTCGCGCAAAGGCGAGAGCCGCTTCGAGCGGCTCGCCGTTGACGACGCGATTGACGAGCCCGATGCGAAACGCTTCCTCGGCCGGGACACTGCGGCCACTCAGGATGATCTCGAGCGCCCGCGACTCGCCAATCAGCCGCGGAAGGCGCTGCGTGCCGCCGTAGCCAGGTACCATTCCGAGCCGGATCTCGGGAAGTCCGAGCGTCGCATTCCGGCCAGCCACGCGGAATGTGCACGCGAGCGCGAGCTCGAGCCCGCCACCCAGCGCGTGTCCATTGATGGCCGCGACCGACACGATGGGAAGCTCATCGAGCATGAGAAGAACGCGTTGTCCCTGCTCCGTGGCACGCTTCTCTTCCGCGACCGTGCGCCCCATCAGCTCATTGATGTCCGCGCCCGCGCAGAACGCCTTTCGGCCCGCGCCGGTGATGAGCAGCGCGCGAGCGTCGCTTTTCGCTACTTCCGCGAATCGCTCGGCCAGCGCATCAAGTGTCGCGTAGCTCAGCGCGTTGAGCGCTTCGGAGCGATCGATAGTAATGACGGCCGCTTCTCCGAGACGAGTCAGCAGTACGGTCATCGTTACGCATCCTTCATTGATGCCGCCGGTACGGGCCGCACCTCGCCGGAAACCACCATTTCAACGAGGCGACGCTTCAGAATCTTGCCGTTGTGCGTGGTCGGCATCTCCGCGAGCGTCAGCAGGAACTCCGGCAGGTCGTACTTCGAGAGTCCGTCGCGCCGCAGAGACTCCAGTACATCCGCGTAACGGGGCGCCGCCGCGCTGGGCACGATCGCGAGGCAGATGCGTTCACCGAGGCGAGCATCCGGAATGCCGAACGCGGCCGCTTTCGAGATTCCCGGCTGCCGCATGGCAAGCTCCTCGATCTGTGCAGGGTGGATGTTGTGCCCACCGCGAATGATGATGTCCTTCACCCGCCCGACGATCTGCAGGCTGCCGTCAGACGTCAATCGCCCGAGGTCGCCGCTCATGAACCAGCCGTCGCGGTTGTAACTGTTCTCGGTCGATGCCTGGTCGGCGTAGTAGCCGAGCATCATGCACGCGCCGCGTCCGGCGATCTCGCCGGTTTCGCCATGCGCGGCGGGCGTGTCGCGATCGTCTACCTTGAAGATGCGGATCTCATATGCGCTGCTGGCGCGGCCCACGGTCTCGAGTATGGTTTCGATTCCGTCGTCCGGCCGCGTGGAGCAGTGGGAAAGATTCTCTGTCATGCCATAGACGTTCTGTGGCACCACTCCCTGCGCAGCAAGTGCTTCTGCGGTCACGCGGGGGATCTGCGAGCCCGCCAGGTAGAAGATCTTGACGGCGCCGAGACTCTTCATGCCGCGGGAACGCTGTTCCTGAAGAATGTCGATGGCGTGCGTCGGCACGCCCTTCACGTAAGTGGCGTGGGTCGCCAGAATCCAGTCCAGAATCGAGGTGCCCGGGGGCGGATCGTTCATCACCAGCTCGCCGCCGGCCAGCAACATCTGCGCCGCGGCGATCCATGCGATGAGATGACTGATCGGGCTGAGACAGCACAGCACGGTCTGCGGGTGGTGTCCCCAGTCGCGAACCAGGTCCCGCGCGTTGGCCAGCACCGTGTTGTCCGAGTGCATCACGCCTTTTGGCGCGCCTGTCGTGCCCGACGTGAGCCCAAGGATGGAAACGCGGTCCGGATCGGGATCGACCGGCGCGAGGTTCTGCGCAACGGTGCCCAACGTGGGAAACTGAGAGCCGGTGCTGCGATCCGCGGGCAGCACAACGTGCTCCGGTAACGCTGAACGAAAAGTGGAAGCGAGCAGGTCCGGCGTCGCACCGAAGCCGTTTTCGAGAATCAGAAGCCGTGTCTGCATTCGGCGCGCGATGTCGAGTACCGTGGCCGCCGGAAAGTTCCGATGTAGCGCGGGTATGAACACGTATCCGTTGCGTGAGCAGGCGAGGAACAGGGCCGCGGCTTCCGCTCTATTCGACAGTAGAAGCGAGATGCGGTCGCCGCGCACGAGCCCCTTCTCATGCAGGAAGTCCGCTACGGCGTCGACCCAGCTCACCAGCTCGTGCCATGTCAGGCGTCGCTCGCGATCCCGCAAGGCGAAAGCATTCGGACGCGCTCGCGCATTTCCGAGCGCGAGCGAATAGAACGTGTCGGCTTGCCACATCCCCCGCCCGTACCAGTTGCGGGAGTGGGCAGGGTGATGGAGCGTGAGGAAGCGGCGCATGGGTTATCCCCGCAGGCCCTAACGTCGCGCGAAGCTACGACCGATGATCTGGCGATGGACCTGGTTCGTGCCTTCCCAGATCTGGGTGATCTTCGCGTCTCGCATCAGGCGTTCCACCCGGTAGTCGCGGCAGTAGCCGTATCCACCGTGGAGCTGGACTGCCTCGGTCGCTACACGCATGGCGAGGTCGGAAGCTCGCATCTTCAACATCGAAGCCTCGACCACGAGGTCCTTCTCGCCGGCTTCGACGCGCTCGGCGATGTGCCACAACCACCGCTCGCACAGGGCAAGGTCGGTTGCGAGATCGGCAAGCAGGAACTGCGTGGCCTGAAAATCGACGATGCGCCGACCGAACTGCGTTCGATCGTTCACGTAGGCCACGGCGTCATCGAAGGCGGCGCGTGCGATACCCAATGCATGGGCGGCAACGCTGGGTCGCGACTTGTTCAGAAACCGGTGCAGAAGAGGCGTGCCGCTGCCGGCGCCGCCAATGAGGTTGGCGCGTGGCGCTCGACAGTTCTCGAAGCTGAGGGCTGCCGTGCTCGAAGCGCGGTGACCCATCTTGTCCTCGAGGCGCACCACGGCGAGCCCTGGCGTCCCTTTCTCGATGGCGAGGAGCGAGACGGCGGATTTGTCTTGCGGCAACTCCGACCATTTGCCGAAGACCAGGTACACATCTGCCACGCCGCCGTTTGTGATGAAGAGCTTCGATCCGTTGACGACGACGTGGTCGCCGTCCGGTGTAAAGGTAGTGCGCATCGCCGTGGCGTCCGATCCCGCGGTCGGCTCGGTCAGCGCGAGCGCGAGGATGCCGCCATCGAGAAGGCACTTCATGACGCATGCCTTCAACTCGTTCGAACCCGAGTCGAGGAGCGGAATGGACGCGTGGAAATTCGTGGCCCACGTGATGCCGGTGGCCGCGCAGGCGCGGGAAATTTCCCGCACGCAGAGCAGGTAGGCGGAGAAGGAGCAGTCAGCGCCCCCGAACTGCGCCGGGACGAACATCGCGTTCAGGCCGAGGGCATTGATGTCGTGAACGTTCTCCCACGGAAACTCGCCACTCACATCCAGCGCCGCTGCGCGGGGCGCGATGCGCTCAGTCGCCAGCCGCCGCACGCTGCGCAACAGCTCCGTTTCTTCCGGCGTGAGACGCGGCAGCGTGTCCAGCTTGTCGAAGACGTTCATCCGTTACCTTGCAAGCACGAGGCCGTGCGCGCCATCCAGATAGACCGTGGAACCGGTAAGCAGCGGAACCGGGGCCGCGAGCAGGCCTGCGACGAACTGAGCGACCTCGTCGGTCGTTCCCGGTCTCCCAAGGGGCATTGCGGTGCCCATGGAACGTTGGATGTCGGCTCTGCCGAGGTAAGCGGCATTGATGTCCGTCAGCACGAAGCCCGGCGCGAGATTTACGACGCGGATCTGGTTCGCAGCCCATTCGACGGCGAGGCAGCGCGTGATCGCGCCGACCGCGGCCTTGGAAGCGCAGTAGGCGGCGTTGTTCTTCACGCCGAGGCGGTCGTAGAACGAGCCCAGATTGATGATGGTGGCGCCGCGAGCGGCGGCGAGCAGTGAATACGCTGCCTGGGACACGAGGAACACCGAAGTCGCGTTCGTGCGCATCACCCGTTCGAAGTCGGGTATCGGAAAGGTCTTGGCCGGTCCGCCGAGAAGCATGCCCGCGTTGTTCACCAGCGCATGCAACGTGCGCGTCGACTCACGAATGGCCTCAAAGGTAGCGTTGACGCTCCTGGAATCCGTGACGTCGCACGTTACAGGCACGATTCGGGCGCGCGCGGCTCGGGACAGATCGCTGCCGTAGGATTCCGGAGTCTTGCGGTTCAGGCAGTAGACGCGCCAGCCGTCTGTTGCCAGATTGAACGCGATTGCGCGGCCGATGCCGCGCGCGGCACCCGTGACGGCGATCGAGCCCCGGTTTGGTGATCCTCTGCGCGCCTTCATTTGCCGAACTTCGAGGGGTCGGGTTTGCGTTTCTCGTGGAATGCATCCGCGAGCTCGATGGCTTCCTCGCTGTCCAGATAGGTTCGAAGCAGCAGGTCGTGCGAGAGGCGCGACAGGCCGCCAACGCCCTGGTGACGTGCGACGAACGCGGCTTTGAGCGCCGCCAGCGCGAACGTTCCACGCTCCGCTACCTCGAGGGCGTAGGCGCGCGTCTGTTCCGTGAGCTGCTCATTGGCGACGACTTTGTTGATCAGCCCGATCGCGAGCGCTTCGGCGGCGGAGAGCTTTGGATTCAAGAACCAGATTTCCTTGGCGCGCTTGCGGCCGACGAGATCCTCGAGCACCCACGTGCCGTAGCCGGCATCGAAGCTTCCCACCATGGGACCCACCTGGCGGAACACGGCACGCTCGGCCGCGATCGTGAGATCGCAAACCATCTGCAGCACGTTGCCGCCGCCCACGGCGAAGCCGTTGACGCTCGCGATCACGGGCTTTTGCAGGCGCTCGATGGCTTCGTACATCTCGAGCGTCGGCATCATTCCAGGGAACAGCCGCGTCTTCTCCATCGCCTCTTTGCGGCCACCGAGGCAGAAAAAGCGATCGCCGGCCCCGGTGATCACGAGCACCCGCGTGCGCGTTTCCCTGCGAACGGCTCCGATGCAGTCGGCCACTTCCCAACACATCCGGGCGGTGAACATGTTGCCGTCATCGGGCCTGTTGAGCGTCAGCGTGCCGACAGGCCCTTCCTCGGCGTAGAGAATCGTGTCGTACATCAAATGGTGCCGGTCTGGCGCAGCTGCCGGCATTCGTCCGGCGTCATACTGAGCAACCCCTCGAGAATTTCCGCATTGTGCTCGCCCAGCGTCGGCGGACCGTGCCGGTAGCCGCGCGCCTGTCCATCGAAATGGATGCCGAGTCCCACCTGTGGCAAAGGGCCGTGCGCTCCCGGAACGGCGAAGAGGAACCCGCGCTCCCGTAGCCGAGCGTCCTGCGCTACTTGATCGATGCGATTGATTGGGCCGGAAGGAATGCGTTCGCGTGCGAAGAGCGTGAGCCAATGGTCGCGCGGCTGCGTGCGCAGCAGTTCCTGGATACGCTTCACGAGAGGCGCGCGTCGTTGGTGCCGCGCGGCGTTGTCGCGGTAGTCCGGATTCTGCAGCAGCTCGTGGAGTCCCGTGGTTTCGCAGAACCGACGCCAGATGCCTTCATTTGGCAGGGCGAGCGTCAGTGGGTCATCTGCGGTCTCGAACATCTGGTAGACGGCGATGACGCTTGCGCGACCACCGCTGCGGCGGAAGGGCTCGCCGGAGCCGAGGTGGCTCATCAGCACCGGCGCCATGAAGCGCGTCATGCTCTCGAAGAGGCACACATCGATGCGCTTGCCGCGTCCGCTACGTTGCCGTTCGAACAGCGCGGCGAGGCAGGCGAGGGCCGCATCATTGCCCGCCAGCAGATCCGAGGCCGCGGTGCCGATTTTTTGCGGGCCGCTGTCCAGCTCGCCGGTCATGTCCATGACGCCGCTCAGCCCCTCGGCCACGATGTCATAGCAGGGCCTGTCCGCCTCGCTTCCGCCGAAACCGTAGCCGGTGACGGAGACATGGATCAAATCCGCCCGGAGTTCGGTGAGCGAGGCGTGATCGATACGCAGTTTGAGCTGTACCCTCGGCACGTGGTTCGTGAACACGATGTCACTCTCGCGCACGAGAGAACGAAGCAGCTCATAACCGCGCTCGCAACTGTAGTCGAGCGTGAGGCTACGCTTGTTGCGGTTGACAGTGAGATACCAGAGCGAGATGCCGTCGAGGAATGGCGGCCCCCACTGACGTGAATCGTCTCCGGTTCCGGGCCGCTCCACCTTGATGACATCCGCGCCGAGGTCGGCGAGGAGCTGTGTGGCGTAGGGGCCGGCAATCGACGTGGTGAGATCGAGGATACGGACGCCGTGAAGCAGATCGCTCGAGTCTCGGGGCGCTGCCAGCGGCAACGTCTGGGCGGGAATCTGCGCGTGCGTCATACGATCCGATCATTTGCGCCGGCATCGGCGCCGTCACTGTTCGGCGGTCCGGAATTCTTGTCCTTCCATCCTTGGCGTTTCCGGCGTGATGAGCGGTAGACCCAGCTCGACTCGCCGACGCAGCCACGGGCTCGTCCGATAGCGCGGGTCGCCGCTCAGGTCGAACAGGCGCTGGAGGATGCACAAAATACGCGCGGGACCTATGCGATCGCCCCAGCCGAGCGGCCCATGGGGATAGCCCAGCGCGAGTGGAATCGCAAACTCGAGATCCTCCACGCTTGCGATACGCCGCTGAACCATGTTGCAGCCGATGTTGACGATGGTTGCGAGCACTCGCTGTGCGATGAAGCCGGTGCTGTCGTTGATGATGGTGACCCGGGTTCCGTCGGCGGCGAGCAGGGCGTGCGCGGCTGTGCGCGTGCTCGCTGTGGTCGCGCACGTGAGCATCAGCGTCCGGCGTCGATCGATCGGCGTGAGAGGATCAATCGCCACACAGCGCCTTGCGTCCAGCCCGCGTTGCGCACAGGCGTGGGTTGCGTCGTCGCCCACCGGCTGAATGACGATGATCGTTCCGGCGCGGTACGGTGACTCCGCGAGTTGCGCGCCGGCCGCCGCGAGGCAGGTGGCGAGCTTGCCCTGTGCGTCGTCTTCCGGATCGACCCACACTGCGGCCGTTGTTCTTGCCGGCGGAGGCGGTTCCGGCAGGTCGATGCGCCGGTCGTTCTGGTAACTGTAGAAGCCGTCGCCGCTCTTGCGGCCGAAAAGGCCGGCGGCGATGCGCGGCCGCACCAGCGACGAAGGCCGAAACCGCGGTTCGTGGTGAAACTGGGTGTAAATGGATTCCATCACCGGGCCGGAGACGTCGAGGCCGGTGAGGTCCATCAGCTCGAACGGGCCCATGCGAAAAGCGCACGCCTCGCGCAGAACCCGATCCACATCGGCCGCCGATGCGACGCCTTCTTCAAGGATCCGCAGCCCCTCCGTGTAGAGGCCCCGGCCGGCGTGGTTGACCAGGAACCCGGGCTGATCTGCCGCAACGACCGCCCGGTGGCCGGTGGCGGCAAGCATCTCCACAACCCTTTGCACGGTATGTGAGGCCGTTCTGACCCCCTTCACGACCTCGGCGAGTTTCATGAGTGGCACGGGGTTGAAGAAGTGCAGGCCCGCGACGCGCTCCGGGCGCTGGCAGCTTGATGCGATCTCGGCGATGAGAAACGACGAGGTATTCGAGGCCAGCAGCGTTTCGGCCGGAACGAGCGCTTCAAGCTCCGCGAACAATCGGGCCTTCGCAGGCAGATCCTCGACGATTGCTTCCACGATCAGCTCGCAGCCGGACAACTCTTCCAGCATGCGGCAGGGCTGTATGCGCGCAACGGTGGCCGCCAGTTCCTCAGCGGACAGGGCGCCTTTGTCCGCTGCCCGGCGGAGCATGCGTACGACGAAGTCCGCCGCCTCTTCGGCGGCGCCGGTTCGGCTGTCGTAGAACCGCACCGGCCGGCCGGCCTGAGCGAACAACTGCACGATCCCGCGGCCCATGACGCCGGCCCCGACCACCCCCACGGGGGACTGCGTTTGATGCATTTCCGTCACATCGACAGCGTCCCGAAAAAGGTTACGCCAGGGAAGGGCTACGTACTTGCGGGCAGAAGAAGCGGACGTCCGAGCTGTGACCGGCGCCATCCGCGGTTGCTAGCATGAAATGGCGAGCTGGCAGGACGCTGGCGTCGGGTTCGATCGTCATGTGGGGGGGAAGAAGACATGTGTTTCCGCACCTGTGCCAGCGCCGGCGCGCCGCGTTTACGCCGCCGGGCTCCCGCTGCACTATGGCGTGCAGCCTGACGACGAGGAGCCACGCCATGACCCGACTACCGGAAATTCGAATGAGCGGCCTTTGTTACGACATCGCGGTGCTCGAGTCACCGTGGGGCCTGCGATGCCAACCCAAGGATTTCGCGCAGATCGTGGTCGTTCGACGCGGCAACTGCTGGTTCGAATGCCCGACGTTCCTGCCACACCCCTTCTACGTGGCCGAAGGCGGCATGATCGTTACGGTGGGGGGCGGCACGCAGATCTGGCGTAGCGCCTCCGACATCCACGTGAGCGAGACCGCCGGAAGCTTCCCGAGCGTGCCGCTGGGGCAGTTCCAGCGCAATCCCGCGGACAGCCTGAAGACCGAGCTACTCATCGGACGCTCGCCACGCAGCGCGAACATGCTCATTCCCGCGTTCCCGCACGCCTTCTACGTGTCGCCTGCCGAGCACGACACGCAGACCCGCATCACCGCGATGCTGGATCTCATCGACCTCGAGGCGCACGCCGGCGATGATTTGGTCGAGCGCGACGGCGTGATCCAGCGCGCCGCCGAGATCATGACGATCGTCCTCGCGCGCTACGTGAAACGCCAACTGTCTCAGGAGAACCCAAACTGGCCCGAGATGGCGACCGACGTGCAGGTCATGCGAGCGCTGCAGCTCATCGAGACTCGCCCGTCGCGCAACTGGACGGTCGAGAGCCTGGCCTCCGAAGTCGGCATGGGTCGCTCGGCCTTCGCCGAACGCTTCAAGGCGCTCGTGGGCGATACGCCGGTGAACTGTCTCACCCGCAGCCGCATGCAGCTCGCCTCCACGGCAATTCGCGACGGCAAGCGGTCCGTTGCCGCCATCGCCAATTCGATTGGATACCTGTCTGAGCCAGCCTTCATCAAGGCATTCCGGCGCCACTTCGGCATGACGCCGGGGCGCTATCGGGCCACCGTTACCGGCCGCCGCGTGGCTCCGGATCATTCGGAGCCCGCGGTCACGACTTCCGCAACCGAGCCCACCGCACCTGCGAAAGAGGCCGCGAAGCCCGCGCGCCGCGAAGAGGACTCACGCCCTTCACGGCGTGCGCACGACGACGGCATGTATCACGAGGCTCACCTGTGAGATGAAGGCATCCGATGCAGTCAATGTAGCATTGATCGGATCCGGCAACATCGGCACGGACCTGCTCTGCAAAGCGCTTCGGAGCCCATTCATCAAACCCGTCTGGATGGTGGGCATCGACCCCGCCTCCGAAGGGCTCGCGCGGGCTCGCGAGCTTGGATTGCGCACCACGGCTGACGGCATCGACGGGCTGCTGCCGCACCTCGAGCGCGATCAGATCAGGATCGCCTTCGATGCGACTTCCGCCAGTGTGCATGCAGAGCACGCACGCAAACTTCGCGCCCATGCCGTGGTGGCGATCGATCTCACGCCGGCAGCGATCGGGCCATACTGCATACCATCTGTGAATCTCGACGGTCTCGCCGCCCGCAACGAGATGAACATCAATATGGTTTCGTGCGGTGGTCAGGCCACCATCCCGATCGTGGCGGCCGTCTCGCGCGTACAGGCAGTCCGCTACGCGGAGATCGTGGCGACCGTGGCGTCGCGCTCGGCAGGGCCCGGAACGCGTAAGAACATCGATGAATTCACACGCACCACGGCGAGTGGCATCGAGCGCGTGGGGGGCGCCGCGCGCGGTAAGGCCATCATCATTCTGAATCCGGCGGAGCCGCCATTGATCATGCGCGACACCGTGCATTGCCTGACGACGGATGAGCCGGACCGGAATGCCATCGAAGCGTCCATCCGTTCCATGATCGAGCAAGTCCAGGCGTACGTTCCGGGCTACACGCTGAAGAACGGCCCGGTGTTCGATGGCAAGCGCGTCTCGGTGTATCTCGAAGTGGCGGGACTCGGCGATTATCTGCCGCGCTACGCGGGCAACCTCGACATCATGACGGCCGCGGCGGTGCGCACCGGTGAGCTGATGGCGCAGCAGATAACCAGCGGCCGCTTCCAGGCGAGCGCCGCATGAAAATCCTTCTACACGACATGTGCCTGCGCGATGGCATGCATCCCAAGCAGCATCAGATCTCCGTGGCGCAGATGGTTGCGATCGCAGGAGCTCTGGATGCGGCTGGCGTGCCGCTGATCGAAGTCACGCATGGCGATGGGCTCGGTGGCGCCTCCGTCAACTACGGATTTCCTGCCCACAGCGATGAGGAGTATCTGCGCGTCGTTATTCCGGTGGTGCGCGCGGCGAAGATTTCGGCGCTCCTTCTGCCGGGTATCGGCACGGTAGATCACATCCGGATGGCCCATGGCTGTGGTGTGCACACGCTGCGGGTGGCCACTCACTGCACCGAGGCGGATGTATCCGAACAGCACATCCGACTCTCGCGCCAGCTCGGTCTCGACACGGTTGGCTTTCTCATGATGGCGCACATGAGCGAGCCGGGTCCGCTTGCGGCGCAGGCACGCCTCATGGAGAGCTACGGTGCCAACTGCGTCTACTGCACGGATTCCGCCGGCTATATGTTGCCGGGCGACGTTACTGCGCGCGTCACCGCCATGCGGGAAGCGTTGTCTCCAGAGACGGAGATCGGATTCCACGGCCATCACAACATGGCGATGGGCGTGGCGAACTCGTTGGCTGCGATCGATGCCGGCGCGCGTCGAATCGACGGTTCGGCTGCGGGCCTCGGCGCCGGCGCCGGGAACACGCCGCTCGAAGTGCTGAATGCCGTGTGCGCGCGCCTGGGCATCGAAACGGGCGTAGATGTTCTCGCGCTGGCAGACGTGGCGGAGGATCTCGTCGTTCCCATGATGGACGAGCCGATTCGTGTCGACAGGGATTCCCTGTTGCTCGGGTACGCGGGTGTGTATTCCTCGTTCCTGCTGTTCGTGAAACGCGCGTCGCTCAAATACGGCGTCCGTTCGAGCGACATTCTCCTGGAGCTGGGCCGCATGAAAACCGTCGGCGGCCAGGAGGACATGATTGAGGATGTGGCACTCGACCTGAGCCGCGCAGACGCATGAGCGCCGAACACGAGCCTTCGGAGGAACTGCTTCGCTCGCTCGCCGAGCGTCTGCGTGGTGCATACGACGGTGCTCCCATTCCGCCGATTCGCGAGGAGCTCGATTCGGCCGGGGTGCGCGGCGCATACCGCGTGCAGGCCCTGAACACGCAACACTGGACGATGCTCGGCAGGCGCATCGTCGGTCGCAAGATTGGGCTTACGTCGAAGGCCGTGCAACAGCAACTCGGGGTCGATCAGCCCGACTTCGGGGTGTTGTTTCACGACCGGATCGTGCCGGACGGCGGCGAGCTGGCACCTTGCCAGTTGCTGCAGCCGAAAGTTGAAGCAGAGATTGCGCTGGTTCTGGCGCACGACGTAACCGCAGCTCATGCATCGGCCATAGACGTGCTGACCGCCACGGCCTACGTTCTGCCGGCGCTCGAGATCGTCGACAGCCGAATCGCCGGGTGGGATATCCGCATTCTCGACACCGTGGCGGACAACGCTTCATCCGGAATGTTCGTGCTGGGGACGACGCCGGTCTCGCCCCTCAACCTCGATCTGCGAACCTGTGGCATGGTCCTCGAGATCGACGGACGTCTGACCTCGTATGGCGTGGGAGCGGCATGTCTCGGCCATCCTCTCGAGGCGGCGGCTTGGCTCGCGCGCACGCTGATCGAGATGGGTGATCCCTTGCGAAGCGGAGATATCGTGCTCACCGGCGCGCTGGGCCCGATGGTGCCGTTGCAGTCTGGAGTGCGCGTGGAAGCCGCGATTGGCGGCGTGGGCCGTGTGAGCTTCCGATATGCGAGCGATCCTCGCTGATTCCTCCGCGAGGCACATTCCTCCAACTATCCTCCCGCTCATGCAACACGCGCTGCAAACAGAGGCTTTCAATCTGCTGGACTGTGCGGGTCGCGCAGAGCGGGCGGCGTCGAATTACCTTGAGACGGCGCTGAATGCGACGCGCGCTCGCGTTGCGCGTGCGGGCAGCCTGGATTCGAAGCTTTTCGACATTCATCAGCACGCGGCGCACGGGGTGGCATGGATTGCGACATACGTCGAAGCCATGCGCCAGATGCTCGCCTGGGCGCAGGCGCTGGACAGGCAGCGGCAGCTGCGCGAGTGCGAACGCTCGATCCTGACGCTGCTTTTCGGTGAGTACCTCGCCCAATTGTGCGGCGGCATTCCGATGAGCCAGCTGGAAGTGGCGCGGCCGGGCGATCTGGGGCTGCATTCGGCGGCGGCGCAACTCGGCGTGGACGCGGCTGTCGCCACACTCGTGAAGGCGGCGCTCGAACCGGCGCTGCGCCGGCAGGTGGCCGAACTGCTTGCGCAAGGCGAGCGGCCGCGTTTTCACCTGGGCGACGAATCGCTGGAGCTCATCCACGAGCAGTTCCGCAGACTCTCCGATGTGAAGATCGCGCCGTACGCACACGGCTGGCACCTCGACAACGCGCTCATCCCGTTGCCGCTCATCGAGGAGCTCGGCGAGATGGGCGTTTTTGGCCTGGCACTCGCGCATGAGCATGGCGGATCGGGCCTCGGCAAGCTCGCGGTCTGCGTCGTGTCCGAGGAGCTTTCTCGCGCATACATCGGCGTGGGTTCACTCGCGACGCGCTCCGAGATTGCCTGCGAGCTGATCGCCATCAGCGGAACACCCGGACAGCAGCGTCACTTCCTGCCGGGGCTCGCGAGTGGCGCGATCATTCCGACGGCGGTATTTACCGAGCCTGACACGGGTTCGGATCTGGCCAGCATCAAGACGCGCGCGGAGCTCGTGACTCGGGCGGACGGCAGCCGTGTCTGGCGAGTCTTTGGTGCGAAGACCTGGATCACGCATGCGGCGCGCGCCGACCTCATGACCCTGCTCGTGCGCACGGACCCGAATGCGAGCGGATACCGTGGCTTGTCCATACTGCTCGCCGAGAAGCCGCGTGAATGCGATGGCGTGCTGTTCCCGGCGCCAGGAATGTCCGGCAGCGAGATTCATGTGCTCGGCTATCGCGGAATGCGGGAGTACGAGATTGCGTTCGATGGATTCGAAGTGCCGGAGGCGCACCTGCTGGGCGGAGTGCCGGGGGAAGGTTTCAAGCAGCTCATGCAGACCTTCGAAGGTGCGCGCATCCAGACCGGCGCGCGGGCCGTCGGCGTCGCACAGAATGCACTCGAGCTGGCCTTGCGCTATTCGCTCGAGCGCAGGCAATTTGGTCGTCGGATATTCGAGTTCCCGCGCGTGCATGAGAAGCTCGCCATGATGGCTGGCGAGGTGATGGCTGCCCGCCAGCTCAACTACTTTGCGGCACGCAGTAAAGACAGCGGGACGCGCTGTGATGTACAGGCAGGCATGGCGAAATTACTGGGAGCGCGAGTGGCGTGGGCCTGTGCGGACGCTGCAGTGCAGATTCACGGCGGCAACGGCTTTGCGCTCGAGTATCCGGTCAGCCGCCTGTTGTGCGATGCGCGCGTGCTGAGCATCTTCGAGGGTGCCGCAGAGATTCAGGCCGGGATCATCGCGCGAGCACTGCTCGCCTGAACCATGGCCGGAATTCTCGAGGGCATGCGCATCGTCGAAGTGTCCGCGTTCATTGCGGCTCCACTCGCCGGCATGACACTCGCGCAGATGGGCGCGGACGTCATTCGCGTCGATCCCATCGGCGGTGGCATCGACCATCACCGTTGGCCGCTTGCGGCTTCCGGGCAGAGTCTCTACTGGGCGGGGCTCAACAAGGGCAAGCGCTCCGTCGCGCTCGATCTACGCAGCGAGCGGGGGCGCGGCTTGCTCGAGGCACTCGTCACTGCACCGGGGGCGGATGGGGGAATCCTGCTCACCAACCTGGGCTCCAGCGCCGTGCCATCGTACGAGCAGCTCGCACGCCGGCGGCCGGATGTCATCGTGGTTCAAATCATCGGCAGTCCGGATGGCACGCCTGCCGTCGACTACACGGTCAACTGCGCTGTTGGTTTCCCTGGCGTCACCGGGCCGAGCACGCTCACGCAGCCGGTGAATCATGTTCTGCCGGCGTGGGACATGCTCTGCGGAACGACTGCCGCGATGGCAGTGCTCGCTGCCGAAAGACAACGACGCGCGTGCGGCCAGGGCCAGTGCGTGCGGATTGCGCTATCGGATGTCGCCATGGCGACGGCCGGACATCTGGGTTATCTCGCCGAGGCTCAAGCAACCGGCTTCGAGCGTGGCCGGCACGGCAACGCGGTGTACGGCAGCTTCGGGCGCGACTTTGCCACGCGCGACGGACGGCGTGTCATGATCGTGGCCGTTACCACCCGGCAGTGGAGTTCGATTCTCGCTGCGATGGACCTGGCAGGGGCGGTAACAAGCCTCGAGACGGAGCGTCGGATCGACTGTCGGCGCGAAGCGGATCGGTGGGCCGCCCGCGAGTCGCTGTTCGCGCTGATCGAGACCTGGACAGTGCGTCGGGACTTCGGCGAGGTGAAGAGCATCCTTGATCAGCACGATGTGCTCTGGGGTCCATACCAGAGCTTCATGCAGTTGCTCGCGGAAGATCCGCGCTGCTCGCTCGCCAATCCGATGTTCGCTGCGATCGATCAGCCTGGCGTCGGCCCGCATCTTGCGCCGGGCTCGGCCGCTGCATTCAGCGGCGCCGAGCGAACGCCAGTGCGGCCTGCGCCCTCACTGGGGTCGCACACCGATGAAGTGCTTGCGCAGTTGCTGAATCTCGACGAGGCCGAGCGGGATCGCCTGCGCGCGGCAGGGATCTTCGGGAGCGTTGCGGAGCCCCCGAGTGGATGACGACATCGATCATCTGCGGCAATGGATTGGCAACAGCGAGTCTTCCGAGGAGACGATCGCGCCTGCGCCCGCGCTGCGGCTGCTCGCCACGCTGGACGATGAGGACACCCTGTTACACGCAGGCGATCCGTTGCCGCCGTTGTGGCACTGGCTCTATTTCCTTCCGAATGCGCCCACGCGTGAGATCGGCGCGGACGGCCATGTTCGTCGCGGCGGGTTCCTGCCGCCGGTACAACTGCCCAGACGCATGTTTGCCGGTGCAAGAATTGCCTTCCGGGCGCCGCTGCTGATCGGCGAAACCGCGCTGCGCCACCGTGAGGTCGTCTCTGTCGAGCAGAAGGACGGCCGCGACGGACCGCTGATCTTCGTATGCGTCAAAGAGCGAATCGAGCAGGGCGAGCGTGTCTGCATCGAAGAGCAACAGACCGTCGTGTATCGCGGTCCTGGTGGCCCCCGCGCCGCTGCGGTTGCCAGGCCGAGCTGGCCGCAACCTCCCGAAGGTTCGTGGATTCGAACGATGATGCCAAACCCGGCGCTTCTGTTTCGCTTCTCTGCGCTCACGTTCAACGCACATCGAATTCACTACGATCGTACGTATGCCATGGGTGAGGAGGGTTATCCGGGCCTGGTGGTGCACGGAACGCTGCTTGCTCTGCTGCTCATGGAACTGGTCCGGCACAACGATCCGCGGCGGGTGACGCATTTTTCGTTTCGTGCGCAGGCACCGCTTTTCGATGTTGCCCCGTTCCGCCTCGTCGGCATCGCGAATGCGCAGCGGGTGACGCTGAGCGCCGAAGGACCCGACGGAGCGCGAGCAACTGAAGCGGAGGCGGGCCTCGCAGAGGCTTAGACGTCGCGTCTCGAATCCCAATCGCGAACGCTCGAACAGAACTAACGGACGCCCGAGACGGGCCGAAGTACCAGCGTGATTGCTAGCATCTATCGGTCAGCATTCCCTGCTGTTGCGGAGAATGCACATTACCCGGTGGCGCAACGCGCCCTACATGCTTCTCAGGGGGACGGCACATGGCTGATCGACTCATGGCAGCACCGCACGGGCTCGTGCTGGCGGCTTTATCGATGGCGGTCACACCATCTGCCGTCCTCGCTCAAGAGGCTACACCTGTTGCGAGCAGCTACGAACAACTGGATGAGATCGTCGTCTCCGCGCGCAAACGGAGCGAGGCAAGTCAGGACGTGCCGATCGCCATTACGGCGTTCAACGAAAACGCGCTCGAGCGGCTGCAGATTACCGACCTCAGCCGGCTGGGACGAACGACGCCCAACGTCATTCTTGACCCGGCGCCCGGATACCGCAGCTCAACGGCATTCAGCATCCGGGGGCTCAGCTTTCAGGATCCGGATCCCACCTTCGAGCCGGCCGTGGGCATTGTGCTCGATGGGGTGTTCCTCGCGACGGCCAATGCCAATCTGCTCGATGTCTACGACGTCGATCAGATCGAAGTCCTGCGGGGACCGCAGGGCACGCTGTTCGGCAAGAACACGATCGGCGGATTGATCAATGTCCGCTCGAAGCGGCCCACAGGAGAGTTCCACGCCTCGGCCCAGATCGATGTGGGGAATTTCGGCCGCTTGAACGGACGCGCTTCGATCGAAGGCGCGCTTATCGAGCGTATCCTCGCCGTGAAACTGTCGGGCCTGACGAAACACATGGACGGATACTTTCATAACCTGCTCGATGGCCGAACCGTCGGCGATGAAGATTCGAGCCTCGCGCGCCTGACCGTTGCCTTCACGCCTTCCGAGACTTTCGATATCACCTTTGTGGGCGATGTGACTCGAAACAAGGACGACTCCTCACCGCAGCGTGCGGCCTCGCCGCCGGGCTATGCGGCGGCCGCCATCGGCTTCCCGGCGAGCACCGATCCTGATCTGTTCAACGTGAACATCAACGGCGATAACTTTGTCGATCTGAAAACCCTGGGACTGATGCTGGAGAGCAACTGGACCCTCTCGAGCCACGTGGTGACCTCGATCACGGGTTACCGCAACACCGATGACACGACCTCAACCAATCTGGCGGGGACGCCGGTCACGATATTCCAGTATCCCCGCACACGTCAGTTGCAGCAGTTCAGCGAGGAGCTGCGCGTTGCATCGACCTGGAGCGAGACCGTCGACTACGTCGCGGGGCTGCTCTACTTCAAGAAGTGGCATAGCCAGGATCAGAGCCAGGTTGCTGACTGCGCGCTTATCGGCGTCTGCCCTGGACTTCCCCCCGGTATCGTGTCGATTCCGCTGAATGCGCAGGCTCGGCAGGACGGCCATGCTTATGCCGTTTTTGCCCAGGGAAATTATCGACTGACGCCGCGCACGCGCCTGACGCTGGGTGGGCGTTACAGTTGGGAGGACAAGACGTTCAGTCTGCGTCCGCCGGGCTACAACCTGGCGCCGCCGGCACTCGCGCCGTTCGTGCAGGACAAAGCCACTTTCAGCAATTTCACGCCGCGCGTCGGCGCCGACTTCAAAGTCACGGACGACATGATGCTCTACGCGAGCTTCGCGACGGGATTCAAGGCCGGCGGGTTCAACGGCCGTGCCAACAAGGTGATCAACATCGGCCCGTACGATCCGGAAGAGGTCGACGCTTACGAGTTGGGGCTGAAGAGCGAGTGGTTGGATCACCGGCTGCGCACCAATATGGCGGCCTTCTACAACAAATACTCCGACATGCAGGTCGATGTGATCATTCCCTCGACGGCCGGTTCCGGTCAGGAGACGCTGGTCAGGAACGCGGGCACCGCATCGACCAGCGGCGTCGAGCTCGAGCTCACCGCGCTCCCGGCCCCCGGGCTTTCGCTGAATGTGAACATTGGATACCTGGATGCGAAGTACACGTCGTTTTTCGCCGACGTGCATGGCACGGGTGTGCCCTCCGACAATACGAATCTGAAGCTTCGGCGCGCGCCAAAATGGACGACAACGGGCGGGGCCAGCTACGAGATGCAGTTGAGCAATTTCGGCACGCTCACGTACACCGCCGACCTGAACTACACCAGCGAATATGAAACGGACGTTCTGAACGATGATTTTGCGCGCCGGCCCGGAGCGACACTGCTCGATGCGAACATCGCGTTCGCAAGTGCCAGCGACCGCTTCGCGCTTTCGCTGTATGGGCGAAATCTGACCAACCGCCAGTTCATCAACAACGGAATCGCCGCCGGCAAGTTGTTCGCATTCAATGAGCCCAACCGGCCACGCACCTGGGGCGTGCTGCTCACGGTGCAGTTCTGATTCAGCGTGGACGTTCGGCTGCAGGAGTTGCTTGATCGGGATTCGATCCGTGAGTGTCTGTACCGGTACGCACACGCCATAGATCGCGGCGATATGGAATGCCTGCGCAGCGTCTATTGGCCCGATGCGACGGACGATCATGGCGTGTTTTCGGGAAGTGCCACGGCCTTCGTCGATTGGATCGTCTCATTGCGGCCTTCGCGACTTCGCTCGGCGCATCAACTGGCGAACATGTTGATCCGACTGGAACCCCGCGCCGCGCGTGTCGAGACTTACTTCCTCGCGTTGTTGAGGCTCAGGGGACCGCATGGGGAGCCCTACGATCCGAGCCTTGCCGGCCGATATCTCGATCGTATGGAGAAGCGCGGCGATGAGTGGCGGATCAAGACGCGGGTGGTGGTCTTCGACTGGTCCCGCCAGTTCGAGGATGCACGCGAGTGGTTGCCCAATGCCATCGGACCCAGTGTGGCTACGGGCCCGCATCCACGGGCCTGAAGCTGCGATATCGGCCGAGGCAGAGCAGGGGCGCCGCCGTGATCAGGAGGAGCAGCGCGGTGACGAGAAGGGACGCGCGGTAGTTACCGAAGATGTCCACTGCGCGTCCGAACAGCAGCGGTCCGATTCCGCCGCCCAGCGTGAACACCGCAAACAGGCTGCCGCTGATTGCGGCGTAGCTGCGAGTGCCGAAGTACCGCGCGACCAGATAGCCCACGAGGTCATACTCCGCGCCGCCTGCAAATCCGATCAATACGGTTCCGAGCAACGCCGTCCAGAAGGTGACATCGCTCCCGGCAAGCAGCCAGTTGCCGGCGGCGGCGAGCATCAGGATGGCCGCGCCAACACCCGGCGCCCAGAATTGATCGATGAGCAAACCACAAACGAGACGGCCCGCCATCAGAGCCGCGCCAACGGCGGATCCCACGGCAACAACATCGGCGCGCGGCAGGTTCAGGCTGCGCATGATGCCTTCGATGTGCGGCAGGATTCCCGCCAACGTCAGGGCGCACGGCAGGAATGCGCCCGCCAGTAGCCAGAATCGCCACTCGCGCAGCGTTTCGCCGAAGGTCAATCCCACAATGGCCGGTGCCGGTTCACTGGCGTGTGCCGGCGCGGCGTGAACGCCGACGCCGCCGCGCTCGCGCAGACCCCAAAGCGTCAGCGGAATGCCGATGAAGATCGGCAGGCATCCCAGTGCGATGTATGTGAGCCGCCAACCGAGGGCTTCCAGCGAATACGCCACGAGCGGCTTCATCGCGGTGGCAAACAGGCCGGTGCCGAGCAGAGCGAGGCCCAACGCGAGACCGCGGCGCCGATCGAATCGAGTGACCAGCGGCAATGTGATGACCGCCGGCGTCGCGGCAACGCCCAGGATACCGACGAGGGCCCACGTGGCGTAGTACTGACCGAGGGAATCCTGCAGCAGCCCGAACGCCATCAGCGCAAACCCAAGTGCTGCCTGCGAGACGGCGACGCACGGGCGAACACCGAAGCGATTCGCGACGAAGCCCACGAGTGGGGCGAGCAGGACGAGTGAGGTCATCATGACCGTCAGTCCGCCATTGATGGCCGTTTGGCTCCAACCGAACGTCCGCGCGAGCTCCGGCCCAATGAGCCCCAAGGTGTAGAACAGAATCGTCGGCAAGCCGAATGCAATGCCGAGGGTAGCGGCCACGACGGACGGCCAGCCGTGGCGAAACTCGTTCTGCAATCGAGTGTCGCTGCTCATGAAAGGAGTTGTCCGTAGCCCGTCAGCGAGTCTGTGATGCCGGCGAGCCGAAGTGCGGCCCACAATGCAGCCTGAGTCGCCGTGATGACCGGCACTTGCAACTCCTGCTCAAGTGCTTCTATGACGGTGTGAGAGCGCAGCGCCAGGCAGCTGATGAGCAGGGCGTCGCTTCCCGCGATCCAGGCGCGCCGACCCAGGGCATGAATTTCGCGGCGCGCCTGACGTGCGATATCCCGTGTATCTGCGATACCGAGACTCGTAGTGCCCGTCACTTCGATGCCGCTGCCCTCAAAGAAGCGGCGTTCCAGAGCATCGAGCGCTGCGGGGTAGGGTGAGGCGATGCACACTCGCCGCGCGCCGAGCGATTCGAATGCCATCATGATCGCTGCCGTTGCGGTGCAAAACCGGATGCCAGTCTCCTCGGCCATCTCGAGCGCAAACGCTCGATCGCGCGCGGGACCGCGTACGACACTGGCCGCCACGCATCCGTGGACTATGATGTCCGGTGCGCAATCCGCAGCCAGTCTGACGGCCGCCTTTTCATGGCGCGCCATCTCCTCCACGGCCGCTGCGCTGGCCGTGGAGGAAATGGGCACCCGGCTCACGTGGATGGAAACGCCGCGTGGGACGACGCGGGGAAACCATTCTTCAACCACCGTATTGACGCTCGGGACCACCACTCCAATGCGAGCGCGAGATTCTTGTGATGTTTCCATGCGAACCCTGATCGTGAGATCAGGCAGCGTATCGGACACCCGATACCGGCCGTCCGTATTCGTTGTGCGAACGTCCACTAGGCACCGGTGCGCTCACTACGGACTTTCGCCTCTGCTTCAATAGCGGTGATTTGAGTTCAACGGGAGGAGTCTAGAGTGATCCGTGTATTTCGCAGTACCGTCATTCCCGCGTCCGTCGAGCGCGTGTGGAGTATCGTGCGCGACTTCAACGCGCTGCCGATCTGGCTACCCGCCGCCGCGCGCAGCGAGATCGAAGGCGGCATGGATCCCGCCACCATCGGGTGCATCCGGCGTGTCGTTGCCGATGACAACACGATCGTGCGCCAGCGGCTCACCGAGCTTTCCGATGCTGAGCATCGCTGCAGCTATGCGTTGTTGAGTGCCTCGTACCCGATGCGCAACTACACGGCCACTTTCCAGTTACATCCGGTTACGGATGTGGGCCACTGCTACATGACGTGGTTCGGAGACTTCAATGTGGACCCGGACAAGGAAGCCGACACGGTTCGTTTCGTGGGTGAAAAGGTCTTCGGCGGCGCATTCGCAAAGCTCGTTAGTCTGGTGGCCCAGTGAATGCCACTTGTCCGCTGCATCGGAATGGCCGTGTCCAGCCTCCCCCAGCCGCGGCGGCGATGACTGCACTCGTGTCTTACGTCGTGTTTGCAGTCATAGCCGAGTGGCTTGCACGCCAACGCAGGTATACGGCCGCCTAACAACGCGTGTATGGAGCGCACACGTGGGAACATAGAGCGCCAAGCTAAAACCGCCGCAGTCGCGCAGCGCTCAGATCAATGGATCTCGATAGGCGCAAGGAGTTGGCCGCCGCCGAAAGCGGGCCGCGCAGCGCCGCCGCACAGCAGCGCCTTGTCAACGTTGTGATACATTATCGAGCCGAACCGCTCGAGGTAAAACCGTGAGAGCCCGCCGCTGAACGTCTCGGCCAGGGCGTCGCAGATCGTATCGGGATGTCCGATGCCCTTGCGCTCGACGATCTCCAGCGGCAGCGTCTGCGGCGCCGGAAACGCGAGCAGATCGACGTCTACGTTCATCAGGGTGCGATTCGTGCAGCAGCGGGACGCGACCGGGTCTCGTCAGGCCGGCGTCGCACGCCCCTCGTATAGGAATGTCATCGGTTTGGGCCCTTTCATATAGCCTGTCTCCAGTTGCGTGATATCGAACCCCGCGCTCTCGATGAGGGTGCGAATCGGACGGTTTAGATGGCAGCCTCCGCCGATCCTTTTCCAGAGCGGCGTTAGCCGGTTTTGCCATCTCTGAATGTTGTTCTCCGGCGCCAGCCCGTGCTCAACGAAGAGCAGTTGACCGGTAGGTCTCAGGACTCGGCGCATTTCCTTCAGCGCACCGATTGCATCCGGAATCGAGCACAGGGTCCATGTGGTCACGACCGTATCGATGCGGTGGTCCTCGATCGGGATCGCCTCGGCGGAGCCAGCGATAAATGTCACGGGCGGCTCGGATCGGCCCGCCATTTTTTGCGCCATAGCCAGTAGGGGCGCCGCAGGCTCGAGGCCCAGAACCTCCTCCACCCGCGTTCCATAAAAGGGCAGGTTCAGCCCGGAGCCGATCCCGATTTCGAGCACCCGCCCATTCGCACCCGAGACAACTCGCTCCCGATACGCCCGCAGCTCACGGTTACGCATCGCGAGATTGATGAGATGCGGGAGAATGTGATCGTTGTAGAGGCTCACTCAGGGGCTCCGAAAAAAGCTCTGCAGTGACGCCGCTTGTGGAAAGGGCATGGTTCAGCGATCCAGAGCGCTACGCCTGACGCGCGGCGCTGATCTGCCCGGCGAGCGAGCTGGGCAATCTCACATTCCTTGGTTGCGCAACAGTCATCCGCGCGGCGTGATCTCGACTGAGAAAGCCGTTCAGCAGAGTCTACCTCGCCGGGCTCTTGCGCGACGTTCCAGGATCGGAATGGTGGACTTCCGGTCGTTGACGCGAACGGTTGCACCAGCTCACGCTATGAGGCGCACCCACTCGTGAGGCAGACGGCCATGAAGACTTTGCTCATCCTGAACGACCCGCCCTATGGGACCGAGCGGACCTATAACGCACTACGCGTGGCCCACACGCTCTTGAAGAACGACCCGGATGCGCACGTATCGGTGTTCCTGATGGCGGATGCGGTTGTGGCCGCGCGAAGCGGACAGAAAACTCCTGAGGGCTTCTACAATATCGAGCGGATGCTCAAGCGTGTGCTCGCGGGAAAGGGTCGTGTGCTGCTCTGTGGAACGTGCATGGACGCACGCGGGCTCACGCAGAATGATCTCGTTGAAGGCGCCACGCGCAGCACGATGGACGAGCTGGCGGCGGAGACCATGGCCGCCGACAAGGTGCTGGTGTTCTGACTTAGCGAGGCACGTGTGGAGAATGTGACCACGACGCTGGCTCCGGCGACCTATGAGCACTGGAGGGCCACGCCCCTTGGCCGATTGACCGAGCAAACCGAGTCGCGCCTGGTGTTTGATCTTGCCGGCTCACTCGCCGGCAAACGTGTGCTGGACGTGGGCACGGGGGATGGCGCGTACGCGATCGAGGCGGCGGTGCGCGGTGCCGAGGTCACTGCGATCGATTCGTCTTCGGTGATGCTGAACGCCGCGAGATCTCGGGCGACCAAGCGCGGCGTGTCGCTGCGGCTTCAGGAGGGCAGGGTTGAAAACCTGCCCCTCGATGCAGGTTGTTTTGACGTCGTGTTCGCGGTGACGGTGCTGTGCTTCGTAGACGATGTCGCTTCTGCATTCCGCGAGCTCGCGCGTGTGCTTGCTCCGGGCGGGAGGCTCGTCGTGGGAGACCTGGGCCGCTGGAGCGCGTGGGCGGCGAAGCGACGCCTGCAGTCGCGCGGCAAGCAGACACTCTGGAGCGCGGTGCATTTCTGGACACGGCGCGAGCTTGAACAAAGGCTCACCGAGGCGGGACTTCGAGTCGAGGCAACGCGTGGAGCGGTTTACTTCCCGCCGATCACGGCTGCCGCGCGACTCATGGCGCCCATCGACCCGATGCTGGCGCGGTTCGGTACGCTCGGCGCTGCCTTCCTCTGTACGGTCGCACGCAAGCCGTGATGATCATGCACCCGGTGTGAGCCGCGTCAGAACCCGACCGCGATTTGTAGCGTCACGAGGCTCTGGCTGCTCCGATCGCTTTGAGGGTCAACGAGGGTGTAGTCCACACTGATCTTGGCGTCGTGACCTTTGAAGTAATAGTTCGAGCCGACGGTTACGAAATCCGTCGCGCTCTTGCCTTTCACATCGATGGTCTCGTAGCGCACATAAGGCTGAAGACGCCCCGGGCCGAGCTTCCCGGGCAGTAGGTAGCCGGCCTGCACGTACGCGTTTTCGGCATCATCGCCCGCTGCCAACGCGGAGAAGTTGTGCGCCTGTGTGCTGTTCTGAATGTCGATATAAGCGGCCTCGACCGTGACGGCACCGCCACCCACCGGATGATCGAGGAATATATCCGCCGTCCAGACTCGATTGTCCTGGCGCTGGATGCCGTTCAACGTCAACCCTCGCTGCGTGTCGTAGCCGAGGCCGACGCTCAGGATCTTTTTCTGACCGAGGTAGGTACCCTGGTTGAACCACGCTTTTTCCGGCTCGAGGAGGTTCACGGCCAGACGGCCCGAGAACCGCAGGCGGTCATCGGGGTTGCGTTGCTGCTCGACGCCTTGGGAAACCATCATCCGGTATTGGATGAGGCCATCGAGAGGGTTGCCCCATACGGTGATGCCGTCATCGCGGCCTACCTTGTTGGCGTAGAAC
>Ga0153916_10000428_pt1 | contig 28174 bp, 24 predicted proteins | sample Opewatmetagenome_FD_109642 | JGI IMG/M metagenome (GOLD analysis project Ga0153916, IMG submission 109642) | Freshwater wetland microbial communities from Ohio, USA - Open water 3 Core 3 Depth 4 metaG | ecosystem: Environmental > Aquatic > Freshwater > Wetlands | place: USA: Ohio, Lake Erie...
GAGGGCGTTCCGCAGTCGCCACTGGCGGAGACGATCGCCATGCCTTTGGTCCCCTGCGCGTAGCTCATGTACCTGTCCGCGCAGCCGTTCATGCAGCGCCCGTCCATGATGAACGTCGTGCCGTCGTCGAATGCATACTCGACGGAATAGACGTCGAGATTCTGGTCGACGTACGCCTCTCCTTTGGGACTGTGGCGATAATGACGGCCGCCCAGCGCCTGGGCCTTGACGGGCCAACCGCCCTTCATCCACCCGCAGTGGTCGATGATGTGGATGTAGAAGTCGCTGAAGCACCCGCCGCTTGCCCAGAGGAAGCTGTGAAAGCGCTGCACCTGGTAGAGCAGCTCGCTCGTGTCGGGCGGCTTCGGCAACGACGAAAAGAAGCCGATGGGACCGTGCACGCGGTAGCCCCGCAGGAGAACCACGTCGCCGATCTCGCCCCCCTGGATGCGCTTGGCCAACTCCTCGAGCGCCCGGCTGTGACGGGACATCAGGCCCACGCCCACCTTGAGGTTCTTCTTGGCGGCTTCCTCGGCGAGCTTGAGCATTTTGCGGGTGGTGGGGCCGTCCACGGTGACCGGCTTCTCCATGAAGACGTTCAGCCCTTTCTGGATGGCGTAGGTGAAGTGGACCCAGCGGAAGCCCGGCGGGGTGGCAAAGATCGCCACGTCGCCCGGCCTGAGGCAGTCCATCGCCTTCTTGTAGGCGTCGAAGCCGACGAACTTGCGGTCCTCGGGCACGTCCACCTGGTCGGCAAACTCCTTCTTCAGGCCGGCGTAGCTCCCCTTGAGGCGGCCCTCGAAGACGTCGGCCAGGGCCACGAGCTTGATCGGGCCGTTCTTGACCGACAGCGCGTTGGCGGCGGCGCCGGTGCCCCGGCCGCCGCAGCCGACCAGGGCCACCTGGATCGTGTTGTTCTCCGCGGCATGGACGTGCGGAACCGCCGCGGCCAAAGCCGACGCGGCGGCAACGCGGCCGGTGTTCTTGAGAAACTCGCGACGTGACGTGACGGGGCTCTTGCTCATGGCGGGCCTTCTCCTGCGGATGGGTGTCTACTCGGAAAACGTGTGCTTCGCCCGGACGCTTCCCAGGCTCGCAATCCCCACCATTCTCACGCCGGCCGCCGCGCCGGTCAACAGCCCGGCGAAAGATCCCCGCCCCGATTGTCTCTCTTCCTGAGGATCAGCGAATCGCGGCTCGCTCACGGCCCCTCCCGCCGGATCGCCGGCCCGTACATCCACTCCAGGGCCGCCGCGACCCGCTCGGCCACCAGCCGGTTGCCCCGCTCGTTGGGATGAAGGCCGTCGTCTTGCGTGAGAAAGGGTCCGCCGGTCCACGTGCCCGGGGGAAGCGTCGGGCTGGAAAGCAGCATCCGGCGGAAGACGGTGTCGGGGACCAGCTCGAGGTCGTGCTCCCGCGCCAGTTGCCGCTCGAGCCCGAAGAAGAGGTCGAACATGTATCCCCGCGGCACCTCCACCAGGACGACCTCGGCCCCGGCGTCTTGGCAGGCGGCGATCAGTCTTTTGAGGTTTTCGCGGGCGGTTTGCCGGGCACTCCCCCGGAGCATCGCGATCAGCCGCTTGAGGGCTCCCTCGCCTTCCAGCCGGCTCCACTCCCTGACGAAGTCGTTCCCGCCCAATTCGATCACCACGACCTGCGGATCGGCGTCCGCGACCCGGGGCAGCACGCCCATCGCTTGGGCGGTTGTGATCCCGGGATGACCCAGGTTGACCACGGGGGGCGAGATCAGCCGGGCGAGGTGCTCGGGGTAGCCTCCCTGGGGCGGGCCCATCGAGGTCAGGCTGTCGCCGAGGCAGACCACGGACCGGCCGGGGCGGAGCACGAGCGGACGCCGGCAGTGCGTGGCGGTGTACCAATCGAGCGCCATCCCGCACCAGGCGATCCAGAGGATCGGCATTCCCGCCCACACCAGCCGCCGCGTCCACTTCGGGTCCCCCACCCGCCGCGCACAATGGTTGGCCACGAAGACCACCGCGACGATTAGGGCAAAGACACCCAATTCGCGGCTCCAGGGGACCCCTTTGGCGGCCACGATCGCCGCGCCGAGGACCAGCGGCAGCCAGCCGCGCCGCCCGGCGAGCACCGCCACGCAGTAGCAGAGCAGCCAGAAGGCGATCATCCAGGGGAGCGCGTGAGGAAACGTCAGCAGGGACGCGACCACCACGAGGCAGACCGCGATCGCCCGCGCTGCGCGCCGCAGCCCGGCAAGGACCGATCGGAGCCACGCTCGTCGAGTGCTCGTGTCCACGTTGAACGGCGGCCATGTCCGCCCCCAAGGTCACTCCGCCTCCAGCAGGCCCAGTCGCCACGGGATCTGGCCGTACACCTTCCCCTGGGCATCCTCCTGCTTGACCCCCTGGAAGACGAACCGCAGGCGGGCCGGGTCGACCTGCATCGTCTCGTCCTCGACCGAGCGGATCAACTCCCCGTGGCTGAAGGAATCGGTCCACCGCGGGCCCGAGAATCGCACGTTCCCCGGCGCCGCGAACGGTTTTTGCTGGGTGTCGGCCAGCGGCTGCCAGGGGCCGTCCAGCCGGTCGGCCAGGTAGGCCTTGTAATAACGGCGGGGGCCGGCCTGGGCTTCGACGATCGTGAGGTACTTGTCGAGCCCTTGGAGCCGGTAGGTGTGGCTGGCCTCGAAGATGTCGCCGCGGAGGCAGACCTCCGGCTCGCCGAAGCCTGCGGGGAAGTCGGCCAGCCGCGTTCGCGCCCGCCACATCCGACCGTCCAGCGACGTGAAGAACAGGTACGCATGGTCCGCGTCGCAGATGACCCAAAAGTCGATCCAGCCCTTCACGCCCTCCGGCTTCGCGTCGTACAGCAGCCGGGGCTTGCTCCAGCTCGCCGGCTTGGCGACGTCGTCTGTGGTCGAGCAGGCCGGCCGCAGCTCCTTGGCCGCAGGATCGCTGGTCTGGTAGAGCAGGTACCATTTCTTGTGCGGCCGGAAATAGAACACCTGGGGGGCGCAATAATAGCCGGGCATGATCCGGAGGAACTCCCGCCGGGCTTCGTCTTTGGCCGTATTCCAATCGGCGAACGAGAGGTATTCGACCTGGTGCGACCGCGCCTTGCCGCGGACCGTGCAGAACAGGTGCCAGCGGTCGCCGTGGCGGACGAAGCTCGGGTCCTTGACCGAGAAGTAGGTGTCGGCGGCGGACTCGACCGGAAAGACCAGCGGCGGACCGGCGATCCAGCGAAAACGCCCGGCCAGCACGCTGTCGATCGCCTGCTGGCTCGATTGCTCGGCGAGGCTCGACCCGCCGAGACAAAGTAAGAGGACAAGGCAGGAGGGGATCGTGATGCGTTTCATCGAAAGCTCCTCGGTTCGTAGGGAACCATCAACAGGGAGTGCTCAGGACTCAGCCCGCCGGCCCGCGATAGACGCGGTAGCGGAGCAGGTTCTTGTCGGAGGTGAGCGGGCCGGGGGTCTGGTCGTCGCGGAGGATCGAGTACATCATGTCGAACTTGGCGTCCAGGTCGTCGGCGTAGTGGACGATCAGGGCCTCGGGGGTCATCGGCGGCTTGGGGGAGCCCCACTCGGGCAGGCGCTGGTGGGCGATGATCAGGTGTTCCAGGCGGAGCAGGGCGTCGGCCTCCAGCCCGGCTTCGGCAGCGGCCCGGCGGACCATGTCGCGCCCCAGGAGCAGGTGGCCCACCAGGGCCCCGGCGGCCGTGTAGAGCGTGTCGGTCGGCTGCTGATCGAGCTCCTCCAGTTTGCCGACGTCGTGGAGGACCGCCCCGGCCACGACCAGCTCCTTGTCCAACGGCGGCTCCATGTCGGGATACTTCCGGGCGTATTCTTGCGCCAGGTAGAGGCAGCTCCGCGTGACGCTCAGCACGTGCTCCAAGAGCCCGCCCACGAAGGCGTGATGGTGCCGCCGCGCGGCCGGATAGCTCAGCAGCCGCTCGCGATGGGTCTCCAGCAGCGACGTCACCGTGCGGCGCAGCGCCTCGCGGGTAATCTCCGCCTCGACGATTCGGCAGAGGTCCTCGTACATCTCGCAGGGCTCGAACCGCGACTGCGCCAGGCACATCGTCGGATCGAAGCCGTCGGCCCGGTCGGCCTCGATCACCTCGCGGATCTTGCGGATCTCCAACTGCGGCCCGAAAGGCGTCTCCCGGTACATCGCCCGGAGCTTGTAGAACACGCCGGGCGTCCACTGCTCGCGGCAGTCGGCGGCCCAGGGGGAATTGTCCCAGATCGGGAAGCTCACCTCGCGCCCGGCGTCGCGGAAGCTGACCTTGGAGTACGGCTTCCCGTCCCGCGTCACGAGCGCCTCCTTGGCGGTCATCAACACAAACAGGTCGCCCTCGTCCTCGTGGGCCATCTCCGAGAGGCGAACGATCGGCAGGGATGGGGGGGTCATGACGCGCGATCCATGAGGTCGACAACGGGTTGGTGAGCAATGCCGGCCGAAGCCGGCCGCTGCGGCGGAGGCGTGCCGCCGGAAGCGATTGTACTCCACCACCCTTGGCGGCGGCAGTAGGTCCCGCCGGAACGAGGGCAGATCGGTTCAAGATCCCCGCTCCCCGGGTCCGACACGGGGAAAGGGGCCCGGTCGGCCGTTTCCCGGGACTTTGCAGGCGCGGAGGACTTTTCGATGGGGGATGGCTTGCGACGGGGGCCGCCGGGGCCGAAGCCTCCGGCCCCGCCCCAGGTGGCCCGGGCCTGGCTGGACGGGTTCCTCGACTACGCCGCCGGGGAATGCCACCTGGCCGACAACACGGTGGCGGCGTACCGGCGGGACCTGAAACGCTTCTTCACGTGGCTCGACGGTCGCGGCGTGCCGGCCTTGTCGATCCGCGATCTGGCCGACTACACCACCTGGCTGCACGCGCAGAAGCTGGCCCCGGCCAGCCTCGCCCGCCACATCGTCTCGCTCAAAGTCTTCTTCCGCTATCTCCAGTTGGAGGGAGTGCTCCAGGAAAACCTCGCCGAGCTTTTGGGGAGCCAGAAGCTGTGGCAGCGGGTCCCCAAGGTCCTCAGCCCGGAGCAGATCGACCGGCTGCTGGCGTGCCCCCGGTCCCGGGACCCCTTCTGGCGCCGCGACCGGGCCCTGCTGGAGCTTCTCTACGCCACGGGCTGCCGGGCCTCGGAGCTCTCGCACCTGAAGCGTTGCGACGTGCACCTCGTCGAAGGCTACTGCCTCTGTCGCGGCAAGGGGAACAAGGAGCGGCTGGTGCCGCTCGGCCGCCGCGCGGCGGAAGCGGTTCGGGCCTACCTCGAGCACGAGCGGGGCCGGCTCGCGGCCCGGACTTCGGGAGAGCCCGAGTGGCTGCTGCTCTCCTACCGGGGGCGGCGGCTGCGGAGGGAGCGGATCTGGGAACTGCTGAAGTACTACGCGGCCCGGGTCGGCGCCCCGCCCGACGTCAGCCCCCACACCATGCGCCACAGCTTCGCCACGCACCTGCTGGCCGGCGGGGCCGATCTGCGCCTGGTCCAGGAGATGCTGGGCCACGCCAGCATCGCCACCACGCAAATCTACACCCACGTCGACAGCTCGCGGCTGAAGGCCGTGCACAACAAGTTCCACCCGCGGGCGTGACAGTGTCGCACATGCTATTGGTCGGATCCGGTGTCACACGCTCCTTGTGAGCCAGCGCACAGTGATGAGGCGCTTCGTGGCCCGCCTAGACATCGCCCCGGCGAATGTCGCCCTCGAGGAACATGTCCTCGGGGTCGCTGGTTGGCAAATCATGGGGTGTCATCACTAGACTGGCCAAGGCCCGGCAATTACCGTCGTGGCTATAGAAGTCCGTGGCACCAGCGGCACACGCAGATGCAACAATCATCGCATCGGCCCTCAAGACCTGCCGGCTACCGTATTGCTGGTCTTGTGGAAGTCTCTTGTGCCGCGACCACAAGTCCGCGGCAATCGCGGCAGCCATGATGTCAAAGGGCGGACAAACGAACTTCTTTGTTAACGCCGCGATCAACTCGCCTTGCTGGGCTTTAGGAACCGGGACAAGCAGCTCTGATATCGCGATCGTGGGCAAAAGGACTGTCCCCTTCCGTCGCTCGATCTGATGCAGCAGCAACTTCGAGCGAACGCACAAGTCCTCGAAGTCCGCCGCGCGCTTCCCCGGCTTCAATGGGACGAACCCCGCGTATACCAGAATCATCGAATCGATGCCGACAATCACGACCGCAACTCCCGCATGAACGCCTCGGGATCAGCGATTTCGTCCCAGGCCTTGAGGCCGGCACTGCGTAGTTCTTCTATAGCCTCGGTTGGATCGCCCAGTTGCGGCTGTGTGAAATCTGTGATGGTGAACTGGTAGATCCGCCAAGAGCGGTGAATCCAGGTTGCGGTGCCCCTGGCGGCGATCTGCTCGTACAGGTGTTGGCCCAATCGCCGCACGAGATCCTTGCTTTCCACGTCGCAGTACAAGATGCGATGGCGGCCTGGAACGCGCAACAGACATCGCATGCCGGTGGCCCCGCCCACCCGCTCGACGCGGCCTATGACCGTGGTATCCCCACGGAGCAAAAGGCGGCTGGAAATGCGTTGAAAGGCATCTTCCCCTACGACGAACAAGGGCGACTCTTGCTGGCCCGCCAAGGTAACCTCTATTCGACAGCGCATCGAGCGAGCCACTTGACTCAGCGATTCAATCGGTCGCAGGGCAGCGACCAGGCCGTCTTCTTCCATCTGCTGCTCGTCTGTGGAGGACAGGAGGACTCCCACATGAGCAAGGTTCGCCCTCGCTTCGTCCGGGGCTCGTGAAACGCAACTGTACACAGCCGAACCGCGGCGCACGTCCACCAAGCGGATGTCTTTTTCCGGTGGTACATGAGCTATTTCAAAAGGGTCCCGGCCGCTGGCGAGGTCTTGGACCGCCGACAGGGCATCGCTGACGGCTCGGAGCGGGATCTGCTCCGGGACTAAATCGGGAGCCACGAAATGGACTCTGAACGTTGGCGCTGCCTTTTTCTTCGACACCATCGGGGACTCTTCTAGCCCGAACCTGGCGTGTGCGAGTGTGTCGCTATTGAGTATGCCTGCTCGCTTGCGTATTCATGGTTTGCTCACTTTCCGAGTTCTATCGGGAGAGTGGCCCGCGCCTCGGTGGCGCAGCAAGATCATAACCCTGCCGGAGGGGTCCGCGCAAGTAGATGGACCCGCCCCCATTTCTCTGCTAGTCCATCCTAGCCTCTCGCTTGCCCCGCTTCAAGAAGCCCCCACGAAGCAAAACTACTTGGGGACTGAGCAACACTGGGCCAGGAGGCTGCCGACTGCCGGGGCACCCTCAGCGAGGCTGTGGCTCGGCACAAGCAACCACGGGCGTCACGTGGCCCTCTCGCCCGCAATCGCGTGCTTCGGATTGCTGCTCGTGTCCTGTCCCCCGCGCAGCCGCACGCCGGCGCGCTACTTCTGCTCCTTGAGCGCTTTGAGCCACGGGCTTTCCTTGTACAGGCTTTCCAACGCCCGTTGCGCTTCCACGGCACGGTCCGGCCGTTTGACCTCCTTCCAGAGCTGGACGAGGTGCACTAGCGCGACGGCGTGTGCCTGGCGGGCGTCGGCGTAGAGCGTGTCCACGTGGAGCAGGGCGAAGAGGGCCTCCTGGAGCTTGCCGGCCCTCCGAAGCGCAATCCCCTTGGCGTTGTACGCCTCGGCCAGCAGCTCCACGTCCGCCGGATCGGCTTGGGCGATCACGTCGTCGGCCAGCCGGATCGCCTCCTGGGGCTGGTTGGCTTCGGCCAAGCAGCGGGCCTTGCCCGCCGCGGCGGCGCGGCGATACGCGTCTGCCCGAGGGCCGGTCGCATTGGCGGCCAGGGCGGCTTCGAAGGACTTCAGCGCCGCGTCGGCCTTCCCTTCGGCCAGCCATGCCCGGCCCACCGCCACGGCGGAGCGCATCTTGTAGTCCGGCCAGGGCGCCTTCGCGCTAAGCCGCTCGTAATACTCGCGGGCCTTGGCAAACTGACCCACGGCCAGCAACAGATCGCCGACCACCGCGCTGGCCTCGAAGTGGTGGTAGCTGTCGGGATAGGCGGAGGCGAAAGCGGCCAGGTCCTTGCCCGCGGCGGCGATCTCCCTTTGGCCCTCCAAGGCGAGCCGGGCCGCGGCCATTGCCTTGTAGAACTCCATGTCTTGTTTGACCTCCGCCCGAGCCGAGTCGGCAAGCTCGATCTTCTCGATCGCCGCCAGCGCCTGCTCGTAGCGACCGGCGGCAATCTCCCCGCGGACCTTGACCAGGCCGGCCGGCTCGTCCTTGAACGTAATCGACTCGATTTCGTTCACCGGGACGCTCTCGCTGACGCTCCCCACGGAAACCGTCACGTCGGTGGCCGTGGCGCGGCTCACCGTCCCGGTCAGCTTCCTCTTCGCGGTGTTGACGACGTCTTGGGCCCCGCCCGTCGCGGTTACGGTAAGCCACCAGGTGGCCGCTACCAGGATCCAGCGCCTATCCACAAGACTCTCCTTCTTTTCCGCAGCAGACAGGGATGTCGTCTGGTGGGCATCGACCCAATTGGTCGATGCTCTCTCGAATCCCCAATCGTACCATTTTCTCATCGCTGGTGACAGCGGGCGAGCGCGCCATAACGGGGTTGCCCAAGGGGGTCGGGAGTCGTCTTTCATGTCGGCGAGAGAGTCAACCTATACTCGAAAGCGTTCCCGCCGACATGAAAGACGACTCCCGACCCCTTCGCTGGACCGAAGTGAGTAGGACGGGCGTCTCGAAATGAGTAGGACGGGCGTCTCGCCCGTCTGCGCAGTCTGCTCAGGTCCCCCGGACCGGCGAGACGCCGGTCCTACTGGGACCTCCGGATCTTGTTCTGAGGGAGCCGGAAAAGTCTTCCGCTGTTGTCTCCTTTACCCATTCCTCCCTGTCTCTGTTCGCGCCCTCTCTTCGGGCCTTTCATGGCGCTGGAGTTGATCGAAAACGCCGCGGACCCTCCCCGGCCCCTTGGCCGAACATGCAAAGTGGTCAGGTTGACAACGAGCCATCGGGACTTATGCTCATTGGCTGTGCGCCCTCCGGCGGTCGGAGCTGCGGCGGCAGGCCAGGCAGTGGCGGGACAGCCGTGATGAAACGAGCGAAGATCAGCATAATCGGTGCGGGGAGCGTGGGGGCGACCACCGCGCATTGGTGCGCGGCGGCGGAATTGGGCGACATCATCCTGGTGGACATCCCGCAGACCGAGGGGATGCCTCGGGGGAAAGCGCTCGATCTGATGCAAGCCTCGCCGATCGCGGGGTTTGATGCCCAGATTGTCGGCACCACCCGCTACGACGAAGCGGCGGATAGCGACGTCGTGGTGATTACCGCGGGCGTGGCCCGCAAACCGGGCATGAGCCGTGACGATTTGTTGGGCACCAATGCCCGGATCGTGGGGGCGGTGGCGGCGGAGGTCAAGAAGACCAGTCCTCGCGCGGTAGTGATCGTCGTCAGTAACCCCTTGGACGCCATGGCGCAACGGGCGCTCGAGGTCACCGGTTTCCCGCCCGAGCGGGTGATCGGCCAGGCGGGGGTGCTCGACACCGCCCGCTTCCGAACCTTCGTGGCCATGGAGCTGGGCGTAAGCGTCGAGGACGTCTCGGCGATGCTCCTGGGGGGGCATGGCGACACGATGGTCCCGCTGACCAGTTGCGCCGCGGTGGGCGGGATCCCGGTGAGCTGGTTGATCCCGGCCGATCGCCTGGAGGCGATCGTCCAGCGGACCCGCGACGGCGGAGCGGAAATCGTCGGCCTCCTCAAGACCGGCAGCGCGTACTATGCCCCCGCCGCCGCGACCGCGCAGATGGTCGGGGCCGTGGTCCGCGACAAGAAGCGTCTGATTCCCTGTGCGGCGTATTGCGAAAAGGAGTACGGGGTAGGGGGTTACTACGTGGGCGTGCCGGTCATCCTCGGGGGCCGCGGCGTCGAGCGGATCATCGAGCTGCAACTGAGCAGGCCTGAGCAAGTGGCGTTCCAAAAGAGCGTCGACGCCGTCAAATCGCTCGTTGCCGCGATGAACCGGCTCTCCGCGATCTGACCTTCTTCCCGATCCCGGTGGGGGAAGGGGCATGACAAGGCGGGGCGCGGCCGGGTACAATTCCGCCCGCGGATTTCCCTTCTGCGATTGACAGCCGGAGGCCGAGGGAGTAGAGTCTGTGGTGTTTTGGCTGGTCCATTCGTGGCGTGCCGGGAGTCGCCGGCCAGGCGTCTCGGCAGCCTCTTGCACATAGGTGTTATTCGAGCCTGTCGTCCGTTTTTCGCAGTCACTCATTTCTCAGGACCACGGGATCCTCAAGAGATCATGAAGCGCTGGCACGCGACCGAGCCGAGTCGGCCGAGCGAGGAGGCATCGCTGAGCCCCATGTTCGGTGACCCGTCCGGCTTGTTCACCCCGCCCGCGCGCGATTCGTCGCGGGCCTTGTTCGTACCGCTCCATTACGAGCCGAATTATGCCTATCCGCTCATCGTCTGGTTGCACGGACCGGGGCGGAACGAGCGGCAGTTGCTGGAGATCATGCCGCTGGTCAGTCGGCGGAACTACGTGGCGGTGGCGCCGCGCGGGCTTTGCCTCCGCGAGGACGGGCTCCGCGGCCAGTTCTGCGGCTGGTCGCAGAGCGCCGAGCACATCCGCGAGGCGGAGCAGCGGCTCTTCGACAGCATCGAAGCGGCACGGCACAAGCTGAACGTCGCGCCGGACCGCGTGTACGTGGCCGGGTTCGACTGCGGCGGGACGATGGCCCTCCGCGTGGCGCTGAGCCACCCGCGGCGGTTTGCGGGGGTCCTTTCGATCGGCGGGGCCTTTCCCAGCGGCCAGACCCCGTTGGGACAGTGGACCCACGCCCGGAACCTGGTCGTTTTCATGGCGATCGGGCGCGAGAGCCTCGAATACCCTCCCGGCCGGGCCTGCCAAGACCTCCGCCTCCTGCACGCCGCCGGGATCGCCGTCACGCTCCGCCAATACCCGCACGGACACTACTTGACCCCCCAGATCCTGGGCGACGTGGATCGCTGGATCATGGAACAGGTCGCCGGCGGGTCCAGCTCCCCGCTCGGCGCCGGCAGACCGCCAGCCTGCTCTCCCAAGCGAGCGGATCGGGAGTAGCCGCAGGGAGCGGAGCGGCACTGCGCCAGACGCATTCCCGGATGGCCTCAACGGGGTGGCAAAAACGCTCCGCTGTTGCCGAGTCTTCCTATTTTGACTTGGTGAGGCTCTGCCCATCTGTGGCATTCCCAGTCTTCCTGCCCAACGCATCTTGCCGCAATCTCCCACCCGTTGCGGCAACCTCCAGCCGGCGGTCAAACGTGCATTGACATTGTCCCGAGTCTTCGGGTACAAACTGCCACCTTTTCCTCGTCTCCTCTTGCCCGCCGGGCAGCCCGGGTCGGTGAGCCTGCGGGGCGGCCGGGCGCCAAGTAACTCCGAAGCTCCCGTGGGTCGCTGGACGCGCGAGACATTGCCGGGGCGCGCCGGCGGATGCTGCCGCTGATGGATCGGTCTGCGATCGAGCGGCACGTAGACAAGCGACCTTGTTGACGACGGCAAACATGGCCAGCGAAACCACCGTCCAGAAACCGGACGTCGATCGGCCCAAGGGCAATCCGCCCGAGGCGGCTTTGCCCAAGGTCAGTCCGCCCGACGTCGATCCGCCCGAGGCCGATCCCGCCGAGGCCGCTGGCCCGGAGGCCGATTCGCCGGAGGCCCCGGCGTCGCGGATCCGCCGCGTGCGGACCTGGATCGCCGCCCACCGGCTGAAGACCGCGATCTTCGCCGCACTTGGGCTGGTGCTCGTGGGCGGAGGGGTCACGGCGTGCCTTCTCGCGATGCCCCGACACGAAGAAGAAGCCCCCGCCGTGACCGCGGCGATGGTGCTGGAGGCGCTGGATCGGGGCAACGACGCCGAGGCCAAGCGGCTGGCCGAGACGTTTCGCGATCAGGCCCCACCGGCCGACGAGGAAGCGACCGTGGCGGCGCTGGCGCTGGGGGTCGTTGCGGCCCGGGAGGCGGAGAAGCAGACCGAGGCGGAGAAAAGGAAGCTGTTCCTGGTGGCTGCTGCCTATCTTAAGGACGCCCGGACGCGCGGGTTTCCGCCCGGCCGCAAGGCCGAAGGTACGTATCTGCTGGGAAAGAGTCTGGTGGGGAGCGGGCAGATCGCCGCGAGCCGGCAGGTGCTCCGCGAAGTGCTCGAGCTCGACAAGCAGTTGACGCCCGAGGTCCACTACCTGCTGGCCGCAGGCTACCTCCGCGATCCGGCCGGCAAATACTCCGAGGCCCTCCAGGAAAATGATCTCTGCCTGGCCGATTCCCGGCTCTCGGCCTCGCGGCGGGCCGGCGGGCTGCTCCAGCGGGCGGAAATCCAACTGAACCTGGGCAAGCTCGCCGAGTGCCGCCAGACGCTGGCCAAGATCCCGCCCGGCACCACGGCCCACCACGAGGCAATCGTGCTCCAGGGCCGCATCTTGATCCGCGAAGCGCAGGCCCTGCAACGCGGCACGGACGACGCCGACCGCAAGAGCAAGGCCGGCCAGAAATACCAGGAGGCACTCCAGACGCTGCGCCGGGCGCAAGACCAGGAGCGCCTCAGCGATCCCGCCGTCCCGAAAGCGATGTACCTGATCGGGGTCTGCCTGGTGGAAACGGGGGACTCGCGCGGGGCGCTGAACCAGTTCGCACGGATGCGGACGATCTGCCCCGATACCGTCGAGGCGGCCGCTGCCGACTTCCAGGAGGCGGAGCTGTGGCGCCAACTCCAGCGCGACAAGGAAGCCCTGGCGGCCTACCGCCGCGCGATGAAGCCGCTCCCGGGCTCGGACGCCTATGAGAATCCCTGGCTGCCGGCGGAACTGGTCCGCCGCCGGATCGTAGACGCCTACCAACACTACCTCGACGCGCGGAACTACGCAGTTTCCCTGGAGCTGGCCCGGCTGCTCGGCGCGGTCTTCTCCAAGGACCGGGCCGTGCAGACGGAGGCGGAAACCTACCGCGTCTGGGGACACGAGCTGGTGGCGCAGGCCGAGCGCCTCGGACCGCCGAGAGCGGAACCGATCGCCCGCGAGGGCCGGGCCCATCTGCGCCAGGCGGGCGCGGCCTACGAGCGGCTGGCCAGGCTCCGCCTCACCACGCGGCACTACCCGAACGACCTCTGGGACAGCTCCGACGCCTACCTCGCAGGGCACGACTTCCGCGGCGCGGCGCGGATGTTCCGCGCGTACCTGAAGCACGAATCGCGGCTGCGGCAAGCCCCGGCGATGACCGGCCTGGGCGCGTCGCTTTTGGCGATGGGCCGGGTCGACGAGTCGGTCGCCGTGTTCCAGAAGGTGATCGCCGCGTACCCGCGCGACGTCTCCTCGTACCGCGCCCGGGTGCTGGCGGCGAGGGCCCGCATCGAAAAAGGGGACGTTCACCAGGCCGAAAGCCTGCTGGAAGAGAACCTGAACGGCGAGTCGCTCACCCCGGCCAGCAAGGAATGGCGGGAATCGCTCTTCCTCCTCGGCGAGCTGCTCCACGCGACCGGCCGCTACACCGACGCCATCCGCCGCCTGGAGGAAGCCGTCGAGCGCTACGGCGACTCGCGCCAGGCGCTGGCCGCCCGGTACCTGATCGCCGACAGCTACCACCGGAAGGCCAGGGCGGAGGCGGAGAAGCTCCAGCAGGACCTGGTCGAGGAGGCGCGAATCGACCGGGCCAGGCAGGTTCGCGATCTGCTCGCGTCCGCCCTGAAACGGTACCAGCAGGCCCAGGAGTCGCTGCGGCGGTATCAGGACGCCCACGATCCGGGCCCGCTGGAGAAGGCGATGCTCCGCAACGGCGAGTTTGCCGTGGGGAGCGTGATGCTCGATCTGGGGCAATACGAGTCGGCCCTCAAGACCTTCGCCTCGGTGACCAGCCGGCACCAGAACGCGCCCGAAGCGCTCGAGGCCTACGTGCAGATGGCCCGGCTCCATCGCCGGCTCCAACGGCCGGCGGACGCCCGCGCGACGCTCGATCAGGCGAAGCTGGTGCTCAACCGGATGAAACCCGAAGTGGCCTACCGCGACACGACCAACTACAGCCGGAAGGAATGGGCGGAATTGCTCGACCGGCTGGCGAAGTAGCCCGCCCCCAGGGAGTGCGAAGCCGCACGGCGGCAGGAAGGATTGGCGATCCACGATCATGACGCAGCTCGCAACGGACGTCCTGGCCAGCCTGATCCGGCACAAGCGGCTGTGCCTGGAGCACCTCCGCGCGCTGGGGGAGAAGCAGCTCGCGCTGGTCCGCGCCGGGAGCATGACCGAATTGTTGGACCTGCTCGCGGCCAAGCAGCCGTTGCTGTTGCGGCTGCAGGCGGTGGAGCGGGAGCTGGACCCGTTCCGCAGCCAGGATCCGGACGCCCGGCGGTGGCCCGCGCCGGACGCGCGGCAGCGGTGCGCCGCCGAGCTGGCGCAGTGCGAGGCGCTGCTGGCGGAGATCGTCCGCCGGGAGAAGGAGAGCGAGCGGGAGCTGGTGCGGCGCCGCGACGAGACGGCCGCGCAACTGGAGACGGTCAACTCGGCCGGCCATGCCCGCCAGGCTTACCTCGCCTCGTACCGCGAGAGTCTTTCCCAGTTGGATCTGGCGTCGGGAGGAACGTGAGCGGCTCCGGAAGACGCCACGCAGGAAAGTTGCCATGAACGAGGATCACGTGCTCACCGCGGCCCTGAAGCTGACCCGGGAAGCCGACCTGGAAACGGTGCTGGCGGCCTGGCATTCGGCCACGGTCCGGCTGGAGCGGACCCACGAGGCCCTGCGCGGCGAGGTCCAGCGTCTGACCGACGAGCTGGCCGTGAAGAATCGCGAGCTGGCCAGGAAGAACCGCCTGGCCGACCTGGGACAGATGGCGGCGCATGTGGCCCACGAGGTCCGCAACAACCTCGTCCCGGTGACCCTTTACCTGAGCCTGCTGCGGCGGCGGCTGGCGGGCGATGCGGAAGGCCTGGACGTGCTCGACAAGATCGCCGCCGGATTCGCCGCCATGGACGCGATGGTCAGCGACCTCTTGCACTTCACCTCGGAGCGCGACCCGCAGCGGTGCTCGTTCTCCCTGCGGAAGCTGGTCGAGGAGCTGCTGGGCTCGCTGGCGCCGCAGTTGGCGGCGCAGTCGATCCGGGCGGAGGCAGACGTCGCCGAGGACCAGGTCGTCACAGCCGACCGCGACATGCTCCGCCGCGCCCTGTTGAACCTGCTTTTGAACGCCCTGGACGCCATGCCCGACGGAGGCACGATTTCGATCCGCGCCGGGAGAAGCCCGGCCGGTGCGGTGCTCGAGATCGCCGATACCGGGCCGGGGCTTTCCGACGCCGCGCAACGCCGCGCGTTCGAGCCGTTTTACACCACCAAGCCCGGGGGAACCGGGCTGGGGCTGGCAATCGTCTATCGGATTGCCGAGGTCCACGGGGGGGAGGTGACGGCGGCCAACCGGCCGGACTCCGGCGCCGTGTTCACCCTGCGGATCCCGGCACCAGTTGAGGAGGCCGCCGCATGAACGCCAACCATCCCCGCGACGCCGCGACGCCGACCGGGCACGTGCTCGTGGTCGACGACCACCAGCCCGCCCGCGACTCGATGGCCGACGTCTTGCGCCAGGCCGGCCACCGCGTCGCCTGCCGCTCCAGTGCCGCCGAGGCCCTGCAACTGGTCTCGCGGGAGCGGTTCGATTGCATTGTGACCGACCTGAAAATGCCCGGCATGAACGGCGTCGAGTTCATCATCCAGCTCGAAGAGCGCCGCTACGGGGCCCAGGTCGTGATGGTCACCGCCCATGCCTCGGTGGCGACCGCCGTCGAGGCCATGCGGCACGGGGCCTTCGACTACATCGAAAAGCCCTTCGGCGTGGAACAGCTCGAACAGTTGGTCGCCCAGGCGATCCGCCACGGGCGGCTGATCCAGGAGGACTCGGCGGGCCAGCGCGATCCTTGCGGCTGCGGATCGGGATTGGCGCTGGTGCCGCCGCCGATGGTCGGCTCCAGCGCGGCGATGCAGGCGCTGCGGGCCAAGATCGCCCTGGTGGCGCCCACCTCGGAGACCGTGCTCATCACCGGCGAAAGCGGCACGGGCAAGGAGCTGGTGGCCCGGGCAATCCACGCGGCCAGCGATCGCCGCGGCGGCCCCCTGGTCAGCCTCAACTGCCCGGTGCTCTCCGCCCACCTCATGGAAAGCGAGCTTTTTGGGCACGAGCGGGGGGCCTTCACCGGGGCCGACGCCCCGCGGACCGGCCGCTTCGAGCTGGCCGACGGCGGCTCGATCCTGCTGGACGAAGTGACCGAAATCGACCTGCCCCTCCAGGCCAAGCTGCTGCGGGTTCTTCAGGAGAAGGCGTTCGAGCGGGTCGGATCGAGCCAGACCATCCGCGTCGACGTCCGCGTGCTGGCCACGACCAACCGCGACCTGGCGGCCGAGGCGGCGGCCGGCCGGTTCCGCGAGGACCTCTACTACCGCCTGGCCGTGGTGCCGCTGGGCGTGCCGCCGCTCCGCGAGCGGCCGGAAGACATCCCGGCCCTGGTCGATCACTTCCTCGCCCGCTGCGCCGCGCGGCTCCAGCGCGATCCGCCCCGGCTGGACGCCTCGGCCATGGACCTGCTGATCGGTTACCCGTGGCCGGGCAACGTCCGCGAGCTGGAGAACATGATGACCCGGGCGAGCGTGCTGATGGGCAGCGGCACGATCACCGCTGGCGAGCTGCGGCGGTGGCTGTTGGTCGATCCCGACTCCGGCGACAAGGCCGAGCGGGCCCCGCCGGTGCCGGTCGGGCTCAGCCTGGAGGAAATGGAGCGCAAACTGATCGAGGCCACCCTGGAGCATTTCGGCGGCCACCGGGAGAAGGCCGCCAAGGCCCTGGGGATCGGCGTCCGCACGCTCTGCGGGAAGCTCCGCCAATACGGCTACGCCCCCAGGGCCAAAACGTTTTCCAAGGCCGCTTGAGACCGGCAGGATCTGCCGGTCCGAGGATGCGAGATTTGCCGATGGATGGTGGCGTACAAGGGAAGTGGTCAAACGGCGGGGCATTTGCCGCCGGTTGCCGCGCAGTCGCGGCGTTGGCACGCCGGTTGCTGGCGGAATGACGACGAGGGCCTGACGAGGGTCGACCGAATGTTCCAAGGCATCTTCCAATCGACGACCATCCCGGCTCTGGAGCAGGTGGTCAACTTCGCCCAGGCGCGGCATACCGTGCTGGCGGGGAACATTGCCAACCTGGGGACCCCCGGCTATCACGCCCGGGACCTCTCGGTCGAGGACTTCCAGACCCGGCTCAAGGAGGCGATCGAGGCCGCCCATCAGCCGCCGGCGCCGCCGTCCCTGGGCGATCCGGACCGCTCGCGCCCGAACCGGCTGGCCGACGTCGCCAGGAGCCCGACAAGCATCCTCTTCCACGACCAGAGCAGCGACGCCGCCGAAATCCAGGTGACGGAGATGGTCAAGAACCAATTGCAGCACAACATGGCGCTGGCGATCATGAGCAGCCAGTTCCGTCTTTTGCAGACGGCGATCAGCGAGCGGGTGTGAGAACGGAGTACCCAGTACTCAGTACTCAGTGCTCAGTACTGAGTACTCAGGGCTCAATACTCGGGAGTTTTGTGGGAAACAGCTCGGTGAATTCGGTGTTTCGAGGAACGGCCTTTCGCAAACAGGATCATCGGAATTCCATCATTCTGAATCCCTAAGCCGATTCTTAAGGACCCCCCAACATGCTCCCAGCCCTGGATATCAGCACCAGCGCCCTGGTGGCCAATCGCGTGCGGATGAACGTGGTCTCCGGCAACCTGGCGAACCTGTTGACCACGCGCAACGAGGCGGGGGAGGCGGTGCCGTACCAGAAGCGCTTCGTGGTGCTGGAGTCGGACGACAGCGTGGGCACCCATGGCGCGGCGGGGGTCAAGGTTGGCGCCGTCCAGATCGACGACGCCGAGCCCCGCTACGTCTGGGACCCGGGCAACCCCGACGCGATCAAGAAAGGGCCCCGCCAGGGCTGCGTCGCCTACCCCAACATCAACATGATGCACGAGCTGACCGACGCGCTCACGGTGGCCCGGGCCTACGAGGCCAACGTCGGGGCGATCGAGATCACCAAGGACCTGGCCCAGCAAACCCTGAGGATCCTGGCCTGATGAACCCCATCCCCAACGTCAGCGTCTCCGGCAGCTTCCCGGCCCTGGGGCCGGCGAAGATGGAAGCGGCCCCGGCCGACGCCTCCTTCAAGGATTTCCTCCTTAAATCGATCGAGGAGGTCAACTCGATGCAGCAGGCCGCCGACTGCGCCGTCGAGCAACTGGCCACGGGGGGCGACGTCACGCCCGCCGAAGTGCTCACCGCCGTGCAGAAGGCCGACATCGCCTTCCGCATGATGATGCAAATCCGCAACAAAATGGTCCAGGCCTACCAGGAGATCCAGAACCTCCGCGTGTGACAATGCGCATTAGGGAGTTCGCAGAACAAGCACGCTCGTTTATTGATCCTCAGAAAAGTAATGCAACTTCCGTTTAGCGGGGCCGCTTGCGGCCCGTGGTGTTCCGCCGACCAAACCCGGCCACAAGTGGCCGGGCTAAACAATCGGCTCTGGCATTACTTTTCTGAGGATCAATAGCCGCGAGCCTAAGGCGGGCGCGTAAAGGACGAAGCACGAATTGAGGTCCACGGATGGATTTCATCAATAAGGCGCTGGCCCAACTGACGGACCTGTTCCGCGCGATGACCGCAGGCGCGCGGATCACGACCGCGCTCCTGCTGGTGGTCGTCGTGGTCAGCCTGGCCTACCTCTTCCGCTACCACGCCGCCGGCCCGGACCTCTACCTGCTCAACGAGCGGGCCTTTTCGACCGAGCAGCAGCAGGCGATGGCCGCGGCCTTCGGCAAGGCGGGTCTCAAGGGCTGGCAGTTCGACGGACCCAAGATCCGCATCCCGCGGAGCCAGGAGGACAAGTTCCTCGCCGCGCTGGTCGAGCACGACGCCCTGCCCGATGTCCCCGACGGAGCAATCGACAAGGCCATCGAGACCAACACCATCTGGATGGACAGCCAGCAGCGCCAGGAGATGATCAAGCAGGCGCAGCTCAAGAAGCTCTCCTCGATCCTCCGCGCGATGCCCGGCATCCAGAACGCCTGGGTCATGTACGACGCGGAGAAACGCCGCGGCTTCGCCCAGGAGAACCTGGCCACGGCCAGCGTCAGCGTCATCCCCTCCGGCTCCGATCCGCTCCCCGGTGCCACGATCGCCGCGGTCCGCCGGGCGGTGCTCTTCAGCTTCGCCGAGCTCCGCCGCCGGCCGGAAAACGTCGTCGTCATCGACATCAAGCACCACCGAAGCTACGAGGGCAACGAGGACGACGCGGGCAGCGGGCAGGACCCCGTCATCCTCGCCGCCCAGCGGCGGCACGAAGAATCGTGGCGCGACAAGATCCGCAAAGCCTTGTCCATCGAGGGCCTGCTGGTCTCGGTCAGCGTCGAGCTGAACAGCGAGAAGCTCCACCGCGAGCGACAATCGAGCCCCAGCGGCAAGCCGGTCCCCGTGAGCGTCCAGGAGAAGTCGCGGACGCACAACGTCGAGGGCACCGGGGTGGGGGGGCGGGCAGGCGCCGTGGCCAATCAGCCGGGCTCCGTTGCTCCCGTCGCGGGCAAAGGGCCCAAACAAGAGGAAGAGGAAACGACGCGCCAGGAAACCAGCACCGTCGGCACGCAGCACATCGAAAGCGAAAAAGTGCCCATGGCGCTCAAACAGGTCAAGGCCGTGGTGAGCATCCCTTCGAGCTACTTCCAGAAGGTCTGGCAGCAGCGCAACCCCCCTCCGGCCGGCGAGAAGCCGAAGACTCCCTCCTCGACCGACCTGGACACGATCCGCCAGGAGGTGATCGCCAGGTGCGAGAAGAACGTGGCCGGCCTGCTACCCGCGCCCGAGGTTCCCACGGACACGACCAAAGCGGAGGCGAACAAATTGGTGACCGTCACGGAGTTCGACGATTTCCCGCCGGCGGAGATTCCCGAGCCGGGGATGAGGGAGCAGGCCCTGAGCTGGCTGGGTCAGAACTGGAGCACGCTGGGGCTGGTCTTCCTGGCGTTGGTGAGCCTGGCGATGGTGCGGTCGATGGTCCGCGCCGTCCCCGGCACGCCCCGGCGCGCCACCGCCGGGCTCGCGGTCGTCGCCTCGGAGCCGGGCCGCGAAGAACAGACACACAGCAGGGAAGAGTCCTCCGCCCAGCGGCGGCTGAAGCGCCTGAGCGGGGCGGGCAAGACGCTCCGTGACGAACTGTCGGAGCTGGTGGCCGAGGACCCCGATGCCGCCGCGAACGTTCTCCGTACCTGGATCGGAAGCAACTCCTGAGCCATGACCACCCAAACCGCCCCCAAGACCGACGGCCTCCGCAAAGCGGCGATCCTGGTTTCCAGCCTGGAGCGGCACGCCGCCGACCTGGTGCTGGGGCAGATGGACCCCGCCGAGGCCCGGCTCGTGCGGCAGGCGATGCTGGAGATGGACCGGATCGATCAGGAGGAGCAGGAGCGGGTGATCGAGGAGTTTTGCCGCCGGGGGCCGTTGGCGCGGGAGCAGTTCCCGCCGGGGATTGAGCTGGACGGCGCCCTGGCGCGGAGGCTGGCCCGCCCCGCGGCGGCCCCGGCAACCGAGGAGCCGCGGGTCCCGTTTTCCACGATCCCGCCGTTCCGCTTCCTCCGCGACGCGGAGGCGGAGAAGCTCGTCAAGATCCTCGCCACCGAGCGTCCTCAGGTAATTGCCCTAGTGCTCTCGCACCTCTCGCCGGAGCAGGCCGGCAAGGTCCTGGTCCGGCTCGCGCCGGCGCTTCAGGTCGACGTCGTCCGCCGGCTCGTGGACCTCGAGGAGACGGCCCCGGAGATCCTCCGCGAGGTCGAGCGCGGCCTGGAGACGAGGCTTTCCGAGCAGGTCCGCATGCAGCGGCGGCGCGTCGCCGGACTGGCCGCGGTGGCCGGGATCCTCGGGGCCGCGGAGCAGCGGGTCGGCATGCAGATCCTGGAAAACCTGGCCGCCTACGACCGCCCCCTGGCCGATCGACTCTGCCCCCGCCGCTTCGAGTTCGCCGATCTGCTGGGGCTCGACGACCGGACGCTCGCCGCGGTCCTGGACGCCGCCGACGCCGAGCTGCTGGTGCTCGCGCTCGTGGGCGCGCCCCCCGAATGGACCGATCGCCTCGTGCAGCATCTGCCGCAAGGAGAGGCCCGGGCGATCCGGCACCGGCTGGACCATTTTGGGCCGGTCCGGCTGAGCGACGTGGAGGAGGCCCGCGCGGCGCTGGCGGAGCTGGCCCGGCAACTGGCGATCCAAGGGCGGATCGAGCTGCCCCGCAAACCAAGGATGAAGGATGAAGGATGAAGGATGAATGTCTCACAAACCCCTCGCCCTTAACCCCTCGTCCCCAATCCCTAATCCCCAATCCCTCTCCTCCCATGTCCACCATCATCAAGGCAAGCGACCGGAACCGCGCGATCCAGGGCGTGGCGTTCAACTTCGACGACATGGCCGAGAAGGCCAGGCAGTACCTGGAGCAGGTCCGCGCCGAGGCGGCGAAGATGCTCGCCGCGGCCCGGCAGAGGGCGCAGCAGGAGGCCGCCCGGGCCGAGGCCGAGGGGCGCCGGGCGGGCGAGGCGGCCGCCGCCGAGATCGTCGAGCGGCAACTCGCCCGGCAGTTGACCACCTTGATGCCGGCCCTCCGGCAGGCAGTCGTTGCGATCGAGCACGCCAAGCAGGCTTGGCTCTGCCACTGGGAGAAAAGCGCGATCCACGTGGCGGCGGCCATCGCCGGGCGGCTGGTCCGCCGGGAGCTCACGGCCCATCCCGAGATCGCGCTGGAGTCGATCCGCCAGGCGCTGGAGCTGGCGGCGGGCAGCACCGAGATCCGGCTCCATCTCCAACCCGCGGACTACCAAACCCTCCGGCCGCAAGTCGACGCCCTGGTCCGCGAGATCTCCGCTCTAGGGCCGCTCGAAGTGATTGCCGATCCCCAGGTCTCTCCGGGCGGGTGCCGCGTCGAGACCCGCTTCGGCGTCATCGATCAGCAACTCGAGGCGCAACTGGCCAGGATCGAGGAAGAGCTGGCCTGAAGAGAAGGGAGTCTCACGCAAAGGCGCAAAGACGCAAAGCGGGAGGGCGCTAAGACAGAAATGGCGAGGGAATGCGACAAGGCCAAGGAGGCATCGGCGTTCTTTGCGCCTTTGCGCCTTTGCGTGAAACATGTTTTGTGTCGGTAGAAACTGAACGGTCGGCCATGGATATTACGGGACAGCTCGACGCGATCATGCCCACGGCGTTGTGGGGGAGCGTGGCGCAGACGGTGGGAACGACCGTCGCGGCGGCCGGGTTTCCCGCGCCGGTCGGGGCGCTGGCCGAGATCGAGCGCCAGGCCGGTCCGCCGCTGGGGGCCGAGGTGATCGGCTTCCGCGGCGAGCTGACCTTGCTCTATCCGCTGGCCGACCCATCCGGCCTCCGCCACGGCAACCGCGTTCGCCTGGCCCGCACGGCGCGGTGGCTCCGGGTGGGGAAGGAGCTGTTGGGCCGGGTGATCGACGCCCAGGGGATCGCCGTGGACGGCAAGCCCCAGCCCGCCCTCGCCGACCGCACCGGCTTCCAGCGGATGCCGCCCCATCCCTGCCAGCGGCCGCGGATCGACGCCCCGCTGGCCACCGGCGTCCGCGCGATCGACGGCCTCTTGACCTGCGGCAAGGGGCAGCGGATGGGGATCTTCGCCGGGTCGGGCGTGGGAAAGAGCGTGCTGCTGGGCATGATGGCCCGCTATACCGCCGCCGACGTGATCGTGATCGCCCTGGTCGGCGAGCGGGGCCGCGAGGTCAACGAGTTCATCGAGCGAGACCTGGGCCCGGAAGGCCTCGCCAAGAGCGTCGTGGTGGTGGCCACCAGCAACGAGCCGGCCGTGGTTCGCGTCCACGCCGCCGCCACGGCCACCGCGATCGCCGAGTATTTCCGCGACCAGGGCAAGGACGTGCTCCTGCTGATGGATTCCCTGACCCGTTTCGCGCTGGCCCAGCGGGAGATCGGCCTGGCGGCCGGCGAGCCGCCGGCGACCCGGGGCTATCCCCCCTCCGTGTTCGGCCTGTTGCCGAAGCTGGTCGAGCGGGCCGGCCGCAGTCCCCAGGGGAGCATCACCGCCTTCTACAGCGTGCTGGTCGAGGCCGACGACCCCAACGAGCCGATCAGCGACGCGGTCCGCGGGCTTTTGGACGGCCACGTCTGGCTCGCGCGGAAGCTGGCCACCCGGGGACACTACCCCGCGGTCGACACCTTGGAAAGCCTCAGCCGGCTGATGCCCGAGGTGACCGATCCGGATCATTACCAGGCGGCCCAATCGCTCCGCGAGCTTTTGGCCGCCTACCGCGACCACGAAGACCTGATCTCGATCGGCGCGTACCGCCGCGGAAGCACCCCGCTGGTCGACGTGGCGATCGACCTCCAGGAACCGATCAGGAGCTATCTCCGGCAAAGCGTCGGCGACCGCTGCGGCATGGAGGAGGCCCGCAAGGGGCTCCTCCAGTTGCGGCAGCAGGCGGCCCAGCGGCTGCACGCCGCGAGAGCTCAAGCGGCGCCGACCCAAGGCGCCGCCAGTCCGGTGCCCTAGTTACCCGTTCTCCTGCACGTAGATCATGGCGAAGTTCAAGTTCCGGTTGGCGACCCTCCTGCGGCTCCGCGAGTCGGCTCGCGACGAGCGGCGGACGCTCTTGGCCCAGGCCTACCGGGCCGAGGACCTGATCCTCGAGGAGCGTCAGCGGATCGAAGCGGAGCGGGCGGCGCTGGAGCGGCAGATCCGCGACGCGGCCGGGCCGGGCGAGATCGAGGTCGACCGGCTCCTCGAGGCCCAGCGCTTCGAGCTCGTCCTGCGAACGCAGAAGGAGCAGCTCGCCAGGCAACACGAGCAGGTCAAGGCGGAAATCGAGCGAAGACGCCAGGCGCTGGTCGAAGCCAACCGGGAGGTCCAGGTCCTGGAGAAGCTCCGCGAGAAGCAGCACCAGCGGTGGCGCGACGAGGAAGACCGCCGGGAGGTCAAACGGCTGGATGAGGTCGGCCAGCGCCGCGCCCTCGGGGAGGTGCACTGATGTTCGCGCGACTCCTTCGCATTGCCTTCGGCCTGCTGCTCCATTTCAGCCTGGCCACGCTGATCGCCGAGGCGATCGTGGTCGGATACGTCGTGTCGCGGTGGCAGATCGACGGGGAGAGATTCACCAAGCTCCTTGCCGTGGCCCAGGGGTTGGAGCTGCCGGGTCCTCAGGCCGCGGCGCCTCTCGAGCCGGAGGCGCCTCCCACCGAGCAGCTTTCTTACGATCAGGTCCTCGAGGCCCGGGCGATGAAGGACAAGAACCTCCAACTCCGCGAGCTCGCCCTGGCCAACGCCCTGGCTCAGCTCAAGACCGACCGGCAGAAAGTGGCGGAGGACGAAAAGCGGTACCAGCAACAGTTGAGCGACTCCACCGCCAAGCTGGAGGCGCTGAGCAAAGGGGCCAAGGCGACCGGTCGGGAACTGGCCGGCCGCATCCTGGAAAAGGCCAAACCCAAACAGGCCAAGGAACTCCTCCTGCAAATGCTGGAGAACAAGGAGATCGACGACGTTGTCCTCCTGCTCAGCGGAATGACGGACTCCAATCGAGCCAAGATCATCGGCGAGTTCAAGACCGCCGACGAGGTGAAGAAGATCGACGAGGTCCTCCGCCTCATCCGCCAAGGCGTGCCCGAGGCCCCCATTGCCGACAAGGTGAAGGGGCAGCTCCAGCCACTTGCCGCTGCCCCCTAGGAGTATGACGATGGCTCGCGTTAACCTGGATTCTCTCTCCGGATTGTTGGCGGCCGACCCTCCGCCGTTGCCCGGGGGGCTCGATCCCGCAAGCAGCGATTCCTTCGACCGGCACCTCCAGCGCGCCCGCGACACGGTCGAGCAACACGCTGAGGATCGGGAAACGCTCGGACCGCCGAGTCCCTCGTCCGCCGCGCCGTCGCCAGCGGGAGAGGGACGTGATGCGCCCGTCGCGCAAGAAGGGGAGCGGACGGCCGGGCGCGCGAAGGAAGAAGGTCGCGGCGGCACGGAAGAAGAGGAAACGGAGAACGGGATCGCAGGCGCTGCCCCGGCGGCCGATCCGGGCGCGGCGGCTTCCGCCAACGAAGCGGCCGGCGCGGATGCCCCTGAGGAGGCTCCTGCGTTGCACCAGGGCAAGAGTGACCTGGCGGCGGACCCGGTCAGGGGCAAGGCCAAACCAGGCCGGCCGCAGCCCTCGGCGGGCAATGCCCCGAATCCGACAGACGCCAGCGAGGGGGAGTTGCTCCCGCAGTCGGAAACGCTCGTGGGGCAAGAGGTGGCCGAGCAAGCCTCGGGCCCGGTTGCAGAACAAGCTCCGCCCAGGACTGGCACGGAGCTGAAACCGGCGAAGTCGCCAGCCAAGACCCAGATGGGAAGCGCGGCGGGAGTCGTCCAGCCGACGGCAGAGGCCGATGCCGCGGGCGAGGCGGCTGCCCAGTCCGGGCAGGCCGCGGCCGAAACGCCCGGCCAAACCGGCGCGATGTCAACCCTCGGAGCAAGCCCGGGGCACCTGCCGGCCGTCCGGGAGGCCCAGGCCCCGGCAACGACATCGCGCCGCAGCGGGTCGCGGTCGGCGTCCCGGGCTGCCGGCGAAGGGCGGAACATCGTCGAGGGCAGTCCGCCCGGCCCCGAGGCCGAGCCATCCGCCGCAACGCCGCAGCAACCCGGCGAGCTTCGCCCGCCGGCCCCGCCGGCGACGGTTTCCGCGGCGGGCAAACAGGAGCCGGATCGAGGAAAGACGCCGGACGTGAAGGCCGAAAGTGGCACCGTCCAGATCGATTCGCAGAATTCCAAGGAGACTCCGCCGGGCCAGGCGGCGGCGTCCTCGGCCGACGCCCAGGCGGCGCCGGGGGCAGAGCAGGCAGACCGGGTACGGTTCGTGCAGCGGGTGGCACGGGCGTTCGAGGCGGCTGCCGCCCGCGGCGGCCCGATGCGTCTCCGCCTCCATCCCCCCGAGCTCGGCTCGCTCCGGCTGGAGATCTCGATCCGCCGCGGCGCCGTGACCGCCCGGATCGAGGCCGAAACCGAAACCGCCCAGAGAATGCTCCTGGACAATCTCTCCGGCCTCCGCCAGCGGCTCGCCGAGCACCATCTCCGCGTGGAGCGTTTCGACGTGCAGTGGACCGGCCGCTCGCCGGGAGACGCGCTGCAGCAGCCGGGCGGGCATTCCCAAGGGCAGGCCCGCGGGGGAAGTCCCGCTCCTCGCGCCAGCGCGGCCCCCGATCGCCCACCGGCGGTCCCTGCGGCGTCACCGCCGCACGCGCGCCCCGTCCATCCGGCAAGTTTCGACGTAATCATCTGAGCGCCTATGGGAAGGAGCCCCGCAATGCAAACCGCCAGCCTCAACGCGATCCAGGGCCAACAAGGTCCCCAGGCCCCCAACCACGACGCGTTCCAGGACCTGAACCTCGATACTTTCCTCAAGCTTCTGATCACCGAGCTGCAAAGCCAGGACCCGATGAAGCCGATGGAGAATTCGGAGATCCTTCAACAGGTCAGCCAGATCCGCGCGATCGAGTCGAACATGCGGCTCACCTCCACGCTGCAGTCCGTCGCGCTCGGCCAGAACATGGCCACGGCCAGCAGCCTGCTGGGACGGACGATCAGCGGCCTGGACGACCAGTCCAACCGCGTGCAGGGCAAGGTCGAGCGGGTCTCGGTGGCCGACGGCGTCGCCCGCCTGCACGTCGGCGACCAGACGGTCCCCCTCAAGAACGTCGCGGAAATCCTGCCCGAAGGGGCAACGTGATAGCAAGGTCAACAACGGAGAAAGCGGAATACTCACCAAGGAGAGGGAGATAAGCCATGGGTCTCGCATCCGCACTCAGCACGGCACTGACCGGTTTGACGGCCGCGGAAACCACGATCGACGTCGTGGGCAACAACCTGGCCAACTCGAACACGGTCGGCTTCAAGGCGTCGCAGGCGAACTTCGCGACGCAGTTCCTCCAGACGCTCAGCCTTGGGTCCGGCCCGACGGACAACTCCGGCGGCACGAACCCCCGCCAGACCGGGCTGGGAACGATGGTCGCCGACATCACCCCGAATTTCAGCCAGGGCACGATCGAGATCAGCTCCAACCCCACGGACATGGCCATCCAGGGGGACGGATTCTTCATCGTCCAGGGGAACCAGGGCGAGCAGCTCTACACGCGCAACGGCGTGTTCAAGATCAACGCCTCCAACGAGATGACCACGATCACCGGCAATCGCGTGCTGGGCTTCGGGGTCAACGATCAGTTCCAGATCCAAAGGACCACCCTCCAGCCGGTCTCGATCCCCTTGGGCTCCGCGGCCGTGGCCCAGGCGACCAACAACGTCTACCTCGAAGGGCAGCTCTCGCCCACCGGAGACATCGCCACCAAGGCCGAGCAGATCCGGACGGAGGTGCTGAGCAACGGGTACTACACGGCGCCGGCGGCGAATCCGGACGCGACCGCGTCGGTCGCGCCGAACGTCGTTGGGGCGATGACCTCAGGGGTCAGCGTCGCCGGCGGCGGGATGACGCCGGGGAACACCTACGAGTATCGCCTGGCCTACGGCAACCGCGCCTACGCGCCGCCTCCCCCGGCCTCGCCGCCGGCGTTCAGCGAGAGCACGCCTTCGGAAGTCATCACCGCCACGGTGAACGCGGGGGACGGGTCGATCCAGTTGCAGAATCTCCCCGTCGATCCCACGCCGCCCGGAGCGTACAACTTCCTGCGGATCTACCGCCGGGACACGACCGGGCCGGCCGCGTTCAACTTCATCGCCGAGGTGGCGGCGGGAACGGTCAGTTACACCGACGTCATGGACAACGTGACCGCCGAGGCCCGGCCCACGCTCAACGACACGCGGATCAGCGGCAAGTACCGATACTACGTCACGTACGCCTCCTCGGCGGGCGGCCCGGGCGTCGGCATCGAGAGCCGGCCCTACCTGGACACGACCAACAGCACGGTGAACGTGGTCAACGGGCGGGTGTTGCTGAGCAGTTTCCCCACGCCCGCCGCCGGCGAGGGCTGGACCGTGCGTCGCGTCTATCGCTCGTTGGCCACCAGCGACGCCGAGTTCCACTACGTGGGCGAGATCGATCTGAACCCCGCCACCACCCTGACCGATAACCTCGCCGACACCGTCCTCGCCACGAGGCCCCAGATCGACATGGACGGCCCGAAGATCGA
>Ga0153916_10000429_pt1 | contig 28168 bp, 23 predicted proteins | sample Opewatmetagenome_FD_109642 | JGI IMG/M metagenome (GOLD analysis project Ga0153916, IMG submission 109642) | Freshwater wetland microbial communities from Ohio, USA - Open water 3 Core 3 Depth 4 metaG | ecosystem: Environmental > Aquatic > Freshwater > Wetlands | place: USA: Ohio, Lake Erie...
CAGGTTCGGGCGGCCGGCGCGGAACCCGGCGCCCAGATCGCAGCGGCTTCGGCAACGCCGCCTCAGGTGGCGCAGTCGCCGGGCACTGCCGAACCGGCCGGCGCGACCCCGTCCCCGAGCGCCAGAGCGACCGGAAGCGGACGTGTCTCGCCCTCGCCGACAGCGTCGCAGGCGGCCTCCCCGGAGCCGTCGAGCGCATCGCCCGGTGCCTCGGCGTCCAGCGAACCGCTGGCGATCCCAAGCGCGACGCCCGTGCCGCATCCGTGGCCGCTTCCGGCGGGCCTCCAGCCACCGCTCGTCAGCGCCAGGGACGACAAGGAGCGGCTGATCGCCGACGGCTGCTTCAGCAGCCTCAAGGGCAGCACCCCCAAGGACTGCATCTTCGGGAACCCGAATGGAACGTTCACGGTGGCGCTGGTCGGCGACTCCCACGCCTCACACTGGTTCCCGGCCGTGGAACAGATCGCCAACGCGAATGGCTGGCGCGTGATCACGTTCGTCAAGGCCTCGTGCGTCTTCGTCGACCTGCCGATCTTCTCGCCATTGCTGAAGCGCGAGTACACCGAGTGCGAAGCGTGGCGACCATTGGTCGTCCAGCGACTGATCGCCGAGCAGCCCGACCTGGTGATCGTGTCGTCAGACCGCTGGCTGCCGCCGGTCAACAAGATCGACGAGGACCCCACTCGCCAGGGCGAGGCGATGGCCCGGTTGTTGCTCCAGATCCCGGGCCGGATCGTCGTCCTGGCCGACACGCCGGCGGCCTCCGTCGACGTCCCCGTCTGCCTGTCAGCCCACCTGGACGACATCACTCGCTGCGCGACGTCGCGACTGGCCGCCTTCGGGCGGCGGCACCTGGTCCGTGAGCGGGTCGCGGTTCAGGCAGCCAACGCGACGCTGGTCGACCTGTCCGATGCGATCTGCCCCGACGATCCGTGCCAGCCCGTGGTTCGCGGCATGATCGTCTATCGAGACGACCACCACCTGACGGCCACGTTCGCCGCGTCGCTGGCCGGGCTGCTGGAGTCGAGGCTGCCGATCCCGCGCTGAGCTGCCGGCCTGGGCGCCGTTGTGGCGCTCGGCGCGGCCGGGGTATGATGCCCGTCGCCGCTGGCTCCTCGATCCGGCGGGCATGGCTCCGGCGCGGACCTGGAACACCCGCGAGCCAACGGATCCGTGGCCAACGGAGCGAGGGACCAGCGACGTCGGGCGGCTAGCTCAGCTGGTTAGAGCACTTGCTTGACATGCAAGAGGTCACTGGTTCGAGTCCAGTGTCGCCCACCATCATCAAGCGTCGAGCGGGACGCGCCCCTCGGAACGGAGACCATCAGAGAGCCGGGACTCGGCTGGAAGCCCGGCGGCAGCCTCCGAAGGGGCACCACCCGTGAGTGGCCGGCGAACCGGCCCGGGCGTCGCCCGTTAGCGCGACCAGAGCGCGTCACCAGCCGGTGGCGAAGGCGGGTGGGACCGCGGGAGATCACCTCTCGTCCTGTCGAGGATGAGGGGTGCTTTGATTCTCAGGAGGCCCACGATGACGGACGAGCGCAACGACGACGCGGTGGAGATCGGACTGGAGGCGCCCGAACGCAGCTCGGCCGACGAGCTGCTCGACGCCGGCGCCCACAGCGACCTCGACGCGATGCGCCACTCGACCGCGCACGTCATGGCCGAGGCGGTGCTGGAACTCTTCCCGGGCACCAAGCTCGGGATCGGGCCGGCGATCGCCGACGGCTTCTACTACGACTTCGCGCTGGCGCGGCCACTGACGCCGGATGACCTCGCGGCCATCGAGGCGCGGATGGCGATCAGCGTCGCCGCCGATCATCCGTTCGTCCGTCGCGAGCTGCCGCCGGCCGAGGGTCGCGCATTCTTCGCGGAGCGCGGGCAGCCGTTCAAAGTCGAGATCCTCGACGACCTCGCCGCGAAGTCCGAGCGTGATGGCACCCCGATGCCGCCGACGTCGGTCTACGAGCACGGCGACTTCGTCGACCTGTGCAAGGGCCCGCACGTCGCGTCGACCGGCCGGATCGGGCCGGTCAAGCTGCTCGCAGTGTCCGGCGCGTACTGGCGCGGCGACCAGACGCGCCCGGCGCTCCAGCGGATCTACGGGACGGTCTGGGAGACGCAGGAAGAGCTCGATCGATTCCTGTGGCGACGCGAAGAGGCGAAGAAGCGCGACCACCGCAAGCTCGGCGTGCAGCTCGATCTCTTCTCGTTCCACGAGATCTCGCCGGGTGCCGCCTTCTGGCATCCGAAGGGCTGGACGCTCTACCAGACGCTGCGTGGCGCCATGCGCGATCTGCAGGCTCGTCGTGGCTACCAGGAGATCTACACGCCGCCCCTGGTCAGCCAGGCGCTCTGGGAGCGCTCCGGCCACTGGGAGCACTACCGCGAGAACATGTTCCTGTTCGAGGCCGAGGGCCAGACCTTCAGCCTCAAGCCGATGAACTGCCCGGAGTCGACGTTCGTCTACCGCAGCCGCGTCCGCTCGTACCGGGAGCTGCCGCTCCGCCTCGCGGAGTACGGCGTGCTCCATCGAAACGAGCTGTCGGGCGTCCTCTCGGGGTTGACGCGGGTCCGCCATTTCGTCACGGACGACGCGCACATCTTCGTCCGGCCCGAGCAGATCGCCGCGGAGATCGAAGGGCTCATGGGCGAGATCCGCGAGTCCTACTCGTGGTTCGGCCTCGAACCCAAGCTCACCTTCGGCACGCGGCCGGACAAGGCGCTCGGCGATCCGGCCGTCTGGGAGGAGACCGAGGCGCTCATGCGCGCCGAGCTGGAGCGCTCCGGCCTGCAGTACCGCGAGAAGCCCAAGGACGGCGCGTTCTACGCGCCCAAGATCGACATCCAGATCGAGGACGCGCTCGGCCGCGAGTGGCAGACGGCCACGATCCAGGTCGACCGGGTCATGCTGCCCGAGCGCTTCGACCTGTGGTACGTCGACGAGGAGGGCCGCCAGCAACGGCCGGTCGCCATCCACCGCGCGATCTACGGCTCGCTCGAACGGTTCATCGGGGTGCTCACCGAGCATTTCGCCGGCGCGTTCCCTCTGTGGGTCGCGCCGGTCCAGGCCGTCGTGATCCCGATCGCCGACCGCCACATCGAGGCGGCGGACGAGCTGGCTGGATTGCTTCGGGCGCGCGGCCTCCGGATCGAGGTCGACGAGTCCTCGAACCGAATGCAGAACAAGATCCGCCTGGCCCAGGGGCAGAAGGTGCCGTACATGGTCGTGCTCGGTGACCGCGAGGTCGAGGCTCGGACGGCCTCGCCGCGCACCCGTGCCGGCGAGCAGCAGCCGGCCGAGCCGTGGGACGCATTCGCCGATCGGCTGGCCGCCGAATCGCGGGAGCGCCGCGTCGAGTAAGGGTCTCAGCGCTCCGCCGCGACAGGCCACGCCAATGGCGCTGCTCCGATGGGGCTCGCCATCGCCCAGGCGTGGCAGCGTCGTGGCGCGGTGACGGACGACCGTCGACGGTCGTGGCCTTGCCGCGGCGAATATTCCTGCCAGTCTTATCCTGAGCGCGTCGGGGGTCACACCGTGCGGGATCGGCCCGATGGGGCGTCCGCAAGAGCGACTGCGAGCGCGGGCATCGGGGTGTGCGGGCCGTTGTGGCAGCCACTCCGTCAGGGGTAAGACTCCGAGGCATATGGAGCCCTGTTAACGGCCCCCCCCCCGGACCCATGACGCGGGCCGTCCGTGCAGCAGCGCACCCTGGCCGGCCACGGACCGCCAGGTTGACACCGCCACACCTGCACACCCTGGCCGGTCGCGGGCGCATCACGCTTGCCGTTGTCGGGCCGGAACGGCCTATGCTATTCTCCCGCTTCGGCCGTCCGGGTCGTCGTGTACCCGCGCCGGTCGATCGGAATCGTCAGTACGAAGGGGACAGACCATCAGTCGAGACCTGCGCGTGAACCAGATGATCCGGATCCCCCAGGTCCGGGTGGTCGATGAAGAGGGTGCCCAGTTGGGCGTCATGCCCACGCCGCGGGCGCTCGAGATGGCGCAGGAGCGAGGATTGGACCTCGTCGAGGTCGCCCCGATGGCGTCCCCACCGGTCGTCAAGTTCCTCGATTTCGGACAGTACAAGTACGAGCTGACCAAGCGCGAGAAGGAAGCCAAGCGCAAGCAGCGGTCGGTGACCTTCAAGGAAGTCCGCCTGTCGCCGAAGATCGGCGTGGGTGACTTCGACACCAAGGTGAATCGGGCGATCGAGTTCCTAGAGGACGGCGATCGCATCAAGGTGACCGTCCGCTTTCGCGGGCGGGAGCTGACGCATCCGGAGCTCGGCCGGACCCTCATCGCGAGGTTTGCCGATCGAGTGAAGGATCACGGCATTCCGGAGCGGACGCCGTTGCTCGAAGGCAAGTCGATGCACATCACGATGGCATCGACCCACAAGCCCAAGAGCCACGACGCACCGAGCCCAAAGAGCGTCGACGGGGCCAACGGGTCCGACACGGTGCCCGTCCCGGCCACCCGGGTCGAGGCGGCTGCCGCACCGGCGACTACCGACGCGACGAAGACAACCGAACCGACGAAGACAACCGAACCGACGAAGACAACCGAAGCCAAACCGGCGCCCCAGCCGGTGCCGACTGGAGAGTGATCCGAGCGTGCCCAAGATCAAGAGCCACAAAGCCGCCCAGAAGCGCCTCGGCGTGACCGGCAGCGGCAAGTTCACGCGGGTCAACGCCTGGAGTGGCCACCACCTCGAGATCAAGTCATCCCGTCGCACGCGCCGCTATGCCGGCAAGTCGTTGATCGGGTCACAGCACACCAAGCAGGTCCGTCGCCTGCTGCCGTACCTCTAGGAGCAGGTCCACCTCATGGCACGAGTCAAGCGAGGCGTCGCCGCCCACAAGCGCCACAAGCGCCTCCTCAACGCCGCGGAGGGACGCAAGGGCGCCAAGTCGCGCCTGGTCAAGCCGGCTCGCGAGGCGGTCCTCCACGCCCTCGCCTACGCGACCCGCGACCGCAAGCAGCGGAAGCGCCAGATGCGCGAACTGTGGATCGTCCGGATCAACGCGGCGGCTCGCCAGAATGGCCTGACCTATGGCCAGTTCATCAGCGGCCTGAAAAAGGCCCAGGTGGAGATCGATCGCAAGATCCTCGCCGACCTGGCGATCCGGGACGCGGCGGTCTTTGGCCGGATCGCCGAGCTCGCCAAGAGCGCCTGACGACGACCGACCGACGCCGATCACGGCCAGCGTGGAGCCCTCGACGTCGAGCCGACGGTCGAGGGCTCGTGATTCCCGGTAGCGAAACACACGAAGGGAGCTCGTGGACCTCTCGGACCTGACCCGCGAACTCGAGTCGCTGCGGGACGAGGCCCTGGCCGCCATCGCCGCGTGCGGCGACGTGGCCAGCCTCGAGGCGATCGACCTCGACGTGCTCGGCAAGAAGGGCCGGCTGACCGGCGTCCTGCGCGGGATCGGCGGTCTGCCGCCCGACGACCGGCCGCTGGTCGGCGCGGTGGCCAACACCGTCCGCGAGGCGGTCCAGGCCGCGCTGGCAGCTCGAGGCGCGGTCCTGCGCGAATCGGCGCTCGAAGGGCGGTTGACCGCTGAGGCTGTCGACATCACGACGCCCGGACGGCCGATCCGGCGCGGCACCCTCCACCCGATCAGCGCAACGATCGGTGAGATCGCCGAGATCTTCGGGCAATTCGGCTTCGTGGTCTACGAGGGACCGGAGATCGAGGACGACCTCCGCAACTTCCAGATGCTGAACATCCCGCCCGATCACCCGGCGCGCGACCTGTGGGACACGCTCTACGTGGACGTCGAGGGGTATCTCCTGCGCACGCACACCTCACCAGGCCAGATCCGGGTGATGCACGAGGCGACGCCACCGATCCGCGCGCTCCTGCCCGGCCGCTGCTTTCGCTACGAGGCGATCGACGCGAGCCACGCCTCGGAGTTCTTCCAGGTCGAGGGCCTGATGGTCGACGAGGGCACGACCCTCGGCGACCTCAAGGGCCTGCTCGACGAGTTCGCGCGGGCCCTCTACGGCCACGATCGCCGGACTCGCTTCCGCCCCGGTTACTACCCGTTCACCGAGCCGTCCGTTGCGTTCGACGTGGAGTGCGTCGTGTGCGACGGCGTCGGTTGCCCGGCCTGCTCGCGGACCGGCTGGATGACGATCCTCGGGGCCGGGATGGTCCACCCCGTCGTCCTCCAGCACGGCGGCCTGGACCCCGAGCGATACCAGGGCTTCGCCTTCGGAATGGGCGTCGAGCGGATCGCCAACCTCCGGCACAGCGTGGGCGACCTGCGGCTGTACATGGACAACGACCTTCGCTTCCTGGAGCAGTTCCGATGAGGGTTCCGCTCACCTGGCTGCGCGAGTTCGTCGACGTCGACCTGACCCCTGAGGCGCTGGCCGAGCGACTGACCCTGCTCGGCATGGAGGTCAAGGGGATCGAGGCGTGGGGCGCCGAGTGGCGCAACGTCGTGGTCGGCGAGCTCCTCACGGTCGAGCGCCACCCGCGCGCGGACCGGCTGTCGCTGACCACGGTGACCACGGGATCCGGCGAGCCGCTCGAGATCGTGTGTGGGGCGACCAACATCGCGCCCGGCCAGCGGGTGCCCGTTGCCCTGCCCGGAGCGGTCCTGCCCGGCGGTCGTCGGATCGAACGGACCGAGAAGATGGGCGTGGTCAGCAACGGGATGCTCTGCTCGGGCGACGAGCTGGGGATGACCAGCGACGCCGAGGGGATCCTGATCCTGCCGGCCGACACGCCGCTCGGGCGCCCCCTGACCGAGCTGTTCGGCGACACCGTGCTCGACGTGGACGTCAAACCCAACCGCGGTGACGCCCTGTCGATCGTGGGGCTGGCCCGCGAGGTCGCCGCCGTCACCGGCGGGCCGCTCCGCTCCCCGTCGACCGACCTCGTGGAGTCGGGCCGGCCGGTCGGCGAGCGTCTGCAGGTGGAGGTGCTCGATCGCGACCTCTGCCCGCGCTTCGTCGGCCGCTGGGTGAGCGGCGTCCGGGTCGGACCGTCGCCGAACTGGGTCCAGATGCGCCTGATGGCAGCCGGCCAGCGGCCGATCAGCAACGTGGTCGACGCGTCGAACTACGTCATGATCGAGCTCGGCAAGCCCATCCACGTCTTCGACGGCGCAGCGGTCCACGACGGCCGGATCATCGTCCGGCGAGCCGCGCCCGGCGAACGGATCGAAACCCTCGACCACGTCGACCGCCCGCTCGACGCGGAGACCCTGGTCATCGCCGACCCGCGCGGCCCGATCGGGATCGCCGGGGTGATGGGCGGCGCCGATTCCGAGGTGGGGGAGGGGACGACGGAGGTCGCCGTCGAGTCGGCGATCTTCGACCCCGTGAGCATCCGTCGGACGGCCTTCCGCTACGCGCTGCGCTCCGACGCCAGCCTGCGCTTCGAGAAGGGCCAGGAGTTCCGGCTGGCCCGCGTGGGCGCCGATCGGACAGCGCAGCTGGTGGCGGACTGGGCCGGCGGGACGATCGCGCCCGGCGCCGTGGATTCGAACCCGATCGAGCCTCCCGCGTCCCGCGTCGCCTTCCGCCCGGCGCGGATCAACCGGCTGCTCGGCACGTCCCTCGCGGCCCACGAGCAGGCCGAGCTGCTGGCCCGGGTCGGGATCGAGACCGAACCGGCGCCGATCGGAACGCCGATCACGGTCGCCGCCGGATCGAAGCCGCTCGTGCTCGAAGGGAGCACCGCCGAGACATGGTTCGCCACGGTGCCGAGCTGGCGCCGCGACCTGGACGTCGAGGCAGACGTGGCCGAGGAGGTCATCCGGGTCCGCGGCTACGAGACCGTGCCGGCCATCCTGCCCCACACGCCCATGCCCGGTTACCGGCGCGAACCGCTCGAGATCCGCGACGCGGTCCGCGAGACGTTGGCGGGGGCAGGCGTCAGCGAGGTCGTGACCCATGCGCTGGTCGCGCCACGCAACGTCGAGCAGTTCCCGCCGCCGCTGGACGATCGGCTCGCCGACGAACCTGAGCAGCGGGCCGGCGGGGCGCCCGTCCACGTCACGAATCCGCTCTCCAGCCAGCACTCGGTGCTCCGCCAGAGCCTGCTCGGAAGCCTGCTCGATGTGGTTGCGACCAACCTCCGGCACGACCGCGAGGACGTTGCGATCTTCGAGGTCGGCAAGGGGTACGGAACCGGCGATGGAACAGCCGCACCGACGCGCGAGTGGTGGCGGCTCGGATTCGCACTGACCGGGCCCGCCGAGCCACCGGCCTGGAACCGCGTCGCTCGACCGTACGACCTTGATGACGCGAAGGGTTTCGTCGAGCTGATCTGCCGTCGCCTCGGCCTGCCCTCGCCCGGATACGAGCCGCTGATCGACGACCCCAACTTCCATCCCGGCCGGAGCGCCCGGGTGACGGCCGGCGCCTCGCTGTCGGGACGGCTCGGCGAGCTCCATCCCCGGACGATCGCGACGCTCGACCTGCGAGCCGAGCGCGTGGTGGTCGCCGAGCTGGCCATCGCCGGGCTCGCCTCCGGGCGACTGACCGATGCCCGCGGAGCGACGCCGTCACGCTTCCCGTCCGTCCAGCGCGACCTGGCCGTGGTCGTCGCCGAGGGGCGGTCGGCCGCGGCGGTGGCGGCGTCCATCCGAGGTCACGCGGGGGCGCTGCTCCACGCGCTGGAGCTGTTCGACATCTATCGCGGGCGGCCCCTCGGCGAAGCCGAGAAGAGCCTCGCCTGGCGACTGACCTTCGCGTCGGACGAACGGACCCTGACCGAATCGGAGATCGACACCGCGATGGCCGCCGTGGCGGCCGGCCTCGCAACGGACGTCGGCGGCCGGCTCCGCAGCTGAGCGTGGTGTGCCGGCACCGCCTGGGCTCCACGGCCCTTGCCCCGACGCAACGCCCGCTGCTACCCTTGCGCGGCTCCGGCGCCGGCCGCGAGCGCTGACCATGGAGGCAGATGCGTGAACCTCGGGGAGTTCCTCGGCGGGATCGGCACGGTCGACCTGCTCATCGTCCTCTACTTCATCGGGTTCTTCGTGCTCGGCTTCGCCCAGGGGACGATTCGTCGCCTGCTCGGGATCGGCTCGATCCTCTTCTCGTTCCTGGTCGCGGCAAACGTGGCCGAGCCGCTGGGCCGGTTCCTCGGCGACAACTGGACGCAGTTTCCCAGGCAGTACAGCTACATGATCGGCTTTGGCACGGTCTTCTCGGCGGCGTCCATCGCCTTCGCCCTGGTCGTCCAGGGCTACTACAAGCCGCAGCAACTGTTCAAGAAGGCGCGCTTCGCCGATGAGGTCGTGGGTGGCATCCTGGGCCTGATCCAGGCGGGCATCATCTTCGGCGCCGCCCTGATCATCCTGGACTCGTTCTTCCGCGTCCCCGGGTTCGCTCCGGACCCCCAGGAGCTGCCGTTCCTGCGCGACTTCTGGGGCGGCCTGGATGGCTCGCATACCGCCGGGTTCTTCCGCTCGGTCCTCATCCCCGACACGTTCCTGTTGATCGGCTTCCTGATCCCGAGCAACATCCAGTCCCTCTACCCACGGCCCGGCTGAACCTCGTCGATCGGGCAACGCTCGCCCGACCCACCCTGGAGGCGGGGCGGGCCCTGCTCGGCGCGCGGCTGGTCCGGGACGACGAGACCGGCCGGCGAGCGGGCCGGATCGTGGAGGTCGAGGCCTACATCGGTCAGGACGATCGCGCCTCGCATGCCCGATTTGGCGAGACCGCCCGGAACCGGGTCATGTTCGGGCCGCCGGGCCGTGCCTACGTGTACCTTGTCTACGGGATGTACGACTGTCTCAACGTGGTGACCGAACCCGAGGGCTGGCCCGCAGCCCTGCTCATTCGCGCCGTCGAGCCAGTCGAGGGCATCGACGCGATGCGCCTCGACCGGATCGCCCGGGCCAGGACGCGCCATCGCGCGCGGTGCCTGGATCGTCACGCCACCGAGGCGGAGCGGGTTCGGCGCCTGCCCGCAGCCCGGCTCGCCAGCGGACCCGGGCTGGTCGGCGCGGCGTTCGGGTTGGACACCCGCTGGACCGGGATCGATCTGTGCGATCCGCTGTCGCCGCTCCGCCTGGAGCGCGCGTCCGACGGCGATGCGGCCACCACCGTCCTGGCCACGCCCCGAATCGGGATCGACGGGGCCGGAGAGCCGTGGACGTCGGTGCCGTGGCGCCTCAGCCTGGCCGGCAACCCGTCCGTCTCCGGGCCCTTCCGGGCGCGCTGAACCAGGATCACCCCAATGGACCAGCGCTCGATCTCGCTAGTCGAATTCCCCGCGGTTCGCGCGCGGCTTGCTGCCCTCACCTCGTTCGGGCCGTCGCGCGCCTTGGCCGAACGGCTCGAGCCGTCCCCGGATCCGGTCATCGTGGCGCGCGGGCTCGACGAGACGGACCAGGCGCGCGGCCTGCTCGAGGAGCGGCCGGGGGTCGGGATCGGCGCCGCGTGCGATATCGGCCCGGCCATCGAGCGCGCGGTACGCGGCGGCCGGCTCGAGCCGGCCCAGTTCCTGGAGCTGGCCGACACGCTGGACGCGACGTCGCGACTCGCCACGTCGCTCGCCGACGAGCGCCGGTCGCTGCTCCGCGAGCTCGGCCGCGAGCTGCACCCGCTGCCGGGACTGCGCTCCACGCTGGCCCGGAGCTTCGACCCGGTCGGCGAGCTGCTCGACACCGCCTCGCCGCGGCTCGGTGGCCTTCGCGCCGCGGTCCGCGTCGCGTACGACCGGCTGCGACGCCGTCTCGACTCGCTGGTGAGCGCCGAGCTCGGCAACGCGCTCCAGGAGCCGATCGTCACGCTGCGCAACGGGCGCTACGTGGTTCCCGTCAAGGCCGAGGCGCGCGCCCGCGTCAAGGGCATCGTCCACGACGCCTCGGGCAGCGGCCAGACCCTGTTCATCGAGCCGCTGGTCGCGGTCGAGCTCGGCAACGCCTGGCGCGAGGCGCAGGTCGCCGAGGCCGAGGAGATTGCCAGGATCCTCGACGAGCTGTCGGCATTCGTGGCCGCCAACGCGACCGACCTGCGCGAGACGCTCGGCGCGCTGGCGCGCTTCGACCTGTGGGCCGCCAAGGCGTCCCTCGCGTCCGAGATGGACGCGGTGCGGGCCGAGACCGGTGAGCGCTACGAGGTCACCCTCCTGTCGGCGCGTCATCCGGGCCTGACCGGGCGCGTCGTCCCGATCGACATCCGGCTCGGGGAGGGCTACACCGCCCTGGTAGTGACCGGGCCGAACACCGGTGGCAAGACCGTCACGCTGCGCACGCTCGGCCTGCTCAGCCTGATGCACCAGGCCGGGCTGCACGTGCCCGTCGCACCGGGCAGCCGCCTGCCCGTGTGGCGCGACGTGTTTGCCGACATCGGCGACGAGCAGTCGATCGCCCAGTCGCTGTCGACCTTCTCCGGGCACCTGCGCGCGATCATCCGGATCGTCGCCTCGGCCGGGCCGGGCACCCTCGTCCTGCTCGACGAGCTTGGTGCGGGCACGGACCCGACGGAGGGCTCGGCCCTCGCCCAGGCCCTCCTCGACCATTTCATCCGGGCCGGTGCGCTGGTCGCGGCGACCACCCATTACGCCGAGCTGAAGGCCTACGCGCACACGACGCCGGGGGTGACCAACGCGGCGGTCGAGTTCGATCTCGACACGCTGTCGCCGACCTACCGCCTCACCATCGGGTTGCCCGGCGGCAGCCAGGCTTTCGCGATCGCCGAGCGCCTGGGCCTGGCCGAGGCGATCGTGGCGGACGCTCGCTCGCGGCTGACCGAGTCGCAGCGCTCGTTCGAGGCGACCCTGGCCTCGATCCGGTCGACCGAGACCGAGACGAGCAACCTGCTCGATCGCGCCCGCGCGGCGGAGCTGCGGGCTGCCGACGCCCTTCGCGTGGCCGAGGAGGAGCGGCGCCGCGCGCGACGCGAGCGCGCAGAGGCCGTCGGCGCGGCCAGGACGGAGGCCGAACGAATGGTGGCCGACCTGCGGGACGAGGTCGAGGCCTCGCGCCGCGCCCTGGAGCGGGAGACGCTGACGGCCGCCTCGCTCGACGATGCCCTGGCGCGTGCCGAGGCGAGCCTCTCTCGACTCCCGGCGGGTCAGGCCCCACCCGCACCGGAGCCCCCGGTGGAACGAGCATGGCGGCTCGGCGAGCGCGCCCGCAGCCGTTCGGGCGGCTGGGAGGGCCGGATCGCCGCCCTGGAGCGCGGTGGGAAGCGCGCCACGCTCGAGACCGGTGGCATGCGGGTGACGGTCGATGTCGAGGACCTGGTCCCGGCGCTCGGCGATGAGGACTCGGAGAATCGGCGCGGGAGGCCAGCCGCCGTCACCTCGAACGCCACGGCGCTCCGCCTCGAGCGCGCCCGTTCGGTGGCCTCGTCGCTCGACCTGCGTGGTGCCCGGGTCGATGAGGCGCTCGAGGCGCTGGATCGCTACCTCGACGACGCGGGCCTCGCCGGGCTCAGCAAGGTGATGATCATCCACGGCCTCGGAACCGGGGCGCTGCGCGATGCCGTCCGGGCTGATGCGGCCAACCATCCCCTCGTCCGCTCGCTCCGGCCGGGCGAACGCGGCGAGGGTGGTGACGGGGCGACGATCGTCGAGCTGTAACCGAGCGCCGGCGCCGGTGAGCATGGGCGCCGGAGCCAGGGAAGGACGGCGGCCGCCGTCCTAGCGGCAGCCGGGGATCTTCGAGCGTGCCTTGAGGGTCAGGTCGACGGCGTTGCCGGTCGCCAGGGGCGTGCCGGCGTCCGGTCTCGATTGGGCAACGACGAAGTCGGCACCGGGGTTTCCGGGCTTGACGTTCCCGACCGCATAGCCCGCCGCGGTCAGCGTTTCACTGGCCACCTCGAGCGACAGGCACTGGAGGTTCGGCACCGTCACCGTCGGCGCCTCGCTCGGCGGAGGGCACGGGCCGAGGAACGGATCGCACGGCGGCGGAGGGCACGGACCGAGGAACGGATCGCAGGTCGGCGGAGGCGCCACCACCGGGCACAGCTCGGTCGGGGCGAACGGCGCGCCCCAGCTCTTGCCGAACGGCGCGAACGAGTTGTTGTAGAAGTACGACGTCCGGGTCGCCTCGGGTCCGCCCTTCACCCCGGCGCCCTTGGCGGCGCGGGCGCCCCATTCGGCATCGGCCTTCTGCCACGCCGGGAATGCCGCGTCGACCTGCGTGAGGTCGAAGAACCCCTCCGAGACCTCCGGTCCGGCGCAGCCGTCCTGCCAGAGCAGTCCGGTGGCCGAGTCGATCTGGCGGGTGACGCGGATCGTCTCCTTCTGGGTCGGCACGGTCCCCGGCAGGAAGATCTCGTCGATCGTCTGGGTCGTGAACGGGCCCGGCTGCAGACCGGTGAATGCGTCGACCGCGGCCGTCTCGAGATCGCCGGGCCGGTGGAAATCGGCGATCGGGAGGCCGTGGCTGATCTCGGTCAGGATCGCCGACCAGAGGGGCGCCGACGTGTCGAGCGACAGCTTGCCGTCGTTGGGCGAGTTGTCGCTGTTGCCCATCCAGACACCCACGGCGAGGGCGGGGGCGGTGTCGTCGGCCGGTGGCGCCAGGTAGCCGTAGGCCGCCACGTCCCGGTTGTCGCTGGTGGTGCCCGTCTTGTAGGCCGCCGGGCGGCGGGTCTTGCCGTCGTAGATCGCCCACTTTCCCCAGTAGGGATTGACCTTGGTGTCGGTGTTGCCGGCGAGGATGTCCGTGATGATCGCGGCGGCGTCGGCGCTCACCACGCGCGTGCCCTTCACCGGCAGGTCCGAGAGGGGCCAGACCTTCTGGCCGTTGCTGTCGGTGATCGACGCGATCAGCCGCTGCGGGACGTGGACGCCGGAATCGGCGATCGTGCCGTAGGCGCCGAGCAGGTCGATCGGGTGCATCTCGAGCGTGCCGATCCCCATCGAGACCACCGGGACCGCTGTCTTCGGATAGGTGATCCCGAAGTCCTGGGTCCGGGTGAAGAGCCGGTCCAGGCCGGTCAGGATCGCGGCCTTGATGGCCGGGATGTTGAGCGAGAACTGCAGCGCCGAGCGCAGCCGGACCGGGCCGCGTTCGAGCTTGTCGGCCTGGGTGGGCGTGTACGTGCTCGACTTGGCCGAGACCTGGCCGAAGTCGGTCACCACGTCCATCAGCATCGTGGACGCGGTCAGCGTCTTGTCGTCGATGCCGATCACGTAGTCGATCGGCTTGATCGCCGACCCCGGCTGGCGCCAGCCGTCCGACAGCACGTCGAACTGGGGCTGGAACTTCGCGTTGCCTTTGGCCGTGTAGCTGGCGCTCCCGACATAGGCCAGGACGTCACCGCTTCGGTAGTCGATGACGGACGCCGCGGCGTTGTTCACGTTGTGGCCACGCAGGCCCAGGATCCAGCGCTGGTCGGCCTTGGGGATCTTCCGTGCGGTCAGGACCGCCGTCGGGTTCGAGGCGTTCGGTGCCCGTGCCGCGACGTAGACCCACTTCTCGGCGACCTTCTGCATGTTCCAGTCGAGCGTCGTCGTGACCTTGAGGCCGCCGCCATCCACCTTCGGACAGTTGTCCGGCGTGTCCGGGCAGAAGATCTGACCGAGCTGGTGGCGCACCAGCCACACGAACTGCGGGGCCCGCCAGGTCGCCGAGACCTGCTGGACGAGCTCGACGGGCTCGTCCTTGGCCGCGTCGTACTCCGCGAAGGTGTGGTTCGCGCCGCTCAGGTAGCTCCGCGTCTTCATCAGGTCCAGGATGTGATTGCGGCGCTGGACAATCTCGGAGTCCTGCGGGACCACGAGCTTGAACTTGGTGCAGTCCGCGCCGGCGGCGACGTCCTCGAGACAGATGGGCTGGGCGTTGCGTACCAGGTCGAACTTGGTCGGTGACTGGGGGATTGCCGCCAGGATCGCGGCCTGGGCAAGCGTGAGGTCGGCGAGCGATTTGCCGAAGTAGCTCTTCGCGGCGGCCGCCACGCCGTAGCTCTGGTTGCCGTAGAAGTTCTGGTTGAGATAGGCGGTGATGATCTGCTGCTTGCCCTCGACCCCCGGGAATTCCTGCGTCAGCCTGATCGACTGGATGATCTCGCGGATCTTGCGTTCGTAGGTCGAGCCTTCGAAGGCGGACGCGGGCAGCAGCTTCGCCCGCACGAGCTGCTGGGTGATCGTCGAAGCCCCGCGCGGCTGGCCGCTGATCGTGTCGAGGCCGGCCGAGATGATCCCTCCCGCATCGAACCCAGGGTTGGTCCAGAAGTCCTTGTCCTCGATCGCGGTGGTCGCGTCGATGATCTCCGGCGTCAGGTCCGCATACGTCACGACCTCGCGCTTGAGGTCCCCCAGGCGGGCCAGCTCGATATTGCCGGTCTTGTCGTAGACGATCGTCTGTTGGGTGAACTGGATCGCCTTGAGCTGCTGGGCCGGGTCGGGCAGGCCCGCGGCGTAGTGGTTGTACGCACCGACGACGAAGATGAGCCCCAGGACGGCGACGAGGAAGGAGCCGACGAACAGGGCGACGGCGACGGCACCGACGGCACCGAGGACCCTCGAGCCGTTTCGTCCGCGCGGTTGCCGTCCGAGCGCGCGTCGATGGCGCTGGCGCCGCGCGAGGCTGGTCTGCATCTCTGGCCGCACGATAGCATAGGGGGCGTGACTGACTGGATAGCCGCCTCCCGGAGGGTCGAGACGACCTGGCTCGTGCGCCTGTGACGAGCCAGGTGACGGGTCGTTCGGGCCGGTCAGCGCGCGGACTCGATGGATTCCTGGCCGAGCTCGAGTGGCGCGGCATCCTGCACGAGACGACCCCGGGCCTGCCGGCGCGACTGGCCAGCGGACGACCGATGTCGGCCTACATCGGCTTCGATCCGACCGCGGATTCGCTCCATGTCGGCCATCTCGTCCCGATCTTCGGGCTGCTCCGGTTCCAGCGCTTCGGCGGCCGGCCGGTTGCCGTCGTCGGGGGCGGGACCGGCATGATCGGCGATCCGTCCGGGCGGTCGTCCGAGCGGAACCTGCTCGACCGCGAGACGCTCGCCCAGAACCTGGTCGCCCTGCGAGGCCAGCTCGAGCGATTCCTGGATTTCACGCCGGGTGCCGGCGCCGCCGTCATGGTCAACAACCTGGACTGGCTCGGCGAGCTCGGCCTGATCGACTTCCTGCGTGACACGGGCAAGCATTTCACGATCCCGTACATGCTGGCCAAGGATTCGGTCCAGGTTCGGCTGGACCGGGGCCTGTCGTTCACCGAGTTCAGCTACATGCTCCTGCAGGCCTACGACTTCGCGTACCTGCACCGGACGATGGGCGTCGAGCTGCAGATGGGCGGGGCCGACCAGTGGGGCAACATCACGGCCGGCCTCGAGCTGATCCGACGGCTGAGCGGCTCGGGCGAGGACGGCGGCGGGGAAGCCGGAGACGAACGCGCCGAACCGGCCCATGCGCTGGCCTACAAGCTGCTGCTATCGCCATCGGGCGCCAAGTTCGGCAAGAGCGAGGGCGGCGACTCGGTCTGGCTCGATCCGAAGCGCACGTCCCCGTTCGCGTTCTACCAGTACTGGCTGAACTCCGACGATCGCGATGTGGGGACCTACCTGCGCTGGTTCACCGAACTGTCGCGCGAGGAGACCGAGGCGCTGGAACGCGAGTCGCACGCCCGACCGGAGCTGCGATCGGCCCAGCGGGCCCTGGCTCGTGACGTCACCGCGCGGACGCACGGCGAAGCCGCCGCAGTCCAGGCGATCGCCGACTCCGAGGCCATGTTCTCGAGCGCCGTCATCCAGGATCCGGCGGTCCTGCGGTCTCTCTTCGAGTCGGCCGGCGGGTTCACCTTCCGGGCGGAGGCGCTTGCCGGAGGGACGGCCGTGTTGCTGGCTGAGGCCGGCATCTTCCCGTCACGTGGCGAGGCGCGGCGGACGATCGCCGCCGGCGGCGTGACCGTCAACGGCAGCCGGGTGACTGACGTCGCGTTCGTCCCGGAGCCGATCGCCGGGGAGTGGCTCGACGTCCGGATCGGCAAGCGACGTCGCGAGGTCGGCCGACTGGTCCGCTGAGGCGCGGGTGGTCGACCGGCCGGTCCGTGTCAGGGCCGGTGGCGTTGGCGGAGCGCGTCCACGACGGCCGATGGTGGCAGGTCCCGTTCCGCGAGCAGGACCAGCGCGTGATACAGGAGGTCGGCGGCTTCGCCACTCAGGGCTCCGCGCGTGCCGGTCCGGTCCCTGTCCGCCGCCTCGGTCGCCGCGTCGTCCTTGGCCGCGATCAGGACCTCGGTCGCCTCTTCGGTGACCTTGCGCGCGACCGCATCGACGCCCCCCGCGAGGAGGCGTGCCGTGTACGAGCCCTCCGGCCGGTCTGCGGCACGCTCCTGGATCGTTGCCCACAGGGTCTCCAGCCATACGAACCCCTGGCTGCTCGGCTGGGCCGGGGCGCCGTCGAGATCGAAGCAGCTCCGCGTTCCGCGGTGGCACGTCGGACCGACCGGATCGACTTTCACGAGCAGCGCGTCGCTGTCGCAGTCCGTCGCGAGGCCGACGAGCCTGAGGACGTTGCCGCTCGTCTCACCCTTGCGCCACAGCCGGTCGCGGGATCGCGAGTGGAAGTGGACCTCGCCGGTCGCAATGGTCGCAGCGAGGGCCTCGGCATCCATGTACGCGACCATCAGGACGCGCCCGTCCACGGCGTCCTGGACAACGGCCGGCACGAGCCCGTCCGGCCCGAACGCGACCTGTGGCGCCGCGATCGACATCACGCGACTGCCTGCGGGGCGAGGCGAACCGGCAGGCCGGCCGCGGCCATGGCCGCCTTGACGTCGGCGATCGCGTGGATCTGCCGGTGGAAGATGGATGCTGCGAGGACCGCGTCCGCACCCCCGTCGCGAACCGCCGCCACGAAGTCGTCGGGGCCGGCTGCACCGCCCGACGCGATGACGGGGACCACGACCGATGAGCTGATCGCGCGCAGGAGATCCGTGTCGAAGCCGGATCCCGTCCCGTCACGATCGATCGAGGTGACGAGCAGCTCGCCGGCGCCGAGCTCGACCGCACGCCGCGCCCAGGCCACGGCATCGAGGCCCGTTCGCTCGCGACCGCCCTTGACCACCACCTCCCAGGTGCCGGCGCCCGTGGCAAGTGCGTCGATCGCGACCACGACGGCCTGCCGCCCGAACCGGTCGGCGCACCGCGCGATGAGGTCCGGGTCCGCGACGGCGGCGGTGTTGAGCGAGACCTTGTCGGCGCCGGCTCGAAGGACGTGGCGCATCTCGGTGACCGTTCGAACCCCACCGCCGACCGTCAATGGGATGAACGCCCGGCGGGCGGTCCGCTCGACGATGTCGAGCAGCGTGCGGCGCCGTTCCGGCGCCGCGGTGATGTCGAGGAAGACGAGCTCATCGGCACCTTCGCGGGCGTAGCGCTCGGCCAGCTCGGGCGGATCGCCCTCGTCGACCAGGTCGACGAAGCGCGTGCCCTTGACGACGCGGCCGTCGGCCACGTCCAGGCACGGGATCACCCGACGGCGGAGCATCAGGCGGCCCGTACCAGCTCGACGAAGTTGTGCAGCAGACGCAGGCCGTCGGGCCCGCTGCGTTCCGGGTGGAACTGGACGCCGAACAGCGAACCCCGCTGGATCGCGGACGTGAACGGTCGGCCGTGCGTCGTCCGCGCCAGCTCGACCCGATCGGCCCCATCGCCGGTGGGTGCGCCAGCGTACGAGTGGACGAAGTAGAAGTCGGCCCCGTCGTCGATCTCATCGAAGAGTTGGTGCGTGCGGGTTTGTTCCACCTGGTTCCAGCCGATGTGGGGGAGGGTTGGGGCGTCCTCGAGTCGACGCGTGCGCCCCGGGAGGATGCCGAGCGTCGTCGCGCCATCCTCGTCGCTCCCTTCGAACAGGAGCTGGAGCCCGAGGCAGATCCCCAGGAAGGGGCGGCCGGCATGGAGCCAGGCGCGGATCGGCCCGGTGAGGCCGCGCCGATCGAGGCGCGCCATGGCCGGCGCGGCGGCACCGACGCCCGGCACGATGACAGCATCGACGCCACGGAGGGCCTCGGCATCCTTGGCGACGCGGACGTCGGCGCCGACCGTCGTCAGCGCCTGGTCGATGCTCACCAGGTTGCCCGCGCCGTAGTCGACGACGGCGATGAGCGGGCGCGGGTTCATCCCAGCGCGCCCTTCGTCGAAGCCACCCCGGCTCGGCGCGGATCGAGCTCACAGGCCACCCGCAAGGCGCGACCGAGCGCCTTGAACGCGGCTTCGGCGAGGTGGTGGTCATTGCGCCCGGTTCCCGACAGGTGGAGCGTCACGCCGGACGTCCTCGCGAACGCCTCCAGCGCGTGCTCGACGAGCTGGAGCGGGAGGCCGCCGACCTGGCCGCCGCGGAACGGGAGATCGATCATGGCATAGGGTCGCCCGCCGACGTCGACGGTGGCGGTCGCGAGCGACTCGTCCATCGGCACCGCGCTCTGCCCGAAGCGGGCGATGCCCGCCCGATCGCCGAGCGCCTCACTGAATGCGGCGCCCAGGACGAGCGCCACGTCCTCGACCGTGTGGTGCTCGTCGACCTGCAGGTCGCCGTCGGCGCTGATCGCCAGGTCGAACAGGCCGTGATGCGCGAGCGAGCCGAGCAGGTGGTCGTAGAAGCCGATGCCCGTGTCGACGGAGGTCGAGCCGGTGCCGTCCAGCCCGAGCGTGATCGTGATCGTCGTCTCGCGCGTCGATCGAGCGAGGCTGATTCGGCGGCCGTCGCGCGGACCGATGGTGAGCTCGCCGAGCGGGGTGGTCATGCGGGCGTCTCCTTGGCCAGGGCTTGGGCGACCGCGATGAGTCGGTCGTTCTCCAGTGGATCGCGGACGGTGAGGCGGAGGTGGCCGGCCAGTGGGTGGCTCGAGGCGAAGGTGCGGGGGACGAGGCCGCGGGCCAGCAGCGCCTCGGCGACATGGGCTGCCCGCTCGGGCGTCTCGAAGTCGACCAGGATGAAGTTTGTGACCGACGGTGCGACGGCCCAGCCGGCCTCGCGAAGGCGTTCCGTCAGTCGCATCCGCTCGCTGGAGACGCGTTCCAGGTTGGCCGCCAGGATCGTGGAGTCGAGGAGGGCTTCCGTGGCGATCGTGACCGAGATGACCGACACGGAACCTGGCGGCCGGTACGGGTTGATCCGGGCGATCACCTCGGGACGGGCGAGGGCAAAACCGACACGAAGGCCCGCCATCGCATAGGCCTTGCTGATCGTTCGGACCACGATCAGGTTCGGGTAGGCGTCGCGGAGTCCGACGAGCGACGATCCGACGAACTCGGCGTACGCCTCGTCCAGGACGACGACGGGCGCATCTCGACCGGCGGCGCGGGCGTCGGCGGCGAGCCCGTCGAGCAGGCGGGCGATGGCGCCGTCCGGCTCGGCAAGGGCGGTCGGATTGTTGGGGCTGCAGAGCCAGACGACCGAGGCGTCGGCGGCCGCCGCGCGGATGCCGGGCTCGTCGAGCGACCAGCCGTCGGCCGGGCCGCGACGGGGCACGGACACCGCGGTGGCACCCCGCTGCTCGGTGCAGACGCGGTACATGGAGTAGGTCGGGGTCGGCACGACGGCGCGGCTGCCCGGGGCGACGAAGGCCTTGGCGACGAGGTCGAGAATCTCGTCGGCGCCCGCGCCGACCAGGATCTCGCCGGTCGCGACGCCGTAGCGGGTCGCCGCGGCATGGACGAGCCGCCGGTAGTCGGACGGCGGGTACTCCGAGACCGGCGCATCGAACCGCCCGGCCGCGAGGAGCCGCTCGACCAGCGACGGCGGAGTGGGGGAGGTGTTCAGGTCGAAGCGGACGATCGACTCGAGCGGCACGCCGTAGCGGGCCGCGACCTCCTCGTTGGTTGCCTCCCAGCTGTAGGTCGCGGGGGCATTCGGTGAGCTGAAGGTGACGGCGGTCGGGCTCATCGCGTGTCCCGGAAGCGGATCTCGACGGCGTCCCGGTGGGCCGTCAGCCCTTCGGCCTCGGCCAGCGTCCCGACGGTATCGCGGATGCCCTCGAGGCCCTCCCGGGTGATCCGCTGGACCTGGACGAACTTGCCGTACGTCTCGACCGCGAGACCGCCGGACCCGCGAGCCAACCCGCCCGTCGGCAGCACGTGGTTCCCGCCGGTCGCATAGTCACCGGCTGATTCCGGCGCCCACGGCCCGACGAAGATCGAGCCCGCGTTGCACAGCCGGGCGACCGTCGGCTCGAGCGGTTCGACGTCGACCGACAGGTGCTCCGGTCCGTACGCGTTGACGAAGTCGACAGCGGCGTCGAGCGAGGGTGCGAGGACGATCAGACCGTGATCACGGAGCGCGGCGCCCAGGATGGCCTGCCGATCGGCGCCGGCCAGCGCCACGGCGACAGCCGCTTCCACCGCTTCGGCGAAGGCCGCGTCGGTGGTCACGAGAATGGCCGGCGAGTCGGGGCCGTGCTCGGCCTGCGTGATCAGGTCGGCGGCCACTCGTGCCGGATCCACGTCGCCGACGCCCGGGCCGCTCGACGGAGCCGCCAGGACCATGCCTTCGGACGGGCCGGCCGGAAGGTCGATCCCCACCTCGCCGCAAACTTCGATCTTGGCGGCCGTGACCCAGGCGTTGCCCGGTCCGACGATCCGGTCGACGGGGGCGAGGCCGGACTCCGGCAGGCCGTACGCGAGCGCTCCGATCGCCTGGGCGCCGCCGGCGACCACGAACGCATCGACCTCGAGCAGGCCGGCCGCCCCCAGGAGGATGGGGTTCGTGTGGCCGCCCCGGTCGGCTGGGGAGGCGACGACGACCTCACCGACGCCGGCGACCCGGGCCGGGACGACGGTCATGACCAGCGACGACGGATACGGGGCGGAGCCGCCCGGCACGTAGGCCCCGACCCGGGAGAGCGGCGCCCAGCGCCGCTCGATCGCGATGCCGGGGGCAACGATGACGGTCGTCGACGACGGCCGCTGCGGCTCGGCGAATCGTCGGACATTGTCGATCGCCTGGTCGAGCGCGCGGCGGATCCGCGGCTCGAGCCGGTCGCGCGCATCCCGGAGCGCGGAGGCGTCCAGGAGGAGGCGGCCGTCGGCCCGGCCGCCGCCAACCGCGGAATTGGCGGCTCGGACGGCAGCATCGCCTCCAACGCGCACGGCCGCGAGCGTCGCTCGCGCAGCCTCGCGGATCGCCGGGTCCGGGACCGCACCGCGCCGGATCAGCGCGTCTCGCTCGGCCCGGGCCTCCGGGTCACCGGCCGCTGCCAGCGCCAGGTCGAGGCGCCGAAGCTGGAACGGCCCATCGAGGCGGGGGTTCCGTGTCTGCGCGACGGTGCCGGTCACTGGACGATCTTCTCGATCGGCAGCACGAGGATCCCCGAGGCGCCGGCCGCCTTGAGGCGTGGCAGCAGGCCCCAGACATCGTCGGCACCGACCACCGAGTGGATCGCGATCATCCCGGCGTGGACCAGTGGGATGACGGTCGGCGACTCGAGGGCCGGGAGCAGCTCCTGGATCTCGTCGAGCTTCGGCGCCGGCGCATTCATCATCAGGTACTTCCGGCCGCGGGCCGCGATGACCGCGCTGAGCATCGTGTCGATGGCTGCGAGATCACCGGCGCGCTCCTGGTGTGCTGCCGGATTGGCGACGAGCACGGCCTCGGACGCGAGCACGTCGCCGATCTGGCGCAGGCCGTTCATGACCAGCGTGGAACCGGTCGAGACCAGGTCGACGATGGCCTCGGCCAATCCGAGTCGCGGCGCCACCTCGACGGCACCGGAGATCGGAATGATCTCGACCGGTACACGCCGGCTCTCGAAGAATCGCCGCGCGGTGTTCGGATGGGCGGTCGCGACACGGAGGCCGGCCAGGTCGTCGATGACCTGGTACGGCGCATCGTTGGGCACCGCCGCGGCGAGCCGGCAGCGCCCGTAACCAAGGGATCGGACCCGTGGCAGCTCGGCTCCCGTCTCGCTCAGCAGGTCATCACCGGTGATGCCGAGGTCGGCGACGCCGTCGCCCACGAATTCGATGACGTCGTTGGTGCGTACGAACAGGATGTCGAGCTCGTAGTTCTGGACGAGGGCGACGAGGCTCCGGTCATGCTCTTCGAAGACCAGGCCGGCGTCGTGCAGGAGGCGGAGCGTCGGCTCGACCAGGCGTCCCTTGTTGGGGACCGCGAGGCGCAGGCGAGCTCTCATCGGTCGCCCTTGACCGGGTACGGACGAGTGCCGGAGCGAGAGGCCGTCTCGAGCTTGTCCAGCATCGACCGGTAACCACCCTCGCCGTGGTTGAGCCAGGAGGCGATCCGGGTGATGGTGGCCGTGCTCGCCCCGGTCCGCCTCGAGATCTCGGCGTAGTGCATGCCGCCGTCGAGGAGTCGGACGACGGCCCACCGCTGAGCCATGTCGTGCAGCTCGGTGAGCGTGCAGAGGTCGCGGAAGAAGCGCTCCGTCTCTGCAATATCGTCGAGCTGCAGGATCGCGTTGAAGAGCTCCTCGACGTCGGGCGTTCGCCAGTCTTCGGCCATCGCGCGCCAGGTCCTTCCTCGTTGTAGCATAGTAGCGTGCTAATACGATACCATGACAGCATGGAGCGTGCAAGCCGGTTCGAGATCCTGCCCGCCATCGATCTGCGCGGTGGTCGCGTGGTCCGCCTGCGCCGGGGCCACTTCGAGCACGAAACGGCGTACAGCGACGACCCGGCCGAGATGGCACGCGGGTTTGCCATCGCCGGTGCGCGATGGATCCACGTGGTTGACCTCGACGGCGCTCGGGCCGGGAACCCGGTACAACGCGAGTCGATCCGCTCGATCCTGGCAGCGGCAGGGGAGGGCACGCGTGTCGAGGTCGCGGGCGGCCTTCGGACGATCGACGCCGTGACCGACGTACTTGCGGCAGGAGCCTCGCGCGCGGTGCTGGGAACCGCGGCTCTTGCGAACGCGGCCCTCGTCGGCGCGCTGGTCTCGACCCACGGCGCGGACCGGATCGCGGTCGCGATCGACGTGCGCGACGGGCGGGCGGTTGGACATGGCTGGATGGCGGGTACCGCCGGCGTAGACGCGGCCATCGCCATCGAGGCGCTGGCGGGCGTGGGTGTGACGACCTTCGAGGTGACCGCGATCGAGCGCGACGGCATGCTCGAGGGTCCTGATCTTGGCCTGTACGATCGCCTGGTTCAGCTCGATGCCGGCGCGATCATCGCCTCGGGCGGGATCACGACGCTGGACGATCTGCGAGACCTGCGAGCGCACGGCTGCGCCGGCGCGATCCTGGGACGTGCGCTGTACGAGGGTCGGCTCGACCTCGCGGCGGCCGTCGGCCTGGCGGAGCTGGGCGAAGCGCGCTGAGCCTTGCCGGGCCGGACCGTCCGACCCGGCCACCTCCGTTCAGTGCCCGCCGGCCGCCTCGGTCTCCTTGCGGTGGTTCTCGATCACCTTCTCGGCGATGTGCCCCGGAACGTCCTCGTAGTGGTGCAGCGTGGCCGTGAACGTGCCGCGCCCCTGGGCGAGGGAGCGCAGCTCGGTCGCGTAGTTGAACAGCTCGGCCTGCGGGACCAGGGCGCTGATCACCTGCAGATCGCCGATCGTGTCCATTCCCAGGACGCGGCCGCGTCGCCCGTTGAGGTCGCGGTTGACCTCGCCCATGTAGGCCTCGGGAACCCGGATCTCGACCGACATGATCGGCTCGAGCAGCGCGGGCCTGGCATTGTGGACGCCGTCCTTGAGAGCCATCGAGGCGGCGATCTTGAACGCCATCTCGTTCGAATCGACCGGGTGGAAGGAGCCGTCGTAGAGCGTCGCCTTGAAGTCGGAGAGGGGATAGCCCGCGAGCACCCCGCCTTCGGCGGCTTCGCGGATCCCTTTCTCCACGCCGGCGAAGAAGCCTTTCGGGACGGCGCCGCCGACGATCCGCTCGGCGAACTCGACGCCACCGTCGGGGTTGGGCTCGAGCTCGAGCCAGACGTCGCCGAACATGCCGTGTCCGCCCGTCTGCTTCTTGTAGCGGCCGTGGACCTGGGTCTTGCCCCGGATGGTCTCCTTGTACGGGACACGCGGGGTGTGGGTCACGATCGCGGCGCCGAACTTGCGCTTGAGCCGCTCGATGATGACCGACGTCTGGGCCTCGCCCATCGTGCGCAACGTCTGCTCGCCGGTCGTGGTGCGCTCGAGCCTGACCGTCGGCTCCTCCTCGAGCATTCGACTCAGGGCGGGCCCCATCTTGTCGAGGTCGCCCTTGCTCAGGGGCTCGATCGCGAGCACGAGCGAGGGCTCCGGGAATTCTAGCGGCGGCAGCACGAGCGGCTTGGCCTGGACACCGAGCGTGTCGCCCGTCTCGGTCACGGTCAGCTTGGCGACCGCTCCGATCTCGCCGGCCTTGAGCTCGCCGATCGGCTCCTGCTCCTTGCCGTGGAGCAGCAGCAGCTGGCCGATCCGCTCGTCTTCGCCGCGCGTGCAGTTCCAGGCATGCGCCTGCGAGTGGAGCGTGCCCGACAGGACGCGGAGGTAGGTGAGGCGTCCGACGAACGGATCGGCGGTGGTCTTGAAGACACGCACCACGAGCGGACCGTTCTCATCGGCCGGCACGGCGACGGTCTCGCCGGCCTTGTCGGTCGTCTGGGTCGGAGGCTCGTCGGCCGGCGACGGGAGGTACCGGACGAACGCATCGAGCAGGCCGCGCAGCCCGATCCCCTTGGTGGCGCTGCCGACCAGCACCGGGGCGAGGATCGAGTCCTTGACGCCCCTGCGGAGGCAGGCCTCGAGCTCGGGATCGGAGATCTCCTCGCCTTCGAGGTACTTGGTCAGGACGTCGTCGTCCGCCTCGGCCGCGGCCTCCAGGAGCTGGTCGCGGCGCCGGGCGACCTCGGCCTCCATGTCGGCCGGGATCGGGATCTCGACTTCCTTGCCGCCATCCAGCTGCCAGGCCTTGCGATGCACGAGATCCACGTAGCCGGTGAACGACTCGGCGGCCCCGATCGCCAGCTGGACCGGCGCGATCTTGTCGCCGAAGCTTCGCCGCAGGGCATCGAGCGCGGCGGTCGGATCGGCGTTCTCACGGTCGCTCTTGTTGATGAAGAAGCAAGCCGCCTTCCCACTCCGGCGGCCGAGCGCCACGGCCTGCTCGAGCCCGGCCTCGACGCCACCCGAGGCGTCCATCACGAAGACCGCGCCGTCGACCGCCGCGAATCCCTCGATGACCTCGGCGAAGAAGTCGGGGTAGCCGGGCGTGTCGACCAGCGAGATCCGCGTGCCGTCCTGCTCGAACGTGCCGACGGCAAGGCTCAGCGACTCCTTGCGGCGCTGCTCCTCGGGCTCGTAATCGAGGTGCGCGGTTCCATCGTCAACACGACCGAGCCGGGGAATCGCCCCGGCTCTGAACAACAGTTGTTCCGCGAGCGTCGTCTTGCCGGATCCAGCGTGGCCGGCCAGGACGACGCTCCGAAGGTGAGGGAGGTCGACACTCTTCATCGTCATCGATTCGTCGGTCCTTCCGCTGTTCGAGGGTCGAAATAGCAGGGACGAAAGGGGGTCCAGCCATCATAGTCCGCTATACTCCGGCCCGCGATGTCCGGTCATTCCAAGTGGTCCACGATCAAGCGCCAGAAGGGCGTCACTGACGCCAAGCGCAGCGCCCTGTTCACCAAGGTCGCCCGTGAGATCAGCGTCGCGGCCAGGCAGGGCGGGGGCGACCCTGATGCCAATTACCGCCTCCGCCTCGCGATCGAGAAGGCGCGTTCAGTCAACATGCCGGCCGACAACATCAAGCGCACGATCGACAAGGCTACGGGCGGCGGTGAGGCGGAGCAGTTCGAGGAGATCGTCTACGAGGGCTACGGCCCCGGGGGGATCGCCATCCTGGTCGAGGCCCAGACCGACAACCGCAACCGCACGGCCGCCGAGGTCCGTTCGATGTTCACCAAGGCCGGCGGCCAGCTCGCCGGTTCCGGGGCGGTCGCCTGGCAGTTCGAGCCGCGCGGCTTCATCGAGGTGCCTCGGGCCGGGATCGACGCGGACGAGGTGACCCTGACCGCGATCGACGCGGGCGCCGAGGACGTCGACACCGACGATCCCGAGTTGATCGCGATCTACACCGCGCTGGGCGAGCTCGAGGCGGTCCGCAAGGCGCTCGAGGCGGCTGGCGTCCCGGTCGAGTCGGCCGAGTCGACGATGGTCGCCAGGCAGACGGTCGGCCTCGACTCGTCAAAGGCGCGCCAGGCGCTCCGACTCGTGGAGCTGCTCGAGGACCTCGACGACGTGTCGCGGGTGACGGCGAACTTCGACATCCCCGAAGACGTCTACGCCGAGGTCGCCGGGTGATCGTTCTCGGGATCGACCCCGGGACCGCCTCGCTGGGCTACGGCATCGTCGAGCGGACGGCCGGCCGGCTGCGCGAGGTGGACCATGGCTGCCTGACCACCAGCCCGGACGCGAGCCTGCCGGAGCGCCTCCTCGCGATCCACGCGCTGGTCGACGAGCTCATCTCGCTCCATCAGCCGGACCTCCTGGGCGTCGAGCGGCTCTTCTTTTCGCGCAACGTGCAGACGGCCTTTGCCGTCGGCCAGGCGCGGGGAGTCGTGCTGCTGGCGGCCGCCCAGCACGGGACGCCGGTCCGCGAGGCCACCCCGAACGAGGTCAAGAGTGCGATCACCGGCTACGGGGCGGCCGACAAGGAGCAGGTCCAGCGAATGGTGCAGCTGGTCCTCGGCATGAGCGAGCTGCCGCGGCCCGACGATGCGGCCGATGCCCTGGCGATCGCGACCTGGGTCGCCAACACCGAGCGCGCGAGGCTGAAGACCACGGCCGGCGTGCTGGACCGGGCCGCCGTCGCCCCGATCGCCCGTGGCGAGACGAGCTACGAACGTGCCGTCCGCGAGGCGCTGGCCGCCGAGCGCGCCGCACGCACCGCCAAGCGCAACGCGTCGTAATGTCCGGAAGCCAGGTCGAGCTCGGCATCAGGGCTCGATTTGGCCATTCTTGCCCCGGAGGACCGTTGGGCGGGGAGTCGACCCAGATTCCGATGTCCCAATCCTGCCGCCGAGCGTGTACCGCGGCTCACTGTCGGCGTGAGGCGTTCGGAATCTCGACTAGCGACCCCCGGGCGCAAGTCTGGCAGTCGATCGGCGGCCGGGCGGCTCACGCGTGATCGCCTCGGTCGAGGGCATCGTCGGCGCGGTGGCCGCCGACTCGCTGGTGATCGAGGTCGGCGGGATCGGCTATCGCGTGTTCGCCGCGCCCTCGATCCTCGCCAGCGCCCAGCCCGGCAGCCGGCTCAAGCTGCACACCTATCACCTGGTCCGCGA
>Ga0153916_10000430_pt1 | contig 28131 bp, 36 predicted proteins | sample Opewatmetagenome_FD_109642 | JGI IMG/M metagenome (GOLD analysis project Ga0153916, IMG submission 109642) | Freshwater wetland microbial communities from Ohio, USA - Open water 3 Core 3 Depth 4 metaG | ecosystem: Environmental > Aquatic > Freshwater > Wetlands | place: USA: Ohio, Lake Erie...
AGGGACAAACGCCCCCGGACTGGTGTCCGCTCCGAGACCATCCCATCAAGATCAAACTTCGCTGAACGACCGCCGAACGACCTAAAACAAACCTCTTGACATTTGCCCCCAGATGGGTTAATCTTACAAACATGATGACGCAAGTAACATATCGACTCAAAGGGCGCAACGAACGCCTGGGTTGGCATGTGTGCGTCAAGCAGCCAGCCATCAATCTACCTCCGGAGGCCCTCGCCTAGACTCTATCCCAAGATAGAACCAAAGCGAGGGCCAGTCGAAAGTTCGACTGGCTTTTTTAATGTCAAAACACTACCTTATAAGCCAAGATCCAGTAACAGCTACAGGAGTTTGTGAAGCTTGTGGTCCGGTAAAGCTGAATAGGAAGGGGTTCCGGTCTGGCATGCAGTTGTGGCGGTGTCAATCGGGCCAGAACGAAGCTAAGAAGCTCTACAAGAAGAAAGCTAAAGTAATAACATCGGAGCATATGGAGCTGCTGTCTGCTGCACAACATAACTTATGTGAAATCTGTAAGCAACTGCCAAATACCTTCGGCAAACTAGTAATCGACCACGACCACACCTCTGGTAAATTCAGAGGGCTATTATGTGCTACTTGCAACTCAGGACTAGGGCTGCTAAAGGATAGTTCGACTATACTACTTGCTGCCGCAGAATATCTGAAGAAGCATAACAAATAACGACTTTGATTTTGGGAGTGTTGCCGGTACGGTCACCGGGGCTGTCTGTAAAACAGTTGCCTAGGCCATTGTGAGTTCAACTCTCACTACTCCCACCGTTGCCCTTCGGGGTTGATAATCGAATAGTAGATAACGACGACGAGGGTTGTGAGCCCTCAGTTTTTCGGGAGCAGCACGATTGGCCGTGCAGCGCGCTCTGAACGCGAAGGTTGTGGGATCGTCCCCCACCTCCCGATCTAGTCGTCCCTCTTGCATAGCTGGTGCGTGCGCGGCGCTGAAGACGCTGAGGAGCTAGTTCAATTCTAGCGGGGGACACAAAATGGGTCTAAAGGATTACGGTAGTCCACGAAGCTCTTACCTTTGTTGCTTGGGTTCGACTCCCAATAGACCCACCATGCACCCATTGGCCTATGGAGGCCACCGGGCTTTTACCCCGAGCGAGAGGGTTCGATTCCTTCTGGGTGCACGATTTTCGAGCCGAAGTTGCAAGGTGTGACGCCTGCTTTGGGAGCAGGACTTAGGTGAGTTCGATTCTCACCGGCTCGACGAAGTCTTTGAGGGGGAGGTCGCCCGAGCGGCCTGCTGTCGGTGCTGTTGAGGCAGCGCCACCAAATGATGACGCCACGCATCCCCACGCGGGCAGAGTCAACTCGGGAACTTTCTTTCTGCGGGCGAAGTATTACGGTAGTACAGAACGTTGCCAACGTTCAAGCGTCGGTTCGACTCCGATCGCCCGCACCGAATGCAGGAGAAGTGTTATGGTAGCACGTCGGTCTTCCAAACCGTCGGCGTGGGTTCGACTCCCATCTCCCGCACCAGCGAACGCCGGCTTAACTGTGCACTCCCGTCCATGGGCGGATGCGCGAGGCGTGACGGTCGGAGAGACGATGCCATGCCTTTCTAGTACAGTGGGAGTATATCTGTTTCAATGCTACGTTACACAATACACAACCAATGCCGATTGTAAAATGCTTCAATTGCGGTGCAGCTATAGTACGCGCTGTATATGAAGTTAATAAATCAAAAACCGGAAGATTCTTTTGTAATCATGTGTGTAGGCACGCTATACTGCCGGTAAGTCGTGGTAGAGGTACAGCCCACACTAACTGGAGAGGAGGCAGATCATCATACAGACTTCGCGCTTTGATGCATTATGGAGCAGTCTGCGCTAACGTAAACTGCCCAATAAGTGCATCAGGGATTATTACACCCGTCAATATGTTTGATGTAGACCACATAGACAGTGATCGCAGTAACAACGAGCTGATGAATCTGCAAGTGCTTTGTGTATGGTGTCACACAGCAAAAACACGAAAACTGCCCTTATAGTCCAGCAGCAAAGACAACTGTTTCGTAAGCAGTAAAACGTCGGTGCAATTCCGACTAAGGGCACCGGATTCCGTTGAAAGGCACTGTTTGCCCCTGTAGCTCAGTGGTAGAGCAATAGTTTTGTAAACTATCGGCCGTCCGTTCGATCCGGATTAGGGGCTCGAATGCGTCTTTAGTATCTCTGGTGAGTACGGCGGCCTGTTAAGCCGAATGAGGTGGGTTCGATTCCCACAGGACGCGCGAATGGGTATACACAAGGTGTTAGGCGGGCTGCAATATAGTGAAACCCCAACCAGCGTTGAACACGACGTTGCAGTTGGTAACATGGAAGCCCGCGTTCGTGCGGTTCGAGTCCGCCTATATCCACGACATTCCTAGGTGGGCTAATGGTAAGCCACTCGGCTGTTTCCCGAGGCGATGGGAGTTCGAATCTCTCCCTAGGAGCTGCATGCGCATGAGACTAGCTGGGGCTGGTGACACGTCGACAACGTGTTTGAGGTTGGTTCAATCCCAACCGTGCGCACCGAGATTTTTGGCCTATTAGTTCACCATCTAGAACATCGCATTCTCAGTGCGAGGAAGCGGGGGAGGCACCCGCATAGGCTACGATATGCTTCCGCCCCAGGGAATGGGATACAACGCTACGAACGTTGCTAGCTGAGGTTCGACTCCTCTCGGAAGTACCATGCGTCGCGATCCGGGATCAACTTGGTTTCCAAGTCCGAGTAGTGGGGTTCAACTCCTCAGCGGCGTGCCATCGCAGTGACTAGACGGTTCTAGCGTGGGTCTCATACGCCCAACGACGGTGGTTCGACCCCACTCGCTGCGACCAACGGCTCCCTCAGGGCTCGGGGGGATATAGTCAACTGGCGTCTCCGCAAGGAACTACGCACGGCCGTCAACATCGAGGTGCGGACTCAGGGTGAGTCGCCTGTTTCGGGAACAGGACATCAGGTCGGGTTCGATCCCCACCGCCTCGACGAATGGGTCATGTGGCCGAAGGTTCGGCTTAGTGCGAACGTGTCTGTACAGAGCAAGGGCGTAGCTAACCTGGTGATGCTGTACCGGTGCGTTTGATGCCAACTCCTATATAGGGGGTGCAGCGGGTTCGATTCCCGTATGATCCACGACGTCCCCGTGAGGGGATCTAGCACGGCTAATGTGAGCTTAACCTGGTGGAGTGGCCACGAATCCAGGGGAAGTCGGTCCAATCCCGACCGTGTGAACTTTTGCTGGTATAGCCCAATGGCAGAGGCAATGCGCTTAGAACGCATCAAGTTTCGGTTCGAATCCGAATATCAGTACTTATGCTCCCTGGATCAAACCACGGGCCTGTGGCCTGCTTGATCGGCGGGTTGATGGGGAGCACCATGCCGATATAGCCCAATGGTAGGAGGCGACACATTCAAAACGTGTTCAGTGTGAGTTCGAATCTCACTATCGGTACGAATTTGCTGACGTAGCCCAGTTAGGTAGAGGCAATGTGTTGAGAGCGCATCCAGTGTGGGTTCGATCCCCATCGTCAGTACGAAACGACTTGACTCGTTAGATGACTTAGGTTAGTATCAGCAGATGCCGGAATAGTCCAATGGTAGAGACAGCGGTTTTAAACTCCGCAAAGCGTCGGTTCGACCCCGACTTCCGGTACGATATGCCTTGACTGTTGGACAGCGGCGGCTTTTACATGGCTGCTAAATCGGTTCGATTCCGATTCGAGGTACCAGAGATCAGGAAAAGGTTTCGATGGTTCTGTCCTCAATAGACCTCATCACCACCCATAAGAGAAATGCACGGGTTCGAAGGGTCGAGGTGCCTGATCTCACTAATCTCTCGTTAGCTCAATAGTAGAGCAGATGGCCGATAACCGTCCGATGAAAGTGCGATTCTTTCACGAGAGACTAAATGCCCCTATCGCATAATGGTTAAATGCCCGTGCCTTATAAGCGCGTGATCGTAGGTTCAATTCCTCGTGGGGGCACTGTGGTCGTGGACCTAACTAGTGAAGGCATCGGATTGTGACCCCGAGCAGGCGAGTGCGATCCTCGTCGACCACCCCAAACCTCTTGACAACAACCCCTGACCGTGAGAGACTTACTGAATAGAGGAACCCATGTCTGCTGAACATCACACGCTCGTTCTTGACCAAGGCTATCAACCTGTGGGCGTCGTCCCATGGACAACCGCAGTCACGATGCTTTTCACTGATAAGTGTGAAGTGGTAGAAGAGTATGATGGGTTTGTACGTTCGCAGTTACTGGTAATCAAGATTCCTGCTGTCATCCGTCTCTTGAACGCTTTCCGGCGTAAGAAGAAGGCAGTCAAGTTCTCTCGTGTAAACATCTATGCACGAGACGGTTACAGGTGCCAGTACTGCGGTGACAAGTTCTCGATGAACGAACTCACCTACGACCACGTGAAGCCTCGTGCTCAAGGTGGTAAGACGGAGTGGACTAACATCGTTAGCTGTTGTGTGCGCTGTAATGGTTGGAAGGGTGGCCGCACCCCTGAACAGGCTAAGATGAAGTTGATCAAGAAGCCTGTCCAGCCAGTGAGTGTCCCGTCCATGGTTATAGAGGTGAATCGTACTAACGTGCCCGAGGCGTGGAGAACGTACCTATACTGGACTGGCGAGTTGGATTCCGAGTAGTTAGAACTAAATGCCGATGTACGACCGCTTGGTGCAGATCACACCCAGCCCATTGGAGCCAATTGCATGTCTTCGCGCGGAGCATGTCTAGGGCAGGTTGTCACTTTTCTGGTCCTGTGATTTTCTGGTGAAAATGGGCGGCTGTCTACCGTCATAGGAGGGTTCGATTCCCTTCAGGGCCGCGATTGATTTGGGGTATGATGCCAAGGGGGCGGACTGCACTTGCAATGCGGTTGTGGCGGGTTCGATTCCCGTATACTCCACGAACGAAGTACCCACCCACTTGGGTCTATGTTATCGCAGATAAGGTGAGGGAGATGGACAAGTTCACCTCCGATAACAAAAGCAGTCGTGCTGGCTCCATCCTGACGTTCGCGGCATGTGGATTTGCTCCCTTAGTACAATGGAAGTATTCGTCTTTGGTATAGACGCGGTGCGCGTTCGATTCTCGCAGGGAGCACTGGACAAAACGAAGGCGCTAGGATAGTATCAAAACATGAAGCTATTGTTTGCATTATCACTTGCTGCATGTGCACCGGCACCATGGGAAGCCGATGCTACCGTTATGCCGGTATCGAAAGACCCTCGCTGGGCTATAGAAGTACAGACCGCCCTGGATGCTTGGCATGAGGCGACGGGATGTTCTGGGTTTACTATGGGTGGCGACGGTTATCCTATCAAACTAGTTCCAGAATTTGATTGGGGCGAAAGCCGACACATTCGAGGCTATTGGGACGGAGATCAGATCCAAGTTCGCGGCGATAGCCCGCTATACCACCAGGTCACACTCATGCATGAAATCGGACATGCGATGGGGCTTTCACATAGTGACAGCCCTTCGGATGTGATGTACAAGAATAACACTGCGCATCATGGATTATCTCAAGACGATGTGAATCAATACTTTGAAGTGAATGGCGGTTGTCGCTAGTTTTTTAGAGACGTTTGGGGAGAGAAATCGCCCCTACCCTACATCCGGGATGGTGCCCCGGCGTCTCACGATATTCGGGGTTCTGTCTAATTGGCTAAGACGCTGGGCTTTGAACCCGGAGACGAGGGATCGTAACCTTCACCCCGAACGATTGATTATGGTGGATAAGCCGACGGTTAGGCATTCATTGGTTAAATGAACAAACATCCGACTCTGCTCCTCGCGCTCTTGAAACAGCGCACCTGGTAGTGTCTACAAGATTCTGGTTCGACTCCAGATCCGCCAACGACTTGAGCTACTTGAAAACTTTACGGGGGATATGCCTAACGGTTAGGCGCTTTTATATGGAAAAAGTAATATCCGACTCTGCTCCTCGCGCTCGTAAGACAGCGCACCAGGTAGTGTCTACAAGACTGGGTTCGACTCCCAATCCTCCACCGATACGGCTGCATGTGAAAGGATAATCCAGATGAGTGAGAAGATGCCAAAAACACTATCAAAATTGCTAAAACAGCACGCCCAAGATCAGTGCGCATCTATATCTTGGACGATGTGTACGTGTCCGATAGCTTGTGAGATTAGAAAGAAATACACGGAAGCCCGTGAACATAATGATTTCTGGGACCACTGGTAATAGTCCGATATTGCACTGAACTAGTAGATCTAGGCGACGGATTGCAACCCCGTTCGACGTTGGAGTGCGAGACTCCCTCAGTGCTCTGATCTCCCCAGCAGATTCTCAGGGACTCCGCCCTTGCGGAAACAAGGGTCTCCGGTAATTCATTAAATCCGGCTGAGCCTGCTGCACCCTACCTCGCCGCCCTATGCACTCGGAGCGAGATGGAACGTCAACCTCCGGGCATAGCCGGCCAAGGTTGACAACTTTCTGCCCCCGACGCGAGGATGCGAGACCGGACTTCTAATCTGGTTCTAGAGGGTTCAATTCCTTCCGGTGGTACCATGCACTCGCACAAGGACGTGACTCGGATTTCCTAAATCTGATGAGGTGGTTCGAGTCCACCCGATTGCACCGCGCCCCCGCACAGGGATGTGACCCGACCCTCCGAAGGTTGGTGAACCGGTTCAACTCTGGTCGGTGGTACTTCGGCCTCAACGGAGAAGATATGCCCTATAAAGACCCAGAACGCGCTAAGCAGTACGGCAAGAAGCACTATCTGGATAATAAATTGCAGTATAGCGGTAGAACTAAGCAGTATCGCCTGATACTTAGAGATGAAATCAATAAGTTCAAGGAAGCTGCTGGCTGTACGGATTGCAAGATCATGTACCCATATTATGTACTACAATTCGACCATTTAGATGGGCACACAAAGAGTGCTACTATAAATAACCTTATTAGGAGTTCTACTCGTGCAGCAGTGCTGGCAGAAATAGAGAAATGCGAAATAGTCTGCGCAAACTGTCATGCTGCTCGTAGTTTTTTGCAGGCAGGCAGAAGGCTAGACGGCGAATTAGTATAGCGGTTAATACACTGGGCTTTCATCCCAGAAAGGAGGGTTCGATTCCCTCATTCGCTACAATGACCTAGATAAGACACTAGAAATTACGTCATTGACAATGTCGTCGTTATCCACTATTCTTAGTACAGGCTTAGCCTACGAGGTCACCGTACCGGTGGCTGGACCCTCGCAAGAGGACTCTTTTATGACCACTCTTCTCTCATCTAGTTCTAGTAGTTCGCGCCGCTCGTAAGAGCTGGCGCTAGAAGCTCTTGGCTAGGTAGAGGTAAAATGGTCGCCTACCGCTCTCGAAAAGCGGGTGCCCCTAAGACGGGTCGGGTTCGAATCCTAATTTAGCCGCGATTGGAAGATGATCCTTTTTGGAAAAGGCATCGTTTGCTAAACGAATGGATCGGCGCAAGTCGGTTGGGGTTCGATTCCCTCTTCTTCCTCTAACGCCTAGACTGCGGAACCTGCTGGATGTGGAGACCGAAGCAGGCGTACTCGCCCCGCTTGCTGGCCTCGTCGCGTGCCTGCTGCGCATCGCAATATTTGAGCACATGCTCTTGCCAGGCATCCATGTGGCGCCCTCTGCCTACCTTTGAGACAGGTTGTCCACACGTACAGCACCACCATGCTTCAGTGCGCACGGGCATTCTCTATGGCTAGTATCTCTAGGCGCTCCAGTTCCTGTGTAGCATCTGAATTAGCTTCTTTCGTGCGATAATTCTCTATGATGGCAGTGACCTGCTTTGCTAACTCGATCTCTACAGCATCATAGGGTTCACTACGCAATGCCAGAACCACTTCTCGATGCAGACGACGCAGTTCGGCATTGGCTGCCTGATATTGCTCCCAGAGTACCTCATCATAAAGGGCTCCGATATCGCAGATAGCTAGTGGCCCGTTAGGATAGTGATCTGTGTCATAAAGATACGGAGAATCCGTAATATCCCGAAGACCTTCTGGATCGATGTAGATGCGGCGCCTCATGTCTAGTCTTCGCTCCAGTGATAGGGTAAAACGATGGAAGAGTTGTCTGGAATAGTTCCGGACTCCAGACCTGCAATCTCATCTGGATCCGTGACTTCGTGCACCGTGCAGAAATTCATATGATAGTCCTTCACCTTATCGACAGGAGATACCCAGCTAGAATGACCTGGAGGTATCATGCCTCCACCACCCTCTGGCTTGTGATAGCAATAGCTACCGTTTCCGCGAAAGGCCCAGTGATCACCTTCGTGTCCTAAGGTTCCTTGGCACTGCCCCCATAGAATCAAATCTTCTGGGCACTGCTTCTGCCAGACGGTTTTCTGCCAACGCCCGTTGCCATCGGACACATACCGGGTACGAAGTGAGTCACTCATAGTAGGGGCAAGCCCCCGGTGATCTTATCGATATCGTCAGCCCACGCGGGACCAATCGCCAGGCAGGTCTTGGTGGGGACCCCGTGGAACTCGGTGTGACCTACGTCGGTGACGAGCACAGCCGGTAGTCCGGCCCATGTGGCGTCGGCGTAGATCTTCATCAACTCGTCTTCGCTGTTGACCGAGACGCAGACCTTGGTGAAGGTGCCGTTGATCCACGCACTCGCAGCGTCCAGAACGTCTGCCGAGTACAGGTCGTCCTTCGGGTCGTACTGCCCTTGATCGTAAGCCTCTACGAGACCGTGCAGGAGGAGCCATGCACCCAGGCTCGCGTGGGCTCCCTGGGCGACCATCTTGCCCTTGCGCATGTTTAAATCCTTGCGCATGACGATGACCTGTTTGGCCTGCCTCACTGGTCACCTTTGACGCCGCTTGGCGGGCGCTCCAGTACTGGCGCGATCTGTGCCGCACAGATTGCAGGTAGGCAACTACGCACATCACAGATGTAGGGCGCACCCCGGATGATGCAGTATGCGATATCATTCTTCTCTCCATGAACGCATAGAGCACTTGGATCCACCTTTTGGGCAATGTTTGTAGCTTTCCGGCAGGCGCAGAGGAGCAGACAGAGAATTAGTAGGTGTTTCATCGATTAGCCTTTCACTGGTGGTATTAACACATTAAAGGAATTCGCACTGTATACCGTCACTTCAAATGTAGTGCCTGCCACTTTGTACTTGGTGATTTCATCTCGAATAGCTTCGGCGACTGCCTGCACTTGCCCAGGTGGGTGTGTAGGATCACATGTCACATCAACATGAAAGTGTCCGACAGTCAGCGAATTGTAGATATTGACTTTCTTGATTATCGGGAAGGCTAGTGCAATCTGTTCAAAGTGTGCTGCCGAACCAGGATTAGGGTGGACCGGATGGGGCTGAGCTAGGACCGGCAAGGGGTTACCAAAGGCCCAAGGATTGCTGCCATTAAGACTGATTGTGATGGCCTTAGCGGCTGCTCTGATACTATTATTAGGTGCCTTCACAGGAGCCGGCGTGTCTTTGTGACACTTGCGTAGACACTCCACGTAGGTTCCGATGACAACGCGCCCTTCGTGGCCGCAGGGCGCTAGGGTGAGTTTTCCGTCAATGTTAGACATCGCCGAGGAGCATACAGCAACTGCGCCGATAGATCAAGCAAAAGAAAAGAGCCCGATAACCTTTCGATTATCGGGCTCAAAATGGAAGCAGTCGAGGGATAGTGTCGTTTTATCAGCGAGGGATTCGCACCCCCTACCTTCTGTTTCGTAGACAGACGCTCTATCTAGGTGAGCTAGCTTGTAGACACTACTGGATGACTGCTTCTAAAAATTGCTGGCTGCCGAGATGTAGTACTGTTTTTGTTGCGATTTTTCTTAATTGCTTGTAAGTACCGCTGGATGGCAACCAGACTTAAAGTTTATAACCGCCGAGAAATAGATCTGTGAGTGTTTTGTTTTCTTTACAAGAGAAAATGCCAACCTTCGGCGTAAGCCCCTGTTAGAGGACCTTGGGAATCGAACCCTGCTTGTAAGATCTATCGAATGGCGGTTATTGGCGGGGAATGATGGAGTCGAACCACCCTTTGCTTGTAAACACTGCGAGATGTCATTTTACAATGATGAGGTGCAGAGTTGAATATTTCTGATTAACAGTCAGTTGAGCCCCACGGCTCATATTCCCCGGATTACAGTAGATTCAGTTTTCAAACTGGTTCCTCAACCAGTGGCCCTATATTAACTCTTTTGGAGCTAATTGTCAAGGGCCTTCACACCGCCACCGCTCCGACAGGGGTAACCTGATAGCCTACCTTTCGGTTGGACTTCAGATACACCTGCACGACCCGAGCTAGATATGCTGCTGTGAGGGTGATAAATGGCAGATGAGCCCCGTCCTCACAAGTTGCAACTCCTGCGCCCGCCTCGTCATCGATGACGAAGTGCTCGTCCCAAGTGACTCGTCCGAACTCCCCACCTGGCGCAAGTGCACCATGCACACACGCCACTGCGTGTGCTCTTGAGTAGTCCTGAACGAGTCTCCGCGCCTCACCATTATCTAGACAATCAATGATGAGATCAGAAGCAGCGAGTAGTGCATGGACATTGTTCGCTACTAACTTGTTTGAGTTGGTCTTGATCTCTCGCTTGTACAGAAATCCCATGGTTTGTTTCAGAGCCTCGACCTTGAGCTTACGCACCTGGCCGATACTGTGAAACTGGCTCTGGGTATTCTTTTGTTCCACGCGATCAAAGTCAATCACGTGAATCTCAGCGTCTTCGTTTCGAAGAAACTGTACAAGGTGGCTACCCAACGCACCGCAGCCAACGATGGTTAGGCGCTTCGCCATCGGGACTACTTGTGATCCTGATCGATCTGCATCAGGAGACGGACAGCTTCGAACTTGTCCGTGTTGTCGGACAGGTCGTCCGAGAGGATTGCCAAGAGGGCCTTCACAACTTCCTGCTTCACTTCGCTGCGCTTCATATTCCTGTTACCTTTCGTTTCTGGTTTCTGTCGTTGATTCGACTTGGTGATAGTATTCGATCTAGTTGATAAAGTCAACCAGTTTGTTTTAGAAACCGAAGGGTGTCTTCGGTCGAACCTGGATGAGGTTATACGGACGGATTTCCGTCGCAGTAAAACGATCGATCACGAAGTCCATGAAATCAGCATTAGGATCTGCGGCGATACCTGGAATAGTACCGCTACGGACAGCTTCGGTTACCCAGCCCTTGATGTCACCATCAGCAGACTGGAAGAACACAGGATCCGGGAGATCCCCGTTGGATCCGGCGTAGGTTACGTTTACGCGTGCTTCTGTGTCTAACATGATTACTTCTCTGCCTTGTGGGTCGGGGACGGTGCCGGTGCCGGTGCCGGTGCCGGTGCCGGTGCCGGTGCCGGTGCCGGTGCCGGTGCCGGTGCCTCACCATTCATCGGCTCACACTTGGGACCCTGCGCCACGTTAACAGAACAGTAGATCAGTACCTTATTCGGTAGCTTGCAGACAGCCGAATAAGCGTGTGTGGCCCCTGTGTCCCAGTAGTAGCCTGTGCACTTGGCATCAGGCTCTAGAACAACTACAAAATCAGTAGCCAAATTGCGCGGTGCTGGCGGGGCAGGAGCCCTGCCACAAGCCGCAAATAGTGTAATTGCTAGTAGGTAACGCATGTGTTTCTTCCCTTTCTCTGTCTGTCGTTCTGGTTGTTTACTTGCTGTAGTCTCTTAACTCTTGAGCCCAATAGGGTTCATCGCGTTCCGCGATTGAGCGCACATTATAATCGTATTTATCCGGCCCAGTCCAGACAATTCTGACAATACTGTCAGAAGACGTGATCCACCAGTCCAGTCTCCTACCCAGACCCACCTCGATAGCGGCAAAGGTAGTGAGATCTGTCCAGGACGGGCCTAGTATTCCTGCGCCGGGATGGCTATGAGCAAAGCCTAGGAGTGTTCCAGCTTGGTGGTAGTACCACAGCTTGCCCCACAGGTCAGAGGAGTCCGGCAAGCTACCCCCGGTACGTCCAGCAGGTAAGTGAGGAATTGCATCGATTGTGCCCTGTTGCCCGAACACAATAATCATACCGGCTTCGATCATGACTTCCATGCCTTATCGCTAATCCCGAGCAGCACGATGATCGCAGAGTCATCTGTGGGATCGTAGGATGCCTGGATGGAGATGTTGGAGTATCCTGTAGGTTCAACACAGAACCCTGCGTATTCCAGGTGTGTTTTAAGGTTCCTCGCAGCGCGAACGAGCATCTGCGGAGGGACCTTGATGACCACATGAGGGCAGGCGATCAACTCATCCTCAGGCCATCCGGCCTCAAGTTTGGTAATCCCGTCACCACTGTCCGTGGTCTCGAAGCCCAATTCATTAAGCCAGCGCACCGTCTTTCGGATGCCTGGGTCTAGTTCGTCGTAGTTCACCATTATTCAGAGCCCCTGGTCTTGAAGTAGCTATAATCAAGAGTAAGTATCCTAGGCACAGGTAGTGAGACAGGGATTTCCTGACCATTACAGAGAAGCCCGAATTTCCACCAGTTACGGAGAAATACATTATAGGCAATTCGATCGCGTAGCCTCTGCTGCTGTAGCCTGTTTATAGGATAAGGATTTTTACGACAACTTCTCATGTGCGTTCCTCATAAGCTCGCAGACAATAGGCCGCACGCTCCTCGTACATATCGTGGAATTTTTTCGGATCGCTTTCTAGTACATAAGACACTCTATACCAGCGATCCCAGCCTTCGCGACTATTGAGTCTTGTTACTGTTTGGCAATCAGTACATGTTACGATACATGCATGTAAGCGTCCATGCAATTGTTCAGGTGGAGCATCTACGGATAACTGTGAATTACAAACAGGGCATTGATAGATCATCGTGATCTCACACTCATAAGTCTCGGGATGGAATCCAGACGCCCTACCAGCATCTCGTTCTGGTACCGCGCATCCGGCGTGAGGTTCTTGTAAACCTCTAGGTAATACCTGTGCTGGAGCCAGTCGGCGTACTGCGTATTCCCTCGTATCTTATTACACTTACGGCAACAGGATACCAGGTTGGCTTCCACTGAAGGCCCTCCCTCTTCCCACAGAATAGCGTGGTCTACCGTCAATGGGACATCGTCCTTGCCGCAATAACGGCACTTGAAGCCGTCACGCCGGTATACGTTCCACGAGACCTGTTGACCGATCTGTCGTTCGGACTTCCGGACGATAGCCTTGTAAACCTCACCATTCTCAGTTTTAGCCAGTACTTCGGCTTCCATGATATCGGTCTGGCGAAGCAGATCCTTCCAGTCGATGTGGGTCATTTCCAGCGTTTTCAGATCTGCTTCGTCCAGGTCATCTACGTACTCCGGGAACGGAACCAGGTAGTGATCTCCATCCTGCCCGGAGTAGACTACCCCGGACATCTGGATGCCGTTTCCGAAATGCTTGATGTCTAGATCAGATAGCTTCACTTATCTGTCTCCTTGCGCCATGCGCCGGCACGGATGTCTTTGGCGAAATTAATCAGGTCTCCATTGAGATACGGCACACCGTGCTGATCCATGAGTTGCGCCTTAGCCATAGCTAGTTCCGCGATCTGTTCGACCGTTCTCGCCTCGATTCTTCGATTCCAATCATCCACGCGTTCGGCGTACAGACTTTCCCTGTCCCGTGTCATTTCCGCCTCCACTAACTTCGCCCGCAGTGTCACGACCTCGTTGTGTAGATCGACTACACCGTGAGCCAGGAAATCGGCGTCATCTGCGTCGACTTCGATAACTGCCCCATCATCCTCTTCGTATGCCTCGATGATGTTCTTCGCGATAAGCAGTGCGACTGTTGTGTCATTGTTACCCATAGCAACTCCTCAGATATTGTGCGCTTCGATGAATCTGCGTAATGCTCCAGGACTGAAGCCCTTGCCAAAACACTGATATTCGGGGAGACAGCTACACATGCACGTGGTGAACACGTGTTGGGCGTTAATCTGGTAGGGTTTACCGGACGGAGACCAGAGCGATACCGTACCATCGTCCCGGATGATGTATCGGTAAATACCGTTCGGAAGTACAAGCTTTCTAGGTTTCATACGTGCCTATACACCACTAGCACACCTTCACGTCTCGCCTGCCTAACAACTCCGGGCAAACTTTCGAGCGTGAAATACCTGTCGCCCTTTTCCCCATCTTCATGAGAGGTTAGGCAGATACCTGCATCTGTAATGTGCAGCTTATCATCGCACACGCACTCGTACCGTGCACCGTCCAGACGGTACTTAACCGCAAACTCTCGGTGATTCCTTCCTGCGCCTACATACTTATGATCCAGGTACTCTGCGCCGCCGATAGCCAGTGCGGCACGTGCAGCCGCCGCGAAGTCGTGCAGAGCCATCTCTCGACGCCCAGCCCCGTCACCGAGCTTCTGGACAAGTTCTGCCCTACGCGCCTCACGGGCTAGGCGTTCCTCTTCCTCACGCCTACGCTGCTCTAGCTCGCGGCGCCTGCGCTCCGTCTCGGACCGCTGGAACGTCTCCATGCGAAACGCAGCATCGAGTGCCGGGGTAACACCAAAGACATGATCCACAGACGGCAGCCGATCCAGGTACGCTTGGAGGACAGCCTCCTCCGGCCCAAGCGGCATTTCCTGGCTGTGGAAGAACAATGGACCGGCTAGCGATGTCCGTCCAACACGAACACGTGTGAAGCGATCCAGTCCGGGATCGATGCAGAACACCCGTTCTGAAACCTTAACAATGCTTTTAGGATTAGGATCAACCCTTGCATTATCTGCAATGATCCGGTCGCCGACAAGATACCCGGTAACTGGCGCCAGCAACAAATCAATCTGCGGTTCAGCAGGCTGCGGATCGCTAGCCTCACGGCCGTCAATCTTGAACGCATACCACCCGTGCTCCCTAGGGAGCTTGCCCTGTATACGCCAGCAACGTTGACTTGACATCAGCACACCACCACCAAACCAGGGTAGGGTGACGGTCTCGTCGGGCTTTTGTAGCAGGTTCTTCCAAGACATTAATATCACTCTTTCAGATCAAGCACTCTGCGCATCTCACGTGCCCACCAGCGCATTTTGACTACCGCACTTGGGTTCAAATTTCCAAATTCGCAACATCTGCCGTTAGTGTGCTGGCCACCATGGCTAGGATGCCTGGGGTCGCTAGGATCATGTGCCGTCACGGCCTGGTCAAACATTTCTTGCAGGGCAGTGAGCAGGGCTTCAATGTGTTCAGTGCGGGTCATCGGAGTTCGAACGCCCTCCATACACGCCACTCGGGCACTATGCCCACTGCGGCTTCGTCAGAAGTTCCGTCTTGAGAATCGTATCCACCAGGGTCACGCGCGGAGTAGCTGGTACAGCACCCCCAGTAGCCGGACGAACCGGGGTAGCCTCCACCAGAGCTTTGATGGTACGAGGGATTGCGTACACGTCATTGAACGTGTCCGGATCCACCATGAAACACGGGATGTTCAGCTTGGCTGCCGTGTCGCGAACACCGACATTACGATCTGCACCGTAGGTCGCCACACGCCATGCTGCACCCCCACCCGTTGCTGTGGTCTTGAGGAATCCGAACGCGAGCGGGTTGATACCCGACGCGCGCACTGCCTCCTCGAAGGTCGGAGCCTCTTCATCCCCAATGAAGAAGAACAGAGCATCCTCATCAGCCTTCAGCTTGTGGTGCTGAAGGGCACGAACACCCGCACCGTAGTCCGTGCCACCAGATGCGACGATCCCCTTGAAGGCATTCTCGACGCCAGCCTGAGATGCATGCTTGATCTGGACCTCACGTCCGGTCGTGTTGAACACGGCAACGTGCACGCGATCCGGAGGGAACCCCTGGATGAACTTGGCCGCGATAGCCTTCGCCATTTCGATAGTGGTACCCATCGAACCAGAGATATCCACGATGATATAGACACGCAGGTTCTTCGTGACTTCAGCGACTGCCTTCTTGACGGCCGTGTCCGCTGCCTCCACAAGCTGCTCCTTCACAGCCTGAGTACGGACATTCTTGGCGATGTTCGCTGCGCGCATATCGTTAGCAGACTTGATCGCCAAGTTCCACTTATCCTTCACGTCCTTAACTTCAAGGAGCCCAAGCTCCTCAAGGGTTGGCGTGACGATAATGAGATCCTTGTCGGACAAAGATCCGGACTCAATAGCTGCTGTCATGATGGCACGCGTAACGCCTGTCTTGCTGGGAAGTAGCCCAACAACCCGCTTCCAGTTCGGCTTTTCCTTGACGATCTTCTCACAGATCTGCTGCTCGGTCATGTTCTCCCACGATTCGGCTGCTGCCAAAGCAGCGCCAATCATGATCTCGCGACGACCATCCTTAGCCTGGGCCTGCTTCCAACGCAAAACCTCGAAGAACTTCGGAGACGTAGGCTTGTAGCCCACACGGCGCGCGAGATCCTGAACCGTACCCTTGAAGCCGGCCTTGACGAGCCCTTCCAGAGCACGCGGGTTTTCTTCGCGGAACTGGAGCCACTTCTCAGCAGCCTTCGTCCAACGACCGAGGAAGGGGCGTCGTGCGGAGTTACCAAAGCCAAGTTCGCGGTTGATTGCCGCAATCCCTGGGAGGGTCAGCAATTCGTGAATACGAAGCAGTAGCTTCGGGTTGAGTCCCTTGTCATCCTTACGATGAATGAGCATCATTGCTTCGCCGATGTCACGGTAGTCTTCGTCATGGAAAGCGACCTTTCCACCATCCAGGATGGGATCGCCCTTGCGGGACTGGACCAACATGAACGCCGCGAGCACGACCTTGAGATCCTTATGCTCCTGTCCGAATGCATAGGATGCCCAGCGCGCTGCAAACTCGTTATCGAGCTTCCAGACCTCAGCAATCTGCTTATACATCCATGCCGCGACTTCAGGGAATAGTCCGGCCTGGCGATACTCGCCAACCTCGCGTCCCCCCTCGATAACCTTGTTATCGGCGCGCAGGATACCCTTTCGGGTCTTGTTTTGCTTACGACCGATCTTGGAAACAAGATAGACAACTTTCTCGCCATTTTCCAGCTTGTAGGTTACCGGCTCCCAACGCACACCTACAGCGGTGCGCGCATCAGGGGCGACAACGCCGGTACGACCGTGGTAAAGGTGATCGTTGTAGGCGAGTAGGGATTGAAGGATCTTCTCGGCTGGTCCGAGCTTTTCTGCGGGATTTGTCATGCCCCTCTTATAACCGACTGAGGCCTTGAAAGTCAAGAACAAAAATCTGTTGACAGACAAGCCTAATGTCTGGCATGATGATAACCATGGTGAAATGTAAACTAGGGCAACATGAAGATGTACTGATGCGTGGCGGGCGAAGGATCCGTTGCGCAAAATGCGGAGATGAATTCCCATGCACATATGCCTGCGAACATGATGATTGCAAGGCTGTTCGTGGAGAACCGAACAACTTCAAGGATCCGATAACCCTGGAAGAATGCATGAATGGAGTTAAGTCGTGAAGACAAAGGGAGTTGAGCGAGAAGCCAAGAAACTCATCGATAAGTACGGATATACGGGGGCGTTGACCCGAGCGGCAGGGGAGGCGGATAACGCTACTACCGATGCCCAGGAAACGTACTGGGCGGCAGTGGAAGAGGCGGTCCTTTCGATGCAGGAGTCCTGTAATGAGTAATTGCATTTGTGGGCATCGGGCAGACTGGCACCAGTTAGATACTGGACCGTGTGTTATTTGCTATACGACTCCTTGTAATAAGTTCGTGGCAGAGACAGTCAAGGCCGGGAACTATCTACCTCCGGAATTGGCGTCTAAACTTCTGGAGACTCAGAAGCTGGAAGATACTGAAGTATCTCCGGAAGTAGAGGAGCTTCTCTATCTCCAGGCTGAGGAATGTGCCGAAACCGTACAGCGTTGCACGAAGATCCTGCGGTTCGGTCTAAGGATCAATCCGTGGACCGGCGAGCATAACCGTGAAACCTTGGAGAGGGAACTAGGGGATATCCTTGCGGTTGCCCGGCTGCTCCAGGCGTATAATGTCATCAGCTTAGATACTGTTGCAAAATACAGTGAAGAAAAGATCGAAGCACTGCGTAAACCCGATGGGCGGCTACGTGTCGCAAAGGTACCGGAGTGGTTATGAGCAAGCAAAAGGGAAAACTACCCAAGGAAGTAATTGAAATGATCGAGAACAAGATCACGTACGGCAAGAAAAAGATCGAAGCAGCTAAGTACATCGAACACTACTGGAATAAGCTAGTGTTAGATGGAGGTAGTTCTGGTTCGTATAGTGTATGGCGCTGCAAAGAATGCGAAGCTACTAATATAGCCGATCCAGATGATGACGAACTTCCGGCCGATGAACAGTTTCTGGCGTGCGGATGCGGACGCACTGAAACAACTGTACCCAAGGACTGCGCTGTCGCACGAGAGTGGATTGCAACGCATCGCAAGATGTGCCCAAGTGCCCGATGTGCTTGGTGCAATATGAACAAGACGGCACATGGCATCCCCGGAAGAACTCGTGGAATTGCTGGAGCATGTGAGAAATTCCAGACGGCGGCACGGGTTCCCAGAGCACCCCAGGCACCACCTGAGCGAATTCATGATCGCGGGATATACGATACGATTATACAAACGTATAATATTACAATGCCAGTTACAATGCCTAGGTGGACATGGGAAGACGTTGTGGTTGAAGGCGATGACGATCCCACTCGCTAATGCAATAGCCGTGCCAAACTGATTTAGGTCTGCTAAACTAGCGGAGTGACAGCACTCCGCCAGGACAGATCTCCCTTAGCTGCGCCGCAAGATGCGCGCATCTTTGAGGGACGAGTTGCTCGCGTACACCGTCCAGGTGATCCGCTAGAGTATTCTACTGGCCCGGAATTCCGACGCGCGGATGAGCTTGCTCGTATCGTAGAGCAGCTTCCCGGCATTAAGATTACATTAAACCATCCAAAAACGGGAGCTGAGCCTCACGTTATTGGCATGGTTACTGGCGCTCGTATCGACGGTGATACGGCTGTCGCACAGATGGTCATCACCGACGCTAAGGCACTTGCTGCCATTCGCGCCGGAACTAGAGAACTATCGCTAGGTTACAACTGCAAGCTTGATGATCACCGTTATCAGGTGGATATCACACTTGACCATCTAGCACTTGTTCCAGCAGCTCGTTGTGGTGCGACTTGTCGCCTCCGCGCCGACGCCGCATGTCCGACCTGCGGAGGCACCATGCCTGATATGAATATGTCCGATACTCCCGCTGAAGAGAGTACCGAGGAAAGTGCTGGCTGTGATTGTCCTGACTGCCCTGAAGGCTGTGATTGCCCAGAGTGCATGCAGAACGACAAGAAGAAATGCGATAAGTGTGCGGAACAGAAGTCCGACGGTGGGAACCTAGATTCGGCACAGGACTTGCATGCTAATAATTCGGGTGCTACACTTGCATCCATGCAACTAGACGAAGCTCTTGCCGCACTGAAGACGGCCGAGGAAGCCCTCGCGGCTGCCAACGAACGTGCCGATGCCGAGAAGCTTCGCGCCGACGAAGCTGCACAGAAGGTCATCGAAGTCGAGACTGCCAAGACGACTGCTGAACTTGCTGCACATGAGGCATCCAAGGAAGCAACTGCAACAATCGAAGCCGCTCGCAAGGATGCTTCGGATGCACAGGCAATCATCGAACAGATGAAGCTTGACGCCGAAGCTGCTGCTGCGAAGGTCCGCCAGGATGCAGAAGATCAGTTCAGCATCCGTGTCAAGTCTCGCGTAAGCCTGGAAACCGCAGCGAATGCTGTACTCGGTTCGGCGGCTGATCGTAGTGCGATGTCCGACAAGGATATCAAGCTCGCTGTCATCAAGCATGTCGATAACGATGACCTCGCCGACAAGCCGGAACTCTTTATCGATGGTGCTTTTGAAGGTGCTGTAAAGCGCCACAAGAACGGTGCTGCTGCACTCGCATCAGTTCGCGAAGTAATCGAAACACGTAAAGATAACCAGCCTAACCACCTAAGCACAGAAGACGCAGCCAGTGCTGCCCTTCGCCAGAGCTACAGCAGCGCGTGGATGAATTCCACCAAGAAGGACAACTAAAACATGTCGCTATCCATCCAGACCTCTTACAGCACCGCGCCTGCTACTGCCTATGCTGGGCTTCTAGCAAGTGCACACTACGAGTCTGACTCGCTCAAGAACGTTGAAGCGTCGGCATCGATGCCATTCGGCATCGCAGTCGCATTCAAGACTGCTGCCCCGGCTACGAATCAGGATGTACTGCTTCCTGCTGCACAGGCAGATAAGATTGCAGGCATCGTAATCCTCTCGCAGGAGTACGCTCGTACGCATACCCTAGCTGGTGGCGGTACGGCTGGTGACCTCGATGCTACCGGCCTTGTCCCCGGAACCATGATGAACGTCATGCGCAAGGGTCGCATCTGGGTAACGGTAGCAACGGGTTGCGCAGTAGGCGACCGTCTGTACATCCGCCGTGCGGCCGGAACCCTGGGTTCTGCCGAAAACGCTGCGGACGGCACGAACATGGTTGACTGCACCAAGCAGGGTGTATTCGTTACCAGTTGCACGGCCGGTGGCCTTGCAATCGTTGAAGTCGACTTCGTCAACCTCCCGTAATAGGGGCTACTGAGTAGCAAAGGTATAAACACATGCCAGTAGCAAAGAGATCAGATAACCCGTGGCAAGAGCAGTTCGTACTGACGTTCGACCACGCGTTGGCTAGTGCCACTACCACCACCAAGTTGCTAACTACGCAGCGTAGCATGCGTATCGATAAGGTTGAGTATATCAATCCTACCGGATACACACAGGATGCGACCAACTACTTCACTATCGCACTAAAGCAGGGTGCTACAGCCATTGCCACGTGGTCGTGCCTTACTGGCGCGAACGGCACGATCGCTGCCGACACATTCGTTAACCCTACACTCAGTGCTACGGATGCAGATCGTGCCCCCCTAGCTGGTGTTGTACTCTCACTCGCTTTAACCAAGTTCGCCGTAGCGGCAAACCTCCCAGCCGGCCGCATCGTTGTACACGGTCGTTACGTCAGCTAATCAGCAAGGATAATCTACGATGTCCAATCTAGTCCCCCAGTTTTCGACCGAGCGTTTCCAGAAGATGCTCGCGCACGCACGCCGTCACGACGCAGCGGAATTCGCTCGTTTCGACAGTGCGGACGACGATGCCAAGAAGCTCTCGGAGCGTCTCCTTGCTACGGGCCGTCTCGACGCCTCGGAGTCGGTATTCTTTGCTCGCCAGCTAGAGCAGATTCGCCCTGGCATCATGGAAGTTCAGTATACTGAACTCCTCGGCAAGACCCTCGTGCCAACCGAGACGAACATTGATCCGGGTGCAACGCACTTCACGGTTCAGAAGTTCGACCGTACTGGCCGCGCTAAGGTCGTAGCCAGCCTGGACACCAACATTCCTCGCGCCGACGTGTCGGCCGGCGAAGGTAGCCAGATCATCCGCTCGGTCGTATCGAGCTACGGCTACTCGATCCAGGAATCCCGTGCAGCAGCGATGGCGCGTACTCCGCTCATCCCGATGCGCGCGATGGCAGCCCGTGACGCAATCGAGCGCGAGCTTGATAACGTCATCATGTACGGTGACACTGTCATGGGTCTCTCGGGCCTTCTCACCCTATCGGGCACGGAAACCTATACGGTACCGAACGGCGCACTTGGTACCAAGACGTTCGAGACCAAGTCTCCGAACGAAATCCTTGCCGACCTTAACGGTATCGTAAACCGGATCATCGTGCAGTCGAAGGGTATCGAGCGCCCCAACACGCTCCTTCTCCCACTATCGAGCTACACCTACATCCAATCCCTACGCATGGGTGATGGTGACTCGCGCACGGTGCTCCAGTTCTTCAAGGACAACCAGCCTGGCCTCGATGTTCAGGGGCTGTTCCACCTCGAAGCTGCGCCTGCGGCTGAGTGGACTGGCAAGCGGATGGTCTGCTACCGTAAGGACCCGAGCAAGCTCGTGTTCCTCCTCCCGGTCGCATTCGAGCAGATGGCTCCTCAGATGAACGACTTCACGCTTGTCACTAACTGCCACGCACGTACCGGTGGCGTCGGCGTGTACGCTCCGAAGTCGGTTGCCTACGGCGACGGCATCTAACTAGCAGGCGCGGGTAGCGCGCCCTACGCCCCGCGCTCTGGGTAACCGGACGCGGGGTTTTGTATTTCTGGAGACAACATGACATTACCAGTACCTGTAACTACAACTAGCGATTCCGCTACTGTCACTATAGCCCAGGCAAATCTGGGCACGATGATTGTGGGCGCATGGTATCTATTCACCAGTTCCACTAACTGCTGGATTCGTCAGGGCACTGCGAAGAAGGTTACCTGCGTTGCTCAGGCTAGCTTTGTAGATACTGACTATATAACGATTACCGTTAGCAGAGCCAGTGTTGTCGTCAGTACGGTTGTCTATGAATTTGATAAAGCCGGAAACGGTGTAACAGCAGGTAGAGTCCAGGTCAATATTTCCACGGACACTACCGCAGCTACTTGTGCTGCTCGTCTACGCACGGCGATTCTCGCTAATCAGCCTTCCCTGGAAGTTGTTGATAATCTAGACGGGTCGCTAATGGTGGTGGCCCCAGATCAGCACATGGACATCGCTGAAACGGTTGCCAATGCAGGATTCCTAGTTGCGGCAGATGTGGTCACCACGACCGCAGCGGATGGATCCATGTTCATCCCAGCAGCCATGCAGGTGCTGTTGTCTGGCGATATGGGACCGCAGCTCGGCGTTCTGCGCAGCACAGTAGACGGGCTAGCAAGCCTCACACGCGCGAGGGTCTAAATGGCTGACGTAGTATGGAGTGACGTTCTCGCATTCGCACCGGAGTTGAGCACTGTGGATATCGGTGCACAGACGGACATTCTATCCTACGTTAATGAAATTGATCTATCTCAGGTAACAGATACTGCGCAAGTAACGCGTATGGCTAGAATCTATCTAGCTGCACACTTTGGCTCGGTACAAAAACGTGCTCGTCAAGGGATCGGCGGTCCGGTGACCAGTGAATCTGCTGGCGCGTTGAGACGCTCTTATGGACTATCGGCCATGCCTTCTGGCGAAGAAGGTCTCGGCACGTCGATGTATGGGATGTCGTATCTTACTATTCTTCGCATGTCTCTCTCACACGGTCCGTTTTTGGTATAGACAGTGTCAAGCAAGTTTACAGTAGATGATCGCGTATGGCGCAAGATAACTTCTGCGGTAGCTAAAGCTGGCGCGGCAGAAGTGCGTGTGGGCGTAATCGGATCAGACGCTGAACAACAGCACCCAGATTCTGGACTTACTGTAGCGGAGATCGCACTCATTCACGAGTATGGATCTGATGCGGCAGGTGTGCCGGCACGTTCCTTCATTGGACGCACATTCGATAAGCGTTCCAGACTGATCACATCGATGATTGCGCAGGCCGCGAGCAATGTGATCCACCATCAATCTAGTATGGTTCCCGAACTAGAGAAGATGGGACGCCGTTTGGCTGCGGAGATTAGGCAGACAATCCTTTCCGGGGTATCTCCTGAACTTGCACAGGCAACTATCGATAAGAAGGGTCATGATCACCCACTCATCGATTCTGGTGTTTTGGTTGATGCGATTTCCTATAAAGTGGTTCTCGGGCACGATAAGGCCATCGACGATTACTACGACTCCATTGAAATCTATGAACCACTGGGTGGCGAATGAGTTTCGGTGCTGACATCGTCGCTAATTTCTTGACGGACACGCTTACGGTGACCCGAACAGCGGCAGGCGCATACACAACTGGTATCTATGCCGCAGGGAATACATCAACCTTCACGATCGATGCGTGTGTACAGCCCGCTGCTGGTCTCCAGCGTGTCGTCGGTGGGCGCGATTTGCGTTCGGAGATCGATGGACAGCACGTGGATGATGTGCGCGTACTCTACACGGCTACTGAGTTACGTACACGCACTCCTAGTGTAGAACCTGATCTAGTCTCCTACGACAATGATACCTGGACTGTCATGCGTGTTGAACTTTGGGATCTGCCCACATCCGGCGTGCAAGACCTGCACTATAGGGTCACTATTACCCGTAAAACCGAAGGTGCTAGCTAATGGCACCTGTTGCGGGCGGTATAGACTGGGTTGCTGTCCAGGCAGCTATACATGCATGGGTAGTTGCAGGTAGCGGTTTGACAGCAGATAAAGTTGTGTGGGGTGAGCAATACGCTCCTCGTCCGGCTGCACCGGCAATTGTCATGCGAATCCATGTAATCAGTACGATTGGTACAGACTGGCTGAACGTGGCCACTAAGCCACTCACGTTTAGTCCGATTACAATTACTTCAGTTGATCCTATCGGGAATACATTAACCAAGGTCGCCCATGGCTTGCTTACAGGTGACGGTCCGGTAAGACTTACCACAACAGGAACACTGCCAGGTAACCTTAACCTAACCACCGATTACTGGGTAATCAAGGTAGATGCTGACAGTTTCAAACTGGCATCCAGCTACGCACATACTGGTGGTGGTAACATAAGCAATCCGGTTACCCCAATAGACATATTGGATACCGGGACAGGCGTCCACACCCTCTCAGCTACTGCGACCACCACGAGAGGTGGGCAGGAGATTCAACATCTTGCTAGAGGATTGCGGGATGTTACGGTTGTGCTCGAATGCTACACAGGGACTGGAGTGGGGGCCTCTATGGCACAGGCGATTCTGAATCGACTGGTCTCGCGCAGTGTCTTTCCTAGCCAGGAGGATATTCTGGTCGGTGCAAAAATCGGACTTATAGACATCAGTCGTGCTCTGGTTATCCCCAGCCGTATTGATGTGGTCATTTTTGAGCCTAGAGCCCGTATGGAGCTAACCCTCTGTATAGCCAGCGAAGACAGCGAGAACACCACATACATTGAACATGTGAAGATCACTGATCAAATTACAGGTACTACAAAGGTAGTTCCTCCATGACTACCGCTACTTGCCCAGATGCAACATACGTGCCAGATTCACATATAGATGCTAAACTGGCGATAACCATAAGGAACCGTATATCGGTGGCCTTCGGGAGCTAAACTATGAGTATCCTCAGCGAAATTGTAAGCCTCACGATCACCCAGGATACTGTGGGGATTGCCCGCGCCGGGTTCGGCACTCCGATGATCCTGTCGGTCAATGCATCCTGGGCGGAACGTATCCGCTTCTACAGCAGTGTTGTTGATGTAGCTGTAGACTTCGCCACCACTTCTCCAGAATATTTGGCTGCAACTGCGATGTTCGCGCAGTCCCCTCACCCCGAACTAGTTGCAATCGGCCGTGCGGCAGGTAAGCCTACGCAGGCGTACCAGCTTAACGTGACGACGGTATCGACCGGTTCGACGTATGCAGTCAACGTCAAGGGACAGGGAGTTACGGCGACGACGGTATCGTATACGCCGGGCGCGGACCTAACATTCACGGCTGCCAATGCTACCGAGACCTTTACGTCGGTCGCGCATGGCATGGCCACGGGCAACGGCCCGTTCCGAGTCTCGAACGCGGGTGGTGCGCTGCCTGCCGGCCTCGTGGCTGATACGGATTACTGGGTAACCGTGCTCACGGCGGATACCTACAAGCTCGCGACGACCAAGGCACTCGCGCTGGCACTGACTCCTGACGTGGCGATCACCACCGACGGTACTGGCACGCAGACACTTCGCCGGTCACAGAACGATGTCATCTGTGCACAGCTTGTCCAGGGTTTGAACGCAGTTGTCGGCAAGAACTACACTGCGGTGCAGGTTGCAGGCGCTGGCGAGACGGACTACGTGACGGTGACGGCAACATCTGCTGGTGCCTGGTTCTCTCTCGAAGTTACCAATATTGCATTACTGAAGAATGCCCAAACGCACGCAGAACCCGGTACTACACTTGCTACAGATCTCGACGCTATCCAGCTAGAGAACACTGACTGGTACGGCTTTATCACACTCTACAATTCGGATGCCTACGTCAAGGCAGCCGCTGCCTGGGCATCTGGACAGACCAAGATCTATGCCGCTGACATTGCAGATTCCGAGTCAGCAACACTAGCCGTGCTTGGCGGTGACACTGCTGATGATTTGCATACACTTGCGTACTCCCGCACGTTTGTCTGCTATCACCCAAGCCCTGCCAACATGTTCGGTGCAGCATGGCTCGGCAAGGTTCTCCCACTCGAACCGGGTTCTGAAACCTGGAAGTTCAAGACGCTCGCGGGAGTCTCTCCGATCACGACTACGGCTACCCACCGCGTTAACCTGCGCGCTAAGAAGGCGAACTGGTACGGTACGGTTGCTGGTCGTAACATCACCCAGGAAGGTACTACTACAGACGGCGACTTCGTCGATGTACGTCGTGGTATCGACTGGCTTGAAGACGATATGACTAAGGGAGTGTTCGGGGCACTCGCAGGTGCAAACAAGATCCCGTTCACAGATCAGGGCATCGCCCTAGTCGAAAACGAGGTTCGTGCATCGCTAGATCGTGCAGTTGCTAAGGGCATTCTGGATATCAATCCGACCATCAGCATCCCTGCGGTGGCCACCATCGCGGCTGCCGACAAGGCACTGCGTACACTACCTGACGTGAAGTTCCAGGGTCGCTTGCAGGGAGCTGTACATAAGGTCCAACTCCAGGGAACCATCTCGGTCTAAAAACCCTAAGGATATCACATGTCTGAACTTTTTCAGTATGACCCGGGCCGCATGAGTCTCTCTTTTTACGGAGAGAACATTACCGGCTTTAATGATGGAAGCTTCATCGAAGTTGAACGGTCCGAGGACACGTTCACCACGCATGTCGGCTCGACAGGCGATGTGACACGTACTCGCAGTCGTAATCGCACTGGTAAGGTGACCATCACGCTAATGGCACAGGCTCCCAGCAATGATGCGCTAATGGACATCTATCTGGACGACGAGGATTTTGGCACCGGTATCGGCCCGATCCTCATCAAGGATCTCAACGGTAACATGGTGGCCCGCGCTAAGGAAGCATGGATTACCAAAGTGCCTAAGGTAGAACGCGCTAAGGAAGCGGGTTCGTGTCAGTGGGTACTTGAATGTGCAGACATCATCATCGAGGCGCGTGGCAACGTCATCTAAACGCATGTATGTGCGTGTGTAACTAACCAGAGCAGAAAGAGGAAGATATGCTCAAGACAGAAATGAAAGAGATCGGTGGGCTGCGGTTCACCACTACACAACTACCCGCGATGCGCGGCTTTAAGTTGTTCACCAAACTGGTTAAGGTCGCGGGACCTATCCTAGGTGCACTTGGTGAATTGGATCCAGAGGCTAGCATGGCTAGCGTTGCAGGGCCTCTTGCAGCAGGACTTCAAAATCTGGATCCAGAAGAAGTTGTAAGCTTATCTCTTGAGATTCTAGTAAACACTTCGGCAGTCGTGACGGATCAGACCGGTGATCGCAAGATTGAACTTACGACTCGTGAAAATATCGACAAGGTATTCAATGGGCGTTTGCGTACACTGCTTGAAGTACTTGCTTTCGCAATACGAGTAAATTTCAGCGATTTTTTCGCATCCAGCGGAGCCGATCCCGCACTGCCAGCGACGGCGACGAGCGTAGCGTAAAAAAGATACCTGGGGAACTGGAGCCCTACTGGCCCGGTTACCTTTTAGTCTTCAACAAGGTGGTCACCATGACAGAAATCGAGACCATACTTTCAGTTGAAGATGTTGCCCAGATGTATTGGGCACTAGAAGTGCACGCTAAGCTAGGCGGGACAGTTAGCTAATGGCAACTAAGGTTGCAGATCTTTTTGCATCGTTAGACCTCAAGCCTACAAGTGCTTGGAAGGGTGGATTGCAGCTCATCCGCGATATGCGGGTGGCATTCTACGGGCTAGGTAATCTGGTTGGCGGGTTTACCGATAAGTTCATCGGCTTTAGTCAATCTGTCGAAGATGCAAAGATCCAGATTGCAGGCATGCTTGCGCTTGCTAAGGGCACCGATCTAAACGATCAGCTCAAAGTTACCGATCAGCTTTACGATAGTTTGCGTAAGCGTGCTGCGGAACTACCTGGCAGCACACAAGACTATATTAACATGATGGGTCTGCTCACCCAGCCCATCATGGATGCAGGGCTGAGCCTTAAAGATCTAGAAGATCTTACCG
>Ga0153916_10000431_pt1 | contig 28098 bp, 29 predicted proteins | sample Opewatmetagenome_FD_109642 | JGI IMG/M metagenome (GOLD analysis project Ga0153916, IMG submission 109642) | Freshwater wetland microbial communities from Ohio, USA - Open water 3 Core 3 Depth 4 metaG | ecosystem: Environmental > Aquatic > Freshwater > Wetlands | place: USA: Ohio, Lake Erie...
AGCGCGACAGGCTCATGCGGCGCTCCGCTGCGCGCGCTCGCGCCTGGGCCGCGGTTTCCTCGTCCAGGGCGATGGTCACTTTCTTCATTGCGGCACCTCGCTTCGGCGGTGTCCGATGTTACGCGCGATCGTCGGACTTGCCTTACCCCTGCCACACCCCGTAACCCTCCTCCCGCAGCGCAATCGCGAGCTCGACTTCCATGTCGCGTGCGGCGTCGTAGGGCATCGGGTTGGCATAGGCGTAGAGCTTGGGCAGGAGGCGCATGCCGTAGCGCTCGACGTAGCGGTTCGCCTGGATGCCTTTCTTGTGCTTGGCGAACCTTGCCTCGGGCGTGAGGCCGGTCATGCCGACGTAGACGCAGGGCTTCAAGGCGTCGTAGTCCGGGTTCGCTCTGCGGAACTTCGCTTCCTGCAGGACTTCGGGCGAGAGCTCGACGACGTAGACGTTGTGATGGTGTTTCCGGGGCATTGAGCGGATATGATCGCCCGGGAAGGTCTGAAGGTCCGAAAATAAATCGTATCTGACCCCGATTAATCTATGCCGATCACGACACGCGACGGAGCGGAGCTGTACTGGGAGCGCGAGGGCGCGGGGCCGCCGCTGGTGCTCGGCGCGGGGCTGGGCGGCGCGGGAAGCTGGTGGGAGCCGAATTACTTGGCGCTCGCCGAGCGCTTCACGGTCTACACCTTCGACCAGCGCGGCACGGGGCGCTCGTCGCGGGTGCCGGTGGCCTCGATCGAGCAGATGGCGGCCGACCTGGTCGCGGTGCTCGACGCCGCGGGGCTCGCGTCGGCACACTACCTCGGCCACTCGACCGGCGGCGCGATCGGCGTCGCCGCCGCGCTCGACGATCCCGGGCGGCTGAAGTCGCTCCTGCTGTACGCGAGCACCACGCACGGCGACGCGTACCGGCGCCGGGTGTTCGCGCTGCGCCAGAGGCTGCTCGAGGCGCTCGGCGCCGAGGCCTACGCGCAGTACACCTCGCTGCTGCTCTATCCCCCGTACTGGATCAACGCCAACGCCGGGCGCCTCGCCTCGATGGAGAAGCAGGCCGCGGCCGCGCTCGGGCCGCCCGAAGTGCAGGCGAGCCGGCTCGCGGCGATCCTCGAGTTCGACCGGCGCGCCGAGCTTGGCCGGATCCGCATCCCGACGCTCGTGCTGTGCGCCGACGACGACATCCTCACGCCGCGCTACTTCTCCGAGGAGTACGCGCGGCTGATTCCCGAGGCGCGCAACCGCTGGGAGCCGCGCGGCGGCCACGCGCTGTCGCGCACCGAGCCGGAGCTGTTCAACCGCATCGCGCTCGAATTCTTCACCGCCGTCGAAGCCACCGCCGCATAAGGAGACGCCCCATGCCGATCAAGCCCGTCATCCCCGCAGGATCCCCGCCGCCGCTCGCGCCCTACTCGCCCGGCGCGCGCGCCGGCAACGTGCTCTACGTGAGCGGCACGCTGGCGCTCGACGCGCAGGGCAAGCTGGTGGGAGCGGGCGACGCGCGCGCGCAGACGCGCCACGTGCTCGAGAGCATCAAGTCGGTGCTCGCGGCCGCGGGCGGAAGCATGAGCGACATCGCGTTCAACCAGATCTTCCTCAAGGACCTCGCCGACTACGCGGCGATGAACGAGGTGTACCGCGAGTACTTCCCCGCCAACCCGCCGGCGCGCTACTGCATCCGAGCCGACCTGGTGAAGCCCGAGTTCCTGGTCGAGATCGCCTCGACGGCGCACCTGGCGAGCTGAGGTCGCCCGGGAGACTTGCTTGCGCATCTTGATGCGCATACACTATGCGCATCTTTATACGCAGGATCTAGCCATGCCCGCCTCCTCCCCCTCGCGCCGGCGTAAGAAAGCCGCCAACCTGAGCGTCGACGAGCGCCTGCTCGAGCGTGCAAGGGAGCTCAAGCTGAACCTGTCGCAGGTGCTGGAAGCCGGCCTCGAGGACGCCATCCGGCGGGAGGAAGGCGCGCAGTGGCTGAAGAGGAACCGTGCGGCCCTGGAGGCCTACAACGAGCACGTAGAGAAGCACGGCGTGTTCAGCGACGGGCTGCGCTCGTTCTGATGGCGCAGTTCGACGTCTACCGCAATCCCAATCCCGCCAGCCGGGCGCGCGTTCCGTACCTGCTCGACGTGCAGTCGGGACTGCTCGAGTCGATCGCCACCCGCGTCGTCGTGCCCCTATGCAAGCCGGAGGTCCTGTCGGGCAAGGCGGCGGAGCGGCTCAACCCGGCCTTCGAGATCGAGGGCCGCAAGTTCTACCTGCTGACGCCGGAGCTCGCGGGCGTGCCACGCAAGATCCTGGGCGAGCCGGTCGCCAATCTCGCGGCGGAGCGCCGCGCCATCGTCGAAGCGCTCGATCTGGTGTTCACCGGCATCTGAGCCGGCTCGCGAACTCGGGCTTTGCCCCGATTTAGATAGATCGACTCTGACCCCGATTTATCCGCAGCGTCAGCGGGCGCCGCTGCCGACGCCGAAGAGCTGCACCATCGCCGCCTCGTCGGCGCGCAGCGCCGCGCTCGCGCCGCGGTAGACGATCCGGCCGCGGTCGAGGACCAGGACGTCGCGCGCGAACGAGAGCGCCAGGTCGACCTTCTGCTCGACCAGGATGATGGTGAGCCCCGCCTGGTCGCGGATGCGCTCGAGCGCTTCGAACAGCCTTTCGACCACGATCGGCGCCAGGCCCTCCATCGGCTCGTCGAGCAGCAGCGCCTTGGGCGCGCCGGCGAGCGCGCGCGCGACCGCGAGCATCTGCTGCTCGCCGCCCGAGAGGCGGTTGCCGGCGTTGCGGCGGCGCTCGGCGAGCGCGGGGAACAGCTCGTAGATGGCCTCCAGCGGCCAGCCGCCGGCGCGCGCGGCGACGGCGAGGTTCTCCTCGACCGTGAGCGAGGGGAAGATCTCGCGCTCCTGCGGCACGTAGCCGAGGCCGCCGCGGTTCCTGAGGTGCGTCGCCGTGCGCTCGATCGCGCGCCCGCCGAAGCGGATCGTGCCGCCGTGCAGCGTGGTGAAGCCCATCAGCGTGCCGAGCAGCGTGCTCTTGCCGACGCCGTTGCGCCCGAGGAGCGCGAGCGTGCCGCCCGCGGCCACCTCGAACGACACGCGGTCGAGGACGATGGTCTCGCCGTAGCCGGCGACCAGGTTCTCGACCGAGATTCCGGCGCTCGTGCCGGCGCTCAAGGCGCGCTCCGCCCGAGGTACACCGCGCGCACCTCGGGATCGGCCGCGATCTCGGCCGGCGTGCCGCGGCGCAGGATGCGCCCCTGCACCAGGACCACGATCTCGCGCACAAAGCGGAACACGAGGTCCATGTCGTGCTCGATCATCAGGATCGCGACCTCCGCCGGAAGGCGCTCGAGCGCCGCGTGGATGGCGTGCGCCTCCGACTTGGGAACCCCGGCGGCCGGCTCGTCGAGCAGCAGTACGCGCGGCCGGAGCGCGAGCGCGATCGCGATCTCGAGCAGCCGCTGCTCGCCGTAGGCGAGCTCGGCCACCCGGCGATCGGCGACGCCCGCGCCGCCGACGCTCTCGAGCTGCGCGTCGGCCTCCTCGAGGCACGCGCGCCAGCGCCGCGCGTAGCGCAGCAGCCGCCAGCCGATCCCCTCGCGCTCGGCGATCGCCAGCGCCACGTTGTCGCGCGCGCTCGCCTCGGGCAGCAGCGTGTTCAGCTGGTGCGTGCGCGCGAGGCCGCGCCGCACGCGCGCCTCGGGCGGCAGGCGGTCGATCGGCTCGCCTTGCAGCCGGATCGAGCCGGCGTCGGCCGCGAGCGTGCCGGTCAGCAGGTTGACGAGCGTCGTCTTGCCCGCGCCGTTCGGCCCGATCAGGCCGACGCGCGCGCCGCGCTCGAGGTCGAGGTCGATCGACTGCGCGATCGCCAGCCCGCCGAAGCTCTTCGACAGGCCGCGCACCGAGAGCGCGGCGGCCGCGGGGGCGCTCATTTTCCGGCGCGCCGCCCGGCCAAGGCGCGCGCGGCGAGGTCGCCGAGGCTGGCGAGCCCGCCCTCGAGGAACAGCACGATCGCCATCAGCAGCGCGCCGAGCACCAGCATCCAGCGGAACGGGTCGAGCTCGGCGGCGACGTTCTGCACCACGACGTAGACGGTCGCGCCGAGAAAGGCGCCGTACAGGCGCCGCGTGCCGCCGAGGATCAGCGCCACGAGCACCGTTCCCGAGAGCAGCACGCCGAGCGTGCTCAGGCCGACGAAGCGCGTGGTCTGCGCCGAGAGCGCGCCGGCGCTGCCCGCCATCGCCGCGGACAGGCCGTAGGCGGCGACCAGGCGGCGCCATACCGGCGTGCCGATCGCGTGCATGCGCGCCGGGCTCTGGCGGATGCCGTCGAGCGAGCGCCCGAACGGTGAGCGCAGCACGCGCCAGGTCACGGCGAACCACGCCGCAAGCACGGTGAGCGAGTAGAGATACGCGGTGTGCCCCCACAGGTCGAAGCGGAACGCGCCGAGCAGCGGCGCCATGCGGATCCCCTGCAGCCCGTCGTCGCCGCCGGTGAGCCAGTGCGCCTGGTTCGCGAACTCGGCGAGCAGCGACGCGATCGCGAGCGTCAGCATCATCAGCGTGACGCCGCGCGTGTGCAGGATGAGCGCGCCGGTCGCCAAGCCGAACAGGCCGGTCAGCGCGGTCGCGAAGGCGAGCCCGGCGAGCGGATCGCCGTGCACGTGGATCGCGAAGTTGCCCGCGGCGTAGGCGCCGAAGCCGAAGAACGCCGCGTGCCCCAGCGTCACGATGCCGGCATGGCCGAGCGCGAGGTCGAGCGACAGCGCGAACAGGATCATGATCAGCACCTGGGTGCCGAGGCTCAGGTAGCCGCCGGCCGCGAAGTACACCGCGAGCGCCGCCAGCCAGGGCAGCAGGTGCAGCCCCTTCATGTCGCGGCGCGCGAGGGCAAGAGGCCGTTCGGCCGCCACAGCAGGAGCACCAGCACGATGCCGTAGAAGAGGTACGCCGCCGCCTCCGGCAGCAGGTACTTGCCCGCGGTGTCGAGGACGCCGAGCGCGAGCGCAGCGACGAACGAGCCCCTGAAGTTGCCCATGCCGCCGACGCCGACCACCACCAGGAACAGCACCAGGTAGCGCAGCGCGTAGAACGGCTCGAGCGGCAGGAGCTGCGCGCCGATCGCGCCGCCGAACCCGGCGAGCGCGCAGCCGGCGGCGAAGGTCAGCGTGTAGAGCCGGCTCACGTCGATGCCGAGCGCGCGCGCCATGCGCGGGTTGTCGACCGCCGCGCGCAGGCGCGCGCCGTACAGCGAGCCGTCGATCGTCCACCACAGGAGCGCCGCGAGCGCGAGGCCGAGCGCGATCAGGAACAGGCGGTACGCCGGATACGGGCGCAGGCCGACGTCGACCAGCCCGGCGAGGAACCCGGGCACCGGCAGCGGCTTGATCTCGGGGCCGAAGATCATGGTCAGAGCCGCGATCACCACGAACACCAGGCCGAAGGTCATCAGCGCCTGCGCGAGCTCGCCCTTGCGGTAGAGCGGCCGGTACACCGCGAGCTCGGCGGCCGCGCCGAGCACGCCGACCGCCGCCGCCGCCAGCAGCGCAGCGAGCAGGAACGGCACTCCCGCGCGCACCAGGATCACCGCCAGGTAGCCGCCGACCATGGCGAACGCGCCGTGCGCGAGGTTCACCACGCGCATCAGGCCCATGGTGACGGTGAGCCCGACCGAGATGATGAACAGCACCATCCCGTAGGACACGCCGTCGAGCAGCACGGTGGCGAACGGCATCGCGAGGGCCCGCCCGCGCCCGCTACTTCTTCTCCGGGTGATCCTCCTTCCAGGGATCGGGCCGCATCGGCAACGTCTCGAAGTTGACGTTCACCAGCTCGCCGTTGCGCTCCTCGACCTTGCGCAGGTAGACGTTCTGCACGACGTCGCGCGTCTGCGGGTCGATCTTCATCGGCCCGCGCGGGCTGTCGAAGGCGAGGTGGCGCATGAACTCGATCACGTCGTCCGCCTTGGCGCGCGCGCCGAGCTTGCCGACCGCCAGATAGATCGCGTGCATGCCGTCGTAGGCCTGCACGGTGGCGAGATCGGGCACCGCGTCCTTGCCGAACATCTGGTGCAGGTCGGCCCACAGCGCCTTGTTGAGCGGGTTGTCGACGGTCTCGGTGTAATGGAACGCCGACACCACGCCGAGCGCGGCGCGGCCAATCTTCGGCAGGTCGATCTGCTGCGTCTCCGCGGTGCACAGCAGCTTGATCCCGGCGGGCTTCAGGCGCGAGGCCCAGGTGTTGATCATGCCCACGGTCGGCGGGCCGCCCGGACCGAAGATGAACAGCGCGTCGGGCTTGTCCTTCAGCACGCGCTCGAAGAACGGCGAGAAGTCGGCGGTCGACAGCGGCATGCGGATCGATTCCAGCACCTTGCCGCCGCCCGCCTTGAACGCCTTGGAGAAGTACTCCTCGCCGTCGAAGCCGGGACCGTAGTCGGACACCGCGGTGACCACCGTCTTGACGCCGTTCTTCGCCGCCCATTCGCCGATCGGCGCCGCGACCTGCGGGATGGTCTGGCTGACGCGGATGAAGTACGGCGACTTGCGCGTGATGATCCCGGTCGCGGCGTTGAAGATGACGGTCGGCATCTTCGCCTCGGTGATCAGGTCGGCGATCGCGAGCGCGTTCGGCGTGAACACGATGCCGCCGAGGTACTGCACCTTGTCGCGCAGGATCAGCTCCTCGGCGACCTGGCGCGCGCGCGCCGGGTTCGGCCCCTCGTCGTCGCGGTAGATCACCTCGATCGGGATGCCGTTCACGCTGCTGCCGTGCTGCTTCTGCCAGACCTCGATGCCCTGGCGGAACTGCGTGCCCCAGCGGGCGAACGGTCCCGAGAACGGCGCCATGACGCCGATCTTGACCGTCTCGGCGGCGAGCGCCGCGCCCGCGACGCTCGAGGCCAGCAGCGCGGCCGCCAGCCTGGTAGTCCATGTGCTTCTCATGATCCCTCCTCGCGGCTCGTCCGCGTCTCGTTGCAATTGTGAAAAGCCTTTTCAATATATTGACAAGCGCTCCCCGCAGCGTCAACATCGGCCGCGCGAAAAAAAGGAGCCCGCCGATGGCGCGCAGCGCGAAGCGTCCCCCGCAGCGGCGCACGAACACCGTTTCCGCGCTCGAGCGCGGCATCGCCGTGCTGCGCTGCTTCGAGGCCGATCCGCGGCCGCTGAGCAACGGCGAGGTCGCGCGCGCCACCCGCATCCCGAAGCCCACCGTGACGCGCCTGCTCGCCACGCTCGTGTCGGTCGGCTACCTGAAGCCCGCGCGCGAGCCCGACAAATACCAGCTCAGCGCCGGCGTGATTCCCCTGGCGCAGGCCTTTCTCCGCAGCGTCGACGTGCGCGCGTACGCGCGCCCGCACATGGTCGCGCTCGCCGAGGCGATCGGCGGCTGGGCCTACCTCGCGGTGCGCAACGGCCTGGAGATGATCATCATCGAGACCTGCCGCGCGCACGCGTCGGTCCTGCTGTCGCGCCTGGACGTCGGCTCGCGCGTGCCGATGCCGAATTCCGCCCTCGGCCGCGCGTATCTCAGCGCGCTCGAGCCGCGCGAGCGCGAGCGCCTGCTCGACGAGCTGCGCGTCGCCTTCGGCGCCGAGTGGCCCAAGCTGCGCGCCGGGCTGCAGCTCGCGCTCGCCGATGCCGCCGAGCACGGGTACTGCATGTCCGCGGGAGAGTGGCATCCGGACGTCAACTCGATCGCCGTGCCGCTGCTCGCGCCGGGCGGTGAGCGCATGGCGCTGCTGTGCGGCGGCCCGGCCTACGCCTTCCCGGCCGACCGGCTGCGCAAGCTGATCGCGCCGCAGCTCCTGCAGACCGCCAAGGCGATCGCGCACGACATCGGCGGGCTCGCCGGCGAACGCGAGACTCAGATGAGCCGGTCGCGGCCGGTCCAGTAGCGGTTCCTCACTTCCTTGCGCAGCACCTTGCCGACCGGGCTGCGCGGCAAGGAATCCACGAAATCCACCGACTTGGGCGCCTTGACGCTGCCGAGGCGCTCCTTGCAGAAGGCGAGCAGCTCGTCCGCGGATAGCGAGCAGCCGCGCTTCAGCTCGACGACCGCCTTGATCGCTTCGCCCCATTTCTCGTCGGGCACGCCCACCACGGCGCAGTCCTGCACTGCGGCGTGGCCGAGCACGGCCTGCTCGACCTCCGACGGGTAGACGTTGAAGCCGCCGGTGATGATCATCTCCTTCTTCCGGTCGCAGATGTACAGGTAGCCGTTCCCGTCCTGGTACGCCAGGTCGCCGGTGTGATGCCAGCCATGCTGCGAGACCTCGGCGGTCGCCTCGGGGTTCCTGTAATAGCCCCGCATGACCAGCCCGCCCTGGACGACGATCTCGCCGGTCGCGCCTTGCGGCACGAATTTCCCGTCCTCGTCCATCAGCGCGACGCGCGCGAACGGGCTCGGCCTGCCGCAGCTCAGCAGGCGCTTTTCGTCGATCCGGCCGTCCTCGCCCACGAGCTCGGCCGGGCCCATGAAGGTCACGCAGGTCGGCACTTCGGTCTGGCCGTAACTCGCCGTCATCACCGGGCCGAAGACCTCGATCGCCTCGCGCAGCTTGGCGGTCGAGGTCGGCGCGCCGCCGTAGAAGAAATGCCTGAGCGACGAATAGTCGAACTCGCGCACGTTCGGCTGCGACAGCGCGGCATAGATCGCGGTCGGCGGAAGGAGCACCGACGACACCCGGTGCTTCGGAATCGCCGCGAGCATTTCCTGCGCGTCGAACTTGCGCTGGATCACGACCGTTCCCGCGGCGGCGATGGTGACGAAGCTCATCACCCCCGCCGCGTGCGTCATCGGCGCGCAGGCGAGGAACACCGGCGGCGCGTCGAAGCGCGTGCAGGCGAGGAAGATCGCGATGTTGGTCTCGAAGTTGCGGTTGGTGTTCATCACCCCCTTCGGCCGCCCGGTGGTGCCGCCGGTGGGCCGCAGCATGCACACGGCGTCCGGATCCCAGGGAAGGCCGATCGGCTCGTTCGACTGCGCCGCCGCCCAGTCGGCGAGCCGCGGCCCGAGGCTCGCGGCGGAGTCGAGGCATACGAAATGCCTCACCGCGGAGATGCGCTCGGCGACGGCCTGCGCGAACGCCTCGAACTCCTTCTGATAGAACAGCACCTCGACGTCGAGGAACTCCGCGAGGTACAGGTTCTCGTCGGCGGCGTTGGTGGGATTGAGCGGAACCCAGGTGCCGCGCGCCTTGAGGATGCCGAGCAGGGCCGAGAAGGCGAGCGGATCGTTGCGGCTGAGGACCGCACACTTCGTCTCGCGCCGCACCCCCCAGCCGGCGAGGCCGCGCCCGATCCGCGTCGCGAGATCCGAGACTTCCCGGTAGCTCCAGGGCCGGCCGTCGAAGACGCATACCGGCCGCTGCGGGAAGGCCGCCGCGCTCCGGTCGAAGAAATCGATCAGATTCATGCGGCGCGCGGCCAGGTCCCGAGGAATTCGCCTTCGACCCAGCGGGTGGTGATGCGCGCCTGCCGGAAATCCGGATGCCCGAGTGCGCCGCGGTGGAACGGAATCGTGGTCTTCACCCCCTCGACGACGAAGCCGGCAAGCGCCGCGGCCATGCGCTCGATCGCCTCGGCCCGGCTCTCGCCGCGCACCACGAGCTTGCCGATCATCGAGTCGTAGTAGGGAGGCACGAAGGTGCCCTCCGCGCAGTGCGTGTCGAGGCGCACCCCGGCGCCCTCCGGCGGCGTCCAGCGCGTCACGCGCCCCGGGGAAGGCGCGAAGCCGCGTTCCGGGTCTTCCGCGTTGATCCGGCATTCGATCGCATGGCCGCGGATCGCCACGTCTTCCTGCCGCACCGACAGCCGCTCGCCGGCGGCGACCCGCAGCTGCTCCTGCACGATGTCGATCCCGGTGATCATCTCGGTCACCGGGTGCTCGACCTGGAGGCGCGTGTTCATCTCGAGGAAATAGAAACGCCCGGCGTCGACGTCGTAGACGAATTCCACCGTGCCCGCGCTCGAATAGCCGACCTCGCGCGCCAGGGCGAGCGCGGCCTCGGCCATCTGCGCGCGAAGCGCAGGCTCGATCACCGGGCACGGCGCTTCCTCGATCAGCTTCTGGTGGCGCCTCTGGACGCTGCAGTCGCGCTCGAACAGGTGGACGAGCCGGCCGTGCAGGTCGCCAAGCACCTGGATCTCGACGTGCTTCGCCCGCTCGATGAATTTCTCCAGGAACACCGTCGGATCGCCGAACGCCGACTGCGCCTCGGCTCGGGCGCTCGCGAGCGCCGCGGCGAGCTCGCCTGCGCTGCGCACGATGCGCATGCCTCGCCCGCCCCCCCCGGCGCTCGCCTTGAGCAGGCAGGGGTAGCCGATCGCCGCTGCCGCGGCCCGCACTTCATCCTCGCTGCCGAGCGCGCCCGACCCCGGGACCGTGGGCACGCCGATTCGCCTGGCTATGCGAATCGCGCTCAGCTTGTCGCCCATCGCCTCGATCGCCTCGGCGCTCGGGCCGACGAACGTCAGTCCACCCTCGGTGCACAGGCGCTGGAACCGGGCGCGCTCCGAGAGGAAACCGTAGCCCGGATGCAGCGCCTGGCAGCCCGTACCCCGGGCCGCGGTGACCAGAATCTCCGCTCTGAGGTAGCTCTCGGAGGCAGGGGCCGGGCCGATGCAGATCGCGCGGTCCGCGAGGCGCGCCCCCAGGGACTCGCGGTCGGCTTCCGACACGCCGAGCACGGTTTCGAGGCCGAGCGACTTGCAGGCGCGGATGATGCGCACCGCGACCTCGCCGCGGTTCGCGACGAACACGCGCCTCACCGCGTTCATTCGACGCCCTCGCCCGGGAGCGGCTCGATCAGCAGCAGCGGCTCGCCGTGCTCCACGAGCGCCGCGTTCTGCGCCAGGATCTCGACCACGCGCCCCGCCACGCCCGCGGGGATCTGGGTGAAGAGCTTCATCACGTCGATCAGGCCGATCGTGTCGTCTTCTTCGACCAGGTCGCCGGGCTCGACGTACGGCGGCTCGCCGGGGGCCGGCGCCCGGTAGAAGGTGCCGAGCATCGGCGCGCGTACCGCGACAAGACCGGCTCCGGTCCCGGCCTGGGCCGGGACCGGAGGTTCTCCCGCCACCACCGGTCGCGCTGCTTGCGCCGGCGCCGCAGGCGCTGTCGCGGCGCGCGTCGCGCTGAGCTTGAGCTCGCCGAGCTCGAGCTCGAGCGACTCGCAGCTTGAAGACTCGTTGATCAGCCGCAGGATCTCGACCACGTCGCGGTAGGTCAGCGAATAGCTGAGTCCCTGCTCTTTCTGATCTGACATCTTTATCCCCGGAATATCTTCAAGCGAAGCGAAGACTCAATTTGAGGGGACCCTTTTCGAGCTTCAGGGTCTTCAGGTTGCCAATTCGCGCGAGCTCTTCGAGCAGCAAGGGGAGCGGCTGCTTCAGCGACAGGCGCCCATCGAGCCTGCTCTTCTCGCGCGCCAGCGCCTCGACCTGCTCCCTGCCGTAGAACAGCTGGAGCAGCATGTCCTCGTCCGAGCGGAACGGGCCGTGCTCCCGCTTGAAGTCCTCCAGGATGCGCGCGCCGAAGATCGCTTCGGGCTCGGTGCTCGCGGAGGGCCGGCCGGAGAGGATCCTGTCGAGCACGTTCGGATCGATGGGCACCGGCGGCTCGCCGTACAGCCCGGTCGCGTAGAGGGTGAGCTCCTCGGGAACCGTCTTGTAGCGCTCCCCCTGCATCACGTTGAAGGTCGCCTGCACGCCGACGAACTGCGAAAACGGCGTGACCATGATCGGGTAGCCGAGCTCCGCGCGGACGCGGCGCGCCTCCTCCAGCACCTCGTCGATGCGATGGGCGAGCCCCGCCTCCGCGAGCTGGTTGCGGAAGTTGGACATCATCCCGCCCGGGATCTGGTGTCCGATGAATCTCTCGTAGCGCACCGGATCGAACGTCACGCGCTCCGCGACCGAGCGCTTTTCCTTCCAGGCGATCCAGTGGAAGTAGTCGTCCATCCGGCGCAAGGCCTCGGTGTCCAGGGCGGCCTCGACGCCGAGCTCGCGCGCGAGCTCGAGGATGTCCAGCGTGCTCGGGACCGACTCGCCGTTCGCCAGCGGCTCGCTCGCGGTCGCCACCGTGTCGACCCCCGCCTGCAGCGCTGCGCGGTGCGATTCGTGCGCAAGCCCCATGCAGTCGTGGGCGATGAATTCGATCGGCACGCGGCCGCGCACCGCAGCCTTGAGCGCCGCCAGCAGCACGCGGGCGCGCGCGCCGGTCAGGATCCCCGCCGGATCGGCGAGCGTGATCGAGTCGACGCCGTAGCCGATCAGCTCGACGGCCCTGTCGACGTAGTGCTCGTCGGTATGCGCCGGGCTCACCGAGAAGCTGAGCATGCCCGAGGTCTTGAGGCCGATCTGGCGTGCGATGCGGAAATGCGCGGCGATGTTGCGCATGCAATTGAGCCCGTCGAAGACCTTCACCCATTCGGTGCCGGCGCCGCGCAGGCAGCGGAACAGCACTTCGACCACCTCGTCGGGGTAGCGCGCCCAGCCGAACAGATTGCGACTGCGCATCAGCACGTCGATCGGCGCGTCCGGCATGTACGCCTTCAGCAGGCGCAGCCGCTCCCAGGGATCGTCGCGCAGGAACTTGACCGCGGTCTCGAAGGCCGCGCCCGACGTGACGCAGACCTTGCGGAAGCCGGCGCGGTTCAGCCACTCGGTCGCGCCGAGCATGTACTCGGTCTTCATCCGCGTCGCCCAGAGCGATTGCGGGCCGTCGCGCAGCGTCTCGTCGACGAAGCCGACCATCGGCTAGGCCTTCAGGATGAGCGCGTCCGCCTGGCCGAAGCCGCCGCAGATTCCCGCTGCGGCGTATCCGCCGCCCCGGCGCCGCAGCTCGCGCGCCGCGGCCATGACGACGCGTGCACCGCTCGCCCCGGGCGGATGGCCGATCGCCACCGAGCCTCCGTTCACGTTGGTGATCGACCGAAGGCGCGCAAGCTCCTGCGCGTCGCCGCCCGCCATGATCTTGGTCGACACCAGCGGCATCGCCGCGAACGCCTCGTTGATCTCGATGCACTTCAGATCCCGCAGGCCGATCCCGGCTTTCTTCGCCGCGGCGAGGATCGCGTGTCCTGGCATGTAGACCGAGGATTCGAGGTCGCCCGAGAGCTGGGCGTAGCCGACGACTTCCGCGAGCGGCGCCAGGCCGCGGCGCGCGGCCTCGCTGCCGGACATCAGGATCACCGCGGAGGCGCCGTCGTTGAGCCCCGGCGCGTTGCCCGCGGTGACGGTCGGGCTGCCGTAGACCGTCGCGAGCGCAGCCAGCTTTTCGAGCGAAGTGTCGCGCCGCGGCCCCTCGTCGAGCGCGAGGACGCCGTGGCCCTCGATGTCCAGCGGCAGGATTTCTTGCTCGTACGCGCCAGCGCCGTAGGCGGCGAAGTACTTCCGGTGGCTGTGGTACGCCCACTCGTCCTGCTCCTCCCGCGATACCCCGTGCTCGAGCGCCTTCCTGCCGGTGACCGCGGTCAGCGCGAGGCCCGTGATCGGGTTGCGTACCTGCATCGGGTCCTCGACCGAGAAGTCGCCGAGCTTGCGGCCCCAGCGCCCGCCCCTCATCAGGAACGGCGTCTGGCTGCAGCTCTCGATCCCGCCCGCGAGAACGACGCTCGCTTCGCCGACCCGAATCTTCAATGCCGAGAGCCCGATCGCGGTCATCGACGAGCAGCACGCGCGGTCGACCGTGAGCGACGGAGTGGTGCCCGGGATTCCGGCCTTGAAGTTGATCTGCCGCGCGGGGACGGCGGTCGAGGCGTCGATAATCCCGCAGCCGAAGATCGTCTCGCTCAATTCCTCGGGACCGATGCCCGCGCGCGCGAGCAGCCGCTTCGCGGCCAGCGTACCCAGCTCTACCGCCGAGAGCTCGCGCAGCCTGCCGCCGAACTTGCCGAACGGCGTCCGGGCGGCTTCGACGATCACGACGTGTTCGTTCATGGTGCTCTCCTTCCATGGGGGCGCGTGCGGCGGGGCTTTCCGCCGTCGTCGATGCCGAAATACGAGCAGAGGAACCGGGCGATGTAGGTCTCCATATCCCTGTCATCGAGCGAGAGCGGACCCGGATCGTTCAAGACGGCATTGACCAGCAGGCCGTTCATGAACTGCAGCCCGATCCGGATGTCCCGCTCGCTCGCGGGTTTCCCGAGCCTTCGCAGGCGCGGGGCGAGCCCCGCGGCAAACAGACCCGAGGCCTTGGATCCCAGGCGTCGGATCGGCGACCAGGCTCCGGGCCGTGTCGAGGAGTGCTTGAACGAGGCGACATACAGCCCGCGATGCGTGCGAAACACTTCCACCGTAAAGCGCGCGATCGCAGCGAGATACCGGGCATCGCTCGCGGACTCGACCTCGGGCCGGGCAAGCTGGGCTTCGAGCTCGGCCTCGATATCCGAGACCGTGATCTCCTGGACCGCCGAGAAGAAAGCTTCCTTGTCGGCGAAGCGCCCGTAGAACGCGCCGACTGAAGCTTTCGCGGCCCGCGCGATCTGCTCGATCGTCATCTGGTCGAAGGTCTTGGCGTCGAGCGCCTTGCGGCCCGCCTTGATCAGGGCGTGAAACGTCGCCTCGCTGCGCGCCTGGCGGGCGGGCGTCACCCCGGGCAGCCGTCCGCGGTCTTGTCCTGCCTCAATCGAGTCGCCGAATGTGCGCCGCAGCATCGCTAATCAGAATTGCCATTCTAATTTTTGTAGGCTAGGATCATTTGCGGCCGGCGTCAAGACGACCGCGCCTGTGTCTATGACCTGAGGGAGGAGCCGTCGATGGCCACGAAACGCATGTTGTCGATCGCGGGGCTCGCGCTGGCGGGCGTTCTGCTCGCGAATGGGCCGGCATCGGCCGACGAGCTCGTTTACGGCTCGTGGTTGCCGCAGGGCGAGTACGTCAACCGGGTGGCGCTGCCCAAGGTGTTCGCGGGCATCGAAAAAGACACCGGCGGCGCCGTGAAGTGGAAGCTGGTTGCGGGCGGGCAGCTCGCCGACCCCAAGACGACCTTCCAGGCGGTGCAGGACGGCCTGATGGCGGGGGGCATCGGCATATCGAGCTACGTGCCCAACGTGATCCCTGCGGTCAACGCGATCTATAGCACCGTGGTGTTCGGCGACGACGAGGTCGCGGCGAGCGGCGCGGCGCTCGAAACGATGACGCTGCATTGCCCGCAGTGCCTGGCGGAGTTCAGGAAGATCAACGCCCTCGGGCTGTCGGGCTGGACCGCCGCGCCTTACCACCTGACCTGCCGCGAGCCGGTCGCGACGCTCGCCGACCTCAAGGGCAAGCGGGTGCGCGCCACCGGCGGCTATATCGAGCTCATGAGATTGGCGGACGCGGTGCCCATCTCGGCGACGCTGGTCGAGGCGGTCGGCCTGCTGCAGCGCGGCGGCATGGACTGCGAATTCGGCACCAACGGCTGGCTCAAGGTCTTCGGCTACGCGGACGTCGTCAAGAACTTCACCGACCACCCGCTCGGCATGACCGGCCCGGCGGTCGGGCTGCTGATGAACCGCGACGCCTGGAACAAGCTCACCCCCGAGCAGAAGAAGATCCACCTCAAGTGGGCCTCCTACCTCAGCGCCTCGCTTGCAATCGGGCAGTTCGTGGACGAGGAAGAGCACGTCCTGCAGGACCTGCAGAAGACCAAGGACCTGAAAGTCGTCAAGGCGAACCGCGCGGAGTTCGAGACACTGGTAGACAAGTTCGAAAGGGTGCAGCGCGCGCGCAACGTCGAGAATGCGAAGAAGTTCGGAGTGAAGGACCCGGCGGCGATCATCGATGCGTACGCCAAGGCACGCAGGAAGTGGGGAGGGCTGTCAAAAGGTATCGGCCGCGACATCGACAAGTTCGCGGCGGCGATCCAGCGCGAGATCTACGACAAGGTCGATCCGAACAAGCTCTGAGGCCGCCGTGGACGATTCCGGGCCGGACCGCGGCGTGCAGCGGCTGCTGAAATGGATCGAGGTTCCGATCGACGTCCTGATGTGGCTCGCAATGCTGGCGGGTTCGCTGATGATGGCGCACGTGAGCGCCGACGTGGCGGGGCGCACGCTGTTCAACCACCCGCTGCCGGGAACGACCGAGATCGTTTCGGCCTACTACATGGTCGCGGCGGCGTACCTGCCCTGGGCCTACATCGCGCGCCGCAACGGCCACATCATGGTGGAGCTCTTCACGCAGTTCACGCCGCCGCGCTTCAACCAGTGGCTCGACATCGCGGTCAAGATCCTCACCATCGCCTACGTGTCGCTGTTCAGCTGGGTGACGGCGCTGCGCGCGCTGCACCAGTTCCGCGCCAACGAGGTTTGGGAGGCGGCCGGCGGCTACATCCCGGTGTGGCCCAGCCGCTGCCTGCTGCCGCTCGCCGGCGCCCTGATGGCGCTTTACTTGCTGTTGCGCGTGGCCGCAGACCTTGGGCAGGCGTTGCGGCGCTAACGGGCTAGCGCACGGGGCGGCATGGATGCGCTGACGCTGTCGTTGGCGAGCCTGGCGGCGATTCTGCTGTTGATAGCCTTGCGCGTGCCGATCGGCCTCGCGCTGGGCGGCGTCGCGTTCCTCGGCTTCTGGTACCTGCGCAACCTGAACGTGGCCCTCGGGGTGCTGCAGGAAATCCCGTTCGTGTTCTCGGCCAACTGGGATCTCACCGCGATCCCGATGTTCCTGCTCATGGGCGCGATCACCAACAACTCGGGCATCAGCACGGCGCTGTTTCGCGCCGCGCGGGTGTGGTTCGGCGGCCTGCCGGGAGGGCTGGCGGTCGCCACCAACGTCGCCAGTGCGGGCTTCGCCGCGGCCTGCGGCTCGAGCATCGCCGCGGCTGCGGCGATGGCCCGCATCGCGGTGCCCGAGATGATCAAGGCCGGCTACGACAAGGGGCTCGCCACCGGCGTGGTCGCGAGCGCCGGCACGCTCGCCGCGCTGATCCCGCCCAGCATTCTGTTCGTGCTCTACGGCATCTTCGCCGAGGTGTCGATCGCCAAGCTGCTGATCGCGGGGATCCTGCCCGGGCTCCTCACCGCCGCGGTCTACAGCGTCATGATCCTGGTGCGCTGCAAGCTCAAGCCGGAGCTGGCGCCGCGTATCCGGTTCGAGCAGCGCGAGCACCTGTGGCGCGAACGCCGCCAGGCTTTGAAGGAAATCTGGCCGCTGCTTGCGCTCATCCTCGGCATCATCGGCGGGCTGTACGGCGGAGTGGTCACGCCCACCGAGGCGGGCGCCGGCGGGGCGTTTCTCGCGCTGGTGATCGGCACGGTTCGGCGCAAGCTCACCTTCAGTGGCTTCCTCGACAGCCTCAAAGACGCGATGGGCACCACCGCGCAGATCTTCTTCGTCGGCATGGGCGCGGTGATGTACACCCGCTTCCTGGCGCTGGCGGGGATCAGCCCGCTGTTCGTCGAGATGATCGGCAGCTGGGCCCTCGATCCGCTGCTGCTGGTGATCGCCGCCTCGATCATCTACCTGATCCTCGGCATGTTCCTCGACCCCATCGGGATGATGCTGATCACGATCCCGGTGCTGGTGCCGATGTTCAACGCGGCCAAGCTCGACCTGGTGTGGTTCGGCGTGCTGGTGGTCAAGTACGTCGAGATCGGCATGCTCACGCCCCCGGTCGGGTTCAACGTCTACGTGGTCAAGAACGCCGTGGGCGAAGCGATCTCCCTGGAGACCATCTTTCGCGGCTGCCTGTGGTTCCTCGCCTGCGAGGTGCTCATCATGACTCTGCTCATCGCCTTTCCCGCGATCTCGCTGTGGCTGCCCGCCACCATGCAATGAGCCGCGGCTACGCCGGCAGCATCTCTTTCGACGCGCCTTCTTCGCGCGCCGCCGCCACCGCATCCTCCACCGCGACCAGCGCGCCGCGCCCGCGCAGCACGCGGCGGATCTCCTCGTAAGGCGGCTCGGCAAGCCGCGCCGCGCCCCGGGCGGCGAGCGCCGCGTACAAACCGGCCGCTTCGCCCAGGCACATCGCGGTTCCCATGTGGCGGCTGCCGCCGTTCGCCTCGCGCGTCGCCGACATCGCGCGCCCGGCGACCACCAGCCCGTCGACCGACTGCGGCAGCAGGCAGCCGAGCGGGATCTCGAACGGCAGCTCGGGCACCCAGAGCGCGATTCCGGTGCCTTTCGACTCGTGCAGGTCCATCGGTCCGGCGCCGAGCGCGATCGCGTCGGGAAAGCGCTTGCCGCCGACGATGTCCTCTTCGGTGAGCGTGGTCTGGCCGATGATGCGGCGCGTCTCGCGCACCCCGACACGCGCCGCGATGCCCGCGAGCACCGAGTTCTCGAACCCCGGCACGCGCTCGCGCAGGAACGCGACGATCGACTTCACCTGCTGGCGGCCGCGCAGCTCGGCGCGCGTCAGGTCCCCGGCATCGAGCGCATCGACGTCGAAGATGCGGCTCATGAGGCTCACCGCGTCGGTGCCGCCCGGGGTGCTGCAGAACGACAGGCTCTCCCAGAAGATGCGCCCGTCGCGGATGCCCTCGAGCGCGAGCGCGCGCTTCTCCTCGCGCGGCAGGGCGCGGAAGCGCTTGACGTCGACGTTGGACATGCGGAACACGAGCGTGCAGGGCTGGCGCCGGTGGCGCAGCCCGGGCTCCTCGCCCTCGCAAGGAACGCCGCTCGCCGCCGCCACCGACGCATCGCCGGTCGCGTCGACGACGATCTTCGCGCGCAGCGCCGAGCGGCCCGAGGCGTTCTCGATCACCACGCCCTCCACCCGCCGCTCGCCGAGCAGCGGACGCACGATCGACGAATGAAGCATGAGGTCGACGCCCGCTTCCTGCGCGAATTCGTCGGCGGCGATCTTGACGATCTCGGGATTGAACGGGAAGTTGATCAGCGGGATCGGCGTCGCCGAGGCCTCGGCGAGCAGGTAGCGGGCGAAGCCCTCGCTGCCGCCCATCGCGCGCACCCGCCCTGCGAGCTCGTAGGCGAGCCCGCCCACCACGCGCGTGTCGCGGTTGTAGAACCCGATCCACTGCGCGACCATGCCCGACGTGGCCGTGCCGCCCAGGCAGCCGGAGCGCTCGACGAGCGCGGTGCGCGCGCCGGCGCGCGCCGCGGACACCGCCGCGATCAGTCCCGAGGCGCCTCCGCCTGCGACCACGACGTCGTAGTCGCCCGCGATGCGCGTCTGCAGCGATTCGCGCAGGACGTCTTGCGATTTCATGGCGAGCCTCCCGGTTGCGGGTTCATTTCGGCAGGGTGAGCACGCCGCCCTTGGGCAGCGATGCGACGTTGCGCAGGTAGATCCCGAGCCAGCCCTTTTCCTGCGAAGGCGCGGGCGCATGGAGCCCCGCGCGGCGCGCGGCGAGCACCGCTTCCGGAACGTCGAGATCGACGGTGCGCGCCTCGACGTCGATCGCGATGCGGTCGCCGTTCTCGACCAGCGCGATCGGCCCGCCGGTGGCCGCCTCGGGCGACACCTCGCCGACCACCAGCCCCTTGTTGACCAGGCCCGACAGGTGCCCGTCGGTCACCACCGCGACGTGATCGCCGAGCCCCGCGCCGTCGAGCGCGAACACGACGCGCGAGGCGCCTCCCATCCCCGGGCAGCCCGTGAGGCCCAGTCCGCGCAGCACCACCGCCTGTCCGCGCTCGATCGCGCCCGCACGCACGCCCTCGAGCGCCGCGTCGACGGACTCGAACACGATCGCCGGCCCCGCGAAGCGCGTCGCCTTGTCGGGGTCGATGCCGAACTTCATGATGGCGCCCTCGGCCGCGAGATTGCCGCGCAGCACGAGCACCGCCGGGCGCCGCGCGATCGGCCGGCCGACCGGGCGGATGACCTCGTCGTCGGCGACGCTGACGTCGCGCAGCTCCTCGCCGAGCGTGCGCCCGGTCACGGTGAGCGCTTCCCGGTGCAGCATGCCTTCGAGGCGCTTCATCACCGCGCGCGCGCCGCCTGCCGCCTCGAACTCCTCGATCGAGCGCTCGCCGTTCGGGCGCACCGCGGCGAGCACCGGCACCTTCGCCGACAGCTCCTCGATGAGCGCGTAGATGTCGACCGCGACCTGCGCTTCGATCGCGACCGCCTGCATGTGCTTCATGGTGTTGATCGAGCCGCCGACCGCGAGCACGGTCATCGCCGCGTTGGCGAACGCGGCCGGGGTGAGGATGGCGCGCGGCCTGAGGTCCTGCCACACCATGTCGACGATGCGCGCGCCCGCGGCGCGCACGTCCGCCATCATCTTCGGGCTGTTCGCGGCCACCGGCGCGCTGCCCGGCAGCGCCATGCCGAGCGCCTCGCTCACCACGTGCATCGAGTTCGCCGTGCCCATCCCGGAGCACACGCCGGGGCCGCGGATCGCGTTTTCGCTCATCGCGGCGAGCTCGTCGGCGGACAGCTTCCCGGCGAACACGTGCATGGCGCTCACGAACACGTCCTCGATGTCGAGGTGCTTGCCGCGGTACTCGCCGCTCTTCTGGTAGCCGCAGGGCACGATGATCGTCGGCAGGTCGAGGCGCGCCGCCGCCATCAGCTGGCCCGGCGCGGTCTTGTCGCACGAGGCGAGGCACACCATGCCGTCGAGCAGCGCGCCTTCCACCGCGACCTCGATCTCGTTGGGGATCAGGTCGCGCGCCGCGAGAATGTAGCCGCCGCGATGTCCCGCGCTGGTGATGAAGTCGCTCGGCGCCGCGGTGCGCACTTCGAACGGCACGCCGCCCGCCGCCCGGATCGCGACCTTGAGCTCCGCGGCCACGCCGTCCAGGTGGCTGAAGCAGCTCGCCAGCTCCGAGGACGAGTTCACGACCGCGATCTTGGGCTTTTCCAGATCGGCATCGGACAGGCCGAGCGTCCGCCATTGCGCGCGGCGCACCGCCCAGCGGAAGGTGCCGTAGTCGAAGTTGCTGCGCAGCTTGCGTTTCACGATCTTCCCTCCTACATCGCGTTCGGCAGCACGGTCGAGATCGACGGGAAGACGATCAGCAGCAGCATGGTGAAGAACTCCGCGATCAGGAACCAGCCCACGCCGCGGAAGATGGTCTCCAGCGAGATGGAGTCGCCGACGACCGATTTCACCATGTAGACGTTGAAGCCCACGGGGGGCGTCAGCAGCCCGATCTCGATGTATTTGACCACGATGACGCCGACCCAGATCGGATCGGCATGCACGGCGTCGAACATCGGCTGGAACACCGGCAGCGTGATCAGCAGGATGCCGAGCGGGTCGAGGAACATCCCCAGGATCAGGTACACGATCGAGGCCGCGATGATCAGCAGGGTCGGATTGAGCGCCCAGCCGCCGATCACGTCGTGGATCGCGTCCGACAGGCCCGCGAGTCCCAGGAAACGCGTGTATACAACCGCGCCGATCGCGATGAAGAAGATCTGCCCGCTCGTGGTCACGGTCTCGAACACGCTCTTCTTGATCATCTCGTAGCTCAGCCGGCGCTGGGTCGCCGCGACGACGAGCGCGAGGAAGGCGCCCGCCGCTCCGGCCTCGGTCGCGGTGAAGATGCCGCCGTACAGCCCTCCGATCATGCCGGCCATCAGGATGAGCAGCGGCCAGATGGGAAGCAGCGCCGCCCAGCGCTCGCGCTTCAGGTCGGCGCGCTCGGCCAACGCGAGCCTGGGGGCGAGCGACGGAACGAGCTTGCAGCGCACGATGATCAGCACCGTGTAGGCGGCCGCGGTGAGCAGCCCGGGGAGCACGCCCGCGATCAGCAGCTTGGTGATCGAGACCTGCGCGAACACGCCGTACAGCACGAACATGACGCTCGGCGGGATCAGCGCCGCCAGCGTCCCGGCCGAGGCCACGCAGCCGGCCGCGAGCCCCTTGTCGTAGCCGTGCTTCAGCATTTCGGGGATCGCGACGCGCGACATCGTCGCCGCCGCGGCGACGCTCGAGCCCGAGGCCGCGCCGAACGCGGCCGAAGCGATGTTGGTCGCCACCGCCAGCCCGCCCGGCAGGCCGCTGAACCACAGCCGCGCGGCGCGGAACAGCGACTCGCTGATCCCCGAGTTGAACGCGATGGAGCCCATCAGGATGAACATCGGGATCGCGGACAGGCCCCAGTTCGCTCCCGTCTCGAACGGAATCTGTGCGATGTTGCCGAGCGCCACGTCGAAGCCGCGCAGCCACGTGAAGCCGGCGAGCCCGACGATGCCGAGGCTCACCGCGATCGGGATGCGCAGCGCGATCAGCGCGAGTACCGCGGCGAGGCTTGCAATTCCGACCCAGAGCGCGGGCGTCATTCGGATCCGTTCCGTCCGGCGGCGAACAGGGCGAGCAGGTCCTTCACCAGGTTGAGTACCAGGACGACGCACATCAGGGCGAAGCCGAGCGCCAGGATCCAGCGCGCCTCCCAGATCGGCAGATAGCCCACCGAGGACTCGGTCATCTCGCGCGAGGCGGTCTTCTCGATCGCCGTGCCGATCCCCGTCCACGCCACGATCACGACGAAGCCGAGCGTGACGAAGTTCGCGAGCGCCTCGACGCCCAGCAGCGCCCGCTTCGGCAGCCGGTCGGTGAACAGGCCGACGGTGATGTGGCCGCGCTGGCGCGTGATCACGGCGAGCGGCAGGAACGCGAGCGCCACCATGTAGTAGTTGGTGGCGATCTCGTCGGTGCCCAGCAGCGGGTGATCGAAGAAGGCGCGGCCCACCAGGTCGGCGGAAACGTGGAGCGCCATCAGCAGGCACACGGCGCCGGCGATCCAGGCGAGCGCGTCGACCGCGAGATCGACCGCGCGCGTCACGGCGCGAAGCATCACGACCCCTGTCCCCTGCCGCGCTTCAGAGCTTCTCGGGATCGACCTTGTCGTAGACCTCGCGCTTCAAGGCCTCGATGAACTTCGCCTTGTCGTGCCCGATGTCCTTCGACAGCTTGCGCCACTTGGCCATGGCCACGTCCAGCGCGGCGAGAATCCCCTGCGGATCGGCCACGCCGTGATCGGCGGCCACCTTGGCGTTGCCGACGCGCTGCACCTTGTCGTGCTGCTGCATCACCGCGTCGAAGTCCTTGCCGCCCTGGAAGAACACGACGCCCTTTTGCTTGGCCTTCGCGATCGCGGCGTCGGTCTCCGCCATCGCCGAGTCGAACGTCTCGGTCGCGACCAGGAACGCGGTGTCGTCCACGAGCACCCGGCGCTGCGCCGGCGTCATGCTCTCCCAGACCTTGCGGTTGAGGAAGAACGGCATCACCGGGCCGGCCATGCCGAGCGGATAGTCGAGCACGTACTTGGTCACGTCGATGTAGCCGAAGTTGACGAGCCAGTTGAGCACCGACCACGAGCAGGCGACCGTGCCGCGCTCCATCGCCTCGACGCCCTCGGGCACGGTCATCGCGACCGGGGTCGCTCCGGCGATGTTCATGATGTCGATGCCGCCCGCCGAGGCGCGCACCTTCAGGCCCTTCAGGTCCGCCACGGTCTTGACGGGCTTGGTGCACATCAGCATGTACGGCGGAACCGAATTGGCGGCGAACGAGACCGCGCCGTTCTTCTTGTACTCGGCGAGGCACTGCGGGCAATGCAGCAGCATGACCTCGGCCATCGCGCCGGAGGCCGCGACCGGATCGTTGCCCAGCGTGTTGGTATTGAACAGCATGTTGGTCGCCGGCAGCGCGTCGGGCGTGTAGGGCGCGATCGCGACGCCTGCGTCGATCGTGCCGTTCTTGACGGCGTCGACGGTGCCCTTCGCCGTGGTCACCTGGCCGCCGGCCAGCAGCTTGAAGGAGATCGCGCCGCCCGTGTCCTTGCGGATCTTCTCCAGGTACTGCGTCATGGTGATCGTGTTGCTCGTCGACTTCGCGCTGCGCCAGGATCCGTAGACCAGGTCGCGCGCCTGGCTCGGCATGGCCGACAGCGCGCCGAGCGCGATCCCCGCCGCTATCGTCAACCGCTTCGCTGTGCTCATTGTGCCGCCTCCTCCTCTTGAATTCTGCCGTCGGCCCGCGCCGCCGCGGGGCGCAGGTACGCGCCCTGCTGAAGCAGCAGCAGCTTCTGCAACTCGCCGATGTCGACCGCGCGCGGCTCCACGCCGTCGCGCGCCGCGAGCGCGGCGCCGACCCCCGCCGCCTGGCCGGTGATCCAGCACTGCGGGATCTCGCGCAGGAAGCCGTGCGAATTCGGATCGCAGGACATGTGCCGCCCGCAGGCGAGCAATCCGTCGAGCTTTTCGGGCACCAGCGCGCCGTAGGGAATCGAGATGTTGGGGAACTTCGGCGACACCGAGGGCGTGACGCCGATCTCGTCGTCGAACACCATCGCGGTGGGCCACTGCGCGCGCGTGACCTTCTTCAGGCCGACCAGCCGCCGGCTGTGGCGCACGCCGAGCTGGGGCGCGCTCAGCAGCAGGTGCGCGTTCTCGAAGCCGGGCGCGTTGGCGCGGAAGAAGTCCAGGTGCTCGGCCATCAGGCGGTGCGAGCGGATCTCGACCTCGGTCTGGTCGTCCGGATCGAGCGCCGAAAAGCCCGACTGGCGCGGCCCCATGAACAGCGCGATGTCGTTCCTCCAGGACACGAACGGCCGCTCGAAGTAGCGCAGCTTCTCCCGGCCGCGCGCCATGAAGGCCGAGAATTCGTCGGGGCGCCCGGCCTTGAACTCGATCCAGCGATCCATGTCGACGCCGCCGAACAGCCACGCGGTGTTCATGCAGTGGTGGATGTCTTCCTTCTCGATGTCGGACTCGAACGCCGCGCCCGCGCGCGCGAACAGGTCGCCGTCGCCGGTCGCGTCGACGACCACCTTGGCGCGCAGCGCCTGGCGGCCGGCCTTGCTCTCGAAGATCGCGCCGCGCACCGCGCCGCCTTCCATGAGCGGCGCCGCCGCCCAGCAGTGATAGACGAGGTGCGCCCCGGCCTCGAGCACCATCTCCTGCGAGGCGAGCTTGAGCCGCTCGGGATCCACGGTAGGGGACCAGGTGACGATGCCGTGGTAGGCGGCGGTGCGCTGCGACCAATGGGCGGCGCGCGCCGGGTCGCGCGAGCCCCACTCGCTCGGCTCCGGGCCGGCGACCGCCTCCAGGGGCAGGCGGTCGAGCAGCTCTTCGCCGATGCCGCGAATGACGTGGCGGCCCTCCCAGTCCGTCATGCGGTCGATCCAGATCACCAGCCCGCCGGTCGACAGACCGCCGAGATGGTTGTAGCGCTCGAGCAGCGCGACGTCGGCGCCGAGGCGCGCGGCGGCGACCGCGGCCGCCGTGCCCGAGGGCCCGCCGCCGACGACGAGCACGTCGCATTGCCGGTACACCGGAACTTCGCGGGCCTCCTCGCGCCAGGTGCCCGCTGGCGCGCGCTTTTCGCGCGTGCGCTCGCCCTCGAAGATGTCCGATGCCAGGATCCTCTCGTCGGTGCGTCGACCCGGTTTGAATGTCATCTCGCCCGCCTCGCTCAAAGCGCAGGGGATTCTCGGCGCTCTGGCACCGCCTTGTCAATATTCTGAAACGGCATTTCATTCTTTTTGTTGACAGCCCGGGGGAGAGAAACGAGTATCCGAAAAGGAGGCGCGGATGAAGCTGGCCGACGACGAAAAGGCCATGCTGGACGGCAGGCAAGGCCCGGCCCGGCAAAGAGCGATGGACCTGCTGGTGCGCTACGGCGAGGCGCTCGGCGCCGAACGGCTGGTCGACACCAACAACGTGTGCGCGACCGTGGGCGCGACGACGCCCTTCCTGCGCGACTGGGCGGCCGAGCACCCCGGAGGCCTCGACGCGGTGTTCTCCGAGTTCAGCCTCGACAGCGCCGAAGTCCTCGAGATCCCCAAGGTCAAGGCCTATACCTGCCACGTGCAGCAGGGCATCGACCCCGAGCACGCCGTCGAGCAGGGCGTCAGCCCGCAGCTCGTGCAGCTGTACCGCAAGGGCGAGGCGTTCATGGGGCGCATCGGGGTGCAGCTGCTGAACACCTGCGCGCCGTACCAGGTGGGCAACGTTCCGGTGAAGGGCGAGCACTGCGCCTGGATGGAATCGTCCGCCGTGATCTACTGCAACGGCGCGCTCGGCGCGCGCACCAATGCCGAAGGGCGCGAGAGCGCCGGCGCCGCGATGCTGACCGGCAAGATCCCGTACTGGGGCTACCACTTGCACGGGAACCGGCTCGGCACCCACCTGGTCGAGATCGAGGTCGAGGTCAAGGACACCGCGGACTGGGGATTGCTCGGCTATTACATCGGCGAAGTCGTACAGGAGCAGATCCCGGTCCTGAACGGCATCGGGCACGTTCCGAACCTCGCGCGCCTGAAGCATTTCGGGGCGGCCGCCGCCTCGTCGGGCGGCGTCGAGATGTACCACGTCGTCGGCATCACGCCCGAGGCGCCGAGCCTCGCGGCAGCCTTCGGCGGGCGCAAGCCGCTCGCGACGCTCAAGTACGGCGCCGCGGAAAGAAGGCGGGCCTACGAGCAGGTCAACTCGACGGGTCGCGACCGGCAGGTCGATTACGTCATGCTCGGCTGCCCGCACTACTCGCTCGAGCAGATCTGGGAGGCGTGCCAGCTGCTCGAAGGGCAGCGCGTGCACGCGAGCACCAGCCTGTGGATCTTCACCCCGAGCGCGATCAAGCAGATCGCCGACCGCAACGGCTACACGAAAATCATCAGCGACGCCGGCGGCGTATTGATGACCGACAATTGCTCGGCGTTCGGCCGCGTGATGCCGAAGGGCACCAAGGTCGCGGCGGTGGACTCGGCCAAGCAGGCGCATTACCTGCCCGCGATCATGGGCGTGCAGGCCTGGTTCGGCACGACCGCCGAGTGCATCCAGGCGGCGGTCACCGGGCGCTGGTCGGGAGGGATGCGTTGAGCGCGATCGTGCTGCACGGCAGGAAGGTGGTGGGCGGCTGCGTCGAGGGCGAAGCGCTCGTCACGCGCGACCATATCTCCGGCTGGGGCGGGATCGACCCCAGGACCGGGACCATCATCGAGACGCGTCACGCGCTGCGCGGCCAGAGCTTCAAGGGCAAGGTGCTGGTGTTCCCGGGCGCCAAGGGGTCGTCGGGATGGTCGAGCCAGTTCCACATCGCGCGCCTCGCGGGCACGGCGCCGCTCGCCATGCTGTTCAACGAGATGACGACCAAGATCGCCCTCGGTGCCGTCGTCACCCACGCTCCCGCGATGACCGACTTCGATCGCGACCCGCTCGAGGCCATCGCCACCGGCGACTGGGTCAAGGTCGACGCCGACCGCGGCGTCGTCGAGGTCACGAAGAAACCGCGCGCCTGAGGAAAAGTCTATCGATGAAGGCGCAGGAGCTCTTCAAGGTCGAGGGGCTCGGCACGCTGGTGACCGGCGCGGCGAGCGGCATCGGCCTCGCCATCGCCCGCGTGATGGCGGACAACGGGGCGCGCGTGACGCTCGTCGACGTGAACGCCGCGGCATTGCGCGAAGCGGTGCGGTCGCTCGCGGCCGGCGGGGCCGAGGTCCACGGCGAGGTCGCAGACGTCACCGACAAGCAGGCGCTCGAGCGCGCGGTCGCGGCCGCGATCGGGCGCACCGGGCGCCTCGACGTGGCGTTCGCCAACGCCGGCATCAGCGGTGGCCCCGGGTTCCTGAAGGCGGACGACCAGCGCAACGCGCCGGCCGCGCTCGAGAACATTTCCGGGGAGCTGTGGGACAAAGTCATCGAGACGAATCTCTCGTCGGTGTTCAAGACCCTGCAGGTCGTCGCGCCGCGCATGAAGGCGCAAGGCGGCGGGTCGATCGTCGTCACCGGCTCGATCTCGGCGCTGCGCGCCGAGCTCTATGTCGGCACGCCGTACGTCGCCTCCAAGGCGGGCGTCGCCCACCTCGTGCGGCAGGCGGCGCTCGAACTCGCGCGCTACAACGTGCGCGTCAACGCGATCGCGCCCGGTCCGGCGATCACCAACATCGCCGGCGGGCGGCTGCAAGACCCCGCGGCGCGCGCGCCGTTCGAGCGCACTTCGCCCATGCACCGCATCGCGACGCCCGAGGATCTGTGCGGCGCGGCGCTCTACCTCGCCTCGCCCGCCGCGAGCTTCGTCACCGGGGCGACGATCGTCGTCGATGGCGGCGCCGCGCTCGGCGCGGCGGACTGAGGAGCCTGGTTCAGGGTCGCTCAGAACTCGACGGGTGGTCCCTGCCACGAATCGTCGCGCGGCTGGGCGCGGGCGAGCGCTTCGGCGGCCTCGCACCAGCCCTCGCATGCGTTGCGACCT